>LSQX01341436.1_pt1 | contig 32007 bp, 26 predicted proteins | sample 654561 | NCBI WGS metagenome assembly LSQX01 (sample SAMN04489861, study PRJNA283612) | anaerobic digester metagenome | isolation source: 4 biogas reactors fed with cattle manure at either 37C or 55C with and... | place: Denmark: Kongens Lyngby | collected 2014 | reverse complement strand
TTTTTTTCAGCCACAGCTTGGCTGCGGTCTGTTTAACTCTCACATTGGTAATTTTCCGTTATAGTTTTGCCTTAATCATCACCGGGAAATGGTCTGACGGAAAACGCCCGTATTGCATATCATTGAGTGTACCATATTTTATCACCTGTACATCCGGTGTAACCCAGATATAATCGATGCGGTTCTTCATCGGAGCATCCGGCTGAAAGGAGTTAAATGTACCTGCAGTGCCATAGGGTGGGGCTTGCGTTACAAGATAGGCATCGTTTAGCAAGCCTGAATCGTAGATGATTTGAATGGGTTCAGAGTCGGGTGTGGCATTGAAGTCCCCGGTAACAACAACCGGATTATTCCCCGCGATTTTTTTTATGTTGTCCAGCAGAAGCAGCGATGAATTCCTGCGTGCCTCTTTTCCCTCATGGTCATAATGAGCATTAAACAGAAAAAACTCTTTTCCCGATTTTCTTTCCCTGAACTTAGCCCATGAGCAGATGCGGTTGCAGCATGTCGCATCCCATCCCTTGCTCGGCACTCCGGGCGTTTCAGAAAACCAAAAATCACCTTTGTCAACCACCTCAAACCGATTTTTGTTGTAAATGATGGCTGAGTGTTCGCCTGCATCTACACCGTCGTCACGTCCACCTCCCACGTAGACGTAGTCTCCTAGTTCCAGTATGTCTTCAAGCTGATGTTTAAAGCCTTCCTGTGTTCCTATGATATCCAGTTCATAAAAACGAATCACCCCTTTCACCATCTCTTTCCTGTTTGGCCAGGCATTCTCTCCATCGCTTTCTGTATCTAATCTCAGATTGAATGACGAGAGATTGAGTGATGTCTCTTTTTGAACTGAACAACCGATTATGTTCCAAAACAATATTATGAGCAGTAAATTTAAAAAGGTGTATCTCATTTTTCCTTAATGTGATTGATCAGATATCAAAAATAGATTCTTTCCTCAAGATGGGCAAATATATCGGTTAAAAAACTGTCAGTTTCTTCAAGTGAGACAATTAGTGGTGGTAACTGACAATTATTTTCAATTGTCATTTCTTATTTTATTACTACCTTTGCATCTTAATTTTTATGGTATAAATTCATTGATAATGAGTAAAAAATTTCCGGAATACAATCAGTTGAATCTCTCAGATGTAAACAAGGATATGTTGAAAGTGTGGGATGAGAAGGACATCTTCAGGAGAAGTCTGGAATCGCGCGAAGGACATCCCCAGTTTGTTTTTTATGAAGGTCCCCCCTCGGCAAACGGAATGCCGGGTATTCATCATGTGATTGCACGTTCCATTAAAGACATTTTCTGCCGTTACAAAACCATGAAAGGTTTTCTGGTTAACCGGAAAGCAGGATGGGATACACACGGGTTGCCGGTAGAACTGGGAGTGGAGAAAACATTAGGAATCACAAAAGAAGATATTGGTAAAAAAATAAGCGTTGAGGAGTACAATGCAGCCTGTCGTACTGAGGTGATGAAGTATACCAAAGAGTGGGAAGATCTCACCCGGAAAATGGGTTACTGGGTGGATATGAGTGAACCTTATATTACCTATGATAACCGCTATATAGAAACATTGTGGTATTTGCTTAAAGAGCTGTACAACAACGGTTATATGTACAAGGGATATACCATACAGCCTTATTCCCCTGCTGCCGGTACCGGGTTGAGCACCCATGAACTTAACCAGCCGGGATGCTATCGCGACGTGAAGGATACCACCTGTACAGCACAATTCCTGATTAAAGAACCGCTACCTGAGTGGAGTGCTTTTGGCGAACCTTTCTTTCTGGCATGGACAACCACACCATGGACCCTGCCTTCCAATATGTTGCTGGCTGTAGGGAAAAACATAGATTATATCGCTGTACAGACTTATAATCAATATACAGGTAAGCCCATAACTGTGATATTGGCAAAGAACCTGCTTCATCTCTATTTCCCTGAAAAAAATGAATCATTGTCTCTCGATGAATATAACCCGGGAGATAAAAACATTCCATTCAGGGTGCTTGATAAAGTGTGGAAAGGTATTGAGCTTGCCGGAATCAGTTATGAACAGCTTATTCCCTGGGTAAAAGTTGCTGACCGTGCGTTGACGGTGGTTACAGGCGATTTTGTCACCACTGAAGATGGTACGGGGATCGTTCATATTGCTCCCACATTTGGTGCGGATGATGCGAAGGTGGGGAAAGAAAATGACGTGCCCGGATTGACGCTGACCGACACAGAGGGAATACTCAGACCCATGGTGGACCTGACCGGTAAGTTTTTCTCTTTGGATGCGCTCGATCCCCTGTTTGTACAAAACAATGTGAATGTTGCGTTGTACGCTGAATATGCCGGGAGATACGTGAAGAATGCCTACGATGACTCACTCACTGATGATGATACTACCCTCGATGTGGATCTGGCGGTCATGCTGAAACAGCAAAACAGGGCTTTCCGCATTGAAAAGCATGTACATAGTTATCCGCATTGCTGGCGAACAGATAAGCCTGTGCTCTATTACCCGCTCGATAGCTGGTTTATACGGACAACGGCCTGTCGTGAGAGAATGATTGAGCTGAACAATACAATCAACTGGAAACCCCAGTCCACCGGGACGGGCCGTTTCGGGAAGTGGCTCGAGAACCTGCAGGACTGGAACCTGAGCCGAAGTCGCTACTGGGGTACCCCCCTGCCTATATGGCGAAGTGAAGATGGAAAAGAAGAAAAGTGTATCGGTTCTGTGAAAGAGCTGCAGGAAGAGTTGCAGAAGGCAATGGATGCCGGTGTAATGGCTGAGCTTCCGTGGAAAGGTCTTGACTTACAGGAATATAAAAGGCTGGAGTATGATCAGATAGATCTGCACCGTCCCTATGTTGATCAGATCGTTCTGGTCTCTGACAGCGGTCTGCCAATGCACCGTGAACCGGATCTGATTGATGTCTGGTTTGACAGTGGTGCCATGCCATTTGCGCAGGTTTTCTACCCTCATATCCGGGAAGAGGAGTTTCAGAAAGTGTTTCCTGCCGATTTTATTGCCGAGGGAGTGGATCAGACAAGGGGATGGTTTTACACACTGCATGCCATTGCAGCGATGGTGAAAGGTAGTGTGGCATTCAAAAATGTGATTTCTAACGGGCTGGTGCTCGATAAAAACGGGAATAAGATGTCCAAGCGGTTAGGTAATGCCGTGGATCCCTTCGAAACGATTGAAAAGCATGGTTCCGATCCACTGCGGTGGTACATGATCACTAACGCTTCACCCTGGGATAACCTGAAGTTTGATATTGAAGGGGTGGAAGAGGCACGACGCAAGTTCTTTGGAACGCTCTTCAACACGTATTCTTTCTTCGTGCTCTATGCCAATGTGGATGATTTTCGCAATCAATACCCGCAGATAGCAATCAATCAACGCCCTGAAATTGATCGCTGGATCATTTCATTGTTGAACTCACTGGTGGAAGAAGTAGAGCAGGGATACAGTGCCTATGAACCAACCAAAGCGGGGCGTGCCATCTCCGATTTTGTGAACGATAATCTCAGTAACTGGTTCGTTCGTCTGAACCGCAAACGTTTCTGGGGTGGGGAGATGACAGATGATAAATTGTCGGCCTATCAAACATTGTATCACTGTCTGGTGACAGTGGCGAAACTGATGGCACCCATAGCCCCGTTTTATGCCGACAGACTGTATCTCGATCTGACATCTACAAACGGAAGAGAACATTTTGAGTCGGTGCATCTGGCTGATTTCCCTGTACCCGACAGCTCATTAATTGATAAACAACTCGAAGAACAGATGTATCTCGCACAGACAGCATCCTCCATCGTGCTTGCACTGCGCAGGAAGGTGAACATAAAAGTGCGGCAGCCGCTCTCGAAGATCATGATCCCGCTGGTGAATGAGGAACAGAAACGAAACATTCAGTCGGTTGAGTCACTCATCCTAGGTGAGGTGAATGTGAAAGAGTTGAAATTTGTTGATTCAGCCAATGAGATGCTGGTGAAGAGAGTGAAACCTGATTTTAAGAAACTGGGCCCGCGATATGGTAAAATCATGAAGCAGCTTGCGCTAAAGATACAGGGAATGGAGAAAAGTGAAATCATTGAACTGGAAAAGAATGGTGCTTTCACGTTGTATGTCGATGGGCAGGAAGCAGTGATCACAACGGATGATGTGGAGATTATTTCGGAAGATATCCCCGGATGGCTGGTTGGTAATGAGGGCCGGTTGACCGTTGCGCTCGATATCACACTCACAGATGCGCTTCAGAAAGAAGGTATTGCCCGTGAGTTGGTGAACAGGATTCAGAACATCCGCAAGGCAAACAATCTGGAGATCACAGACCGCATCACCATCAAACTTTCCTCAAACCCGGCATTTGATACGGCTATTACTGATAATGCCAGTTATATCAGGAATCAGGTGCTGGCTGATGAGATAATCATTGTGAACGAACAGCTTGAAAATGTGATAGAAATTGATGATCAGCTCCTGACTATCAGTATAAATAAAAACAATTGAGAATTATTTGTTTTATATGTACCTTTGTACGGCTATTGAAAAGTGAACAATATAAAACTGCGGTTGTTGTAATGAAACTCTGATTCCAGAAAGAGACACAGCCCTAAACCCAATTTATTATGAGTGAAAAGACGAGATATTCAGATTCGGAGTTGGAAGAATTCCGTGCGATTATTAATGAAAAACTGCAGGTTGCGAAACAGGAGTATGAAAATTATCGCGCTGCTGTAACGAACACTGACGGTAATGACACGGTTGATACCTCACCCACCTACAAAGTGTTGGAAGAGGGAGCTTCCACTCTTTCAAAAGAAGAAGCAGGACGGCTGGCACAACGTCAGATGAAATTTATTCAGAATTTACAGGCAGCCCTGATCCGAATCGAAAACGGAACATACGGTGTTTGTCGTGAAACAGGCAAGCTGATCCCCAAGGAGCGTCTTCGTGCTGTGCCACATGCCACGTTGAGCATTGAAGCCAAATCCGGGAAGAAGAAGTAATAATTATCGTCGCATGAGAGTTCCAATGATATCTGCGCACAGGAGAGAGAGGGGTAATACTCCTTTCAATGGATATATACCCCTAAATTTGATGTATGAATAATAGCACACAGAAAGCATGGATTGCCGTGGCTGTCGTATTTCTGATTCTTCTCGTCGATCAGTTTTCCAAGATATGGGTGAAAACACACATGGGATTGTATGACACCATTCATATTGCCGACTGGTTCAAGATATATTTTGTTGAAAACAATGGGATGGCTTTTGGGATTGAAGCCGGAGGGAAGCTCTTTCTTTCACTTTTTCGTATCATCGCCGTTGCCCTTATTGTGTTTTATATCAGGCGACTGGTAAGGGCCAATTATAAAATCGGGTTCATAATATGTGTGACCCTCGTGCTTGCTGGGGCCTCGGGAAATATTATCGACAGCATCTTCTACGGAGTTATATTCGAAGCCAGTTACCCCGGTCATCTCTCCTCTTTTGTACCCTGGGGTGAAGGATATGCTTCTTTACTTCACGGTAAGGTGGTAGATATGTTATACTTCCCAATGATTAGCGGTACTTATCCTGACTGGGTACCAGTAGTAGGAGGGCAGGAGTATCTTTTCTTTCGGTTCATATTTAATATAGCCGATTCGGCAATCACCGTCGGGGTTATTCTGATATTGCTCTTTTACAGGAAAACGTTGTCTTATTCTTTGCTCTCGAAAAAAGAGCGTGAAGATCTTGAAAAGGAAAAAGAAGAAAAAGTAATCACAGGTGAAATCTAGCAATATTTCATATCTCTTTTTAAATATTCTTTTGATCATGATGATCTCCTCTTGTCAGAACCGTCCCAGGGAGGTGTTGAACAGGAAGAGTATGGAGCAGCTGATGTATGATGTCTACATTGCTGAGGCAACCCTGGAAAATGATTATGGCAGCTTCAACACTCCTGAGAAGAAAGAAGCATATATAAACAAAGTCTTCATGGCGCATAAAGTGACACAGGCACAGTGGGATACATCCTTGTCATGGTATTCAGACCGAATAGATCTCTACCTGAAGATGAACGATTCTGTGAAGGTGCGAATTCAACGTGCACGTAAAGATATTGACAGGAATTTGGAGCGGATAAGAGCAGAACAGGTTATCGATCCGGCACTTTTATCCCCATCCTATATCCCTTCCTACTACTCATTTTCAATACCCGGTGCAAAAACAGGGTTTCATTTCCGGTTAGATTCTGCGGAGATAAGCAGCAGGATGCCAGGGGATGAATTTTCATTCACTTTCAGCGTAATTGGTGTTCCTCCGCTGTTCACCTCCGATTTATCATCCATGCTCACGCTGGTGTATGGCGACACTATTATTTCCCAATCGCACGACATCAGAGAAAATAAATCCTATCACATGGATGCCTCGAGATTTATCCCGGGTGATACACTTACCCAAATAAACGGTTTTGTACATTTACAGGATAGATCCGGCAATGCCTCAAGCATTCAATTGCACAGTATTTATCTCGGAGAGAATGGGACTGACTCTGTTGAGGTCAGCTCACCTGAGCTGTCTCCTGCTCCTCAGGCAAGAGATCCGTTTACTGTGGATACCATGATGATGGTTCAATAATCACATCATATAGAAAAAAGCTATTTGTCATAATGATATCTTTTTTTAGATAAATTATTATATTTGCATGATGATAGAGAAATAATTGAATAATAATTTAACATTCAAATAATCAATACTTAACATCAAATGGAAAAAAAGAGAGTCTACACCTTTGGAAACGGCGCAGCTGAAGGGCGGGCAGATATGAAAAACCTGCTTGGAGGTAAAGGAGCGAACCTTGCCGAAATGAACTTGATTGGTGTTCCCGTTCCTCCTGGATTTACCATCACTACAGAGGTCTGCACTGAATACAATGAATTAGGAAAAGAGTATGTGATCGGCGTCTTGAAAGAGGAGGTTGAAAAGGCTGTTCTCCTGATTGAAAAGCAGACAGGGACAAAATTCGGAGATAAGGAGAACCCCTGTCTTGTCTCAGTCCGTTCCGGTGCCCGCGTTTCTATGCCGGGTATGATGGACACCGTATTGAATCTCGGATTGAACGATGATGCAGTAGAGGGAATTGCCCGCAAATCAGGCAATGAACGTTTCGCGTGGGATTCTTATCGTCGTTTTGTACAGATGTATGGCGACGTGGTGCTCGGATTAAAGCCTCAGACCAAGGAAGATGAAGATCCCTTTGAAGAAATCATGGATGAAATGAAGAAATCGAAAGGGATTGAGTTGGATACTGATTTCACCACTGAAGATCTGAAAGAGCTGGTGAAAAGATTCAAAGCTGCAGTGAAAAAAAATACCGGCAATGATTTCCCTGTTAATCCCTGGGATCAGTTGTGGGGAGCAGTCTGTTCTGTTTTTGACAGCTGGATGAATGAACGTGCTATTCTCTACCGGAAGATGAGTAACTTCCCTGAAGAGTGGGGTACGGCTGTCAATGTGCAGGCGATGGTTTACGGGAATATGGGCAAGACATCCGGAACAGGTGTTGCCTTTACCCGCGATGCAGCAACAGGAGAAGATATATTCAATGGTGAATACCTGATTGATGCGCAGGGTGAGGATGTGGTGGCAGGTGTACGTACTCCGCAGGAAATCACCCTCGAAGGATCCCGACGTTGGGCAAAGATGAAAGGTATCTCCGAAGAGGAACGCGCAGCCAGTTATCCTTCGCTTGAAGAAGCATTGCCTGAGTGTGCGAAAGAGCTTATTGAAGTACAACAAAAGCTGGAAGATTATTTTAAAGATATGCAGGATCTTGAATTTACCATTCAGGATAGTAAGCTCTGGATATTGCAAACACGTAGTGGAAAACGTACTGGTGCAGCGATGGTGAAGATTGCCATTGATATGCTCTATCAGGGGTACATCGATGAGAAAACCGCATTGAAGCGCTGTGATCCAGAGAAACTGGATGAATTGCTTCACCCTGTTTTTGATAAGAAAGCGCTTGCCAAGGCAAAACCGGTTACTCACGGGCTGCCGGCATCACCGGGAGCTGCTGCAGGACAGGTTGTTTTTCATGCCGATGAGGCTGAAGAGTGGTACAAAGAGGGTAAAAAGGTGATACTCTGTCGGACAGAGACCTCGCCTGAAGACCTGCGAGGTATGGCATCGTCACAAGGCATTCTCACCGCCCGCGGAGGAATGACCTCACATGCAGCTGTGGTTGCACGCGGAATGGGCAAGTGTTGTGTGTCGGCAGCCAACAATCTGGTAATCGATTATAAAACACGCACGATGACAGTTAACGGTAAGGAATTGAAAGAGGGAGACTGGATATCGCTGGATGGCTCTACCGGGAACGTCTATGAGGGTAAAATAATCACTCAGGATGCAGAGATTGACGCCGATTTTAATGAACTGATGAAGCTTGCGGAAAAGTATGCCCGTATGGATGTCAGAACCAACGCCGACACCCCTCACGATGCTTTGGTAGCCCGTAACTTCGGAGCCAAAGGTATCGGGTTGTGCCGTACCGAGCATATGTTCTTCGAGGAGGACAAGATTATCACCATGCGTGAGATGATTCTTGCGAAAGATGAGGAGGGACGACGTAAGGCGCTGGAGAAACTACTTCCGCTGCAGAAAAAGGACTTTGTGGGAATTTTCAGGGCCATGGACGGTTTTGCCGTGACCATCCGTCTGCTTGACCCGCCATTGCATGAGTTTGTGCCCCATGACGAAAAAGGACAGATGGAGATGGCCAAAGTGATGGGAATTTCATACAAAGATATTCACGACCGTGTGGAAGGTCTTATGGAGTCTAACCCCATGCTGGGCTTGAGGGGTTGTCGCCTTGGGAACCTCTATCCCGAAATAACAGAGATGCAGACGCGTGCCATCATTGAGGCTGCAATAGAACTGAAGGAGGAGGGTATTAAAGCCATACCGGAGATCATGGTTCCCCTCACCGGCATCGTCTATGAGTTCATGGCGCAGAAAGATATCATTGAAAACACCATTCAGAAGGTGTTTGCCGAGAAGAGTGACTCTGTGGAATATAAGATTGGTACGATGATTGAGATTCCGCGTGCAGCGCTCACAGCTCATAAGATAGCCAGAGAGGCTGATTTCTTCTCCTTTGGCACCAACGACCTTACGCAGTTGACATTTGGTTACAGTCGTGACGATGTGGCTAAGTTCCTGCCAATGTATCTCGATAAGGGGATCCTGAAACATGATCCCTTCGCTGTGATAGATCAGAACGGTGTTGGACAACTTGTTCGCATGGCTGTGCAAAAAGGACGTGAAGTGCGTCCGACACTTAAATGTGGCATCTGTGGTGAACATGGTGGTGAGCCTTCCTCGGTTAAGTTCTGCCATACTGTTGGTCTGAACTACGTTTCATGTTCTCCTTTCCGTGTGCCTATCGCTCGTCTGGCAGCAGCACAGGCAGCTATAGAAGGTTGAACAAGAGGTTTTGATATTTTTTGAACAGAGATGCTACTTAGGGTGTCTCTGTTCTTTTTATGGCCTTCATCTCCGAAATTTCAAAGTGTCAATCCTTTATAACTACTTTTAACCATCAAACTATTTTGCAGCTTAGTGGATTATCACTACTTTTACATCGCTATTTTTAAACAGATTGTTCTATGAAGTATTCATTTAAGATATTGCTTTTTCTTCTTGCATTGTCAGCTAATCAGTATGTTATTGCTCAAAATAACGTGATTGATGAGATTGTCTGGGTGGTGGGTGACGAAGCCATCCTGAAATCGGAAGTAGAGGAATACCGCAAAGAGATTCTGATGCAAAACCAGCGCATTGATGGAGATCCATACTGTTTCATCCCGGAACAACTGGCTATAAGGAAGCTCTTTCTCGATCAGGCGAAACTGGACAGTATAGAGGTACAGGAATCGAATGTGAATCGTACACTTGAGTATCTGGTAGATGAGTACATCGCATCATCCGGTTCTGTAGAGAGACTGGAAGAATATTACGGAAAAAAAATATCCGGTATCCGGGATGATCTGCGTCAGCAGATACGCGAGCAACAACTTGTGGAGGGTGTACAGCAGAAGCATTTCGGCAGTGTACAGCTGACACCGTCAGAAATCAGGAAGTATTACAACACCCTGCCGCAGGATAGTCTGCCCTTTATACCAACCACGCTGGAGGTACAGATCATAACCGTTGAGCCCAAGATACCGCTGGAAGAGATAGACAAGGTGAAATCCCGTCTGCGTGAATATACCGATCAGATCAATAGCGGTGAGAGGGAATTTTCAACTCTGGCACTGTTGCATTCCGAGGACCCGTCAGCGATGAAAGGTGGTGAACTCGGTTTTATGAATCGATCAGGATTCGTTCCTGAATTTGCCAATGCAGCCTTTGCTCTGAGTGACCCCAAGAAAGTATCCAACGTGGTGGAGTCGGAATATGGTTTTCATATTATTCAACTGATTGAACGCAGAGGTGATATGGGTAATTTTCGTCATATTCTTCTCAAACCAAAAGTGCCGCAGGAATCACTCGATACGGCTCTTGTAAGACTTGATTCAATCCGTGTTGGTATTACCGATAAAAAGATTACATTCGACGAGGCTGCAACATTCTTTTCAGCCGATAAGGATACACGCAACAACAAAGGGATCATGGTGAACAATTCTCGCAGCGCCAATTCCGGTACACCCCGTTTTGCACTGAACGAATTGAATCAGGACATCGCAAAGATAGCCGGAGAGATGAAGGAAGGAGAGATCTCGGAACCGTTCATCATGCTCAATGATAAGGGGAGGCAGGTGGCTGCCATGATCAAGATAACGGCCCGCAATGAAGGGCACAAGGCTACACTCAGTAGTGATTATCAGATCATTAAGCAGATGGCAGAGAACGCCAGGCAGCAGGACCTGGTTGATGAGTGGCTGCAGAAGAAGATTGAAAAAACCTATGTGCGAATAGATCCCGACTGGCAGGGGTGTGATCTCAAATACAAAGGATGGCAAAAATAACAACCTCTTTTTAAGATGAAAAGACAAGGTTCATTCATACAGGAAAGCATACTTCTCTTAAGTGTGCTTTTTGTCATCATGGCGTCGGCTAAAGCACAACAACCCCCTCCCGTTACGTCATCGGTAACACCTGATGTGCAGATTGTCGAGCTGAGAAAGGCGGACTTGTGGAGCAAGAGAACCGGATTTGATGCCGAGATCCTGACCGGTAACGTGACCTTCTTTCATGATGGTGCATTCATGTATTGCGACAGTGCCTATCTTTATCAGCAAACCAACACATTTGAAGCTTTTAGTAATGTGAGGATGGAACAGGGTGACACCATCTTTGTCTATGGTGATTACCTGCATTACGACGGTAACACGCAGCTTGCGCAACTTCGGGAGAACATACGGATGGAGGACCGTACAGTCACGCTTTTCACAGACAGCCTTGATTACGACCGCTCGGAAAATCTTGGCTATTACTTCGAGGGGGGCATGCTGGTAGATGAGGAGAATGAATTAACCTCTTTCTGGGGGCAGTATGACCCGGATACAAAACAGGCTCTCTTCAGTGATAGTGTGAAGTTGGTGAATGAAGATTATGTGATCTATGCAGATACATTGAAGTACAACACGGAAACGAAATATGCAGATATCCTCGGACCCTCACGCATCGTATCAGACAGTGGCTATGTACATACCAGCAGGGGCTGGTATAACACTGCCACGGATGATGCCCGGCTGCTGGATCGTTCGGAAGTATACAGCAACGACGGGATGAAAGTACTGATCGGTGACACGATCCTCTATAACCGTCAGAGCGGTGAGGGAGAGGTGTTTGGCAACATGTATCTGGAAGACAGGGAGAAAAAAGCTATTCTACAGGGCAATTACGGGTTCTATAATGAAAAGACCGAGTACGGTCTTGCAACCGATTCGGCCTTTGCTATCGATTACTCCCAGCAGGAAAGCATGTTCGTGCATGGTGACACCCTGGTGATGCTGACCGATTCCACGAATCGTGATATCAAAGCGTTCTATGAAGTCCGTTTCTATCGGTCTGACATCCAGGGTGTGTGCGATTCACTGCATTACTCATCACGTGACTCTATGGTTTACATGGTTGGTGATCCCGTTATATGGAACGACAATAATCAGATCCTGGGTAATCAGATCGACATCTATCTGAACGACTCTACAATAGAAAAAGCTATTATAAAAGATTACGCGCTGGCTGTGCAGGACAGGATGAAGGAGCAGCAGTACAATCAGCTGGCCGGAAGAGACATGACCGCCTTATTCCGCGATGGAGATTTGTACCACGTGCTGGTGGAGGGCAATGCGGAATCGTTGTACTATCTTGTTGAAAAAGACAGTGCCATTATTGGTCTTAATAAAACGGAGAGCGCATATCTGTCAATGGATATTAAGAACAAACAGATTGAAAGGCTGAAGCTTTGGTCATCCACCAGGGCTGTAACAACTCCCCTGCCGCAACTGAACCCGGAAGATGCCCGTTTGGGCAGCTTCATCTGGCTCGATTATCTGCGGCCTGCAGATCCCGGCGATATTTTCCGCAGCAATGAGCGGCACAGTTCAGAAGCCACTGAACCTCGCCAAAGGCGTTTTCAGAGAGAGGATGTGACATTGTAGCAGTGTGGCAATTTGCCCGTCTGCTATCAATTCTTTATTTTTGTAACATCAAAAACAGTGAAATCCTATGGGTAGTTTCTTTTTCTACAACAACAGAAAACCACGCAAGTTCAATTATTCGCCAATCCTGTTCAATGCGGAGGAAGAGGAACGCAGGGAACGGTTGCAGATGCGAATTGAAAATGTGAAAAAAGAGATGGGCGTACTCCCTGAGAGTGAAGAGAAAGACAGGGAGAAGAAAGAGTTTAAATCTGAGTTCATCTCACAGACAAGACACTTGAAGAAACGAATGGAGGGTGATACATCAGGAAAACCTTCTTTTTTCGCCAACAACGGATTACTAATCATTATACTCATCGCCCTTTTTGCCATCTTCTTTTTCTGGTTATTAGCATAGAAAACAGTCAATTTATTTATGCCAGATATTATCCATCTTCTTCCCGATTCCATTGCCAATCAGATTGCTGCCGGTGAGGTTATCCAGCGCCCCGCTTCAGTGGTGAAGGAGCTGGTGGAGAACGCACTCGATGCCGGCGCGAAACATATCAGGATTTGTATCAAAGATGCAGGTCGCACCCTAATTCAGGTGATCGACGACGGAAAGGGCATGTCAGCAACAGATCTGCGGATGGCTTTTGAGCGGCATGCAACATCAAAAATCAAGAACGTGGATGATCTGTTTGCCCTCACCACCATGGGTTTTCGTGGTGAGGCACTCCCATCCATCGCCGCAATCTCGCAAGTGGAGGTGAAGAGCCGCAGGGAAGAGGACGAGCTGGGCACATTGGTCGTTATTTCAGGTTCCAGATTTGAGAAACAGGAGAGCATCTCATCTGCCATCGGCACCTCTGTCTCAGTGAAAAATATCTTCTTCAATGTGCCGGCACGAAGAAAATTTCTGAAGTCAAATGAGACGGAACGGCGTAATATTTTTACCGAAATCGAGCGGATCGTACTGGTGAATCCGGAGATAGAGTTCACGCTCATTGAGAATGATATGGAAACGCTCCATCTGCCTAAAGCAGGTTTGAGACAACGTATTGTGCAGCTGGAAGGGAAAAATGTGAATCATCAACTGATAGAGATCGAGGAGGAGACGACGCTGGGAAAGATTCACGGTTATGTTGCACGGCCAGAATTTGCCAGGAAAGGAAGAGTAAGTCAGTTTTTCTTTGTTAATAACCGTTATATCAGACATCCCTATTTTCACAGGGCAGTAGTCTCTGCCTTTGAGCCGTTGATTGCTGCAAATGAAAAGCCAGGTTACTACATCTACCTTCAGGTTGATCCGGATACGATAGATGTCAATATTCATCCGACCAAGACCGAGGTGAAATTTGAGAATGAACAGGCACTCTGGCAAATACTGATGGTTACGGTGAAGGAGTCTCTCGGAAAATTCAATGCTATTCCCAGCATCGATTTCAATACTGATGATGCACCGGAGATACCGCTTTTTGATCCATCACGTAGTTCATCTATGCCAAAGGTGAGTGTAGACCCAAATTACAATCCTTTCAGCAAGCCTCATCACGGATCATATCCCTCCACAGCGCCACCATTTGAATGGGAGCAGCTTTACAAAGGGTTCGAGAATGAGAAAGAGCTCTCGTCAGGGATGGAGGGTGATATAGGCGGCACACTTTTCAGGCCGGCTGGCAGTGATCATAACCTGCCCGAGACCGAGTTGTTCCCTGAACATTATCAGTACAAACAGAAATATATACTCACATCAGTGAAATCGGGACTAATGGTCATCGATCAGCATAAAGCGCATGTGCGTATTCTTTTCGATAAATATCTTGAACAGATAAAGAACAAGAGAGGCGTTTCACAGCGGGTGCTGTTCCCTGAAGTACTCGATCTTTCAGCTTCCGAAGCGGCTGCATTGCCCTCTATAATGGAGGATATGGAAGCACTTGGATTTGAACTGAGCAACCTCGGTAATCACAGTTATGCTGTGCAGGGAGTGCCCTCGGAAATTGAAAACAGTGATCCTTCACTGCTCATTCGTTCCATGATTGGAAAAAGCCTCGAAACAGGAAGTGATGTAAAGAGCGATATCCAGGAATCCATAGCACTTTCTCTTGCCAATCTGACGGCTATCCCTCACGGAAGAACGCTGACATCGGAAGAGATGCTGCTGATTGTAAGTCAGCTGTTTGCCTCTAGAACACCTACCTATACTCCCGATGGACAAACGGTGGTAACGGTAATTGCTGATACAGAGATAGAAAAGAAAATGCTTTAGACATACCTAATCTTAAAATAGAGACACTATGAATTATTCTTTTTGTGGAAACAGCGGATTGCAGTTGTCCCGGATATCTTTGGGTTTGTGGCACAATTTCGGATTTGCGGATGCGTATGAGACAGCACGTGAGATGGTTATCCATGCTTTTGAGCAGGGGGTTACCCATTTCGATCTTGCCAATAATTATGGTCCTCCCCCGGGTTCCGCAGAATCCAATTTCGGGAAAATAGTGAAGGAGAATCTCGCATCTCATCGCGACGAGATGATTATTTCATCCAAAGCGGGTCATTTGATGTGGGAGGGTCCCTATGGTGACGGATCATCGAGAAAGAACCTCATGGCAAGCATCAATCAGAGCCTGAAGCGAACAGGATTGGACTATTTTGATATATTTTATTCACATCGTTACGATCCCGATACTCCTGTTGAGGAGACAATGCAGACGCTTGTGGATATCGTCCATCAGGGGAAGGCCCTTTACGCTGGGATATCCAAGTATCCTCCCCTGGAAGCAAGAAAAGCACTCAGCTACCTGAAGGTGAGGGATGTCCCCTGTCTTATTTTTCAGGATAAGTACAGTATGTTCAACCGCAAACCGGAAGAGGAGATACTGGGTATCACGAAGGAGTTTGGTACAGGATTTATTGCTTTTTCACCATTGGCACAGGGTGTACTAACCGATAAATACCTTCATGGAATTCCCGAATATTCACGTGCAGCCGATCCGGCCGGATTTCTGAAAAAGGAACAGGTTACACCACCGCTGGTGGAGAAGGTGAGACAATTAAACACAATTGCCGGTCAGCGGGGGCAGACGATGGCGGAGATGGCTCTGGCCTGGGCACTTAGAGATGAGAGGGTTACCTCGCTCATCGTTGGCACCCGTAATAAAGAGCAGTTGAAGGATAACCTGAATGCACTGCAGAACATCTCTTTCACGCAGGACGAATTGAAACAGATTGATCTCATACTCGACGGTGCTGCGTTGTGACAGTATTCCTGTTTACTGGTAGAGAATCAACGGAGATATCTTTAATGAAAAAGATCATTGTTCCGCTTGTAGTGTTATTGATAGTTGCTTTATCCTGTGTGGATGAATCATCTCACCTCACTGTGCCCTTTGCACCAGTGAGTTTCATCGTAGATCTGAATGGACCGGACTATCTTCTGAAGAGTCCGTTGTCATTTTTAGCCTTTACAGAAAAGGAAAGACGGCGTGATGCTGATCGTTTTGGCTTTGCAGGATTACTGGTCGTTTCGGATGCAACAGGTAATGCCATTTTCGCATATGATCTCTGTTGCCCCCATGAAGACAGTAGAGGGGTCAAAGTTATTCCGGGGAATGAGGGTAAAGCTGTCTGCCCATCATGTGGTTCTGTTTTTGTCATAATGTTCGGATTAGCCGACAACAACGGTATGCGCGGTTTCGGCAGTGTTGATTCAGGTCCTGCCACCGAGCCCTTACAGAGCTATAGGGTAGTGCCTCTTCAGTCCGGAAGATATCGTATTGAGAACTAATTTCAGCTCCTGACAAAAAGACATGAAAGCATATATTTTAACAAGTGATATTTTAAAGAAATAGGTACTTTTGCTATCTTTGCACCCCTGATTAATTCTTCAGGCATTTTCAGCACATTTAAAAATATACCCTAAATACTCTTTAGATGAGAAAAGTCTATATTTTTTCTTTGTTACTGGTTACAGGTCTTGTCTTATCACAGATTGTCCCCCATTTACTGGGCAATAACTTTTATTCATTTAAAACAATTACCGACGGGTTATTATACATCTCACTTGCCTTTATCATGATTAATGTGGGGCGTGAGTTTGAGATCAATAAAAAGCACTGGCGCAGTTACACCGTCGATTATTTCGTTGCCATGGGAGCAGCTGCATTTCCATGGGTGTTTGTTGCATTGTATTACTTGTTTGCGGTAGCACCCCCGGAGTTACAAATATGGAGAAACAGTGATATCTGGAAAGAGACATTTCTCCTAAGCCGGTTTGCTGCTCCCACATCTGCAGGGATACTCTTCACGATGCTTGCTGCAGCCGGATTGAGACACACATGGGTATATAATAAAGTGCAGGTACTGGCTATCTTCGATGATCTGGATACAATATTACTGATGATTCCTCTTCAAATACTGATGATTGGGATGCGCTGGCAGATGTTTGTAATCCTTGTTGTCGCTGTCATGTTAATCTGGTTGGGCTGGAAAAAGATGAACAGCTACAATATGCGACAGGACTGGAAATCAATTCTGTTCTTTGCAGTGCTGATGTTTGGTGTGATCCATGCCATCTACCTGATCTCGATGCATTTTTACGGAGAAAGTGGCAGTATACATATAGAAATTCTTCTTCCTGCCTTTGTTTTAGGAATGATGATGAAACTGGATCACAGTGTGGTTCCATCAAAGGGTGATGAAAAGGTATCCTCTTTCATCTCTTATTTCTTTATGCTTTTGGTCGGTTTAAGTATGCCTCTTTTCCTTGGAGTGGATTTTGCTGCTGTTGCCGAACATTCACAATCTGTAATTTCTCAGATACCGATGCTTCCCTGGGGCGTGATTGCCATCCATGTGGTAATGGTCACGCTGATTTCCAATATAGGTAAGCTCTTCCCTCTCTTATTCTACAGGGACAGGAAAATAGGTGAAAGGCTGGCTGTCTCGATAGGTATGTTCACCCGTGGTGAAGTGGGTGCAGGGGTACTGTTCATAGCTATCGGCTATCATATGAGTGGAGTATTACTGGTTATTTCTGTTCTGGCGATGTGTTTCAATCTGCTTCTCACCGGATTCTTTATCGGTTATGCAAAGAAACTTGCCTTGGCGACGGTAAAGGAGCAGTTGCATAAGAACGCATTCACCTGACCTTTAAATTAATTGCACTGCCGGGCGGAGAAATTCACACAAATGCTTTGAAAACCGGATAAACATATTTACATTTGCAGTCGCAAAAAAGAATATCCCGGGAGAGGGTGATTAGATGTCTGGAAATGGAAAGCCGACACTGGCAAGTCAAAGGTGTTGAACAGACTGACAGGTATTAAAAAAGAGAAAATATTGCGAAAGTAGCTCAGTTGNNCTCAGTTGGTAGAGCACGACCTTGCCAAGGTCGGGGTCGCGGGTTCGAGTCCCGTCTTTCGCTCAGGCTGGGGATAATTTTTATATCCCGGTGTAATCGCAAAATCCTGTTACAGGATCAAGGTCTGCTCGGATGGTGGAATGGTAGACACGCAAGACTTAAAATCTTGTGACCATAACGGTTGTGCGGGTTCAAGTCCCGCTCCGAGTACTGATTACATCGGATAATGCCCTGATAAGTTACTGCTATCAGGGCTTTATCTTTTTATGATTGTATACCATTGAACGATAATTTCAGGTTAGCACGCCAATGTGGCTGACTGATGTATATTTATAACACCATGACTAAGCAATACAACAAAAGTTACATTTTTGGTATCACGCTGGTGGCCACGCTGGGAGGTTTACTCTTCGGCTATGACACCGCAGTAATCTCGGGAGCGGAGAAATCTATTCAGGCTTTCCTTGTCGATCCTCTGGGCCTGAGCACATGGATTCACGGAGCCACTGTCTCGAGTGCGCTGATAGGCTGTATCATTGGAGGATCAATCTCCGGATTCTTCTCCAATCATATTGGCAGGCGACAGACGCTACGCCTTGCAGCATTGCTTTTCTTCCTGTCGGCATTGGGATCAGCCTTTCCTGAAACAATCTTCTTCAAAAAGGGGGAACCCTCCACCGGCTTGCTGCTTGCATTTAATTTTTATCGTATCATTGGCGGAATAGGTGTTGGACTTGCATCAGCAGTATCACCTACTTACATCAGTGAGGTTTCACCTGCAGCCATTAGGGGGAGACTCGTCTCTTTTAACCAGTTTGCCATAATCTTCGGGATGCTGGTGGTCTATTTTGTCAACTGGGGCATCTCCAAGGGACAAACAGTAACGTGGATAAACGATGTTGGCTGGAGATATATGTTCGCCTCAGAGGCAATCCCGGCCGCACTCTTTGGTCTGATGCTTCTTTTTGTGCCCGAGTCGCCACGATACCTGGCACTTAAGCGTCGCGACGAGGAGGCTCTCAGCGTGTTGACAAAGGTGAACTGCACCATGCAGCGGGCCGAGAAGATACTGAGAGAGATTAAGGGGACACTGGGCGATACGGTCCGTGCGAAAATCACCTCCTACGGTAAGACGGTTATCATCGTGGGCATCCTGCTTTCAGTCTTTCAACAGTTCGTCGGTATCAATGTAGCGCTTTATTATGCCCCGAGAATTTTTGAGAGCATGGGTGCTGCTAAAGATGCCTCGATGTTACAGACCATCATCATGGGACTGGTCAATGTTGTGTTCACCGTACTGGCAATATTGACAGTAGACAGATGGGGAAGGAAACCGTTGCTGATCACCGGCTCAATAGGTATGGCGGTAGGTATGTTTGCCATCTCTGCCCTATCATTTAACAATATTATCGGTATCTCCACGCTGGTCTTTATCATTATCTACACTGCGTCGTTTATGATGTCGTGGGGCCCTATCTGCTGGGTGCTTATTTCAGAGATCTTCCCCAACAAGATAAGAGGGCAGGCTGTTGCCATAGCCGTCGCATTCCAGTGGTTCGCCAACTACCTAATCTCATCTACTTACCCTGCAATGATGGAGTTCAGCGGAGGGATGACCTACGGTTTTTACGGTGTGATGGCAGTACTTTCTGCACTCTTTGTCTGGAAGATGGTTCCTGAAACTAAGGGGCGGTCGCTCGAGGAGATGGAGAGCCTTTGGCGAAAGTTTTAAGCCAGATGAACCCAACGGTCATGGCCAGTCCGGAGGCGATGAGTACAGATAGCTTGGCGATGTCACTATAGAGTTCATTACCGGGAAAAGCGAGGTTAGATACAAAAATAGACATTGTGAACCCAATCCCTGCCAGGATGCCGACACCAATTAACTGGGACCATCTTATCTTTCCCAATTCTGCCAGCCTGAGCTTGATCATCAGAAAGACCGCAAGGGTGATGCCCACGGGTTTGCCCAGGAACAGTCCCAGAATGATACCGGTAGCGAGTGGAGAGCCCAGTCCTGAAAGGGTAGCAGGTGAAATAACGATGCTTGTGTTCGCAAGGGCAAAGATGGGAATTACAAAGAAATTAACAGGAATATTAAGCTTGGTCTCAAAGCTGGCCATCTTGTTTGCAGGCAACAAAAAAGCGATAATTACACCGGCGATGGAAGCGTGAACACCCGATTGGAACATGCAGTACCACATCACCACCCCCAGCATCATCATAATCAGAGAGCCTGATCTGTTGTGAAGGAAACGATTCACGAAAAATATGAGCACTGCAAGCAGAAGCGCCAGCAGCAGCCACTCAGGTTGAAACCCACTTCCATAGAACAGTGCAATGATCACGATTGCACATAAGTCATCAATGATAGCCAGCGCCGTGAGAAAAACCTTGATGGATCGTGATACCGCTTTCCCCAGCAAGCTGACGATCCCCAGTGTAAATGCGATGTCGGTAGCAGTGGGTATAGCCCATCCGCTTGCGTAGATCGTTCTTCCTGAAATCAGCATAAAAATCAATATGGGAAACACTACCCCGAAAAGAGCAGAAACGGTAGGAAGCATCATTCTCTTTGGGGTGGAGAGTTCCCCTACAGTTGTTTCTCTTTTGATGTCGATAGCCACATGGAAAAAGAAAATCGTCATCAACGTGTCGTTGATAAAATGGGTAATGGTGTGTGGCAGATGAAGAAGCTTAAAAAAAGGGATCTCTGTCTTCCAGAAGCCGGAATAATAGGCTCCTGCCCCACTGATATTTGTTAATGTTAATGACAGGATCGTGCAGAACAGTAGGAGCACACCCAGTGATCTGCTGTCATTAACTATTCGTTTAAACAATGTGTTAGTTAATTGTAAAGATGTGTTACCCCTATTTGATTATATACAGTCCCTTACACCGATTTATCGGAGAAGGAAACTGAAATCATCCTCTTCGGACAGTTCAAGGGGATCTTCTCCGTATCTGAAAATACGTGCGTTGCGGCTGCCCATCAGGACCAATTCCTTCTCTTCAAGGAGAAGCATTGTCCCTTCACGCAGGCCCACCACGAACAGATCCCTGTTCACTTCAATGAATTCATTGATACGTGTCTCACGTGTTTCACCTCCGTGATTGGCCGGGTTATCGTCCAGGTAATGAGGATTAATCTGAAATGGAACCACCTTCAGCGCTTTAAATTTTTCGGGTTGTACGATGGGCATATCGTTCGTTGTGCTCAGCGTGGGACAGGCGATGTTAGCACCGGCACTCCATCCGATGTAGGGAGTTCCCTTTTTTATTTTTTTGCGGATCGCTTTCATCAAGCCTTTCTCCTGCAGTATTTTCACCAGCTGCCAGGTGTTTCCTCCCCCCACCACAATGGCATCGGCATTCTCAATGGCCTCAACAGGATTGATAAAGCGATGGATACTTGTGACATGGTGTCCTATTTCGGCGAAACGAGCATTTACCTTTTCTTCATACGCTTCAAATGAAAAGGTGACAGCCGCATAAGGGATGAAGATGGCATTCATCGCTTTTTCACCCAGAAAATCTTTGATATACTTTTTGGGGTAATCCAGGTATGCTTCACCCGGATTGGTAGAATTGCTAATCAGCAGTAGTCTCATATTACTAAAGGTGTTTGTTGATGAAGTGCAAATGTAAATAAAAATAGGGCAGGAATGTCATTTTTACGCCCAAAATAGACTATTTTTGTGATTCAATAGATGAATGAATGGAATCAGTTTTACGAAAGATACGAACCGATCTGAGGCTTTCAATGAATGGGATTGTGGCCACCAGCATGAGAGAGAAGGGATTGAATTACCGGATGAACTTCGGGGTAGATATTCTAAAGATCAAGGAGATATCAAGGAAATACCAGCCGGGGACTACGCTGGCAGAGGTTTTGTGGAAAGAAGATGTACGTGAGATGAAGATTCTTGCCACGATGCTCTATCCACCTGCTTCCCTTTCGAAAGAGATAGCAGACAGATGGGTGATGGATGTTTCAAATCAGGAAATCCGTGAACAGGCTTGCAGGAACCTTTTCCAGAAGGTATTTTTTGCCGATGCATTGGTGAATGACTGGATAAAAAATGAGGATGAGAAGATCCGTACAACCGGTTACTGGCTTTTTGCGAGATTATCTATTATCCGTTCTGAGAGTGTGAAAAGGGTTGATGTGAATCTCTTACTAGGCGATGCTGTCCGCGATTTAAAGAGTGAATCGTTGTTGCTTCGTCAATCTGCGTTGAATGCACTGAAATTCTATGGCAGAATCTCTCTGGATAAGGCCAAAAACATTGTGGAAAGAGTGGCAACTTTTGAGAATTCCGGTAATATCCAGGAGAAAGAGATACTTGATCAGCTTCTTTTTGAGTTTGGACTGAACAACTAATTCTTAAAATTCTTCCTAATAAAAATCATCGAAAGAAAAAGATTCAGGATTAGAAAGCCTCCTGTCCCAGCAATGAAAAATCCTTTCCATTGAGGAAGCACAATCAGGGATATGACCGATGCAATCGCGATGAGGATGATCATAATCCATAAAACGGTGAAAATTATTTTCCTTTTAGACATAATCCGATTTTTTCCTGCAAAATTATAAAAAAAATCATTCAACCTGCTTTTTCATCCAGTTCAAAATATCAGAGAGTACTTCCGGTGAGATGGTTTGTTCTGATATAGCATATTCATTCATCTGTCCTGTAATGCTTTCCTGAAAAATATGATTCAGTCCGGGATATGATTTTGTTTCACCACGGTAATTACCTCCCCGTTTCAGGGCATTTTTAATTGCCGTGAGGTTTTTATCAGCCGGCACCTGCGTGTCATTCTCCCCATTGATCGCATAAACCGGGCAGGTGACCTTTTCGATGAAAATCGTCGGGTCAAGCGCGAGGAAACTGCGATAACCGGGTGTGATCATGGCATTATACTGATTCCGTAGATAAGGCTCTTTCTCCACCTTTAGTTTTATTAGAAGGGGGAGTTGTTCCCAGAGGTACGTCAATTTATCGCGCAACATCGTTCTGTCGTTCTCTGATCCATCCCACTCAAGAAGACTCTCAAACAGTTCACGATTGCTCTTTTGGATCTTTTCGATCGTCTCCGGTTCCATTCCCTGATATCTCATCGAATTATCGTTCTGGTCCATCACAACCTCTAGCCCTTTGGTTCCCGGGCCGGCCATCATCACAATAAAATCAATCCCGTTGTCTCCGGCTGCAACCATGGAAGCGATAATACTCCCTTCACTGTGCCCGAGGAGGCCGATGTGTTCACGGTCAATCTCTTTCCTTTGCTTCAGATACTCCACCGCAGCAAGTGCATCTTCGGCAAAATGCTGAATGGTAGACTTGCTATAGTCACCTGTCGATCCACCCACACCCCGCTTGTCGTAACGGAGAATAGCAAAACCGTTGCGGGTAAGATAGTCGGACAGTACCAGTAAGGGCTTGTGACCGAACAATGTTTCATCACGATCATTGGGGCCGCTGCCGGAAATGAGCACAACAGCCGGAAAAACTGCTGTCCTGTCGGGTAATGTAAGTGTTCCTGCAAGGGAGAGACTCTCCTTTTTATCGGGGATGATCGTTACCTCTTCCGAAATATAAGGTAGGGGCCCTACCGGTGTCTGCGGACGGTTGAACTGCGGCTCTTCAGTCCGCATCAGCAGAAGAGGAAAAGGGATGCCACCCTGATTAAAAGTCCCTCTGATGGTATCGTTCTCCAGAGATCCATTGTAATATAATCCCAATCCGGAGGCTACAATCTCAAGCTTGTTCTCTCTGAAGTTCGTTCTTGTTGTGGGCAGGCCAAAAGCGCCCTGATCGGGACTATCCATTTTGGTGGTGAGTATGGAGTCACTTCTTTCGATATGAAAGACCAGGCGCAGTTTTGTGTTCTGTACCTCTAATGATCCTTCCCAGCTACCTGTGATTTCTTGTGCACAAAGAGAAACAACTGCATAAAGCAGAATGATGGATGATACTGTTTTATTCATGATGATAGGGTTCATTTTTTAAGATCGTCATGGCGCGGTAAAGTTGTTCTGCAAATATAACCCTTACCATCTGGTGGGTAAAAGTCAGTTTAGACAACGACAATTTTTCGTTTGCCCTGTCATATATTTCACGTGAAAAGCCATAGGGACCTCCTATGACAAAAACCAATCTTTTTGAGATGGCGTTCATTTTCTTCTCCATGAACCGGGCGAACTCTATAGAACTGTATTGCTTTCCCTTATCATCGAGTAAGACTACATGATCTGAGGACTGCAGGGATTTTAGAATCATGATTCCCTCCTCCTTTTTTTGTTCTTTTTCTGAAATATTTCTCCTGTTTTTAAGATCAGGCACAACATTTATATCGAAAGAGATGTGAAAATTCACTCTTTTCTTATAATCTTCGATGATTTGCGTGAATGCTTGATCATCTGTTTTACCTACAGAAAGTAAAATAACCTTCATCCTTTGATAAAAATGTTTTATTTAGTGAACCGTCTATAGCAGAGCTGTGAAGGCGGTTTATCGGGTCATACATGTGAAAATAATCATGGAGTTGAGAAAATTGACCCCGTGAGATTAAAAAAGACAATGTTAGCAACAAATATAGCTGTTTATTTCGTACTTTTGTAATAAAATTTTTGTAAAATTATAACAATATGGGCATTTTAAGTGTTTAGAGCTTAATACCCCTGTTCCGATTTGTAATATGGAAGAGAAAGAACTGATCAGAGACCTCATAAAACTGGCCTTCGCGGAAGATATTGGCGACGGCGATCATACCACCTTGTGCAGTATTCCTTCAACCGAAACGGGTCAGTCGAAGCTCCTGATAAAGGAGGAGGGTATTCTTGCGGGTGTTGAAATAGCCAAGGAGGTTTTTCACACGTTTGATCCTTGTTTGCGGACAGAAGTCTATATCAATGATGGTACAGCCGTAAAGCCGGGCGATGTGGCGTTTGTAGTTTCCGGGAAAGTACAATCTATCCTGCAGGCTGAACGGCTTGTGCTCAATATCATGCAGCGTATGAGCGGTATTGCAACCATAACCAGCAGGTACGTGAAGTTGCTCGAAGGTACAGCAGCAAAGGTGCTCGACACCAGAAAAACGACTCCCGGAATGCGCATGTTGGAAAAACAAGCCGTAAAGATTGGTGGAGGCGTGAATCACAGAATTGGTCTTTACGACATGATCTTACTGAAAGATAATCACGTGGATTTTGCCGGAGGAATTGAAAAAGCTCTGTTGGGCGCACAAATGTATTTGAAAGAAAAGAACAAACAACTCAAAATAGAAATCGAAGTAAGGAGTTTGGATGAACTTGAAGAAGCACTTCGTATTGGAGGTGTCGACAGGATTATGCTCGATAATTTTACTCCTGAAAAGAGCCGTGAAGCAGTGAAAATTGTGGATGGACGAGTGGAACTGGAGTCATCTGGTGGAATAACGATTGATACAATCCGGCAATATGCTGAAACAGGTGTCGATTACATTTCTGTGGGAGCACTGACTCATTCGGTGAAAAGTCTCGATATGAGTCTGAAAGCAGTATAGGATAGGATGGGTCAAAACGAAAATAAGCAGGAGTTACTCGATAAGCGATATATGCGCATGGCCTTTATCTGGGCTGAAAACTCTTATTGTAAACGCAGGAAAGTGGGTGCCCTTTTGGTGAAGGATAAAATGATTATTTCAGATGGCTACAACGGCACACCATCAGGATTTGAGAATGTTTGTGAAGATGAGGAGAACGTTACTAAGCCCTATGTCCTCCATGCGGAGGCAAATGCAATCACCAAAGTTGCCCGTTCCAATAACAGTAGTGACGGAGCGACGCTCTATGTTACATCTTCTCCCTGCATTGAATGTGCCAAGCTGATCATTCAGGCCGGGATAACACGCGTGGTCTATGCCGACGCATATAGGCTGAGTGATGGAATAAATCTTTTAAGCAAAGCGAACATCATGTTAGTCTCCGTTGAAATGGACAAATAGTTTTTAAAGTAGTGAATTGAATGGATTCAGAAAAAAAAGTGAGGACATGGCTTCCATTGTGGATTGGTATCGGTATTGCTCTGGGTATTTTTATCGGTAGCAAATACGGCCAATTCGGCAATTCTGGTAGGGCAGAGGGAACCGGCAAAATTGATGCTGTGTTGAATTATATCCGTGAGTCATATGTTGATACAGTCAATATGCGTCTGCTGGTAGAAGATGCGTTGCCTAATATAATACAGGAGCTGGATCCACATTCTGAATATATTTCGGCAGCTGACATGAAAAGGGTGAATGAAGACCTGGAAGGTCATTTCTCGGGTATTGGTGTGAGCTTTTATCTGTTGAGAGACACCATCGTGGTGACCGGGATAGTACCCGGTGGTCCTTCAGAGGCAGCGGGGATAGAGCCATGGGATAGGATTGTGATGGTAAATGATACGATTGTGGCCGGGGAGACTATTCAAAACGAAGATGTTCTCAAAAAACTTCGAGGTGAGAAAGGGTCGGAAGTGAAGCTGGGTATCAGACGAGATAATGGAAGTCGTTTGCTTGAAATCACCGTGACCCGTGGTGACATCCCCATGAATAGTGTGAATGCTTCCTATATGTTAACTGATAAAACCGGTTTTATCAAATTGGGAAGGAATTTCGGATTTAACACCTTCAGCGAATTTATCTCTGCCATATCGAAATTAAAAAGTCAGGGAGCAAAAGCATTTATCATTGATTTGAGAGGTAATGCCGGAGGATCACTGGAAATTGTTGTGGCCATGGTGAATGAGTTCCTTGACAGAGGTGATCTCATAGTTTATACAGAGGGACGTAATTTCCCCCGGACGGATAACTATGCCAATGGGTCCGGCACCTGTAAGGATGATGATGTGGTTGTTCTGGTGGACGAGCTGAGTGCATCGGCCAGTGAGATTCTTGCAGGGGCCATCCAGGATCATGACAGAGGTCTGGTGATTGGCAGACGTTCTTTTGGAAAAGGGCTGGTGCAAAGCCAGCGTAATTTTCCAGATGGGTCAGCAGTGAGACTCACTGTTGCCAGATATTATACAGCTTCAGGCAGATCTATTCAGCGCGGATACGAAAAAGGAAAGTACGATGAATATGAGATGGATGCCATCAATCGTTATCTCGAAGGAGATTATGTGAATGTAGATACGATGAATAATCTCTCTCCCTATAAAACTTTGGGAGGAAGAACGGTTTACGGAGGAGACGGCATTATGCCCGATATTTTCGTCGCACGTGATACTGCCGGCATCAACTCTTATTACAATTCAGTAGTCAATATGCGATTGGATGAGAAATATGCCATGACCTATTCCGATATGTACAGAAAAAAATTAAGTCAGTTTGAGAGCTGGTTTGATCTGTATGCTCATTTACAACAGCAGCCATTATTGTTGAATCTTGTTAGTTTTGCCGATCATAATGGTATCAGAAGAAGACCTTATTATATCCAGGAGTCAGCTGAGCTGTTTGAGAATACGATGTACGCTTATATTGTAAGGAATTTCTTCGGTGAGGAGGCTTTCTGGGCAGCCTATTATAAAAAAGACACTTTGGTTAAGAAAGGTATTGAGCTGATTGAGACGGGGAAAGCGTCATATGAATCAGTCATGAATGAGGAGTACAAATAATAGTAGTGTTTTTCCGCAATATCGTTTATTATTACTCTATCCTCTCATGTGCATTCAAATTGTTTGTAACTTTAGAGCCAGTTTGCTCTTTAAAGTGAATTAAAACTAATTGTTTTTTATGAGTAAGTTCTTTCAGAATTTTTTGTCAAACAGGGTATTGTCCCGGTTTTCCATATTTGTGATCGACAATCTGATGATTGTTTTTTCATGTTTTACTATGTACTTCGTGAAATATGGTTTTGATGATTTGACACAGGAAGTGAGAAATGAAGGAATGATGTTGTGTCTGCTTCTCATTGCTTTCAATACGATAGCGTTTATTCTATTCCGCACGTTCAGAGGTATCCTTCGATTCTCTTCCTTTTCCGATCTGATGCGGATTATTTATGCATTGGTTTTGGGTTATGCACTCACATTTGTTGCTGTTGTTATTCTGAATAACTCTTCTGCCACATTTTATATCACCAATGTCATTTTCACTGCGATTTTCTTTCTCAATATGTTCTTAATGATCTTTTCGAGAATATTGGTGAAGGAGGTCTATGAGGCGATCACTGGCAGAAACGTAAAGCCGGTAAGTGTCTTTATATACGGAACGAAGCAGGCTGGTATCAGTGTTGCCAAAGCGTTGAAAGGAAACAACGAATTCAACTATCGGGTACAAGGGTTTATATCTGATGAAAACCACATGATTGGTAAAGAACTGATGGGGGTTACCATTTATGCCAACAATGAGAACCTTTTCAGAACATTGGAATCCAGGGATGTGAAGACAATCATCGTTTCACCTCAAAAGATGGAGGAGATAAAGAACTCAAATCTGCTTACCAATTTCGTGGATAATAATATATCTCTGCTTACCACGGTTCCTGTCAATGAGTGGAGTGGAGCCATCATCAGCAGGGAGCAGTTGAAGGATGTACAGATTGAAGACCTGCTGCCGCGTGATCCTATTAATATCAATATGCTTCAGATTGCTTCTAACCTTGAAGGCAAACGTGTTTTGGTTACCGGTGCTGCCGGATCAATTGGGAGCGAGATTGTACGACAGGTTGCCACTTTTAACCCTTACAGCATCATTCTTATCGACCAGGCTGAAACACCTCTGCACGATATGCGACTGGAGTTGTTGGAGAAGTGGAGAGAGTTGCGCACGGAAATAGTCGTGGCGGACATAGGCAATGCTTCACGTATGGAAAAGGTGTTTGCCAAAACACGTCCGCAGTTCATCTTTCATGCTGCAGCTTATAAGCATGTGCCCATGATGGAGGACAATGTATCTGAATCGGTACAGACGAACATTCAGGGGGTAAAAATTGTGGCGGATCTGGCAGTGAAGTACGGTGCACAGAAGTTTGTGATGGTCTCCACCGATAAGGCGGTGAATCCTTCAAACGTGATGGGTTGCTCTAAACGAATTTGTGAAATATATGTGCAGTCCCTGGCAAAACATGTGGAAAGAACCGGTCAAAAATCCACCCAATTCATCACTACCCGTTTTGGTAATGTGCTGGGATCAAACGGTTCAGTGATCCCACTGTTCAGGGAGCAGATCAAGCATGGCGGACCGGTCACGGTCACTCACCCTGAAATCATTCGCTATTTTATGACTATTCCCGAGGCTTGTCAGCTGGTGCTGGAAGCCGGCTCTTTCGGGAAGAACGGTGAGATTTATATTTTCGACATGGGTAAACCGGTGAAGATACTTGATCTGGCAAAAAGAATGATTCGTCTGTCGGGTTCAAAGAATGTGAAGATTGAATTTACAGGATTGCGTCACGGTGAAAAGCTTTATGAGGAGTTGCTGAACATTGCCGAGCATACCAAGCCCACCCGTCATGACAAGATCATGGTCGCTGAAGTCAGGGAGTACGAATACATAGAGGTGAGCCAGAAAATTGATGCACTGATCAAAACCTCCTACGATTATGACGATATGCGAACGGTGAAAAAGATGAAAGAGATAGTTCCTGAGTTTCAGAGTATCAACTCACCCTTCGAAGCTGTTGACCGATTGCTTGAGAAGATGTCGAAAAATGGCGCATTGTCAAATAAATAGTAATTGCGGTTATTCGTTCAGATCACTCTGTGTATCACATAGTTTTGTGTAATAACCTCCTTCTGCATATAATGTGGCGTGTTGTCCTGATTCTACTATCTGGCCCTCTCTCAGAACGTAAATCTCATCGGCATTTTTAATTGTTGATAACCGGTGTGCGATAACTATGGTTGTACGGTTTTTCAAGAGGTTCTCCAGTGCTTCCTGCACCAGCCTTTCTGAATCGGTATCCAGTGCCGATGTGGCTTCGTCCAAGATCAATATTTCCGGGTTTTTTAATATTGCCCTGGCTATACTGATTCGTTGTCGCTGTCCGCCTGATAATTTTCCACCCCTGTCGCCAATGTTCGTGTCATATCCTTTCTCTGTAGCGATGATAAATTCATGGGCATTGGCAATTTTTGCTGCTTCTATAATCTGGCTCTCTGTCACATCTGATACGCCAAAAGCAATGTTATTGTAAAATGTGTCATTAAATAAAATGGCTTCCTGGTTGACATATCCCACAAGTGAACGCAAGTCATGCAGTTTAACATCTTTGATGTTGATGTCATCTACGAAAATTCCCCCTTCCTGTATATCATAGAAACGGGGGAGAAGGTCGGCAAGCGTTGATTTACCCGATCCTGATTGACCTACCAGGGCGATTGTCTTGCCTTTTCCGATTGTCAGGTTCACGCCTTTGATCACCCAGTCATTATCGTACTTAAACCATACATCCTTATATTGGATGGTCTCGCTGAAAGTTAATTCTTTCGGTTCTTTGGGTTCTGAGATAGGATTATCAGCATGCAGGATTCTGTCGATACGTTCCATCGATGCCAGGCCCCGTTGTATCGCATAGGCTGATTTTGAGAACTCTTTCGCCGGATTAATGATGCTGTAGAAGATGGTCAGATAGTAGATAAAGGTGGCGGCATCGATCAGACCCCTGCCACCCAGTATAAGGGAGCCTCCAAACCAAAGCACGATAGCGATGGTGATGGTTCCCAAAAGTTCGCTCATGGGGTGCGCCAGTTGTTGTCTGCGGGCTATCCTGTTCGACATCCGTCTGAACTCATTGCTCCCGCTATGAAAACGTCCTGAAATTTTGCTTTCTGCATTGAACGCCTTGATAACCCTCAGTCCGCTCAGTGTCTCTTCCACCTGTGACATCAACTCGCCCCACTTGCTTTGCGCCTCAAAAGAGCTCCTTTTCAGTGTCCTGCCCACCCTGCCCATGATGAAACCCATTCCCGGCAGTACGACCAGCACGAAGAGCGTGAGCTGCCAGCTCAGGAGGGTCATCGTTGACAGATAGATAATGATGAGGATGGGGTTCTTGAACAGCATATCCAGTGAGCTCATTACTGAATTCTCCACCTCGTTCACATCTCCCGATATCCTTGATAATATATCTCCTTTTCTCTCCTCCGTGAAAAAACCGATGGGCAAGGTGAGTATCTTGTCGTTTATCCTGTTGCGGATATCTTTTACTACACCTGTTCTTATCGGGATGATAAAGTAAGATCCCAGATATGCGGTACCTGTCTTCAGGAGAGTCATCACAATCAGAATAACCGCCAGCATCATCAATGTGAAGCTGCTTCCGTGTGTCTCCATAAATTGCGTGATGAACCAGTTCACATTATTAAATGCAGTATCAATAACGGAATAATCAGGATTGGACCAGGGTATGAATGAAAAAGTTTTCGTGTTGACCTTAAATAGTACCTGAAGAATTGGTATGATGGTTGCCAGTGAAAATACGTTCAATATAGCTGTAAGGATGTTGAAGATAAATGTTAGAAACAGATACTTCCTAAAAGGAGGCAGGAATCTTTTTAGTATTTGTATAATACCTTTCATATATTGGATACTTTTTATAATGTGGTTGCCAGATAATGGCGCTATTGAATAATTGCGCGAAGATACTCATAAAATGTGATTCGATTAAAAAAGTAATTCGTTTTCTTGTCATGTATGCATGCTCACCACATGTTTCTTTTTGGAATAAACCATACATCTTTTGTAGATAGTGCATCTGTTTTGCCGTTTTTATACGATGATCAGAGTCTGTTGCAACCCTCTTTTTACTGCGAAATAGCGACATCATTTCTTTAAAATTTCTTAATTCTGTTTTATGTCACATCTTTCCGAAAAAAAAAGATGATTTTTTTCACTCTTTTATTCGGCTGATTATCTTATTTTTGTCTCTTTTGTTGGAGGTCTGCGGGGAAAATAGTTGAATTTTATTCGTTGTTTTGTTTGGATGGTAAGCAAGCTATCCCTATCTTTGCACCCGCTTTTGAAAG
>LSQX01230860.1_pt1 | contig 32009 bp, 26 predicted proteins | sample 654561 | NCBI WGS metagenome assembly LSQX01 (sample SAMN04489861, study PRJNA283612) | anaerobic digester metagenome | isolation source: 4 biogas reactors fed with cattle manure at either 37C or 55C with and... | place: Denmark: Kongens Lyngby | collected 2014 | reverse complement strand
AGCTTCTTCTTATACTTTTTACTTATGACTGTTCTTCCCCGTCTAATCTTCTGTTTTTTTCACCCAGCGCCTCGTCCCGAACATGGAACTTTGAACACAAAACTCTGACATGCTCCTATCCCGCAAACTTGTCTTCTTTCCTGAGCTTTTCGATTTCTTCCTGCTCCAGTGTATTGTAGGCGATTTTGCCGACCAGCGTCTTGGGCAGGTCTTCCCTGAATTCGATCGAACGTGGACAGCTCCATTTGATCAGGTGCTCGCGGGCATACGCGATCAGCTCTTTTTCCATCTCCGGGCCGGCCTCAGCCGGGTTTTTCAAAACGATGAATGCTTTCACGGCCTGCACCTGCGCCTCGTCCGGCACTCCAATGACACAGGCGTCACGTACTTTTTCATGCTTGTACAAAAGCTCCTCCACCTGCGCGGGATAAACGTTCATACCGGATGATTTAATCATCCTCTTCTGGCGCAGCTTGAAGTAGAAAAAGCCGTCGGCATCCATCGTGCCGATGTCGCCGGTGTGGAGCCAGACGCGTCCGTCGGCGTGCGTCTTGAGTGTGTTGGCGGTTTCTTCCGGCTGGTCGAGATATCCCAGCATCACGGCCGGCCCGGAAACGCAGATTTCACCCTCTTCGCCCACAGGCGCCTCTTGTGTGGTATCGATCTTCACAATTTTGGCCAGCATGTCGGGAAACGGCACGCCGATGCTGCCTTCGCGGTAGTTGCCCAGCGGTGTGGCCATAATCGCCGTGACGGCCTCGGTCAGCCCGTAGCCTTCCAGGAGCTGAACATTGCCGCCCTGTTTTTTGACCATGCCTTCGAAGCGCTCTTTTACCGGCCGCGGCAGGGCGTCCGCACCGGAAAACGTCGCCCGCAGGCAGCTCAGGTCCGCCTTGTGCATTTTGGGGTCGCGTGACAGAGCATCAAACAAAGTGGGTACACCGATCACAAAGGAAGGCCTGCACGACCGGATAAGCCCGGCCACCGTCTGTGGCGTAAAAATCGGAACCAGAATGCTTTTGCCTCCCCCCATAAAGCAGGCGTTGACGCATACGCCCAGCCCGAAGCCGTGAAAGATGGGTAAAATAGCCAGTACGGATGAGGCATCGTCAAGCTTGCCCCACTGTGACACCATCATTCCCTCGCTGATAAAGTTCATGTTGGACAGCATGATTCCCTTGGGCACTCCAGTGGTTCCGCCACTGTAGAGAATGACGGCCAGGTCATCCGTATCCATTTGTGCCTGCGGCGCTTCGGTATATTTTCCCTTCATCAAATCCGCCCACCAGCGCACCATCGGGTCGGCAGGCACCTTGGGGATGAGTCTGCCTTTGGTGAGGTTGAAGCCAATGCGTTTGACCAGACCCAGATAATCGGGGATGCGCGCCAGAATAAGCGTTTCCAGAGGAGTGGTGTTTTGAACTTCTTTGAATTTGCCGTAAAAGGCGTCCAGCGTAAGCGCGAAACGGCTTTTAGCCACGTTGAGATAAAATTCAATTTCCTTGGCCGTGGAAAGGGGATGAATCATGCTGGCCACGGCGCCCAGTTTGTTTACGGCATAAAAGCAGATTATGCCCTGCGGCGAGGTGGGCATGGAAATGGTGATGCGATCGTCTTTTTTCAGGCCAAGCGAGGCCAGAGCATCGGCGCACTGATCAATTGCCGACATGAATTTGCTGTAGGTGGAGGTATAGCCCATGAAATCATAGGCTACAGATTCCGGGTTATCGCGCGCGGTCTGTTTGAGCGCTTCATACATCGTGACACGCGGATAATCAATCGTTTCGGGGACGTTGCCATAAAACTTCAACCAGGGTTTCTGCTCGTACATGCCCACACCTCCTGAAATTTATTAATTGCGACGACAGAGTTGAATCTCATACGCAAAGAGTGTTGTCTCTGACCTCTTGTTTTACACCCCCGCACCCATGACTCGGCCTCAGCTTTTCTTCCCCACAAACCACCTTTCCTCCACGCCCGGCGTTTGCGAGGCGTGAACGTGAACGACGAATCCCGCGTCTTTCATGCACTGTGATATTACCTCTTCGGTGCGAAACCGCACAGGGCTTTTCATCATTTTAAGATGCAGCATTTCCATGCGGCGCTTACAGGGCATCCTCCCGGGAGTCGGGACGGTTGCCCGGATGACCAGCCGTGCGCCCGGGACGAGTGTCTCATAAATACGGCGCAAAACCAATTTCAATTCTTCATCGGTAAGGTAATGCAGCATATCGAGCATCAGCACATGGTCGATGCCGCCTTCAACCTGTGGCAGATCGGGCGCGCTGCCTGTATGCACATGCCCGCGGGTTCCGATCACCCGGCCGGCGATGAGGACTCTTTGATCGTCCGGCTCCAGGCCGAATACTTCAGCCTTCGGATAAAGCTCCAGAAGCCACGCGGCCGGCACTGCCCAGCCGCAGCCGATATCGATAATCCGGCGGGGGTTTTTCACGTACCGGTCAAGTTCGCCGAACATGGGGTCGAGCATGATCTTGAAGCGGGCAAAGACGCGGGGATAACCGGGCAGATGCCGGTAACGCAAGATGGTGCGGCGCGTATGTTCACGCGAGCCGGCAATCAGAGGGCCTTGTGGAAATTCAAACGGGGCAAAAATTCTTTTCATCAGATAAGGCAAAATCAGGTAGGCGCCCGCCAGCGAATAGCCGATGCCCAGGAGAGATACCAGCCCGATGCTCTTGAGCAGCGGATGCCTGGCCAGTGCCAGCACGCCGAATCCGATGAATGTCGTCGCGGCCGACAAAAACATGGCCGGCGCGACCGTCTGCATGGCGGGGCTCTTTTCATCCGGATGTCGCTGATAGGTGCAGGCGTAATATACGGAGTAATCGATGCCCATGCCCAGAACCACGACCCAGAGCATAATGCCGGGAATGTCCAGCGGATGGCCGATGATCTTGAGCGTTCCCAGCGTGGAGACAAGCGCGAAGACCACCGGCGCGAGCACAGCCAGCGACAGACGCCAGTCCATAAAAAACATAAAAATGACCAGGACCAGACCAATGCTGACAATTACGGCTATTTCGAAAAATATTTTTTTCAGAAAATCACCCAGCCGCTGATTGAACAAATCTGCATCGAATATGTGAACAAGCCCCGTGGGCGCAAGGCTCTCAAAGAAGTCCCTCGCCTGATAGTTCCTGTCCACGGGAATCAGACTAAGCTGGGCCAGCCCCTCTTGTGTTTTCGTGATGCCCAGCATTTCAAAGTACTTTTCAGGGATGGCGGCCGGGCCGGGATAGCCGGCACTGAGCATTTCGATGAAGGGGGTGAAAGCGTCGGGAGCAAACCCGTATTGCCGGCCCGCCGCCTCCAGGTTGCGGCGCAACTCTCCCATCCGGGCGTCATTCCAGAAATTGCGCCAGGCATTGTAATTGGCGCGGGTGGACGCCTCATCCGGAAACAAAACTGAGGGCAGAAATACCGGTTTGAGGACCTCTTTTTGCACATCGGCTGAAAGGAGCTTCATGAGCTGGGCGTTTTTTTTCTGCAGCTGTTCCACATCCGGCGCCTGAAGCAGAAGATAGCATCTGCCGGAGATGTCCCCCCAGATCTTCTGCATTTTCTGCTCGGCGGCAATCGTCTCGGGGCCTATGGAATTCATGGCCTGCAGATCAATTTTGAAAACCGGTTTGGCGAAAAACAGCATTGCCGCGGCAAATGCCAAGGCGGCGATGATTTTCCAGCGCGCGGGTGCGGCAGCCCGGTTGACGGCCGCCAGCAAAAAACGGTTGCCGGTCCGGCCGGCGGGTGGCATGGCCGGGAAAATACGCGGAAAGACAATCTGCACAAACAGCAGGGCGAAGGTGATGCCCAGCGCGGCAAAAACACCGATCTGTGCCAGTATTTTAAAGTCGCTGATCAAAAGGAGCAAAAACGCACCCGCGGTCGTCAGCGCCGCCGTCATTTCCGCCGTACGCACCTCGCCTGCAACCTTTGAGCCGCTGGTGACATGGGGCTGATCCAGAAACAGCAGATAGGTTATCCCCAGATCGACGGTAAAGGCCATAATCGCCCCGCCAAAGCCCACCGCCAGCATCGACATGGATTCAAACAAAAAAGAGCAGACAAACAAGGCGGCAATGGCCCCCACCGAAGAGGGCAGCAAAGCCAGAAGGCCGATGAGCGGCCGGGGAAATGCCATAATCAGAAGCAGGGCGATGCCCAGCACGGTCAGGATAATGGCCAGGCGTACATCCCTTTTTGCTGTGATTTCGTTATCTAGCGCGGCGCGGTAGGCGCCGACCGGCGTGAGAAGGTACTGCCCCCGAAAGTCTTTGTTGTTTTCCAGCTCACGGCGGCATTCCTGTACAAGCTGATCGATGTGCGCAGCACGTTTAGTGTCCGTCCCGGAGCCGGAAATGCGCGCGATGACGAGCGCATGGCGCCCGTCGGCGGAAATTAGCTGTCCCTGATAAAATCTGGCTTCATTTGCCGGAAGCAATGAAGACATTTGCTCCAGAATCACACCGGAAAAGCCCAGCGGGTCGAAAGCCATCATTTCCGCGCGCCCGATGCCGCCTAATTCAAACAGGCTTTGCCTGTTTTGCTCCATCGCGTCGCGGATTTTGTCAGGATCGATAAGCGGCCGGATTTTTTGCTCTAAAGCATTTTCGTCAAAAAGCACAGGCAGGCTGCCCGCTACGTGCCCGACCAGTTCAGGAAAAATTTGGGCGTCGAGGCTCATGCCGACTTTCGTGAATAAACCGCTTGCCCGCAGCTTTTCTTCAACAAGCGACGCCGCCCGCGCCAGGTCCACCGGATCGCCGGATATTTGCTCGACGTCAATAAAAACCCTGTCCTGAATCGGTAGATGGCTGATGACGCGGCGCGCTGAATCCAGCACCGGGTCGGCATGCGGCATGGATTTGAGAATATCTGTTTCGATCTTCAGGTGACTGGTTTCCCAGAAGAAAAGCACCGCGACGAGCAGGGCGGTCAAAATGACGATCGGCCATCTTATGGTGTATTTTTTGAGAAACATCCGTCCCCTTGAAATATCATTTTCCTTGAAATTTGCCGCCGTTTTTTTAACCACATTTCCCGGATGCCCGCAAGGGGAAAACCACAGACAAAAACCTTTTTATTTCCGCAACATACCCACAATCCGGCTTATTTGACGATTTCAAAAATTATATTAAAGATTTTTTCCCACTGTGCCGATTGTAAAGACAAGCGAGCTTCTGGGGTGTTCGTCAGAACCTTCCGGATGGCGGAATCGAACAAAAAGAAAACTGCAGCGGTCTATCCAATGGTTTTCTGGTTGGGGCCGAAATAAATTTAGACAGCGATTCCGGCCCAGTTGAAGAAAACGGCACATCTGGAACTCCCTCCATACCCCCCGTGGCCCCCTCGCGGGGGGTATTTTTTCAGGTACGGATGTCTTGATTTTGAAACATTATCAACAAATTGAGAGATAAAAAGTGCAGCAGACGCAAAAACCTGAAATCAATCTCAAAATAAAAAAAGTACTGGTAGTCGACGATTTTTTCAATTTTCGTCTCACGCTCAAAAACATGATGCGGTCGCTGGGCATCATGTATATCGACGATGCCGCCAGCGGCGAAGAGGCGGTCCGCAAAATGGCCGTGCGTCTGTACGATATTATCCTGTGCGACTACAATCTCGGCACGGGCAAATCAGGCCAGCAGGTTCTGGAGGAGGGCAAATTCCGGGGGCACATCAATTATTCCAGTATTTTCATCATGATCACGGCGGAAAACACGCACGAAATGGTCATGGGGGCAATGGAGTACCAGCCGGATGCCTATCTGGTCAAGCCTTTTGCCAAGGAAGTCCTGGAAAAGCGCATCAGAAATATCGCTACCCGAAAACTCAATATCAGAAACATTGAAACAGCCATTGCCGACAACGACTTTGACCATGCCTTGCGTGTCTGTGAAGAGCTGATGGCGCAAAACCCCCGCAATCTGTCTGAAATCATGAAGCTCAAAGGTGAAGTACTCCTGAAAAAGGCAGACTACAAAAGAGCCGTCGAATTCTACGATCAGATTTTAGAAAGGGGCAATGTCGGCTGGGCCCAGCTCGGAAGGGGGCGCGCCTGCCTGATGATGGGCAATTATGAAAACGCACGGGAAATATTCGAAAACATCATCGCCCAGAACGACAAAATCATGCCCGCCTATGATTATCTGGCCAAAACACTCATCAAAATGAACGACCCCCGGGAAGCGCAAAACATACTGATGAAAGCGACCGAAATTTCACCCAGAGCGCTTTTGAGACACAAGCATTTGGGCAGGCTCGCCTACCGCAACGAAGATTTCTCTACCGCTGAATCTTCATTCAAGGCTGCTGTGGAGCAAGGCAGAAACTCCTGCTTCAAAAGCCCGGAAGATTACACGAGTCTCGCCAAAGCTCTCGTCCATCGCGAAGCCCCGCAGGAAGGGCTGAAAATTCTGGGTAAAGCACTCAAGGAATTCCCGGACAGCAATGACACACGCCTGCATGTGAGCGTCGCCGAAAGCTACGTCTATACCAGGATGAACAAAACTGCCGAAGCCAGACGCGCTTTAACCGAAGCGGAAAAGTCGGCGGCCGAACTCGCGGACAACATCCCCAGGGAACTGGCGCTGGAGCTGGCACAGGCCTACATGATGACGGGCGATACGGACCGGGGCGCCGTCATCATTAAGAAGATTGTCAGCTCTCACCATGACGACGAAGAAATGCTCGCTGATGTACGCGCTGTTTTCAAGGAAATGGACATGGTCGATCAGGGCGAGGAGCTGATTGAAACCACACGCGACGAAATCATCCGCCTCAACAACGAAGGCGTCGCACTGGCCCGCGGTGGAAAACTGTCCGAGGCCATCGCCTACTTCGAAAAAGCGGCGAGCCATCTGCCGGATAACAAAATCATCAATGCCAACACCGCCCACGTACTGATGCTCGACATGAAGGAAAAAGGAACACGTGAAGAGGATCTGACAAGAGCAAAAAGCTATCTGGACAGGGTGCATAAAATCGATGAGTCATATATCGATTATGCGATGCTCATGGCCATGTATCGCGAGCTGTCCGCGGGGATGCAAGTATGAAACAGTCTATGAGCTTTGCCGACATACTGGCCATGACGCTGCATGACACCAAAAATTCTCTGGGAATTTTATTCAACAACCTGGAGGACATTATCGCTGGATGCCGCAGTCAAAACTGCGCCAAGCATGCCGAATTCTATATGCTGCAGTATGAAATTCAGCGCCTGAACAACAGTCTCATCCGGCTTTTGTCTTTGTACAAAGCGGAAAAATCACAACTGGCCGCCAACATCGACTATCATGCGGCAAGCGACCTTCTGGAGGAAGCGGCGGCGTCTCACGAAATTTTACTTTCCTCACGCGGCATCAAACTTCTGACACAAAGCGACGATGATCTTTTCTGGGCGTTTGACCGCTCCCTGATCGAGGGTGTGGTCGATAATGTGATCAACAATGCTTTTCGCTACGCGAAGGCCACCGTGAGAATCAGCGCCGCGCAGGAAGACGGATACTTCGTTTTGAAAATCGAAGACGATGGAACGGGATACCCGCCCGGCATGCTGATCAATGAAGAAAAGCAGCCCGGATTCAGGCGGGAAATCGACTTCAAAACAGGCAGCACGGGACTGGGCCTGTATTTTTCCATGATGGTTGCCGATATGCATGTCAACCGAGGCAAAAAAGGCTTCATCTCCATCGTCAACGGCGGCTCGCTGGGCGGCGGCGTCTTTTCCATATACCTGCCCTGAAGGAGATAAAATGGCAGCTAAAATTTCCACCATCGCAGAACTTTTTCACAGATTTCATCAATGTGAAATGCAGCTCAAACAGGGAAAAATCGCGGCCTGTCTGATCAGCTTTAAAGAAGTGATCGAAAGGGCGCCGGCCATCCCCCAAACCGAGAGGGAAAAAAATGAATTCGAACAGGGTGTCGGTTTATTTTTAAGAAACCTGTCCGCCCATAAAAAATTCCAGGATATTTTTGGTAATATATCCTTCGGCGATTCTGATCTGGCCACCAATCTGGAATTTATCAAGGGAATGATCGTCGCACAGGAGGAAGAAATCGTCGAGAGATACCACAAAGACGAAGAGGCGGCGGAAGCCCTGCGGCTGGAAATAGATCAGGAAAAACAAAAGCAGGAGGATGAATTCCGGCAGAAAATCGCCGAGGCCATCGAAAACATCGATCAGGGCAATCTTCCCCGTGCGCAGGAAATTATGGATGAAAATGAAAGCATCCGTGAGGCGGTAGTCCATCACTACAACGACCTCGGCATACAGTGCCGCGCCGACGGGTCGCTTGAGGAGGCGATCAAACACTATTCCAGGGCGCTCATCGCCGCCCCTGATGACGAAAACCTGCATTACAACATGGGCCGCGCACATTGCGAAGCGGGCAATACGGAAAAAGCGGAGGAGTATCTGGCCGCCGCCATGAAACTCAACCCTGAGTTCAGGGAAGGCAAAATTCTCTACGACTATCTGATGACGGCAAACCGCCCCTGCGAGGCTGTGCCGGAAAGGCAAAAGACAAATTTTCCGAGGCTTGTCCAAAATTTATTTTCCCGGCTCAAAGCAAAGTTCGAAAAGCTCCCTGAGTTGCAAGGGAACCAAAACGAAACCCCGCCACAGACGCCGGGACCAGATACGAATCAGAGGTGACGGCTTAGTAAAAAGTCCGGCTGCTGCGCGAAACGAGGTGCGGGGAAAGAGATATCGGTCATGGGGAAAGCACCCGCCCCGGCCGCATTTGTTGAGTAATCCATTACCTTTTTCCACCCCCGCCCGCTGAAGCAGGCCACCCTGCCCCTTTATCCTCCCGCCTTTCAGTAGCTCCAGAATTTCTTGTTGTGTATTTTCATATCGACGATTTTCCGGAATATTTCGGCGGAAGACAGAATATCATTTTCTGTAAAATATTTTCCAATCAGCGGCTGCGTCTGCCTTTGCTTCTCCAGAAGCCGCCGCAGTTGATAGCGAGACAGGCGCCCCAGGCGCACGGCGCACTCCCCGAATTTTTCCCCGTGCCGGCGGCTGCGCAGCACATCGAGAGTGTCGCCGCCTTTGAGCCACCCCCAGCTCACGGCAATGGCCCCGACCGACGGGCGCTGCAGCTTCTGCCAGACAATCGCCTTGATCAGTGTAGAAAGGGAAATATCACCCGTGTAATAAAGATACTGCCCGAACAAAAGCCGCCTGAGCGGCATGCGACCACAATAGAGCGGCTCCGTCCTTTTGGCGGCGGGGCGGGAGAAAGGCTTGCGCGGGGCGGTTCGCCTGCGTTCATACAGGGTTCCCTCTTCGTTGAGAGAATATTTCCAGGGTGCGGCGAGAAACACGCAAAGCAACTGGTAGGCCCGGCTGATTTCCTTGAAGCGATCCTCCATGAAATCGGCTCTGCCTTCCACCACCGCCGCGCGGTCCGGATGGGTTTCCATCGCTTTTCTGCGATAGGCCGCTTTCACGCCGGCTGGCTTGAGGTAACGTAGAAACTCGACCGAAATATCAATTTCCGTCCCGAACAGCGACTCACAGGCTTTGAACAGATTCTGCCTGGATACATCGGCCAAAGGCAATGTTTTCCACCTCCTCGTATCCGACCGAAAGCCAGGATGACTGTCGGCGGTTTCGCGTAAAGTACCACACGCTTCGGCGCAAACACAAGAGACAATCCGGTATTTTCTAGCGACGGATAAAAATGCGGGTGAAAATCAGCCGCGTGAAGGTTTTGGCGTTGCGGAAGAAATCGACAAACGGACGGAAATGGGAAACCCTGGAACCTTCGGCGCCGTAAACCACGCTGATAGGAGCCTCGATAATCGGGATGCTCCTGCGTTTGGCCTTCACCAGAATCTCGACTTCGAACTGAAACCGCCGCGCCTTGGTGTTGAGCCCCATGGCTTCCGGCAGGGGATAAATTCTCATGCCGCTTTGCGTATCGGAGAGCTTCGGCCCGCCGGAGGCACGGACCCAGAAATTGGAAAATTTCCGCCCGAAACGGCTGGTCCACGGCACATGGTCAGTGACGGTGTTGTGCATACCCTGACGCGCGCCGACGATTATCGGACGTTTTTTGGCGGGAATGGCGTCGATGAGTTTCCAGACATCTTGCGGATCATGCTGTCCGTCCGCGTCGAGCGTTACCGCATAATCAGCCACATGGGAGGCGGCCATAAACCCGGTCATGAGCGCTGCACCCTTGCCCTCGTTTTTTGCATGGCGCAAGACGGTGACATCCTTTATTTCCAACAGATATTGAGGGGTCCGGTCGGTGGAGCCGTCGTCCACGACAAATACCGGGTATCCCAGCGCCTGCGCCTGCCTGGCCACCTGCGCCACGGTTGCACCATGATTATAAACCGGAATCACAAAAGCAAACCGGCTGTCGGGGCAACGCAATGTTTGCGGCGCCGTGGTTTCCGGCGGCGGCTGGTCTTGTGTCATGCCTTGCCTCCTTTCAATCGATTTTTAAAAACGCCACTCCCCACGTGCCCGGCCCCATATGGGCGCCGGAGGTCAAAGACAGGGGCTGCAAAATAATGACAGCCTGCGGATAGAGTTTGGCGATCTCTTCACGGAATCCGGACACCTGCCCGGAATTATCCGAATATTCAAGCATGATCAGGGCGCGCGAGTCACGCTCGAGCGCGGCGGCCAGTCTCTCCAGGGCCATTTTGACCTGGTCTTTGCGGTTTCGCGCAACGCCCATTTTCTTCACCCCTTCGGGCTGAGGTGAAATCACCGGCTTCATCTTGAGCATATCGCCGAAAAACGCGCTGGTCTTCGAAAGCCGGCCGCCCGCGGCCAGATATTGCAGCTTTTCCAGAAAGACGTATTCCTCACATGCCTGCACGGCTTTATGCGCAAAAGCGATCGTTTTTTCCACGTCCTTTGTGTGACTCAAATGCTGTTGCACGGCCAGCACGATCGCGCCGAGCCTTCCGGAGGCGGCGCCTGTATCTATTAATTTCAATCTGTTTTCCGGGTCATGCTCCTTTTTCCAGTCCGTAGCCACATCGTAATTTCCTGTGTAAACGGAGCCCACGCACAGATACAGAACTTTTTCATAGCGTGCCAGAACGCTTTCGTAGAACTGATGCCTTTCAAAAATGGAGGCCTGCGATGTGCTTACTTTGACGCCCTGGCGCATGGCCTTGTATAGCTTTTGCGGGTCATAATAAGTCTCGGCAATCGACTTCTCCCCGACGTTCAGATAGCTGTTCAAAAGAGTGAATCCATATTTTTTTGCATCATCGCGTGTAAGAGATCCCGCCGCGTCCGTCATAATGTGCAAACCGACGTCGGCAGGAGCGTTCATGAAATCACGTATCTGAGAAGAAAGGTTGTCGGACTCCCAATTGAGCATGCTGCCCAGCTCATTCATCCGCGCTTTGACCTTCTCTTTGTCGTCCGTGTGCAGATGCACCTTGTAGAGGTCACCCTGGCGGATGATGATGGCGCAATCCTGATCACCGGCAATTTCTGCAAGTTCGTCGGGCGACGCGTCGGCCTTCACCACTGCGTCGATGCAATAGCCGTTTTCCCCATCTTCGTGAAATGAAGATGAAATCTTCAGCAGACCCGCAAATATTTCCGTCAGCGGCCGGTACTTACCGTTGCCGCCGGACAGGGTATAAAAAAAGCCTTCGAAAAAGGCATACATACCCAGGGCCCCGGCATCCACGACCCCTGCTTGCTTGAGCTTCGGCAAGGTTTCTCGTGTTTCGCGCACCGCCTGTTCGAGATGAGCCAGTATCTGCCGAGTGCTTTGCAGATCGGCTGAAAATCCCCGTTCAACGATGATTTCCTCAAGCGCGTCAAATAATGAGAGCATGGTTCCCAGACGCGGCCGGCCCAGCGCTTTCCACGCCCTGGCATTGCCTTCCTGCACCAGCGTCTTCAGATCGTGCAGTGTGTCTGTAGTGTAGAAGCCGGAAAAAAACTGCGAAGCGATGTTACCGGAATTGCCGCGCGCCGACAAAAGCAGCTTGCGCACGATTTCGTCTTTGTCACCGCCGGCAAAGCGCAAAGGCGTGAGACTCATGGAAAGATTCCGGCCCGTGTCTCCGTCTGCCACCGGATATACATTGATCTCGTCGAGCAGGTCCGACCATGCCGCCACCCGCTCCACACCTTTGATAAATGCCTGCTGCAACCTTTCATCCATTTCAAACTCCCAGTGCCGCGCGTATATCGTCCGGAATGCTGTAAAGAGTTTCCTTTTGAGGCATCCGGACCGCCACCTGTTCTGTGCGGCCCCTGGTGCAAACGACTTTTTCGCCGACTTTACGTATTTCAAAGTCAACAATCAGTTTGATATTGGCATCCGCCAGAGTCGCCCTGCAGATTATTTCGTCACGGTGGCCAAGCGCAATGATATGCTTGGTCTGCGTCCTGATAATGGGGAAAATTATTTTCTCCCGGTCATAATAAGAATACAGGTCCACCCCGTAGCGCTGGAAAAGCCCCGCCCGCGCCAGTTCAAAGTAGTTCAGATAATTGCCGTGCCAGACAATCTGCATGGGATCGAGATCGTAAAACGGCACGCTGATTTTTACTTCAAAGCTTTTCTTATCGTCGCTCATTGCCGCTCCGGAAATAATCTGTGTACCTGATCACCAGGCACATTCTTTCAATGTCTTCATCGAGCGGCCGGTCTTGTGTCACATGGTCGCTCACCTGCCGGATATTCTGCACCGTTTTGGCCAGAAGCGGCCGCGACTGGATGTTACGTCGCAGATCGCAGGCCTGAGCCGCCGCCAGCAGATGAATGGCGGCCACTCTCTCCGTGAGTGTGCAGACCCTTTCCGCGTCACGCGCCGCGATGGTGCCCATGCTGACCTTGTCCTGATTATGAGACTCGGTGGAGCGGGAAAAAGATGCGGCCGGCATCGTCTCTTTGAGCGCCTCCGCGGCCAGAGCCGAAGATGCGATCGACATGGCCTTGAAGCCGTGATAAAGTTCACCGGAATTTCCGTTGCCCGCAGCGAGGTCACCGGGCAGCCCGCGGTTAAGGTTGGGATTGACTAAAAGCATGACCTGACGGTCACACATGTCCGCGGCGGAAGCCAGCGCGGCCTTGAGGCCGTCCATGGCAAAAGCGATATGGCCGCCGTAGAAGTTGCCGCCCATCAGCACCTCGCCTGTAGCCGGGTCGAAGATGGGGTTGTCGTTGGACGAGTTGGCTTCAATTTCCACCCACTTTTTGATCCAGACCAGACCATCGTAAAGCACGCCCAGCACCTGCGGCGCGCAGCGCAGCGAATAGGGATCCTGCAGGGTTTCCAGCGCATCATCTTCCAAGAGATTCGCCGCTACCCTGGTCAGCAGAAGCTTTTTGATTTTTTTCGCCGCATAAACCTGCCCGGGAAACGGTTTGGCCTCGGAAATCACCGGGTGATAGTGATGGGCGTTCCCCTTCATGGCGTGCACGGAAAGCGCGGTGGCGTGCAAAACGGCATCGAGAATCCTTTCGGCGCGCTCGACGGCAATCGCCGCGATGCCGGTCATGGTTGTGGTTCCGTTGACCATGGAAAGAGGCTCTTTGGGCTGATACTTGTAGGGTTTGAGCCCCGCTTTTTTGATGGCTTTCGCAGCCGGCATGATCTTTCCTTCATAAAACACATCACGCTCGCCGGCCAGCGTCGCCCCGATATAGGACATCGGCGTGAGATCCCCGGATGCGCCGACGGACCCTTCGCCGGGAACCACAGGCGTGATGCCCGCGTTTAAAAAATCAGCCATTTGTTCAAGCAGGGCCACCGACACGCCGGAATAGCCGCGCGCCAGGCAGATGATGCGCGCCAGTATCGCGGCTCTGGTCTCTTCGATGCCGATGGGATCGCCCGTACCGCAGCCGTGAAAGCGCAAAATGTTGGGCGCGTTTTTGATGACCGCTTTCATGCCGATCCGGTTGCCGCAGGACTTCCCGTAGCCGGTATTGACACCGTAAACAGCAACCCCCTGCTGGATCGACTTCATCAGCGCTTTTTCGGTTCGGGCCATCTTCTTGAGAAACCCGGGCGATTTGCTCACCGCCACCGGCAGGCCGTCCTTGGCGACGGCAACAATGTCTTCATAACGCACAGGGCCGCCGTCGATGAGCAGGGCGGCCCTTTTGCCTGCAGTTTTCATAGAGTGATCTCCTTTTACGGACAAAACGCTCAGGCGCGCACACGCGGCTTGTAGGTACCGTCCGCCTTCTCTTTATCCATCACTTTTTTGAGCATTTTAAACATTTTATAATTGGCCGGCTCTTCCTCGTAGAACCTGTCCCAGCAGTAATAATACATCTGCTGGAGCTTCTCCGGCGTCATCAGCGCGGGCTGGAAAACAACCTTGCCGCAGTTATAGTCATTCCAGTCACGGTTGGAAATGCGACCGGCATTGTTGAGGTCGTCATACGTCTTGGTATGGGGAAACGGCGTCAGGATGGTGAATTCCGCCATGTCCAGTTCTATCTCAAGCAGAAAATCCATCCAGCGTTTGATGTAATCCTCCGTGTGGTAATCCAGCCCCAGCAAAATGCTGCCCTCCACGGCGATGCCATAATCATGATAGCGCTTGATCCGGTCGCGGATATGGTTTGAAGAGTCGAAAATCGTCTGATAGACAAACCACGCGCCCGCCTGCGCCGCCAGGTCCAGCACTTCGTCGTCATCTTCGATCGGGTGAGCGCACCATTTTTTCTTCAGAGGGATCATTTCACGGAAGAGCTGTTTTTCCCATTCTTTGTCCTGGGCCAGTGAATTATCCACAATGAACAGGCGGTTGTTGTCGATTGACGCCAGCTCCTCGACCACCTTGTCGAAAGGCCGTGGACGGAATTTTCGGCCGCCTAAAAACCTGACGGCACACGGATAGCAGTTGAAGCGGCAGCCCCGCGAGGCGTGTACCAGATCGACCATCTGTATGCCGCGATAATTGTACATCTCGCGGTTGAGAATGCTTCTGCGGGCCGTGCCCACCGTCTCGATGGGCGGCATATCGCCCATGAAGTCATACACCTGCTGGAGGCGTCCCGCCTTGAAATCATCAAAGACCCGCCCGAGGCGGCCTTCCGCTTCGCCCAGAAAGACGCTGTCGGCATGGGCCTGACATTCTTGTGCATGGAGCATCGTGGCGATGCCGCCCAAAATAACCTTGATGCCCCGGGCGCGAAACGCGGCGGCAATCTCCCAGCCGCGTCTGAGTTGAGCGGACAGCATTATGGAAATGCCGACAAAATCAGCATCCGCCTCAAAATCGACCGGCTCGACGTTTTCATCGATAAACTTCACCTCCACGTCGGCAGGCAAGGACGCGGCCATGACCACCGGACCGTGCGGCGGCAGGTTAAAGCGCGTCTGCCGGTCCAGTTTTTCCCATTTGGGATAAATCAGTAGAAAATTCATAAATCCTCTTTAATTCTCCATGCCTGTAAAAACGAGGCAGGCGTACGTTCCGCCGAATGATATGCCGGACAGAACCGCATGCTTCATGGCTGTTTTTTTGCTTTCATTCATTACAAAATTAAGCTCCGTCATAGGCCGGGCAAGGCCCACAACCGGCGGGAGGCAATTCTTATCCATAGATAGCGCCAAAGCGCAAGCACGAATTCCGCCCCCGGAAAAGCTCTCGCCTGTCGCGCCCTTGATGGATGTAATCAGGGGATTGCAGCCCTGCTGTAAAAACAGCTCCCCGTAGGCGCGGGCTTCCGTTTCATCAAGCGTCCTGCCTCCGTTGGCCGCTGCCACTACTGCTGAAACATCCGCCGGTTCTATCGCCGCGTTTTGCAAAGCCCGCTTCAAGGTCAGCTTGATGCCGTGAGTTTCCTCCGGCCAGGCCGTGGGAGCCGCAGGAGATGAACCGAGGCCAAAACCGCTTATCTCACAATATATTTTCGCGCCGCGGGCGCGCGCCGCGGCCAGCGACTCAAGACAAATCAGACCACAGCCCTCGCCTGCCACATAGCCGTTGCGCAACAGGTCAAAAGGGCGCGCCCCTTCCGCGCCCCGGTCATCCGGCGAGATCCCGCGAAACCTGGCCAGCGACTCATAATAAAATTTTGACAAAATATCAACGCCGCCCGCCAGCATCACATCGGCCGCGCCACGCCTTATTTCGGAGGCGGCATAGCTGACGGCGATTTCCGCGGAAACTCCGAAATGGGTGATTGTGGTATTGACGCCGCGAAACCCCAGTTCGATGGAGGCGTGGCCCGCGGGGGCATTCATCACTGTATTGGGAACCAGTATCGGGTTGACTGACGAAGCCCCTTTAGTTAAAAGCGTCTCGGCCAGCGAAACAGTTACGTCCGTGGCACCGAAGGCGGTGCCCAGCAGAATACCGATACGGTCACGGTTTTCCCCCGTCACGACAATTCCCGCATCCTCAAGCGCCATGCGGGAGGCAGCCACGGTCATCTGCGATATCTTATCCATCCGGCGTAAATTTTTTGCGGATATAAAATCACGCGGGGAAAAGTCCGGCACTTCGGCCGCCAGATGCGATGACAAAGAGCCTGTGTCAAAGCCCCTCACCGCGTCTATTGCACTTGCTCCGGAAAATAGTTTTACGCAAAACTCCTCCCTGCCGACACCCAGCGGCGTCACCGGCCCTACACCTGTTACCACGATGCGTGTTCCTTGTGGCTGTGCGCTAGTGGCGCTCATAAACCGCACCGTCCCCTTCATAGCGGCCGAAAATCAGCGTGGTATTATTCCCGCCGAACGCAAACGAATTGGACAAAACCGCCCGCAGGCCGGCCTTCCTGGCGCCGGTGGTCACATAATCCAGGTCGCATTGCGGGTCCGCGTCTTTATAATTGACCGTAGGAGGAATAAAACCCTGTGCCAGCGCCAGCAAACTGACTATCCCCTCGAGCGCGCCGGAGGCGCCCAGCGAGTGGGCATGCATGGATTTGGTCGAGCTCACCGGTATTTCGCCGGCACGCCTGCCGAACAACTCTTTGATGGCTCTGGTTTCCATCACATCATTGACGGGCGTGCCCGTGCCGTGGGCATTGATATAATCTATATCGTAAATTGTGAGGCCGGCGTCGGCCAGTGCGGCCTTCATGGCGCGCACAGCACCGGAGGCCTGCTCGTCGGGCGCGGTCATGTGAAATGAATCGCATGTCACACCGTAGCCGAGAATCTCTCCATAAATATTTGCTCCGCGCGTCAGTGCCTGCTCAAGCGGCTCGAGCACCATGATGGCTGCCGCCTCGCCCAGTGAAAGGCCGGCGCGGTTGAGGTCGAAAGGCCGGCAGACTCCCTCATCGATCGATTGCAGCGCGTTGAAGGCGGCATAGGTAATGCGGCACATAGGTTCCACGCCGCCGGCCAGCATAATGTCCGCCCGGCCGTCTGCGATCAAATCACGGGCATAGCCCAAAGCGGTCGCGCCGGCGGAGCAGGCGGTCATGAAAGTGCTTTTGGGCCCCCAAAGCCCCAGGCATGACGCGATACGGTCGGCAGATGATGCGCAAAAAACTGTGGCCAGACGCGAAAATTTCGCCCGGGCCGGCCCTTTATCCAGCAGGTGCGCATAGAAGCTTTCCGCTTCGAGAAGGCCGCCGGAACCGCCCCCGATGGCTACCCCGATGTTTTCTTTCATGTGCGGGGGCAAAGGCCAGAGCCGGGCATCGGTCAGAGCCTCAAAAGAAGCAGCAAAGGAAAGCTGATCGGCGCGCGACATTCTTTTGAGGGAAAACTCCGGCGGGACGGACTGCCGGGGATCGAAATTTCTGATCTGCCCGCCTTTGCCCGTCCGGAAGCCAACTGTGTCGAACAGGTCTATGGGCGCAATCCCGCAGACACCGTCTCTTAACGCAGACGCAAACTGCCGCGTATTGCCTCCTATGGCATTTATAGTACCCAAACCTGTGACGACAACGCGCTTTCTTCCCTTCACGGGTCCTTATCCTGTCCGCTTTCGTGAGTCGTTTGATAAACGGATGAAATCTAAAATGGGCGTCGTAAAAAGTCAATGAATAAATCCCCGCCTGCGCCGCCTTCAGACTGTTTTTTCAATGTACCGGCAAGGCCCGGCAGGTAATATCCGATTGACTTGTCGAAGCCATCCTTTTATAATCACGCCTAGTTAAGCTTACAGTCACATAATTATTGCAGTCAAGATCACTCGGTGGAGTCTGTATGCTATCTTACAAAAAACAATTTATTTCCCTGGCCATTGCCGTCATCATCTGTATAGCGCTGATTTTTTCCATCTACACGCGGACCCAAAAAAGCGCTTTCCAAAGCCTCTATGAACGCCAGATGACCTACGCGGCCATCGCGGCCGAAGGCATCGAGGGGGCGGTAAGCCGTCATCTTACACTACTGCGGATTCTCGCCCGCAACCGGGATATCATTGCCATGAACAATGACGGGAAAGCGTTGCTGGAGGCGATCGGCAAAGAGAGTTATTTTTACGTTAAGGATATCGCCCGTCTCGACGCGCGCGGAAAGATTATTTACATGCACCCGGACAAGGCACATCAGGCGGGAAAAAACATCTCCCGCCTGACGCATGTAGAGCAGGCGCTGGCCGGCGGCCGGCCGGTGGTAAGCGATATCTTCCGGTCGGCCGACGGCGCCAGAAGCATCGCCATTCATGTACCGGTGTATCGCGGGCGTGCGCATGACGGGACGGTTGCGGTTTTAATTTCCCTAGAGGAGCTGGGAAAGACTTTCCTGGAAAGGATGCACATCCCGAAAACACGTCAGGCCATGCTGGTCAACGCCGCAGGCGAGGTGATCTATTGTACCGACACAGAACACCAGGGCAGAAAGTTTGCCGAAATATACGAAAACAACAGCGAAGCCGCCACCATGATCAGCAAGGCAATGCAGGCTGAAAGAGGCAAGGCCTCCTTCATGGACACCCATTTCTCCGAAAGAGGAAAAGGGCCGCAACGTGTGCACGCGGTTTACACGCCGACACGTATCGGGGACACAAGCTGGTCCGTCATTGTGATATCACCTGAAAAACTGCTGATGCCCGAATTTCAGGGCATCAAAAGACAGATCATTTTCCTTTCCCTGCTGCTGGCCGCCTTCTTCATCACAGCCGCGTATATGGCGGCCCGTGTGAGGAGCGCTTCTGCCGAGGCGCAAAAACGCCGGAAGATGGAAGAAAACCTGCTCAAATCCGCCGAGGAAATTCACGCCCTGTATGACAAGGCTCCCTGCGGTTACCACTCGCTCGATGCCGACGGAATCGTCGTGCGCATCAACGACACGGAATTATCCTGGAGGGGATACAAGCGTGAAGAAGTCATCGGACGCTCATATAGAGATTTTGTCACACCGGCAAACAGAGACAATTTTGAGGCGTTTTTCGCACGGCTGAAAAAAGACGGCGGGGTGATCAATCTGGAATCTGAACTGATGCGTAAAGACGGCTCAACTTTCCCGGTACTGATCACGGTTTCTGTCCTCACCGACCACGAGGAAAATTTCATCATGACCCGCACGATGATACTGGACATGACCGAACACCGCGCACAGGAAGAGCGCCTGCGCGAAAACGAAGCCCTATACCGCACGGCGCTCGATGCCACCAGCGATGGTGTCACCATTTTGCAAGACGGCATTTATGTTTATGTCAATCAGAAATTTCTCGATACGATGGGAGCGTCTCTTGAAGACATACTGCACAAGCCGGCAGGGATTCTGGCCGGCCCGCACGTTCAGGAATCGCTCAAAGATTTTGTGGCCAGACACCCGCAACAGGTACAGACGCCGGACCGACACGTCACACGGGTGGAGCGTTCAGACGGAAAGACGGTCTATCTGCAATCTTCATCGGTGGACATTATCTACCGGGGAAGACCAGCCATTTTGACTTTTATCCAGGACATCACCGAAAGCAAAAACGCCGAACGGGCGCTTCGCGAAAGTGAGGCTCTGCACCGGACGGCTCTTGAAAGCACCAGCGACGGCATCAGCATCATTGACATAAAAACCGGCCTGTATCTTTATGCCAACCGGCAGCTCATGGAAACCATCGGCCGGCCTGAAGAAAATCTTATCGGACAATCTGTAGATATATATCTCCACCCTGATGATGTAGGGATAGGCCGGAGCAATTATCTTTTACTGAAGACCGGCGGTCACAGCAAGGCATACCACGAAGTACGCGCCATCGCGGCAGACGGCTCCACGGTTAACCTCGGTGTGACGATGACCGAAATCCGCTATCAGGGGCAGCGCGCCATCATCAGCTTCATCACCAACATCACCGAACGCAAAAAAGCGGAAGAGGCGCTCAGGCAAAGTGAAGAATTATACCGCACGGTGATGGAAAAAACCAACGACGGCATCTCCATTGTCCAGGACGGAGTTTATGTCTATGCCAATCAGAAGCTCCTGGAAACCATCGGCAGGGAAAAGGAGGGGATCATCGGTCATCCGCTGGGTATCTTCACACACCCGGAAGATCGGAATACGATCAGAAATAATTACGAAATGAGACGCAAGGGAGAAGATGCACCTGTCAGTTATGACGCGCGCATACTCAAACCGGATGGTACCATAGTAATCATCAACATCAAGTCGGTGATGATTAACTATCAAGGAAAACCCGCAAACTTTTCTTTCATTCAGGACATCACCGAGCGCAAAAAAGCAGAAGAGGCGCTCAAACAAAGTGAAGCGCGCTACAGGAGTATCATCGAAAATATCGATGATGAATATTTCGAAACGGATCTCAAAGGGAACATCACCTTCTTTAACAAAGACATCAGCTACGCCGGCTACACGTATGAAGAATTCGCCGGCATGTGCTATCTGCAGTACACCTCGCCGGAAATGTCAAAAACAATCGCGCACGCCTTCCGTACCGCTTATAAGGAAAACCGGGCGGTGCGGATTACCGACCATGAAATTATCCGCAAAGACGGCGGAATCATCTACCTGGAAATAAGCGTCTCGCCCATGCGCGACGCACACGGCAGGCCGGTCGGTTTTCAGGGCATCTCGCGCGACGTGACCGAACGCCACAAAATGGAGGCGGAGCACAAAAAACTGACGGAGCAACTGTATCAGGCCCAGAAAATGGAGGCCATCGGCACCCTGGCCGGCGGCATCGCCCATGACTTCAACAATCTGCTGATGGGCATCCAGGGCTACGCCTCGATCATGCTTTTGGACACGGATGCGTCGCACCCCAACCATGAACAGCTAAATTCCATTCAGACGCTCGTGCAAAGCGGCGCCGGACTGACCAGGCAGCTTTTGGGCTTCGCCCGCGCGGGCCGGTATGACGTCGTCACCTCTGATCTCAATGAAATGGTCAGCAAATCAATCAACCTGTTCGGCAGAACGAAAAAGGAAATCCGTGTTTTTGAAAAATATGCGGATGACCTTCTCAGTGTGGAAGTTGATCGCGGGCAGATTGAACAGGTTTTACTCAATATCTACGTCAATGCCTGGCGGCGGAGACCTTTACCTGGGAACGCAAAACGTGACCATGAACGAAACAGACGCCCGGCTGTATGATCTCACACCCGGCCGCTACGCAAAGCTGTCCGTCACCGACACGGGCGCGGGCATGGATGAAAAAACGCGCCTCAGAATATTCGAGCCTTTTTTTACCACCAAGGAGATGGGCCGCGGTACGGGGATGGGGCTCGCCTCCGCCTACGGCATCGTCAAGGGGCACGGGGGCACGATCACGGTTTACAGTGAAAAAGCGGAAGGAACAACCTTCAACATTTATCTGCCCGCTTCAGACAAAGACGTTCACACTGACGAGACAGCCGCGGTGCAGCCGACCGGCGGCTCGGAAACAATCCTGCTGGTGGATGACGAAGAGGTCATTACCGAAGTGACCGGGAAACTGCTCGAAGAGCTGGGCTACCACATGATCACAGCCGCAAGCGGTCCGGAAGCAATCGAAATATACGCTGAAAAATATGCACAGATAGATCTGGTGATCATCGACATGATCATGCCGGGCATGAGCGGCAGCGATACCTTTGACGAACTCAAGGCTATTAATCCGTCTGTCCGGGCCGTCTTGTCGAGCGGCTACAGCCTCAACGGTAAAGCACAGGCCATCATGGACAAAGGCGTGCGCGTTTTTTTGCAAAAGCCCTACCGCCTCAATGACCTCGCCCAAAAAATCCGTCAGGCGCTGGAAGGATAACCGGCGCGGGTAAAAACTGTTTTACGTTGAAGGATGCAAGAAACAAGGTCAGAGGTCAGAGGTCAGTGATAAGCGATGAGTGACAAGTGGATCGCTATTCACTATCTATCCTCCCCTGCCTGCCCGCAGGGCTTTGCTCAAAGACTTCCCTGGCCTGCCGAGCAAACCCGTTGATGGAAAAATCGGCGCTCTGATAATCCGGCATGATCGATCCGAGAAGTTTTACCGAAACAGGCGTGCGGCTGCGCATATGAAAAATAAATGTGCCCGGCTGAAACAGTCTGTCGGTTCCGCTTAGCATCACCAGTTTGACACCCGTATTACAGTAGCGCGCGATGCTGAACACTCCCTTGTTGAAAGGGGCCAGCCTGCCGTCGCGGCTGCGCGTTCCCTCGGGAAAGACAAACAGATTGCCGCCGAAGGCCAGATGCTCTTTAATGGCCTCCAGGTTGCCGATCATCGCGCCTCCCTCCATTTCCGAGGGGTCTGAGGGTACATAGCCTGTCTTTTTTAAAAACCAGCCGAAAATCGGTACGCTGAAAAAAGTGTTTTTTACGATAGTCGTATGGCGTTCAAAAAGGGAAACCAGCAGGATCGGGTCAAGATAGGAAATGTGGTTGCACACGATGATGGATGAGCGCAGTGCACGCACTTTCGCGTCCACGCGGAATTTCACTCCGGACGCTAAAAAGCGCGTCAGAGCAAAAAATATTTTTAGATGAATATGGTTTATTTTCTGCAGTGCAAGATCACGCCTTTTGGAACCCAGCACAAAGGGAATAAAAAGAATCAGCAGGACAAACAGATAACCTATAAGAAAATAGACCCACACAAATACCGTCAGGCAGAAATCCACGACGCGCAAGAGTGTTTGCAAAAGGGGCATATCAGTCTCATGACCACTTGCGGATCAGCAGGCTGGTATTGACGCCGCCGAAGGCAAAATTCTGAATTGCCGCGACCGCAGTTTTCTGCTCGATAATGCTCTGGACGTGACGAATCATAGCACAGCGCTCGTCAATGTCCTCGAGGTTGAGCGTCGGAGCGATAAAGCCTTCCTGCATCATATACAGCGCCATGATTGTTTCAATGGCGCCGCAGGCAGCCATGGTATGCCCCATGTAACCTTTCAGGCCGACCACATGGGGCCCGTCGTCGAAAACCCTGGCGGTGGCCTGCGCTTCGATGATGTCGCCCATTTTGGTGGCTGTGGCGTGAGCGCTTATCAGATCGACATCCGCCGCGTTAATTTTCGCGTTTTCCAACCCCAGTTGCAACGTTTTGGTAATCCCGTCCAGATTGGGAAGGATCAGGTCGCCGCCGTTGGAATTGCAGGCAAAGCCGATTACCTCGCCCAGTATCGGCGCGCCGCGCTTTTTCGCGAATTCGTATTCTTCCAGCATGACCGCGCCTGCTCCTTCGGCGACCACCAGGCCGTCGCGCGCACGGTCGAACGGGCGGGGTGTACTAGACGGGGTGTCGTTAAAGGCGGTGGAGCAGGCCAGCAGGTTGTCAAACACCGCGACGGTGGTCGTGTCGTACTCATCGGCTCCCCCGCAGAGCATGGCATCTTGCATGCCGTACTTGACCGCCTCATACCCATAGCCGATAGACTGGCTTGAAGTGGTGCAGGCGGTTCCGGAAGAAATAATGCGGCCGGTGATGCCGAACATTTTGGAGATATTCACGGCAGTGGTGTGGACCATGGATTTGAGGTAGTCCACCGCGCCGATTCCCTGATAGGCGGCCTTGTCTTTGGCTTCAAAAAATATTTTGTAGATTTCTCTTTGCACGGTGGGCGATCCGTGAATGGAGCCAAACGCAATGCCCAGCCTGCCGCCGGTCACAAATTCGGCCGGCAGCTCCGCCTGGGCCAGCACTTCTTTGGCTACCTGGCAGGCGTAATACGAAACGGGCGCCATTGTTTTGCGGTACTGGCGGCTGAAGTCATACTCGATCGGATAGGAAACCGTGCCGTAAACGCGCGAATGTATAAAACGGCTGATCAGAGCGTCCTCACGCAGGGGCGCAATACCGGAAATACCCTTTAACAGGCTGTTCACTATTTGCTGTCTGCCGTGCCCGATGGGTGAGATGGCCGAGCAGGCCGTAATCACTACCCTGCGTTCCACTTTTTAATTTCCCCCTGCCTGGGTTTTTCTTCTGCCGGCCATGGTCTCTATATAGTCGATGATCTGCCTCATTGTCCGAATATCCATCGCCTGTTTTTTTTCCTCCTGCGTCAGCTCCGAACCGAGGTATCTTTCAATCTCCAAAAGCAGGTCGATGGCGTCGATACTGTCAAACCCGTAAGCTTCCCGCAAATTTGCGTCAAGCTCGGGATTTTCTATTTCAAAATCACGCAAAAATATTTTGCGGACTTCATTTTCAATATCCTGACGTGTCATTGGGCGCAAATCACTCCTTCAAGCATTTTCTCATACACTCCATCGGGTGCCGACGCAGCATTTCACAAAACGGGAAACGCCGCGAAAATTAGCATAAATCATCGCTTCCGTCCAGCATTAGAGAAGCTGCGGGAAGCATGCGGCATATCGCCCGGACCCTGCAATCTTCGCCGCCACCTGGAAAGACCCCAGAATGCAGCCCAAAAGTCCCGGGGCGACCGTATTTTGTCCTGCCGAAAAAAGCCCCCCTACCGACAGTCTGCTTACAGAGGCAATTTTCATCAACTGACCTGCCGAGCGCAGCAGCCCGTAGCAGGCCCCTCGCGGGCAGTTCACATAATCCCTGACGGTGAGCGGCGTGAAAACATCCAGAATGCGGAGATTTTTAAAAGGACCGAATACATCTTCCGCCCTGCCGAGAACCTCGTCGGCGATAAGCTGTTTTTTTTCTTCATAGGCCGCGCCGCGCCGTCCGGTTATTGTTTTCTCCCAGCTCTTCCAGTCATTGTACGCAGAGTGGGTTATGGCCGACAACAGGTTTACGCCGTTGCCGGCATGCCTGAGTTGATAGAAGGTGCCGTCCTCAATCACACCGTGCCGGTTGTGATGAAGGCGATAGGTGTTATGATCCGGCACAAGATGAGCCGAAGCGTCAACGCCGGCGTGAACGACTACCACCCCTTCCGTTTCCTGAAGCGACAAGATACGCTCGCGCAGCGTCGCGCGCAGGTCAGCTTCGGCAAGCAGGCCGGCAATGACCCTGGGATGAATGGCAGCCACGATTGCATCCGCCGGCAGGTCTTCGCCGTTTTCGAGGAGAACGCCCTTCACTTTGCGGCCGGCAACCTCGATCTTTTGCACACCCGCACCCAGCATCAGCCTGCCCCCCAACGAGGTGAAGCGGTCGATAAAAACATCGGCCAGACGGTTGCCTCCGCTTTTGGGGCGCCACGACGACAACAGGTAGCCCGCCAGCACCATGTGGTGAAAAATCACCGGACATTCGCCGAGCCCGACACCGATGAGCTGGCAGGGAACGGCCAGGATCGCCCGCAGGCGAGGCGAGGCGCCAAGCTCGTCGAGCAGTTCCCCCATGGGCCGGAACTGATCCATATTCTGAAAGGGATCTCCCTGGTTTAAAATGAAAGACGGCTCTTTCATCCTCCGGGCTGTCTCCCGCATGTTTTTCATGAGAATATCGAGTGCTTTACCGTCTGCAGGGCAGGCCCGCCTCAGATTTTCCTCGTAGGCGTCAAGACCGGCGGGCAGATCGAAGACAAAATCATCAAACAAATACCGGTCGACGATACCTCGCCCGCCCATGCGGAAAAAGAGGTCTTCCACGGAAATGCCCAGTGCCTGAAACATCTTCCCCAAAGGCTCGTCATCGCCCAGGGCGCCGACATAGTGCACGCCCACGGGGCAGTCAATCCCACGGCGCACATAGGAACGCATCAGGCCGCCCGGTAAGTGGTTTTTTTCCACAATGGTTACACGGTAGCCCAGAAGCAGGAGAAGTATTCCCGCCGACAGCCCCCCTACCCCTGCTCCGATAATCAGAATGTTGTCGCCTTCAATGCGGTTTTTCATTGACGCCCCCTGCATCTTTATCCTGCGGCAAGGATTCATAGTCGGGCCTCCCGGCCTCGATCAGAGTCATGATCAGTGAGTAGTGGAAAACTCCCGGTGCGTGCAGTTCAATAGCGGCATACGGGTCGGACATGCCGCCCGCAAGCGTTACACTGCGACTGAGCACGCCGTTTTTTGTGTATTTCATGAGCCGAATGGTGCCGTCTCCTGCGCGGACCGTATCGAGCAGCCCGTCATCCGTCCGATAGCGGCACACTGGGGCGCCGTCCGCCAGAGTCCCCTTCTGCACGGACGCGGACCGAGGCGCCAGAAAAATCATTTCGATATCGTCTATCATATTCCGGGCGAAGCCTTCCTTGTCCAGAGGCGGCAGCGCGCGGCCGATCTCCAACCCCGCAGGCGAGGCCGACGCCTCGAAAAGCGCCATCCCTTCGGCGGACATCAGCGCGCAGGATATGCTGCGCGACGCCGGGTCAACAAGCGTCACACCGATCACGGCTGTTTTCGCTTGCGTGCCGCGGCGCACCTCAATGGCATGAATGAAGCGGCTTTTTGTCTGAGGATAGGGAAAAGGGCAGTCAAACGTTTTACCCGGCGTCGCTAAGGAAGGTGTAATTTTCGGACCGGGCGCACATGATGCCGCAAGCAGGACGACGGTCAAAACAAGCAGCCTCTTCATGGAGCATCCTGAAACAGTGAGGGATCGATCCGCCGGTTGATGACCACATTGGAAAAATCGATGCGCGTCTCCGCAGTGGCGCTTTCCACAATTCTGACGGTTTTAATGGATGGCTCCTTTCTGGAGAGGGTAATTTCGATTTTTTCTATCATACCGGCCATGTTCTTTCCTGCGGGCGTCATCGTTACAATCGTGTCCGCCCCTTCCTTAATGCTGGCCGTAAAAGACGGATTGGCATCAAAGTGCCCTTTCATCCAAGCCGCCACTTCCGTCAGGACCACCCCCATGGCCTGCGCGCCGCCTGACGTATCCTCAATTACTTTTCCTCCGGAGACCATATAGCGCCGGGTATTGCCTCCGCTGGAAAGCACGATGCTTTTAAGAGGTCTGCTGTATTCCCAGCGGATGGAATCGGGCGCGGCAAAATAAAATTTGCCTTCTGAAACAAGCGGCCTGGCAAGAATTTTCATGTGCTTGTGCTGGACAAAATCCGCGGATATTGTAGAAATGCGCGCCGCGTCGCGCCGCAGTGTAACAAAATCATCCGCCTGTGCCGCCGCCGCCCACAGCAGGCCCGCGACCGCGAAAAAAATGAATGTTTTTATGGCCGCCGCATATCTGTGCATCAGGCCATCCCGCCATTGATGGAAATGACCTCGCCCGTGATAAAAGACGCGTCTGCGGAGCATAAAAACCGGATGACGCGGGCGACTTCTTCCGGTTTGCCGACGCGCGCCATCGGAATCATGGCTTTGATCATGCCCGCGTCCATCGGCATGGAACTTAACATGTCGGTTTCAATGGGACCGGGTGCGACCGCGTTCACACGGATGCCGAAACGGGCCACCTCTTTGGCCAGCGACTTTGTGGCGGCAATCAGCCCGGCCTTGGCCGCTGCATAATTGGACTGTCCGCGGTTGGGAGCCAAAGCCGAGATGGAGGAAACAGACACGATGGAACCGTTTTTTTTGCGCACCATTTCGCGCAAAACGGGTTTGGTCACATTGAAAAAGCCATTGAGCGTGGTGTCGATCACCCGCCGCCACTCGTCATCCCCCATCATCATGAAAAGGCCGTCCGCCGTGACTCCGGCATTATTTACCAGAACATCGATTTTTTTATATTCCGCAATAATTCCGCCCAGTGCGTTTTTTACTTCTTCTGTATCCGCCACATCAAACCTGGTTATCCGCCCGGTGCCGCCGGCGGCCTGAACTTCAGATAACGTTTCGGCGGCCGCGGCTTCGCTGGAATTATAATTGATAATTACATGATAACCGGTTTTCGCCAGTTCCACAGCCGTTGCGCGCCCGATGCCCCTGCTGGCCCCTGTTACAAGGGCAACTTTTTTTTCATCCATGCCTCGTCATGATCTCCTTTGCTCGTTTGATTCAATCTCAGGGTTCAGGCGCAGAGCCTGAATAACCGCTTTCACCAGAACATCCTCACCCGCTTTCACGACACCCTCCACCACGGCGTAGTCGTCCATCACATTCAGGCTTTTGACACTGACTGCGACCTTGGTTCCCACCGGTACCGCATCGATTTTAAATTCGGCGGACTTTATTCCCACCAGCCAGCCTCTGATCCCATCTTTACCTTGTTTGCGCCTTTTGTTGCCCTCCACAATCGCCGCCGTCTGCGCGATCGCTTCGATAAACACATAGGGCTTGACCGCATGGCCGTCGCATGTGGGCCAGCCTTTATTAACCACGGCGGCGGTCAGGCCGAAGTCGTCTGCCAATTCAATAATTTCCGTTATGATTTTTATCGGTTCGCGGTGCGGAATCAGCGATTCGATATAAGTCATCTTAAAGTCATCCTTTTTTTGTGTTCAATAATGGGAAAACAGACAATAAGTCAACCAAAAACATTCCCGGCGGCACACCACGCCGCTGCCCGGATGCGGCGCAGCTCATACTCCACGACCGGACAGCACAAAACCAAAAAACCGTCATTGCTTTTTTTATTTCTTTCCTATAGACAGGTTAAAAATTATTTGCGATTTAAACGATGGCACCCCCAGAAGAAAAAGACCCCTTCGCAACAGCATACAGGAAAATATTCGCCCCGTCGAAAGCGCTTCTCCAGAAAGAATTCACCCACGCTGGTTTTACCTACGGCGAAATTTTCGAGCTTGCGGCCGGTTTGAAAAAAAGCCTGGCGCGGCGCGGCCCGGAAAAACTTGTCTGCCTGTGCACGGAAAACAAGGCGGTCATCACCGCCTCGATTCTGGCCTGCCTGAGCGGGGCTTTCCGGATAATCCTGCCTCATTCCTTTTCCACGCAGGCGCTGGTCGAACTGTACGAGGCGGCAAGTTTTGACGCGATCATCTCCGACCGCCCGGAAGAGACCCACGGCATGGAGGTCATCATCCCCACGGCGGGAAACCCGGATGATCTGAAACCGGACAATCTGCGTCATCCCGACGACCCTTTCCTTAAGCTTTTTACGGGAGGGTCAACCGGCAAGCCCCGGCTCTGGTCAAAATCGCCGCGCAATCTGCTGGGCGAGGCTTTTTATCTTCGCGACAAATTCGGCCTGAGTTCCAAGGACTTGTTCATTTCGACCGTGCCGCCCTACCACATTTACGGCCTTTTGTTTTCGATTCTTGCGCCTTTAGTCTCCCACGCCCGCGTACTTCCGGAAATTTACACCTTCCCGCAGGAGATTATCACCACAATCAACCGCAACAGGGCCACCGTGCTGGTGAGCGTACCGGTACACTACCGTTGCCTGAAAGTGGATAATCTGGACGCTCCGTCTCTTACAGCAGCCTTTTCCTCTTCCGGCGTTCTCACCCGCGCCGATGCGGCCTACTTCCTCAAAAAGACAGGCCTGGGCATACATGAGATCTACGGTTCAACGGAAACAGGCGGCATCGCTTTCCGCAATGTCACAGAAAACACGGAAAGCTGGAAGCCGGCCGATGTCGTCTCCTGGAAGCTGTCGGGAAAGCGCCTGGCGGTCCGCTCCGATTTCGTGTCGAGCGAAATGGAAAAAGATACCGAAGGTTACTGCGTGACGGGCGATGAGGTTAAGCTGTATAAAAATGACCGCTTTCTTCTGCTGGGACGCGCCGACGGCATCGTCAAGGTAGCCGGCAAGCGTGTCGATCTTCTGGAGGTGCAAAACAAAATCCAGACTCTACCCACGGTACGCGACGTTGTGGTCATCGCCTTGCCCGCCGAAAAGGGGCGCGAAAACGTCATTGCCGCCCTGGTAGCCTGCGACCTGACGGAGGTGCAGCTTCGGAAAATGATCCTGGAGAAGCTCGAGCCGTACGCCATGCCCCGCCGGATCAAGATTGTGCGCAGTGTGAACCGGACGGCTACCGGTAAAATAGATTTCCGCAGCATCGAGCAGATTTTTCTCGGCGAATAAAGTTCAAATCTTCTCCCAGCGCGAAGGACGGCGGGCGACGGTCCGCAGATACTTTACCTGCGGATGCCCGAAAACCATCATGAAAATAACCGACTCATCCTCTTTGAGGCCGACCCTGTCTCTTAGTCCGGGCGACACGGCAAAAGCGAATGTGCCAAATCCCATCATACAGGCGCCCAGCCCCAAAGAATTGATCATCAGCTCCAGATGACCGGCGTTAAAACATCCGTCCACCTCATTGCCGGTGCGACTCACAATTAAAAGCGCGTGTGGAGCTGCATGGAAAAGCAGATCCTTCTTTTTGGATTGATAAACTTTCCACCAGTTTCTCCAGATGTGCTGATAATCCAGATATTGGTGAGGCATACGCATCTTTTCCCTGTCCACGCTTTTCACATCCAGCCCGGCTAGCGCCTCGAGCGCCACAGGCGTAATTTCGCGAAGTGTTTCAGGCGACAGCACAATGTAGCGTAAAAGCTGCGTGTTTGCACCGGTTTGCGTGTATCTGCCCATTTCAACAATCCTGGCGATATCCGTGTCGCTTACAGGCTCGTCTGTGTACTGGCGGACGCTGCGTCGGAATTTGACGAAATTGAGCAGCCTCTCCGGCTCGATCTGGAACTTGACGGGGTCGTCATATTCCAGAATTTCGGACGGGTCATGGTTTTGTGGCGGCCTGGCCGCGCCGGTCGGGCAGACAGCCGTGCAATGACCGCAAACTATGCACCACCTGCCGTGGACGGCCTTTGCGTCCCTGATGGTAATGTTCGCGGCCGGGCAGTCCGCCGCGCAGGCGCCGCAGCCGATACATTTTTCAATATCCACTTCGATCATAACTGTCTCCTCAAATTATTTTCATCACGGGCGTGTGAGGCTTTTTACAGTCGATTCCACGCCGCGCCCTTTTCATCAGCCGAATTTTATACCCTTTCAGCCTCATTAAGTGCTAACATCGGCCCGGATAGTAATCTACACAAGGAGATATTGCAATGATCGGAATGGACATGACAGGAAAAGTGACACTGGTAACGGGCGCGGGCGGAGGTATCGGCGGCGGTATCGCGGATGTCTTTGCCGCTGCCGGAGCGCTGGTTTATGTGGCCGACATGGAGCTCGACGACGCCAGGGCCAGGGCGGCGCAGATCACCGCTAGGGGCCTGACGGCGCGCGCCGTCCGGCTCGATGTGACGCAAAAAGACGAGATCAACGCCCTCATGGATCAGATTGTCAAGGAAAACGGTAAAATCGACCATCTCATCAACTGCGCGGGCATCGTTTACAGCAAGCCTTACTTAGAGTCCAGCGATGACGAATTTCGCAAGACGCTGGAAGTGAACCTCATCGGCGTGGATAACTGCTGCCGCGCCGCGCTTGGACACATGATTAGCCGCAAGGAGGGGAAAATCGTCAATATACTGTCCGCATCTTCGCGTATGGGAAGCGATTTTTACACCCATTATTCCGCATCCAAATTCGGCGCGCTGGGACTCACCCAGGGCATAGGGCTTGCGGCCGCGCGCTACAACATCAACGTCAACGGCATCTGTCCGGGCATCATCGATACCCGTATCGGTGAAAAACAAGGAGGTACTCTGTCGCAACAAATGGCAAAATATTCAGGCAAACCCGAAGAGCAGATGAAAGAAAACATCCGTAGAGCCATACCCCTGAGGCGCTTCCAAAGTGGCGAGGACATAGGCTACATGGCGCTGTTTTTGTGCTCGGAGCTGGCCAAAAATATCACCTGCCAGGCAATAAACGTCTGCGGCGGCATGAGGATGAATTAAA
>LSQX01302983.1_pt3 | contig 32014 bp, 27 predicted proteins | sample 654561 | NCBI WGS metagenome assembly LSQX01 (sample SAMN04489861, study PRJNA283612) | anaerobic digester metagenome | isolation source: 4 biogas reactors fed with cattle manure at either 37C or 55C with and... | place: Denmark: Kongens Lyngby | collected 2014 | reverse complement strand
CGCCTGTCGAGGAAGTTCCCCCGCCTCCCGCTGAGGACGCCACGACCCCGGCTGCTGGCAGTGTGAACCTTGCGGCTGCGGCAGCGGGTGGCGTCATCACCGTTCCGAACTCCCTGGAGAGCAAGTTCGGCCCCGAGCACCTCAACGATGGCGTCTACGACGGGAGCTCAGGCGACTGCTGGGTAAGCGGCAATGGCCTCACCTTCCCCTACGACATCGTCGTCAGCTTCGCGAACAGCGCGGTCCATGAGGTCACCGGGGTGAGCGTCACCTCGAACACGGGGCAGGAGTACATTTTCGGCGCCCGCTGGCCGCAGGATGTGCAGATCCTGGTCTCGTCGACGGGCACCCAGCCCGGCGACTTCCAGGCCGTGCAGACCGCCACCCTCGCCAAGAGCGCCGAGACGCAGAACATCCCCCTGACGCCTGTCGAGGCGCGCTATGTGATGATCCGGGTGCTCTCGAACCATGGGCACAAGACCATGGAGATGAGCGAGATCGAGGTCTGGGGCTCGCCCCAGCCCGCGGGCGGTGCGGCTGTCGCGCCCACGGCGCCGGTCGGCGAGGCCCCGGTCCCCGGCGCCGACGGCGGTCTGCCCCGCAATCCCGACGGCACGGTAGACGAGGCGGCCCTGGGCCAGTTGCTCGCGGCTCTCAGGGCTCAGATCACCAATCAGCAGGCCGTGATCGACCAGCTCCTGGCGGAGCTCGGCCAGTAGCTCCATCCCTAAAGCGGAAACGAGGAGAGCCGCGCCCACGGGCGCGGCTCTCTCACTCTCTGGCTACGGCTTCTGGTCGCGCGCCTCAGCAGGCGAGGGCTCCCATGGGATCCCACGGATCCAGGGCGATCGGCTCGGTGTCGAGCACCGGCAGCAGCGCTTCGGGCACATAGCGCTTCCGCACGACCACCTCGTAGTTGTGCTCATCGAACCAGCGATCGGTCATCTGCATGAAGCCACCATCGCCGGCCTTGTCGCCCCAGGAGTTCTCCACGCGCCACTTGAGCGGCTTGTCGGAGGCATCCAGATCGACACCTGTAAAGACCATGGCATGGGTCATCTGGGCATGGCCGTAGTCCAGGCGCTCTGCCTTCGTCATCGACGGAGCCCGCCCATAGACGAGGTCGTACTCGAAGAGGTCCACGTCCATCAGGCCCGAGTCGCGGTCGAGACATTTGCCGACATCACAGCCGAACCAGACGGGCTCACCAGCCTTGATCTGGTTGGCGGCCGCCGTCTTCATCACGTCGACCTCCACGTTGAGGTACTTGATGGGCTCGCCGCCGACGACGTTGCCGAGGAACCGGATGGTGTAGAGCGTCTCGAATGACTTGGATGCCTGAGGGCAGTGGATCAGGCACGCCATGTCCCCGAGGTCCGCGCCCACGAACTTCTCGTAGAACCGCAGCGGCGTCATCGTGCCTTCGCGGTGGTGCTTGTTGTCCCTATCGCGCCACTGCCAGAAGAAGTCGCGCGGCGGCACGCCGAGATGTATAGCCAGCATCCGGTAGGCCTCGATGAGCGCCGGCGCCTTCATGGCCCGGACTTCCGCCTCGGTCGCGCCGGAGTGGTGCGCGTGACGCATCCGGCACGCGGCCTCCCGGAGCAGGTAGGTGAGCTGATAGTTGAGCTCCCCGGTGCGGCCGCTGCTGTCCGTCTCGGGCATCGCGGTCTTGGGCACCACGCCGTACTTCCGCACCAGATTCACGAACATGTGCCATTGGCCACCGTCCTGAACTGGGGCGGAGAGCAGGTGGGCGATGAGACGGCCGTCGGTCGGCTCATCGAGGGTCAGGAGGATGCTCTCCAGGAAGTAGTTTGCCTTCTCCATCTTGTCCCAGAACATCAGATGGTTCTGGCTGAACTCGAAGTCGTCTTCGAGCTCCATCCGCTCGATGGCCACAACCCGGAGCGTATTGAGAGCCGCGAAGAGCCAGCAGCGCCCGCTCGCGCCCTGGCTGGTCGCCTTGTTCTCCTCCAGGTGATGGCTGAAGGTGAAGTCCGTCGCGGCGAACACTCGCGCGCTGCGCGCCACCTTGCTCACCGGGGCGTGGCACACGGCGTTCATCGATTGCCGCCATCGCGGGTCGGACTCGAACTCCCGGCGTAGGTCCCAAAGAAGATCCGATCCAATAGCGCCAGTATCTTGATAGAGGAATGTGTGGTTTGACATGCCCCGTGAGTTCTCGACAATGAGCAGCCTTCCTTCGACCGCGGCGGAGGGCAATAGGGTCTACCATGGAGGAGTCATCGATGCGCCTATCCCTCACCTCTGAGCCACTCACCATGGCCTTCGTGCGGACCTTCGCCATCTCCCGGGGCAGCCGCTCCACGGCCGCGAACGTTCTCGTCCGCATCGAGGGTGATGGAGTCGTGGGGTGGGGGGAGGGCGCTCCGAACCGCTACTACTATGGCCAGGAGCAGGTGTCGGCGGTCCGGGCGGCTCAACGTATGGCGGCTTGCATCGGCGATGACCCCTTCGCCACCGAGGAGGTCCACGATCGCCTCTTGGCGGGTTTCCCGGACCAGCCCGGCGCCCGCGCCGCCGTGGATGGCGCCCTCCACGACTGGCTCGGCAAGCGGCTGGCGGTCCCCGTAGCCTCCCTGCTGGGCCTCCCCACGGGCGGGCGGCTGACCACCAGCTTCACCATCTCCCTGGGCGGCCGCGGCTCCGTCCGAGAGGCAGTCGAGGCGGCAGAGGAGTGGCCCATCCTCAAGATCAAGCTCGGCGGCGAGGATGACCTCGGCTTGATGGAGACAGTGCGCGCGCTGACAGACGCCCTTCTCCGTGTCGATGCCAATGCCGCGTGGACGGTGAGCGAGGCCATCGAGAAGTGCCGCGTCCTCGGCGAGATGGGCGTGGAGCTGGTCGAGCAGCCCGTCCCGCCCGGCCGCCCCGAGGATCTGAAGCGGATCCGCGAGGCCACGCAGGTGCCCATCGTCGCTGACGAGTCTTGTGAGAGCGCGGCGGATCTACCGAAGCTGGCGGGTTGCGTGGACGGGGTGAACATCAAGCTCGCCAAGACCGGCGGTATTCGCGAGGCCCTCCGTATGGCGCTCTGTGCCCGCACCCTCGGCCTCGACGTGATGCTGGGCTGCATGGTTGAGGGGGCCCTCGGCACCGCTGCTGCGGCGCAGCTGCTCCCCCTGGCGCGCTGGGCGGATCTGGATGGCCCCCTCCTGCTCCGGGTCGACGACGACCCCTTCGAGGGGCTCCGCTACGAGGAGGGAGCGATCCTCATGCCCGACGGACCGGGCCTGGGGGTCACGCGTAAGGAAGCCCGGGCGACGACAGGCTGAGATGGCAGACGGCGAGGGCGAGGGCGTCGCTCACGTCGGCCGGGCTCGGGGGCTCGGGCAGGCCGAGGAGGCTCGCGATCATGTGCTGCACCTGGCCCTTGCTCGCGCTACCGCTGCCCGTGAGGGCCTTCTTGACGCGGCTGGCCGCATAGCTGACCACGGGCACTCCATGCTGGGAGGCGGCGAGCAGCAGCACCCCGCGCGCATGTCCCATGAGGATGGCGGTGCGGGGGTGCTCGTACTTGGAGTAGATCTCCTCGACCACCGCCGCCTCGGGCTTGAGTTCCGTCAGCACCTCTGAGATGCCCGAGTGCAGTGACTGGAGCCGGGACTCCAGGTTGCTGTCCTGGTCCGGTCGGATCGTCCCCGCCTCCACAATGCGCTGGTCCCGGCCCTGACGCTCCACGCAGCCGTAACCCGTGCAGACGAGGCCGGGGTCGATGCCTAGAACGCGCATCGAGGCCCCCGTGACTCCGCTACCCCGCGCCCGCGGGCCGGGCTGTTCGCGAGCGCCGTCATCTCCTGCGGAAGACCTCCTCGACGATGGCGGCCGACGAGTCCAGCTCGGGCCGAGCCCGAATGACCCGGCTCACGAGTTCGGCAGCCTCGGCGGCGTTGTACCCCAACTCCACGAGGGCCGCGATGGCCTCGGCCGAGGGCCCTGTTCCCGCCACGGCCGCGCCAGCGCTCACCGGCGCGGTCCGTCCTGCGGGCACTGACCCTGCGGAGAAGCGGGACAGCTTGCCCTGTAGCTTCGCGATGGTCTCACGCGCCTTGGCCTGCCCCACGCCCGGCAGCGACTTGAGGGCCGCGGCGTCGCCCGACTCGATCCAGTCCGCGATGCTCTCCATGGGCGCGGAGAAGGCCTTCCGGGCCACCGTGGGACCGAGCACGCCAGCCAGCGCCTCCCAGAACTCCCGTTGCAGCGCCGTGGCGAACCCCAGCAACATGGGAGTCGCGCGCGTCTGGTCCATCTGGTAGAAGTGGGCCGTCTCGAGTGTGATCTCGTCGCCATCGACGATGGCGCGCAAGGCAACCGGCGGAACCAGAACCTGGTAGGTGAGAGCGCCAGCCTCGATGAGCACATGGTCCTCGCCGAGGCCGACGACCCGTCCTGTGATGCGCGCGATCATACGGAGGGAACATCCTCTCCCCGTTCGGTGTCTGGGTATTCGGGCCCAGCGAGGCCGTCCCTTGGCGCGGGCCGAGGAATGGTGGCAGTGGGAGCCGAAGGAGACCATATCATGAGCATAGGTCTGGACTCCCAGGTGAGACGCGCCCAGCGAGCCCTCGCTGCTCGGCCCGGGCTTCTCGTGCTGTCGGCGCTGCTGCCCATATTCGCGGGCCTCCTTGCCCTGCCGCTGATCGCTTGCCCCGGCTACAGCTCCCTCGTCGCCGGCGTGGCGCCCCGGATCTCCGTCGTGTTCGCGCTGTTCGGGATCTTCAGCTGGCTGTGCACGGCCGTGGGCCTGGGGATCTGCGTGGCGTGGTGGTCCGAGGCGGTGCGCGCGGCGATCACGGGCGCGCCGGGCGGGCTTGCGGCTGGCCTCGGCGATGGCCTGTCGCGCGTCGGCCGCTACGTGATGGTGACCGCCGCTATGCTCCTCTGCCTCTTCCTGCTCACCGCGCTGCCGTGGCTCGGCATGAGCGCGGCGGGGCGAGCAACCGTCGAATCCGCCAGTCCCCTGGCCCTGCCCGCGACCCTGTCCTTGCCTCTCTTCACGGTGTGGGGGCTGGCCCTCGTCGCCTTCATCTGGCTGACCTCCGCGTGGCCCATGGCGGCAGCTCTCGGTGGAGCGGCGTGGCTTCGGCCCCTCGGCCACTCCCAAGCCATGGTGAGGCGGCACTGGCCCACCTTCCTCGGGATCGCGGGGGCGTGGGCCCTCGCGACTGCGGGTCTGGTCGCGGTGGGCCTCGCCTTCCACATCCCGGCCGCCATTGGCGGGCTCGCGTCTGGCTCGCCCTACACCTCGACCGCGGGCCACGTCACGGCGGGGCTGGCGCTGCTCACCCTATGGCTCGCGAGCGCCTACGTGAACGCCCTGGCCTCCGTCACCGGCTTCGTTGCGTACGCCGATGGCCTGGGGATCCCCACCCATGGCTGACCGGTCCGCGCCCAAGCGGCACGAGCGCTACCTCCAGGCGCTCGAGTCCCTGGGCAAGCCCCTGGCGTGGGAGCGTCGCGACGGCTTTCGCGACGCCATCGCTCAGGGCGGACTCTCACGCTATGCCGAGCGCTGGCTACAGCAGGCCCGCGAGACGGCTCCCGACCCCGCGGCCGAGCCCGACCTCCTCGCCCTCGAAGCGGCCTGCGCCGCCTACTCGCCGGCGAGCCCGACCGAGCGCGCGGGCATGCTCGACGCCATCGAGGCTGCCCTCCGGAGGCTCTTCGGGGCCGCCGAGGAGCGGCAGGCGGACTGGTGCCAAGTGGCCCGACTGCGCGACGAGGGGCTTGCCTCCCGAGCCCGGGCCGATCTCCGCGCCGCTCTCGACGCGCCCCTCCAAGCTCTTCCCGGCGTTCGAGGCCGGATAGCCCAAGCCTTCGCCAAGCTCGAGGTGAACACGGTCTACGACCTCCTGACCCTCTTCCCCCGGAAGCACCAGGACCGAAGGAACCCGACGCCCGTCGCCAGCCTGGCCAACGAGGGCGTCGATGGCATCCTCGTCATCGTCGGCGCGCCGCCCTCTGCTCGCAAGGCGAGGCGAGTGACGATCGTCACCGCGCCGGCGTATGACTCGACCGGCAGCCTCGTTCTCACCTGGTTCAACCAGCCGTGGCTGGCCGACAAGCTCCAGCGCGGCGTGCGCATCTACGCTTCGGGCAAGGTCGAGCGTTTCGGGCGCGATGTGCGGATGAACGTCGATGAATACGAGATCATCGGATCGGAGCCCGACCCACTCCAGGTCGGCCGCATTGTCCCCGTGTACCCCCTCACCGAGGGCTTGGTGCAACCGACAGCGCGGCGCATCGTCTCCGCCGCCGTGGAGGGGTACGCCCACGGGGACTTCGACCCCGTGCCCGAGCCGGTGCGGCGCAAGCGCGGGCTCCTCTCCCACGACCTCGCCCTGCGGTCCATCCACTTTCCGGCGTCGGAGGAGGAACACGAGGAGGCCCGGGTCTCCCTCGCCTACGCCGAGCTGCTCGCCCTCCAGGTTGAGGTCAGCCGGCGCAAGCGCGAGATGACCTCCGGCGTCGCCCCCATCGTGCGTCCTCGGGTGAGCGTCCTCGAGGAGTTGGAGGGATGCCTGCCCTTCCCTCTGACCGGCGCGCAGCGGCGGGTCATCAAGCAGATCCTGCGCGACATGGCGACCCCATCCCCGATGAGCCGGCTGCTCCACGGGGATGTCGGCTCCGGCAAGACCGTCGCCATCATGGCTGCCCTCCTCGCCGTGGCGAGGGCGGGGATGCAGGCCGCCGTGATGGTCCCCACCGAGATCCTCGCCCAGCAGCACTTCGCGAGCCTGAGTCAGGTGCTGCTGCCCCTGGGCGTCACCATCGAGCTGCTCATCGGTGGGCTTCCCGCGGGGCGCAAGAAGGAGGCGCGGGCGCGTATCGGCTCCGGGGAGGCTTCCGTCGCCGTCGGCACCCACGCCCTGGTGCAGGAGGGCGTCGAGTTCCGCTCCCTGGCCCTGGGCGTCGTGGATGAGCAGCATCGGTTCGGCGTGACCCACCGCTCCCGGCTCTTCCAGAAGGGGGACAGTCCCCACTTCCTGGTCGTCACCGCGACGCCCATACCCCGCACCCTGGCGCTCACGGTCTACGGCCACCTCGAGGTCTCCGTCCTCGATGAGCTGCCCCCGGGACGCCAGCCCATCGTGACGAAGCTGGCTGGGCCCAAAGCCGCGTACGACATGGTGCGGCGCGAGCTGAACAAGGGTCGGCAGGCGTACGTCATCGCGCCGCTCATCGAGAAGTCCGAGGCCCTGGACTGCCAGGCCGCGGAGGAGCTGGCTCGCCGCCTCGCCGCCGAGGACCTTGCCGGCTACTCCGTGGACCTCCTCCACGGCCGCGTGCCGCCCGACCAACGGGATGAGGTGATGGGCGCCTTCGTCAGGGGCGAGCGCCAAGTGCTCGTCTCCACCACCGTCGTGGAGGTGGGGGTCGACGTTCCCAACGCCACGGCGATGGTCATCGAGAACGCGGAGCGCTTCGGCCTCGCCCAGCTCCACCAGCTTCGCGGGAGGGTGGGGCGGGGCTCCGAGCGCTCCTTCTGCGCCCTGGTGTGCGGGAAGCGCACGGCGGAGGCTCGGGAGCGGCTCAACGTCCTCTGCCAAACGAACGACGGGTTCAAGATCGCCATGGAGGACCTGCGCATCCGAGGGCCGGGCGAGTTCTTCGGCGTGCGCCAGAGCGGCCTCCCCGACCTGCGCATCGCCGATCCCCTCGCCGATGTGGCCCTCCTCGAACTAGCCCGCGAGGACGCGGAGAGTGTTGTCAAGGCCGACCCCGAGTTGGCCGATCCCTCGCACGCCGATCTGGCCGAGGAGATACGCCGACGGGCGGCGCGCAAAGTGGGGCGCGCTCTGCTTGGCTAGGTTTGAGGTCCGTCGCTTCAGGGGAAGCTATGGTTGACTGGGGCGGGTATAGCGTCACGTACAAGGGAGGCCGGCTATGCAGCAAAGGTATCGGGTGCGCCTCATTTCCGTTGTCGTCGCATTGAGTTGCGCTATCGTGGCGGGATGTAGCCAGCGTGGACGGGGTGGGCTCTCGGCCGCGGACATACGCGCCGCGGGCGGGGACTCCGTGGAGGTCGTCTCGGCCGCCGAGCTACCTATCGAGCTGACCTATCCGCAATCCGATGACCAGGGGAACTACGCCGCGCTGGCTGAGCCTCGAGCCCTGGTCGTCTCCGGGCTCGTCGCCAGCGCCGATTTGGTGGACGAGATCGAGGTGAACGGCGCGAGCGTGCAGGCCTACCGCGTCGAGGGGTACGTTCCCTTTGGCGCCGACGGAGAGGAGCCCGTCTACCGCTTCCACGCGCCCGTCGTTGTCAGCCCCGAGGACGCGATCGTGGTCACCATTCGGACGGGGCTGAAGGAGATTGCCGGGAGCTTCGCGCCTGACCGTGATCACGTCGTCTCGCGCCTGGTCGCGCTGCGGAAGGCGACTCCCGAGGACCCCTGGCGCGCCATGCGCCTGGGCTCCGCGCAGTACGCGATCGGCGCGTACGAGGAGGCCATCGGCTCCCTCGATCAGGCCCTCGCGTCGGGCCAGGAGCTGCCCTGGGCCTGCTTCCGTCTGGGCATGGCATATCTGAGCCAGGGCATGGCCGATGAGGCCATGGCGAGCCTGGACGAGGCCATCCGGATAGCTCCGGCGCTGCCCGATCCCTACCATGCCCGAGGGCTCGTTCACTACAGCGCGGGCCGGTACCCCGAGGCGATCGTGGCGCTGCTGGATGCCGCGGACTCGGCCCCGAGTTGGGCCGAGCCGCTCGTGGGCCTGGGCCTGAGCTACTATGCCCAGGGAGAGCTGGATGAGGCCGCCGGGAGCTTCGAAGAAGCGATCGAGCTGTGGCCCTCGTGGGCGTCGCCCCATTACGGCCTGGGCTTGGTCTACCTCGACCAGGGCCGGGTCGAGGATGCCATGGCGTCCATCGACCGGGGGCTCGCGCTGGGGCCGTGGCCGGGCGGCCATCATGTGAAGCTGGCCGAGAAGCTCCTGGCTAGGGGCGAAGCGGTCGCCGCCGACCGCCACCTCGCCATCGCCGAGGCCATCGGTGATACCGTGCCCGCCGAGCTGCTCGAGCAGGTGCGGGCAGAGGTGACCGAGCCGTGGACAATGGGCGACTGGCCATGGGGGCCGAGAGTGGCCCACGGTATGCGCGCAGTCCAGGGCCGGGGGCTCGATGATGTCGCCGAGGCGGTGTCAGCCGAGCGGCGCGCCACCGAGTAGTCACCCTGGGCAGCGCTCGTCTCTCCCGGGTGCGCCGCAGCCCGATGGTACCGGTCCTCCCTCGCGCGTCGGCGCGAGGGAGGACCGCCGAGCCTTGGGCCTCAGAAGCTAGGCGATGTTGACTGCCTTGCCGGTCTTAGCCGACTTGTACATCGCGTCCAACACCCGCATGAGCCGGTAGCCGTCCTCGGCGGGCGAGATGGGTTTCTTGCCTGTCACGATGCAGTCGCAGAAGTGCTGCACCGCGTTGGTGCGGCCCATCGCGGGATCCGGCTCCACGAGGACGTGCCGGTCGACGGGCACGCCGCGCTCCTGGGTGAACATCTCGAGCCGGTCGCCGCCGCCCGGTCCGAAGGAGGTCTCCAGGTTCGCGCCGGCCTTGGTGCCGCAGAGGGTCGAGAAGACGTACTCCTCCTTGATGCGCGAGGCCCACGACGCCTCAACCCAGATGGTCTGTCCGCCATCGAACTTGATCATGCCCACGGCCATGTCCTCGACGGTGAACTTGCCCTTCAGGTCAGGCGTCCCCCACGGGCCGAGGCCCTCCATCTTGTGCCCGAAGGCCGAGTAGGTCGATGCCAGACACGTCACCGGCTCGGGGTTGCCCATGAGGTAGATCGTCAGGTCGAGCATGTGCACCGCGAGGTCGATGAGGGGGCCGCCGCCCGCGCGCTCCACGTCGGTGAACCAGCTCCCCCAGCCGGGGATGCCGTTCCGACGAATCCAGCCGCAGCGAGCGAAGTAGATGTCCCCAAGCTCGCCCTCCGCGATCGCCTGCTTCAGGAACTGGCTGTCCGGCCGGTAGCGGTTGTTGAACTGCATCATGAAGACCTTGTCCGACGCCTGGGCCGCGTCGAACATCTTCTTGCCCTCGCGCGCCGAGGTGGTCATCGGCTTCTCGCAGAGCACGTTCAGGCCGGCCTGCAGGCTATCGATGGCCATGACGCGGTGGAGATCGTTCGGCACGCACACGCTCACCGCGTCAATGGCGCCGCTGCGGAGCATCTCCTTGTAGTCGAGGTAGACGTTGGGGATCCCATACTGGGCGGCGGTCCGATCCGCCAGGTCCTTCTTGAGGTCACAGACGGCCGTGACCTCCGCGTCCGGATGCATGGTGTAACCTTGCACGTGGAACTGCCCTACACCCAGGCCGATCACGCCGGCCCGGATCTTTTTCTTTGCGGCCATCTCGAGCATCCTCCTTGGGCTTCGCCCCGCTCGGGGGCGCTTCTACGCTTCGGAGGGTGGATTGGGCCGGACGGTGTCGAACTCCTCCGCCCGTGGCGCTTTACCGGCGAAATGCTTGAACGCGCCGGGATGCCCACCTCTCAGGCAAGCGCGGTGCTTCCTTGCCTCCCTCGCAGCGGACCCAGCATCGCGGGTGATGGCCCCTCGCGCAGCTCCCAACCGGCGTCCACAAGCATGGCGCGGCACTCCGCCACGCTGAAGCCGCGACCTGACGAGGTCTCCTCTTCGGTGTCCCTGGGGTTGACGCCACCCTCGGCGGTGACTCGATGGGCGCCAGAGCGAAGCAGTTGCTTGGCTGGCTCGTGGGCGCTCAACATCATGAGGTTGTTCCACGATGCGGTGAGGAGGCTCATCACGGCCTGGACTCTCGCTTGCTCCACCTCGCTAATCTGGCCTCGGGAGGCGAGAGGCGTACCGTGGACGGCGACCCTCCGCATCGTGGCCATGCTGGTGGGCTCGAACTCCTTCCCGGCAAGCATGGCGTCCACTAGCTCCTCCGGGCCATGCTCTGGCCCGATGGGCTCGACGCAGTAGCTCACATCAAGCCCGGCGGCGCGAGCGGCAGCTAGAGTGCGCTTCCGCTCCCACGGCTCGATACGCGTATCGATGCCCTCCCGCAATCGTATGACGTGGTAGACTGCGGTGTACCCCGCCGAGACGAGTTCCTCGGCCTGCCCCTCGTCGAAATCACCGACGTTGCCGACGATCGGGAAACCGTCAGGGATCGCTGCGCGCACGGCGCGCCCCACCTCCAGGAACTCCTCGAAGGCATAGTCAGCAGTGACCATGAGGCCCACGGTGTTCGCGCCCTGCTCCACAAAGGCGAGGGCGCGCTCCACCACATGGTCGCGCGACATCAGAGACTCGGGGCGTTCCGCTCGCAGCACACAGAAGTCGCACTCCTTCGTGCAGTGGCCGATATTGATGCCGATCTGGCTGAACACCTCGCCAAGGTTGCCCGTACGGGCGCGAGAGAGTTGGTCGGCGGCGCCGCACAACATGGCCATCTCGAACGAGTTCACGGCGACATCCGACAGGAGCCGAATGGCGTTCGCGCGGGTGACCTCCTCGCCCTCGAGAGCTCCTGCGATGATGTCCTCGATTGCGGGGTCAATCTTGATAGTCCTCATCGGGCCTCCTCTTCCCTATCGCTTGACGCTACATCGTCCTCACGGAAGAGGCCACCACCGTGCGCATAGGCGGCGTGAGCTTCCCGGGCGATGTGATAGAGCATGAAGATGAGTACAGCGAGTATGCCTGCCGGCCCCGCATAGAGGTACACGGTGGCGAGTACGTCTGAAAGGCTCATTCGCTCACCTTCCTCACGCGCGTTCGCAGAGTATCGAACTCGAAGCGGGGCCCCCTGCTGGTCAGCGCGAAGAGCGCGCAGATGCCGCCGCTCACGCCCAGTCCGAGAAGCAGGCTGATCAGGCTGTGGTAGGGAGTGACCGAGCGGAGCGTGGCTGCGGCCGTGACGCCGCAGATCACCCCACCCAATACGCCGTACACGTAACCCGCCTGCGTGGCCCTGCGCCAATAGAGACTGGTTAGGAGCGGCACGGCGAGCGCGACCCGAGCCGCCCCCAGTAGGAAGAGGAGTTGGAGGAGCGACTCCTTCTGGAACGCGAGCAGGGCGCCGAGGCTGCCCACGAACACGATGCCTAGCCTCCCCCATCGGAGCAGGCGGCGACCGGCCATCGTCGGAGCCAGGTAGCCACGTATGACGTCAGTCATCAGGATGGACGAGAACGCGCACAGAGCGCCGTCACAGGTTGAGCAGGCCGCCGCCAGCACCAGGACCACGAAGAGCACCGACTCACCCGACGTGAGGTAATGGGCGGCAACCACGGGGGTAATGTCGCTCCCGTCACCCGCCGCCGATGGGATACCGGCCGCGAGAGCGATGACGCCGAAAACGCCGAAGGCGAGGGAGTAGGGGAACCACCCGGCGCCCGCGATCAGATAGGCGCGGCTCACGCTGTCGGCACGAATCGCCCATGCCTTCTGCCAAACCGATTGGTAGCTGAAGGCACCCACGAGACCGAGGAGCATCCACGGCAGCCCCATCTGTAGGAAGGCGCGCATGGAGAAAGGATCCCCTCGGTCACCGAGGGTCTCTAGACTCGCCACGAGAGCGCTAGGACCGCCGAATCTCGAGATAACGATGGGCGCCAGGATCAGCCCAGCAAGGGAGATCGCCCCGAACTGAGCCGCATCGGTCAGAATGGAGGCCTTCAGACCGGAGAGCAGGGAGTAGCTCACGGCGATCAGGGCAACGATGACGATCCCTGTCTCGTAGTCGACCCCCGAGAAACTCGACACCATGTACCCAACCACGCTGAGGTTGAAGTACAAGATCACGACCGTCCACACCAGGGTGATCAGCACGGTGAGCAGGTGAGCGGCCCGTCCAAAGCGGGCGCCCACATACTCGGCAATGGTGTGCCCTTCGGGCACCAGTTCCCGAATGCGCCGGACGAAGGGCATGAACACGATGAGCATCAGTGCCCCACCCGCCGAGTAGTAGACGGGCCCCGCGATCCCGTACTGATATCCCGCCTGGGCAGGCGCGTACAGGGACAGGGCCCAGATCCATCCCGCGAGGAGGCTGGCCGATCCGAAACCGAGGCCAACATGCCGCCCCGCGACCATGAAGCCCTCGGCGCTCTCTCGCCGCGATCGCCCAACGAACCACGCGAGGCCGAAGAGCAGCGCCCAGAGCCCGAACAGAAGGCAGAGCATCTCTGTAGTAGAGAGTCGAGGCATGGGGACGAGGTCCAATCAGATGGGGGGCCGCTAGTCCCTGGCCGGATTCCACACGGTGCCGTAGTTGTTCTCATGGAAGGCGATGCCCTTGGCGTGGCCGTCCACGTAGACGAAGTTCATGTGCCGCATGTCCTTGCGGTCACCGTACGCCCACCAGAGCATGCCTTTCTTGGCGTCATGGCTTCCGGGGGAGGCATCGCTGACCATCACGGCCTGGGAGTCGCAGTTCGCCAAGCTCTGGCCGGCGAGGTTCCTCCTGCGCCACCATTCGATGGTCTGGCTCCACGGGTTCGCGCCACCAGCTAGGCCCGGCCAGCCCCCCAAGTACCAGTAGCTGTTGCGGCCGAGCTCGTTCTCCCACTCGTCCCGGGCCCCCCCGTAGTGGAGGGAGCACTTCCAGATGTCGTCGTTCTTGGTGTACGGCTCGATCACCTGACGGAAGTGCGGGGCATCCGGAGGGCCGGGGAGGCATCGTGGACCGTAGCGCCCATCGAAAGCCGTCTCGGGCCAAGGCGTCGCCCACGCGAACGTCTCGTCATAGTCCTGCGCGTACTGCAAATGCGCGGTGCCGATCTGGCGGATGTTGGAGAGGCAACTGCTCTTCTGGGCCGAGACCCGGGCCTTGGCGAACACGGGGAAGAGAATAGCCGCCAGGATGGCGATGATCGCGATCACCACGAGTAACTCGATGAGCGTGAAGCCGCGTCCCTTCATGGGTGCATCACTCCAATAGAACGATTTATAACGCATTACAACGCTAACGCGTGAGATTCCAACGCAAAACACCACTCCCTTGGTACGATTTGTGTACGTTTTGCGTTCACAACAGATGCGGCTCCGGCGTCCACGCCCCCATGCCAACTGGCACATGAAGGGGAATCCACCGGGCAACTGAATCAAATCCCTCGGTCGGTCCCGGGTCGGCCACCATCTCGGTGTTCACGCGCCCGCCGAGCGACCCGGGACCGGCCATCCCCCCTCGGATGAGCCACCCCAGCGAGGCAAGCGAGCAGGACGGCCCGTGTGCGGGGCCGAACCTGAGCGCCAGGTGGTGAAGCGGTGACCCCACACGAGTTTCAGCGCAAGTGGCAAGGCCACACCCTCACGGAGCGGGCCTCCTATCAGCAGCACTTCCTCGACCTGTGCGCCCTGGTCGGCCACCCGACTCCGGCGGAGGTCGACCCGACGGGCGCGAGCTTCTGCTTCGAGAAGGCCGTCGCGAAGCAGTGGGGTGGCGGCGGCTTCGCCGACGTGTGGAAGCGCGACCACTTCGGCTGGGAGTACAAGGGCCCCCACGCGGACCTGGACAAGGCGCTGCATCAGCTTCTGCTCTATCGGCGGGACCTGGAGAACCCCCCACTGCTCGTGGTGTGCGACACGGACCTGATCCGCGTCCACACCGACTTCACGAACACCGCGAACACCATCTACGAGGTCACGACGGCGGACCTCACGGACCCCGACAAGCTGGAGATCCTGCGGAAGGTGTTCCACGACCCGATGGCGCTGCGGCCCGGGCGGACGCCGGACCAGGTGACCCAGGCGGTCGCGTCCCAGGTGGGCGACGTGGCCCAGGCGATGCGGGAGCGGGGGGTTGAGCCGCACGAGGCGGCCCACTTCCTGATGAAGGTCGTCTTCGCCCTCTTCGCCGAGGACATCGGCCTCCTCCGGCGCGGGCTCCTGACGGAGGTCCTCGCGGGGATGGTGGATGACCCCGACGGCCTGGACGACATCCTGCGCCAGTTGTTCGAGGCGATGGCCACGGGCGGCCGCCTGCATGTCGATAGGATCGATCACTTCAACGGCGGGCTGTTCGATGACAGCGCGACGGTGAGGCTGGAGTCGGAGGAGATCGCCGCTCTGGCGCGGATCGCCGCGGACGACTGGGGGCAGGTGGAGCCGGCGGTCTTCGGGACCCTCTTCGAGCGTGGGCTGGACCCCGCTCGGCGGGCCCAACTGGGGGCGCACTACACGTCGAAGGAGGACATCCTGCTCGTCATCGAGCCGGTGCTGATGGCGCCGCTGCGGCGGGAGTGGGAGTCGGTGCGGGCTGGGTGCGAAGAGCTGGCGGAGAAGGCCGAAGCGGCGGACACGACGCGGAAGCGGCAGAACCACCGAGACGAGATCTCCGCGCGGGTGCGCGGGTTCATGGAGCGTCTCGCGGGGGTGCGGGTGCTGGACCCGGCCTGCGGCAGCGGCAACTTCCTCTACGTGGCGCTGAACGCGCTGAAGGATCTGGAGCTGGAGGTGATCCAGGCCACGGCGGCCTGGAGCGCCGAGGCGCCCTTCCCCGCTGTGGATCCGGGGCAGCTCTACGGGCTGGAGATCGACCCGTACGCCGTGGAGCTGGCGCAGCTCACGGTGTGGATCGGATATCTGCAATGGTGCCAGCGGCACGGCTTCCTCGGCTCCGACCGACCACTCCTGAAGAAGCATGACAACATCCAGCAGCGCGACGCGATCCTCGCCTTCGATGAGGAGGGCCGCCCCGTCGAGCCGGCCTGGCCCGAGGTGGACGTCATCGTTGGGAACCCGCCGTTCCTGGGTGACAAGAAGCTACGAGGTGAACTCGGTGACGAGTACGTAGAGCGGGTCTTCGGGGTCTACAAGGGGCGACTGCCCAACGGGGCTGATCTCTGCTGCTACTGGTTCGAGCGGGCGAGGTCGGAGATAGAGGCGGGCCGGGCGCGGCGCGCGGGGCTGCTCGCGACGAACTCGATCCGGCAGAGCGCGAACCGGGTGGTGCTGGACCGTATCCAGGAATCCGGCGGGATCTTCATGGCCTGGTCTGACCGCGAGTGGATCCTGGACGGGGCGGCGGTGCGGATCTCCATTGTGGGTTTCGATGACGGGAGCGAGGCGGGCCGGACGCTCGACGGGCAGCCCGTGGAGAGGATCAACGCGGACCTCACCTCGACGGTGGATCTCACGCAGGCCAAGCGGCTGCAGGCGAACTCGGGCCTGGCGTTCCAGGGCCCCGTACTCGTGGGGCCATTCGATATCACATCTGCTCGGGCGCGAGAGTTCCTGTCGATGCCGACGAACCCCAACGGACGTACCAACGCAGACGTGTTAGCTCCGCTGCTTAATGGCAAGGACATCATGGATCGACCCAGGGGGCTCTGGGTGATCAACTTCGGCGACCGCACCGAGCGGGAAGCTGCTCTGTACGAGGCCCCCTTCGAGTACGTCGTTTCCCACGTGAAGCCAATGCGATTGCAGAGCCGCGACCCGCAACGTCGACGGAACTGGTGGCGCCTGGGCCGGAGCGGGGCAGCCTTCGAGCGTGCCCGCTCCGGGTTGAGCCGCTACGTTGCCACCTCTCAGGTTGCGAAGCACCGAGTGTTCGTGTGGCTGCCACCCGAGGCGCAGCCCCACCAGACCGTGATTGCGTTCGCGCGAGACGACGCCTACTTCCTTGGGGCACTCCAATCCAGGGCTCATGTTGTCTGGGCGCTGCGGCTTGGCTCCTCGCTGGAGGACCGGCCCCGGTACACCCCGACGACCTGCTTCGAGACATTCCCCTTCCCGAAGCCGACGGAGGAGCAGCGCGCCGCCATCGCCGAGGCCGCGAAGGCCCTCCACGAGATGCGTCAGGCCGCCCTGGACAATGACCCGAAGCTCACGATGACGGCCCTCTACAACAAGCGGCCGACGTGGCTGGACAACCTCCACAAGGACCTGGACCGCGCCGTCCTCGCCGCCTACGGCTGGCCCGAGGACATCGGCGACGAGGAGCTGCTGGAGCGGCTCCTGGCGCTGAACCTGGAACGGGCGGAGGAGGAGGAGCGAGGCATCCTCACGCGGCTGTGAGAGGGGCGGCTTGTCAGGGCGAGTCGAGCGCCTCCCCGAACGAGCGGTACAGCGCGGGAAGGGCCTCTCTTAGGGCGGCCTCGTTCGCCATGGGGTCGCCCCGATCGTACATCCATCGCCGCGTCTCCCCCGCTACCGGCTGCCAGCGGAGCCAGGCCCGATCATCGATCTCCCATTCGCAGGGAAGCAGCTCGTTCGGAAGCAGGTGGTGGTCGTCTCCAACCTCCGACGCGGGCGTAAGCCGCCAGGGGCCGCCGGGCGACTGGGCGATCCGCCGGTTCGCCACCTGAGCCCATACGGCGGTCTCCCAGACGTGGTGGCCGCGCGCGCAGACGGCATCGAGGACATCCGCTTCTGGCTCCTCCTCCAGAACGCGAAGGAAGTCGACCCGGCCGGAGGCGCTGAGGGCATAGAGCAGGTACTGGCGCAGACCCCGCGGCAGGTCCCGGATGAACCGGAGGTCCTCCAATCGGTAGTAGCAGTTGTGGGCGCCATAGGAGAAGGGGCCTTGGGCGGTCGCGCAGGGGTACAGCGCGATGGGGAGATCGGACCGGAGGATCCTGATGAACGCGAGGGGATCGAGGTCCACGTTCCACTCCAGGTCCGACCACTCCCACTCCAGCGGTCCCGTATCGCAGCTCCCCGCGCAGAGATGCACGAGGCGGGTCTTGGCCAGAAGCAGCTCCGGCTCGCGGTTGAGCGCGATGGCCAGTGGGCGAGCCGAGCCGAAGGACACGATGTCCACCGGCGCCTCGGCGAGTCGAAGGGTATCGAGGAGCAGTTCAACCCCCCACTGCTGTATGCCCAGGGCGTCCTCCGCGGCGTCATCGAGGGCGCGCAGCGGCCGAGACGAGGCCGCAGCACAGGGGACGCGGCGGTCAAACAGGGCATTGAGCTGCATCACGGGGATGTAGCCCGCGTCGCGCGGAACGTCGTGCCGGTACCGCTCGGTCACGTCCAGGATGACGGCCCTGAGGTCCACCTCGGGCAGGCCATAGGCGGCGACCAGGTCGAAGTTGTCGCCTGGGTCCTGAGCGGGATGGTACAGATCGGTGATGTCGATGACGGGCGTCGCGGCGGCTCGGAAGGGCGTGGTCTGGGCGCGCGCTCGAACGCCCGCGACCGCCGCCGTCGCCAGCAGAGCTCGCTCGACGAAGTCGCGCCGCGTGCAAGGGCTTCCTAGTCCCATGCCTGCTCCTTTCGGGCCCATCGCCAGGGCCGTCTCAACCCATCGCGTTCCGGCTGCCCGACGACTCGCGCACAACGAGCTTGCTCCTGAAGAAGGCTCGTCGAGGGGGGCCGTCGGGAGTCGCAAGCCGATCGTGCAGGAATCCCCATGCCGTTCTGGCGATCTCCGGCACGGGGATCTGCACCGTGCTCAGGCTGGGCCAGGCGAAGGCGGACTCGGGAAGATCGTCGACGCCGACCACCGCCGTATCGGATGGGATATGGCGGCCCGCTTCGCGGAGCCCACGGCAGGCCCCCAGCGCCAGGTCGTCGTTGTAGCAGAAGAGCCCACCGGGGCAACGGTCCCCCCGCGCCGCTTTGACCGTAGTCTCGCGCGCCGACACCCGGTCGTTCCGTTCGCACAGCAGTATCTGGGGCTCTAGGCCCGCATTCCCCATGACCTCGACATAGGCGTCATAGCGGGCCTCGCCCGGCCCCGTCTGGTGGCGTGGCGCCAAAAACGCCACATCCCTGCACCCCTGCTGCATGAGGTGCTCGACAGCCTCAACGGCCCCCGCGCGCAGATCAAAGCGGACGTGGTCGGTGCCATCGACGGGGCGCCCCTCGTCGACGTGCACGAAGGGTAGCGGATCGCTTCCGTTGGCGGCGAGGAAAGCCCTCACCCAGTCATCCGATGCCTGGGCTATGATGCCGTCGACCGGCCACAGACGGAAGGCCTCGCTCCGTACATCCATCGCGCTCGGACCGTAGCCTCGGTCCATGATCAGGGCCGCCCAGCCATCGTTGGCGGCACACTCCTGCAGGCTCTGGACCAGCATGACCGAGAAGGGCTGGCGGAGGGCGGAGATGGCGATGCCCACCATGTGGGTTCGGCCGGTCCGCATCGCCCGCGCCAGCGGGTTGGCCGAGTAGCCCAACTCCCGCGCGGCCTCCCAAACGCGGGCGCGGGTCTCCTCCGGTATCGTCACATGCGGACGGTTGTTCAGCACATAGGAGACGGTGGTGGGCGACACCCCCGCACGTTCGGCGACATCGACAATCCGCGCCCGCGCTCTCCCTCTTGGCTGTCTTGTCCGGGCCATGGATTGGGCCACACCCTTCATCGCCTTCCGGGTACCGAATCCCGCGGATTCAGCACATCAGAGAGGTGCTACTGTCTTGACCACGAATGATTGAATGGTTTCAGTGAAACAATTATACTCCCTGAGTGTTCTATCTGTCATTCCAGCGTTGAGATTGCGTATCGAGGGATTGGGAAGGTGAGTGCATCATGCGGAGGCAAGGTTTCACCCTCATCGAGCTCCTCGTTGTCATCGCCATCATCGCGATCCTGGCGGCCATCCTCTTTCCCGTGTTCGCCAAGGCTCGCGAGAAGGCTCGTCAGACCTCTTGCCTGTCGAACGTACGTCAGCTCGCCACGGCCATGCTCTCCTACGCCCAGGACTACGACGAGGGACTGCCCACCCACGAGACGCCTTGTTCGGCCGGCCGGAACGGGCAGTACTGCGGCAAGGACTGGTATGAGTCCATCGAACCGTACATGAAGAACCGGCAGATACTCTGGTGTCCCAGCGCCTCTAACACCTGGTCCTGGAAGGCCAACTGCTACCCGGGCCTCGGGGGCGGCACCAACTTCAACTGCACGTACGGGTACAGCACGGCCATCTCCGAGGCGCCCTTCGTTGCGGCCTGGTGGGGGGACGCGTGGCGAGCGGGCATCTGGCAACTCGCCGCCCTGAAGGCGCCCGCGAAGATCATGCTCTGCGCCGATAGCTGGTCTTCCCGCCTGGTACCCTCCGGCAGCACCGGCAGCTTCGGGTCGATCAACACCTTCGTCGCCTTCGCCAACTGGTCGGGGTCGCAGCCCTTTGACGGAGTGTCATGCGGATGCTGGCCGGCTATCGTTGATCTCAAAGCGGCCCTGAAGTACAGCCGCCACAATGGGGGCTCCAACCTGAACTTCGCCGATGGGCATGCCAAGTGGTACAAGGCCGAGATGATCAGGGTCGACTGCACGGGCACGGCCCCGATCATCTCCTGCAACGGGATCTTGAACGCCGACTAGTGGTCCAGCCTCCTGGAGAACCAGGGATTGGAGTGTCCTGTATGTCGCGGATGAGTGGCAGGCAATGGTGTGCGTGGATGCTCGCCGGGCTTGTCGTCTCGGCACTCGCTATGTTCGGCTGTTCGAAGGAGCGCAGCGAGGAGGAGGCGCAACAGACGGCGGTCGAGGCGGGCAAGGCGATCGGGATGAAGCAGGCAGAGATGATGAAGCAGGGCAAGATGGGCGTGCTGAAGTCGGGGCAGTGATGAGCCGCAAAGCGGACGTGTCTGAGGCGGACGGCGCGTCACCGAGCGGCCACGAGTCTGAGGGTGACGAGCCGAAGCGGGACGGGGCCACGAGGCGCGTGATCGTCGCCATCGTCGTCGTCCTGCCGGTCCTGTGCGCCCTTCTCTACTACTGGCCCATCCTCGCGAACTGGGTGCTTCTCGAGCGGTGGTCCGAGGCCGGACCTCGGGCCACCGTAGGCAACGTCTGCGAGGCCTTGGTCTCGAACGATACCGATGCGCTCACTGAGGCGTTAGGCGAACGCCCCGATCTCTCGCTGACCATCGAGTCCGGTGTCATCGTTGGCGTGAAGCTGGGTGGCGGGCCGGCGCCCCCCGTCGGGGTCTGGCCCCTGCGAACTCCAGGCGCCAGCGTCCGCAGTCTCGAGTACAACCTGCCCGGTGGGTCCGTCGCGGCGCGCGTGAGGGCCGAGACCGGCCCCGAGTTGGTCTTCGGCCTCCGCAAAGTCCATGGGCAGTGGCGAGTGGAACGTATCATGGGGCCACCACCTCCGGCCGCCGCGCCTGGCGATGGTGGGGCGGAGCCGACCGACTGAGGGGCACTCCCAGCGCCCGGGGGAGGCCGCCATGGCGCGGAGAGCGGGTCAGGCATGTCCAGCATGAGCTTCAGCCTCGTCATCGCCCTCGTCATGGGCGCGCCGCCGGTCGAGTCGATCATCATCGGGCTCGCGTCCCCGACCACGGGAGTGCGCTTCGCGGCCGACGCCCTTGCCGATCAGCTCGGGGCCCAGGTGCGGCTGGCGGGTGGGCTGCCACCACGACCGGGCGAACTGCGCGTCGGCCTCCAGGGCGACCCCCTGCTGACCGCGCGGGGCCATCACGACCTCGGCGACGAGGGCTTCGCCTGGGAGTCCGACGGGAGGGGAGGCGAGCTGATGGCCGACTCCGAGGCCGGGCTGATGTATGGGCTGCTCGATCTCGCCGAGCGTCTCCGTGACACCGGCGCCCTTCCGGGCTCCTACGACTCGTCGCCCATCGTCGGCCTCCGGGGCGACGTCATCGACCTCCCGATGTACCTGGGTTGCGACCTCTACGACGGCCGCTGGCGGTGGACGCGAGAGGCCGAGGCCGACCCGGAGCTCTGGTTCCACAGCCACGACTACTGGGTGGCGCGGTTCAGGCTCCTTGCCCAGCGTCGGATCAACGCCATCCTCATCGGGCACCCACACCCCTTCCCGGCCTTCATCGAGTACCCTGACGCCCCCGAGGCGGCCTACTTCCCGCCTGAGGTCGTGGACCGCAACGCGGCGACCCTGGACTGGCTGATCGCCGAGGGCCGGGAGTACGGGATCAGTCTCTACTTCCTGACATGGAACGAGTGGGTGCCCCGGGACTGGGCTCAGGCCTACGGCGTGCCGCAGGAGGGGCCGGGCACGCCCGAGTCGGCGGCCTTGAACCGCGCCTCCTACGCCGGGCTGTTCTCGCGCTTCCCTGGCCTCGGCGGGCTCGTGACCATGGCGGGCGAGAGTCCGCCGGGGTGCGTGGAGTTCGTCCGTGAGAACGTGGTGGAGCCCCTGGCGCGCCTGGAGCACCCGCCCCACCTGATCTTCTGGACCTGGTGCTGCTACCCCGAGGACGTGAACGTCGTCCTGGAGGGCTACCCAGGGCGGACCTCCGTCATGCACTACCTCCAGTATGAGCAGCTCTTCCTGCCCACCATCGACCCGCGCGTCGGCCGCATGAGCCGTGCTTGCGGGAACCGACCCGTGGTCGTCCTGGGTGGCCCCGGGACCGCCACGGCGATGCTCTACTGGGGCTCGCCCGCCACTATCCGGGGCGCTATGGAGGCGATCCCGGAGCAGAGGGTGGGGGGCGTGTTCTTCCAAGGGCTGGACTCATGGGCATGGGTCTCCGATAAGTGGATCGGTTGGGAGGCCTTGTCGCGCTACCACTGGGACCCGCGCCGCGACGAGGCGGCGGAGGAGGCGCATTGGCACCACCGTATCGGCCAGGTCCTCGGCAATCCCGCCACGGGGCCTCCCCTACTGGCGGCCTACGAGGCGGCCTCCGACATCCCCATGCGGATGCTCTATCTCACCCACAGCCAGAGCGACGTCTTCCGCCCCCAGTATGGGCTGCCGCTCATCTACTACCTGGGGATGCCGACCCTCTCGACCTACGTCTTCGAGAACCACGAGAGCATCGACGACCAGGGCCGGCTCTCGCCGCGGCTGGGCCTCACCTGGCCGAACCCCGACTGGGGGATCGAGGTCGTTCCCGTCGTGGAGTTCGTGGGGGCCTCGATACAGGGCAGCCCGACGGAGGGGGTGACGCCGCTCGACATCGCCGCGGCGCTGGAGGCCGATGCCGACACGATCCAGAGCGCCGTCGCTGAGCTGCGCCCCCTCGGTGTCCACTCATCCTGGACCGCTGAGCGGTATGAGACCCAGCTGAAGCTCCTGACGCTGAACGCCGAGTTGGGCCGGCACTATGCCGCCAAGGTCCGCGCCGCCGTGGGGTGGGAGCGCTGGCGGCGGGGTGTGGCCCAGCCGAGCGAGTGTCTGGAGCCCCTGGCCGAGTCGGTGGACGCCTTCCGTCGCTACGCTGGCGTTATGGTCGACCTCTACCCTCAGACCTTCGGCGCCCGCATCAACGTCCTAACCAAGTCCCTGCCCTGGAGCCACCTGGACCTGTGGCAGAACTACGTCTACCTGCCCGAGTACCGCTTCCTGGAGTTCGCGGACCGCTACGCCCGTGAATTGGAGTTGATCCGTGCGGCGATGGAGGAGGGGAGGGCGGAGCTGCCCTTCGCCCTGGACTTGGTGGCGCCGCTGGAGGGCGACGTCATCGCCCAACTGGGGCCCGCAGGCCTGAGCCAGGGGCTTACGCTGCAGTCCTTCGGCGAGGACGCGGAGGCGCGCGTGGAGGAGTCTGGCGTCTGGTGCCGCCTCCGGCGCACCCACGCGGACTTCTACTTCCCCATCGTATCCGATGCCGAGTCCCTCGCGCTGGAGCGCGGGGTGACCTACGAGTTGATCCTCCGCTACGCGGTCCTACGGCGCGGCGCCGAGGCCCCCCTGCGCCTCTCCTTCGGCGCTCGCACCACCGAGGGCGGGTGGCGCAAGGACGTGGGGGCTCGCTACTTCGAGCCGGCCGAGGGCGGCACCGGGGAGATCCGCACCCAGTTCACCCCCCAGGAGCACGACGATTACTACGTCTACCTCAGCATGAACGGCGACGGTGATCTGCTGATCAAGGAGCTCGCCCTGATCCACGGACGATGACGGTCGGCGCACCGAGGTGGTCGAGCGGCCGAGGAGTCGACGTCGGGTTCGACACCAAGGACGACGGCTAGGTTCCGCATCCTCGCCCCCTCCGCGCCCCGCGCCAAGGCTTGCCGCCGCCCTCCGTTGCGCGCAACCGTCCGGTTTGGCCCCAGGGCGTGTCCGTCGCGCATAGGTCCCACACTGTTCGTTCCGGAACCTCGATAAGGGCAACACCTACACAACATGGGGACCCGGAGGGCGGAATGAACCACACCTACTATGCGCACACACACGGTGGCTCCGAGCGACGCTGGGAGCCGCTGCCGGAGCATCTTCAGCTCGTCAGCAGCCTTGCCCGAGAGTACGCAGCGCCTCTCGGCTGCGCGGCGGAGGCCGAGCTGGCCGGCCTCCTGCACGACCTCGGGAAGTACAGCGATGCCTTCCAGAAGCGTCTGCGTGGGGAGGCGAGCGGCGTGGACCACTGGTCGCCAGGCGCCGTCGTCGCTCTCTCTCGGTACCAGGCTCAGGGCATCGCCGCGGCCCTGTCCGTCGCCGGTCATCACACCGGGCTGGATCAGGCACACCGGACCAGCCTCGGCGAGCTGGTTCGCCGGTGCCCGTCGGAGGGGATCAACGAGTACCTGCAACGGTTCGCGGCCGATGGCCTGGAGTTGCCCGAGCCACCGGAAAGCACCGTCTACTCTGGTCTCTGCCCGGCCACGGCAGCGTCCGCCATGCTCGACGTCCGCATGCTGTACTCGGTCCTGGTCGATGCCGACTACGTGGCCACCGAAGCGCACTTCCAAGGCGGTCCGGGGGGCAAGATACTGCGCGAGCCCGGCCCGGCGCTGAGGCCCGAGGACGCGCTCCAGGGGCTCCTCGCGCACCTGCGAACCCTCGCAGAAGGCGCCGACACATCGAGTGCGGTTCACGAGCTCAAGCAGGCCCTCCTCGCGGCGTGCCTCGAGGCTGCTGACTCGGCGCAGGGGCTGTTCACGCTCACGGGGCCAACGGGTTCGGGCAAAACGCTCGCCGCGCTGGCCTTTGCGCTGGCGCACGCGGTCCGGCATGGGCTCAGGCGGGTTGTCGTGGTGCTCCCCTACCTATCCATCATCGAGCAGACCGTGGCCGCCTTCCGGCGAGCCCTGGACGCGGTGCTCGGTGAGCGCGCCGACGAGTACGTTCTCGAGGACCACAGCATGGCTCATCCAGACACCGACGGCTCTGAGGCAGGCTACCACGCGCGCCTCCTCGCCCAGAACTGGGACGCCCCGATCGTCGTGACGACCACTGTCCAGTGCCTGGAATCGCTGTTCGCCAGCCGGCCCGGTCGTTGTCGGAAGCTCCACCGTCTGGCGAGGAGCGTGCTGGTGTTTGACGAGGCTCAGACGCTGCCCAAGGGACTCGCGGTGCCGACGCTGGCGACCCTGTCCCACCTATCGGCGCGGTTCGGGACTACCGTGGTGCTGGCGACGGCTACCCAACCCGCCTTCGCTCACCTCGACGGCGCAACCCGGACCCTCTGCGCGTCGGGGTGGCAGCCGACTGAGATCGCCCAGGAGTCCCAGAGGCTCTTCAGGCTCGCCCGGCGCACCCGAGTGGACTGGTCTCTCGCCGATGATCCGCAGGACTGGAATGACATCGCCGAGTGGATAGCCGAGGCGCCGCAGTCCCTCTGCATAGTGAACCTCAAGCGGCACGCCGTTGATCTGACCAGGCTTCTGCAGGCCTGGGGCGTGGAGGGGCTGAGCCATCTCTCCACGAACATGTGCCCGGCCCACAGGGCGGTGGCTCTGACGGAGGTTCGACGTCGCCTGGATGCCGGCGAGCCGTGCCGACTCGTGGCTACCCAGTGCGTTGAAGCCGGGGTGGATGTCGACTTCCCCCTGGTGCTGCGCGCGATGGCTCCTCTGGATTCCATCGCCCAGGCAGCAGGTCGATGCAACCGCCGAGGGCTGCAGAGTGTTGGGATGGTGCGCGTCTTCACTCCCAAGACGGAGGGTAGGATGTACCCGGATCGGTCCTACGGCCAGGCGGCGGACCTGACCCGTGAGCTCATGGCGGAGTTTGGACCCGAGGGCGTCGACATCGACGACCCCGGCGCCTTCACCCGCTATTACACGAGGCTCTACGACCTGGCGGAGACGGGCCGGACCGACCACCCCATCATCAAGGCGATCTGCGTGCAGCACTTTGAGGAGGTGGCCAGCGCTTACCGGGTCATCGACAGGGCCGCCATCAACGTTCTGGTTCCCTACGACATGGAAGCCTACCGGCGCCTCGATGATGAAGCGCATGCCGTGGGACTGACCGGGCAGTGGGTGCGGCAGGCGCGGCCCCATGCCATCGGAATGTACCCGACAGCGGACGTGACGCACCTCGCGCCCGTCTTCCTGCCGGACCGGCGTGAGACCGCGAAGGACTGGTTCGTCTACTGTGTGCCAGGGCACTACGACGACCTGCTGGGGCTGGCGCCCGACGGGTCCGACGACTGCTTCATCGCCTAGCAAGCGCGTTAGGAAGGAGTGTTGGGATTGGCGAGAGAGCACGTGCTGGAGGTGTGGGGAGACTTCGCCTGCTTCACACGTCCCGAACTGAAGGTGGAGCGCTACAGCTACCCCTTCATCACTCCCTCAGCGGCGAGGGGGGTGTTCGACGCGATCTTCTGCAAGCCCGCGCGCGACCCCACCCAAGCCCAGTTCCGGTGGCAAGTGACGAGGATCGAGATCCTGCGCGAGCCCGCCTACATCGCCCTGCGGCGGAATGAGGTCACCGATGTGATCTCCTCGACAAACGCCCGGCAGTGGATGACGGGCGGCGCGCCGCCCGTGCCCATCTACGCCGAAGAGGTCCGCACCCAGCGGCAGACCATGGCCCTGCGGAACGTCCGCTACCGGTTGCACGCGCGTATCGAGCCCTGGCCGAGGCACCGCGATCGGCTGCCGGCCTTCGAGGAGCAGTTCATCCGTCGCGCCTCCCAGGGCAAGTGCGTCTACCAGCCATACCTGGGCTGCCGTGAGTTCCCCGCCTTCTTCGAGATGGTCGGACCCGACTCGCCCCCCTGCACACCCATTCCGTGGGATGCCGATGATGTCGGGTTCATGGTCTACGACACCTTCGACCAAGGGGCTCCGGGCGGCCCTATGTCCAAGCCGTCCATCAGTGTCTTCCGGCCTATCGTCCGCGGGGGAGTCGTGGAGGTCCCCGACTACGGCAGCGACAAGGTTCTCCGAGCAGTGGGGGGTGGAGAGGCATGCTGAACCGGCTGATCGAGTACGGCGCCGCGCACGGGCTGAGAGCGGAGCCCGGCTTCGCGCCCAAGGCTGTCCGATGGGCGCTGAGCTTCGCCGAGGACGGCCGGTTCCTCGGAGTTGTCGAGCTGGGCGAGGCGGGCCAGAAGAGGAATCCCGGCCGCACATTCCCTGTCTGTCCTACCCTTGGCCAGCCTGAGCTGGTCCGCACGAGAGGCTGCCACTTCCTCATTGAAGCAGCGAGCGTCGTGGCGTTGCACGGGGCGGAAGAGGGCGATGAGAACACCCTCCGCAAGCATCGCTGCTTCATACAGCACCTGGAGAACGCCTTCGGCGACGGCCCCGTCGGCAAGGCGGCGGCGACGCTCGGGAACGCCGACGAGCTCGTGCGGATTCGGGCGGCGCTCGCCGACCACGCCGTCAGACCCACCGATAGGGTTACCGTGCGAGTAGGGGGGCAATTCCCCGTCGAGTCCGACGATTGGCACGCCTGGTGGCGCACCTACAGGGCGGGGATCTTCGCGGACGACAGCGCCAGCGCAGAGACACCCAAGATGCGGTGCCTCGTCACCGGCGACCTTGTCGAGCCCGCCCCGACCCATGACGAGAAGATCAGGGCCCTTGGCGCCGTCGGCGGGCTAGCCGTAGGGTGCGCTCTGACATCGTTCAAGGAGCCCGCCTACCAGTCCTACGGGCTGAAGCAGTCGTACAACGCCGCTATGTCCACGGAGACCGCCAAGGCCTACTGCAGTGCGTTGAACGACCTCATCGAGAAGCACTCGACTCGGCTCGCGGGAGCCCTCGTCGTCCACTGGTTCTCAGGAAGAGTGCCTGATGAGGATGACCCTCTGCCGTGGCTCCAAGACCCGTCCGCAGGGGCCGCGGAGGCCGACGAGATCGACGCCCAGAGGCGGGCGACGGAACTGTTGAACGCCATACGCGCGGGGCAGCGGCCGGATCTCGCGGGCAACAGGTACTATGCCGCGACAGTCTCGGGCGCAGCGGCTCGGGTGATGGTCAGGGACTGGATGGAGGGCTCCTTCGAGTCTCTGCTGCGGGCCGTGGAGCTGTGGTTTGGCGATCTGGCCATCGTCTCCCGCTTTGGTGACAGCCTCGCGCCCTCGCCGAAGTTCCTCGCCGTGCTCGCCTCGACCGTCCGTGACTTGGATGACGTGCCCGCCCCCTTCGTGAGCGCCATGTGGCGTGTCGCCGTCTCCGATGCGCCAATCCCTGTCTCGGCCCTGGCCCAGGCTCTGGGCCGTTTCCGTGTTCAGGCAATGCAGGATGATCCGTTCAACCATGCGGGGGTGGGCCTGATGCGGGCCTACCATGTCCGCCAGCAGAGGCAGAAAGGTGGAAGCGATATGTCTGCGCTCGGTCCCATGCTCAACGAGGACCACCCGAGTAAGGCCTACCAGTGTGGCCGGCTGATGGCAGTGCTGGCCAGGCTCCAACACGCCGCCTTGGGGGATGTGGGCGCTGGGGTCGTCCAGCGGTACTACGCGGCCGCCAGCAGCACCCCCGCCCTCGTTCTCGGCCGGCTCGTGCGCACGAGCCAGCACCACCTGGCGAAGCTCGATAAGGGGCTCGCCTTCTGGTACGAGGGGGTGCTCGCCGACATCCATGCCAAGCTCGGGGACGGGCCGCCACGCACCCTCGATCTCGAGGGGCAGAGCCTCTTCGCCCTCGGCTACTACCAGCAGATCGCACACATGAGGTCGTCCACGAAGAAGAGCGACGAGACCGACGAGACCCGCGCGGCCGACGCCGCGGAAGGAGATGCGCACGATGGCCGAACCTATCAGCTCCCGCTATGAGTTCCTCCTGCTCTTCGATTGCGAGAACGGCAACCCCAACGGCGATCCCGACGCCGGCAACGCGCCTCGGATCGATCCCCAGGACCTCCACGGCCTCGTCTCCGACGTGGCCATCAAGCGGCGGATCCGCAACTATGTGCAGGCGGCCCGGGGCAACGAGATGCCCAACGCCATCTTCGTCCAGCAAGCGACCAACCTGAACACGAAGATCGCCATGGGGCATGAGGCAACAGCGGGCAGCCTGCCCACGAAGAGCGCCACCAAGGCCCAGGTGAGCGATGCCCGAGCCTGGCTCTGCGCCAACTTCTTCGACATCCGCGCCTTCGGGGCCGTCATGAGCACCGGGGCCAACGCGGGCCAGGTCCGTGGCCCCGTCCAGATCGCCTTCGCCCGCTCCGTAGACCCCGTCCTTCCCATGGATGTCTCCATCACCCGCATGGCGGTCGCCGAGAACGTCAAGGGCGCGACCACCGTTGCCGACTACCTGGCATGGGAGGCCGAGCAACCCGAGGACCAGCTCCGGACCATGGGGCGCAAGTCCCTCATCCCCTACGGACTCTACCTGGCCAAGGGCTTCGTGAGCGTCCATCTCGCCCGTGATACCGGCTTCACCGAGGAGGACCTAAGCCTGCTCTGGGAGGCGCTCCTGGGGATGTACGAGCACGACCGTTCGGCGAGCAAGGGCGTCATGTCGGCACGTGGGCTCTTCGTGTTCAGGCACGAGGGCACCGACTCCGACGCGGAGCAGCGCAAGCGCCAAGCTAGCTTGGGGTGCGCCCCGGCGCACAAGCTCTTCGACCTCGTGGAGGTGTCCAGGAAGCCCGGCGTCGAGGCCCCCAGGTCGTTCGGTGACTACACGGTGACCTTCCATCGGAGCAAGGTGCCCGCCGGGGTAGCGGTGGGCTATGCCGAGGCGATGCCCCCAGTGACCTTCGGCGATTGGGGGGCTGCGGGAATCGTGGTCGCCTGATGACGCCCCGGTACGCCGAAGACGACCTGCTCCCACTCGGAGGGGTGATGCGAGCGCTCTTCTGCCCGCGAAGCGCTGGCCTCCGCTACTTGGAGGAACAGTGGGAGGATAACGTCTTCACGGTGGAAGGGTCGCTGCGCCACGAGCGCGCCCACGAGGGTCCGACCAGGGAGGCTCGGGGCGATCTTCTGATCGTCCGGAGCCTCCGGGTCCGCTCCTTCGATCTGGGGCTCACCGGGATCTGCGACGTCGTCGAGTTCCAGCGGACCGATGGCGTCGGGGTTACGCTCCCACGGTACTCGGGGCGCTGGATGCCCTACCCAGTCGAGTACAAGAGGGGCAGGCGGAGGGAGAACCCCTTCCACCGGGTCCAGCTGTGCGCCCAGGCCATGTGCCTCGAGGAGATGCTGGGCATAGCCGTTCCCGTGGGAGCCCTCTACTACGGGATGTCCGCGAGGCGTGAGGAGGTCACGCTCGGCGACGACGTGCGCGACGAGACCCGTCGCGCCGCTGAGCTGTTCCACAGGATCATGCGCGAGGGGGTCACCCCGCCCCCCGAGTTCGGCCCGAAGTGCGACGGCTGCTCGCTACAGGATCTCTGCATGCCCCGTACCGCCCGAACGCGCAGCGCTGCGGGCTATCTCGACGCGGCGATGGCGCCCGAGGGGAGCGATCCGCGTTGAGACATCTGCTGAACACGCTCTACGTGACGACCCAGGGCTCGTACCTCTCCAAGGAGGGCGAGACCGTCTGCGTGCGGGTGGAGAAGGAGACGAAGCTCCGCCTGCCTTTCCACAACCTGGGGGGAGTGGTCTGCTTCGGGCAGGTGTCCTGCAGCCCCTACCTCATGGGCGCGTGCGCCGAGAAGGACATCCTGATCTCCTTCCTGACGGAGCATGGGCGTTTCCTGGCGCGGGTGTCCGGACCCGTCTCGGGGAACGTGCTGCTACGCCGAGCCCAGTACCGTTGCGCCGATGCCCCGGAGTTCTGTGCCTCGGTTGCCAAGTCCATCGTGGTCGGCAAGGTGGCGAACAGTCGAGCCGTCCTGACGCGCGCAGTCCGCGATCATCCCGGCGAGGGGACCGCGCCTCTGCAGGAGGCGGCCAAGCACCTGCGCCGTGTGCTGAACAGCATGAGGGAGACGCCCGAGCTGGACTCTGTGCGGGGCATAGAGGGGGATGCGGCGCGGGAGTACTTCTCCGTCTTCGACCACCTCATCGTGGCGCAGAGGGACGCCTTCTCCTTCGCAGGGCGGTCGCGCAGGCCGCCGATGGATCCGGTCAATGCCCTGCTCTCCTTCATCTACACCCTAGTGCTCCATGATGTGACGGCCGCCATTGAGAGCGTCGGGCTCGACCCTGCCGTCGGCTACCTTCATAGGGATCGCCCGGGCAGGCCCGGCCTGGCGCTGGACCTCATGGAGGAGCTGAGGGCGTACATCGCCGACCGTTTGGCGCTATCGCTGATCAACCGGCGCCAGGTGGAGGCGAAGGGGTTCGACATCACCGAGTCGGGCGGCGTGACCATGGATGAGGAGACGCGGAAGATCGTGCTCAAGGCCTATCAGAAGCGCAAGCAGGAGGAGATCACTCATCCCTTCATCGATGAGAAGATGCCCCTGGGCCTGATCCCCTTCGTGCAGGCGCTGCTCTTCGCGCGCCTGCTCCGCGGAGAGCTCGACGCTTACCCACCCTTCCTCTGGAGGTGAGGCGGCATGATGGTTCTGGTCACCTACGATGTGAGCACCGGCACGGCCGAGGGTGACGCGCGGCTCAGGCGAGTCGCCAAAACCTGTGAGGACTACGGCCAGAGGGTGCAGTACTCCGTGTTCGAGTGCCTGGTAGACCCCGCTCAGTGGGCGAGGCTCCGGCATCGGCTGGAGAGCATCATCGATCCAGGCACGGACAGCCTGCGGTACTACTACCTGGGCGCGAACTGGCGACACCGCGTGGAGCACATTGGGGCCAAGGACACCTACGACCCTGAAGGCCCTTTGGTGGTGTGACGCGAATGCGAATGTAAAGCTCGCAGAGAACCCCTAGGATGGTTCGCGAATCCCCTTCCGGGGCCGTGTAGAGCCATCCGAGTCCTCTGAGACCACACGCCGCCACCGATGGTGGGGGTGATGTGCGGGGTTTCGCGCGAAGTGCCTCTTGAGGCCCTGCGACAAGCGGGGTAGGGAGGCAGCTGTCGCCCCCCACGCGGGGGCGT
>LSQX01321625.1_pt4 | contig 32020 bp, 27 predicted proteins | sample 654561 | NCBI WGS metagenome assembly LSQX01 (sample SAMN04489861, study PRJNA283612) | anaerobic digester metagenome | isolation source: 4 biogas reactors fed with cattle manure at either 37C or 55C with and... | place: Denmark: Kongens Lyngby | collected 2014 | reverse complement strand
CCCCGGAAACCGCGGTGAGATGGGTGAGCCCCGTGGTCCGGAAATCATCAGTCAGCTCGGCTGTCTGGAGCGAGACGTCACCGACGACGAGGGCCGGCACGAGTGCTCGCCGATCAATGGGCAGGTCCTCGACAGCCGCCCGCAGTCCCGCCCGCACGCCCTCAACCGCGGTGGCAGCCCGCCCCGGCGGTCGAACGATCTGCGGAGGCGAACGAAGGGAGGCGAATGCGACGGATGGCCCGGAGTCGGTCGGCGCCAGTCTCACCGAAGCCTGCGCAGTGGTGCCGGCCACCAGCGTGGCGAGTTCCGCACCGTTGTCCCAGCCACTCGTCAGGTGGGCTTGCTGGCGCCCTGTGAAGGCTTCTCCCCGACCTTCCACCCGCACGACGTCGACGACGGCGGTGACCGTTCGCCCACCGAAGCGGGAATGCTCCCGAACACGCGGATCTCCCTTGAGCACGAATTCGATTTCGACGACCGCGCGCTCACCGGCCAGGTGCGCCAACGGGGACGTCGCGTAGTGCTGGAACCGAATGGCCGAAAGGCCCCCCACCACGATCAGGACCAACGCCACGCCGCCCACCAGCGCGGAGCGCCGCACCCCTGCCAACAGCACACACAGCGCACCCGCAGCGAACAGACCGATGAGCACTCGGCGCTGCCCGCCCATCCCGATCCAAGCTGCCGCCCAGGCCGCCATGCCCAGCGGGACCAGTCGAAGGTCTCGTCGCACCCCCGAGGAGTCCTGCACCTCACACCGTCACGTGCGGAGCGATCTCCGCGAACGTCTTGGGCCCAATCCCCGGCACCTCCTGCAGTTCCTCGATGCGAGTGAACCGGTGCTCCGTGCGCCACGCCACGATCTTCTCGGCGGTGACGGGCCCCACCCCCGGCAACGCATCCAACTGGGCCGCCGTCGCCGTATTGAGATTGACCTTGCCGCTGGTGCCACCCGACGGGCCCTCCGCAGCCCCGCCAGCCGACACATCCGCGCCTCGCACTGCGCTGACGCCCCGTTGTCCCCCGATGACCACCTGCTGACCGTCGAACAACTCCTGAGCCAGATTGAGCTCACCCGGCCTCGCGTCATCAGTCAGACCGCCGGCAGCCTCGATGGCATCCGCCACCCGAGCACCCACTTGCAGCGAGTGCACACCAGGCGCTCGCACCTCACCGACCACGTGGATGCGGATCGGAGCAGTCGTCGGGCTGGGCGCGGGCTCCGGTGGTCCACCAATGTGTGCCTCGGTGATCACCGGTGCCGACACAGGCGCAGGAGGGTCCACCGGCACCGCGCGAGCTCGGGTCAACGCAAACACCGCAATGAGCACCCCCACCGCCAGAACCACGCCGATGACCAGGACATGCTGGCGAGTGAATGGGCTGGACAGCATCCTCCGGCCAAGACGTGTCTCGCCCCGAGCAGGGGACCCTTGGTCCGCGGCATCCTCATGGGATTCCGCCACGAGCGGATGCTCCGTGGCCGGATCCGCGGCGTCCCCGGTCCGCCTCGGCGGGGCAACGCCCGTGTCGTTCGCTTCCTGGTCGGCTCCGAGGACGAGACCGCCCAGCATCGGACGCGGGCGGAGGATCGTGCGCAGCGCAGCCTCCGACACAGCTGACTCTCGAGCGGAGTCCGTGACGATGCGGTCCAACCGCTCGCGCACATAGTCGGTCAGAACGTCATCGTGTCGTCGCCTCATGACCCATGTATGCGTGGTCCGGAGCCCAGCGGGTCAGGATGGCGATCCTCTTGTGGACACGTGACAAACGAACGCATGTGCTGTGGACAACCTCGCAGGAGTCAAGTCCTCGCCCGAGTCAGTCTTCGTCCGAGTCAGTCCTCGTCCGGCTCGTCGGTCTCGACCGCCGACTCCTCCGTCTCTTCCGACTGCGGCTCGGGCAGGTGCAGGCGGCAGCCACCATGGACGAAAGGCTCCAGCTCGACATCCTGATGACTGATCGCCCGCAGGAAGCCCTGGTGCATCGTGCACACGGCATCCGGATTGTTGTGTGCCGCTGCGAGCACAGGGCAGGTTTCCAGCAAAAGCGTTCGAGGGCTTTCCTGCACAGGCTCGAAACCCATGCGCTGCAGGAGCTCGATCAGCGACTCGTCGGAGTCCATGCCCTCCGCCCACCGCTGGCCCACTTCGAGCGAGTCCGCCTGCAAATCCTTGGACGTTGCTTTGAGCTGCTGGACCAGCGCATCGACCAGTGCAGCATATTCCCGAGTGCTGCGCAGCGGAGAACTCTCCGTCCGCACCTGATAGGCGATCGCCGGACGACCGCGGCCCTCCGGGGGCAACCGGTCCCGCGTCACGAAGCCCAGATCGACGAGAGCCTCCAAGTGCTCCCGGATTGTGTTCGGATGCTGACCGCTGCTGTGCGACACGGACTGCACCGTGACGGCTTCGCCCGACTCGACGAGGTAAGCCAAGACCGCCGCGCGTGCTGCGGACAGTCTCAGGGCCGGTTCAGCCACCGGCCGCGGTCCCAAAGTTGCCACGAATCAGATCATAACGCGAGGTGACAATAAACACATTCATACCAGCACAAACCAGTGTGCCCTGCGCCCCTGGGAAACGTAATTGGCCCCTAGACCGGTATACGTCAGCGCTTGAATGCGCTTGGCTCGGGGCATGACGAAAGCCTCGAAGCCGACCGGGAAAGCCTTCTCGACCATGCTGCTCCTTGCCGCCGGCGTGGCGGCCATTCCGGCGGTCGGGGCACTGCTGCTTGGGCTGTCACCCACACTGCAGCTGCTGTCCACCAGGACAGTGCAGGCAGCAGCATTCGTACACTTCGGGATCATCGCCTGGCTCGTAGCGCTCCTGCTGGTCGGCTTCGCCGCCCTCCGCGTACGCCGCACCTGGGTGGCGGCGCTGGGTCTGCCCCTGGCTGCCGGTCTGGTGTGGCAGTTGTCCTGGATAGCACCGTTCTATCGGTCCGACCAGGTGGCACATCGGACGCCGCTGAGCGTGGCCGTCATCAACCTCGACTGGGGCCGCGGGGACCTGGACCAGCTCATCCGAAAGATCGATGACGCGGACACCGTCGTCCTGATCGAGATTGATCACGAGACTCGTGCCGAGCTGAGACTCAGAGGCTTTGCGCGGGCGTACCCCCATCAGGTCCACAAGGGCACCGGAGCCGCCGGCACCTCGATCTATTCCCGGTTGCCGCTGGACAACCTGGGCTCGGGTGGGACGACGTTCGGGTCCCCGCTCGCTCGCATCCACCACGACACCGGCCCCATTCTGCTCATGGGCGTCCATCCGGTGAACCCGATGGGGGGCCGGGATCCCTGGTTCACCGACGCGCGGTCGCTGCGCGAGCACATCCGCCCGCATGTGGGTGAGCCGCTCGTGGTGGCGGGCGACTTCAACGCGATCGACCGACACGCCACCCTGCGCCCGCTGCTCGAGGAGGATGGTCTGAGCTCCACCGCCAGGATCACCGGCGCGGGCCTACCCCGCACGTGGCCGACCGCCGGCCCGGGATCCCGGTTCGGACCCCTGATCGGGATCGACCACGTGCTGGTCTCACCATCGATGACCGCGGTCAGCCACCGACAGTTCGAGATCGACAACACCGACCACGCAGGCCTTTGGGTCGAGGTCGCAAAACGGGCGTGATCACGGTCAGGCCGGGACGATGCTCACCAGCTTTGGTGCCCGGACGATGATCTGACGGATCTCCCGGTCGCCGAGGGAACGCTGCACGTTGGCGTCCGCCAGCGCGAGCGCCTTCAGTTCGTCCTCCGAGACATCCGGCGAGACCGGGAGTTTGGCCCGGACCTTGCCCTTGACCTGCACGACACAGGTGACGGATTCGTTGACGAGCAACGCCGGATCGACGACCGGCCAGGACGCGTTGGCGACCGACGGCTGATGGCCGAGCGCCTCCCACATGTCTTCGGCGATATAGGGCGCGAAGAGGCTCAGCGCAATCGTCACGGTCTCGGCCGCCTCCCGCACGGCGGGATCGGCGGCGCCGGCGCCGCTGTCGATCGTCTTGCGGGTGGCATTGACCAGCTCCATGATCCGGGCAACGGCCACGTTGAACCGCTGCGAATCGAGCAGTTGGTTCAGCTCGTTGACGACGTGGTGGGTCACCCGTCGCAGCGCCACATCACCACCCGCCGGGTCGATCCCCGGCTCGCTCGTGACGTCCTCGGCGATCCGCAGGGCCCGCTGCAGGAAGCGCAGTGTCGATGCCGGCGACAGATCGGCCCAGTCGATGTCCTCCTCCGGCGGGCCCGCGAAGACAACCGTGGTGCGGATCGCGTCCACGCCGAACTTGTCGATCTGCACGCCGAGGTCGACACCGTTGCCGAGCGACTTGGACATGGCCTTGCCCTCGTTGATGACCTGGCCCTGGTTCAGCAGCTTCTGCATCGGCTCGATGAAATCGACCATCCCCATGTCGTGGAGGACCTTGGTGAAGAAGCGCATATAGAGCAGGTGGAGGATGGCGTGCTCCACCCCGCCCACGTATTGCGCCACCGGCATCCAGCGCCGCACATCCTCCGGGTCGAACGGACCGCCGTCATAGCCCGGGGAGCAATAGCGATAGAAATACCAGGACGAGTCAACGAACGTGTCCATGGTGTCGGTGTCCCGTTCGGCTTGGCCACCGCAGGTGGGGCAGGCAACCTCGCGCCATGCGGCGGCGTCGGGGCCGGCCAGCGGCGCAGTGCCCTTCGGCTGGAGCGCCGCGCCCCGCAGGTCCGGCAGTTCCACCGGCAGCTGGTCGTCCGGCACCGGCACTTCGCCGCAGCTCGGGCAGTGAATGATCGGGATCGGGCAGCCCCAGAACCGCTGCCGGCTCAGGAGCCAGTCGCGCAGCCGGAAGGTAATGGCACCGCGGCCCTCGCCCTTGGCCTCGAGCGCCGCGATGATGCGGCTGACGCCCGACACCTTGTCGGTCAGCCCGTCCAGCTCACCGGAGTTGACATAGGCACCGTCGCCGGTGGTGGCGACGAAGGACTCCGCCGGGTCTGCCTCACCGGTGTCCACAACCATCCGCACGGGGAGGTCATAGGTCTTGGCGAAGTCGAGGTCACGCTGATCGTGGGCCGGGACGGCCATGACGGCACCCGTGCCATAGTCGGCCAGCACATAGTCCGCCGCCCACACGGGCATCCGCTCACCGTTCACCGGATTGATCGCATGCACGCCCAGGAACACCCCGGTCTTGGGGCGTTCGGTCGACTGGCGCTCGATCTCGGTGGCCTGCTTGGTCTTCTCCAGATAGGCCTCGAACTCCGCACGCTGTTCGTCGGAGACGATCTCATCCGCGAGCGCCGCCTCCGGCGCGACCACGAAGAACGTGGCGCCGAAGAGGGTGTCGGGCCGGGTCGTGAACACGGTCACCGGCTCTTCGCGGCCCTCGATGACGAAGTCCACATAGGCGCCCTCGGAGCGACCGATCCAGTTGCGCTGCATCGCCAGCACGCGGTCCGGCCAGTTGCCCTCGAGGAGCTTCATGTCATCGAGCAGCCGATCGGCATAGTCGGTGATCTTGAAATACCACTGGTTCAGCTGCCGCTTGGTCACCGGCGAGCTGCAGCGTTCACACAGCCCCTGCACCACCTGTTCGTTGGCGAGCACCGTCTGGCAGCTCGGGCACCAGTTGACGAACGAGTTCTTCCGATAGGCAAGGCCCCGCTCATAGAAGCGGTTGAAGAGCCACTGGGTCCAGCGGTAATAGTCGGTGTCCGACGTATGCAGGCGCGTCGACCAGTCGAAGCTCAGGCCATAGCGCCGGAACGAGGTCGCCTGGGTCTCGATGTTGGCGTACGTCCACTCCGCAGGATGCGCATTCCGCTTGATCGCCGCGTTCTCCGCCGGCAGACCGAACGAATCCCACCCGATCGGGTGCAGCACGTCATAGCCCTTCAGGCGCCAATACCGCGCGACGACGTCGCCCATGACGAACGCCTCGGCATGCCCCATGTGCAGGTCACCGGACGGGTAGGGGAACATGTCGAGCACATAGCGCCGCTCCTTCGACCCGTCGTCGAGAGGCTTGAAGGTCTGGTCGTCCTCCCAGAACTTCTGCCAGCGCTCCTGCGACTGGACGGGGTCATAGGGCTTGTGGTCGCGTACCTGCTCGCTCACTCGTTTTCTCCTGATTTCACTGCTCCGGACATGAAAAAACCCCGCACCGCTCAGGGCGTTCGGGGTTGGCCGCGTTCGCGCCCCAGCTCAGGCTGGTCAGGCGAGACGCGGCTATCGAAGCAGCTGGTGCGGACACATGGCCCCATGATACCCCGCACAGCCACCCCTTGATTCCACACATCAGGCGCGCGAGAAGGCGTCCAATTCCGCCCGGTTCGGCGGTTGCGGCCCCTGTTTCCCACACACGTACGCCCCAGCGGTCACCCCCTGCGCGAGTGCGGCCCCCAGCCGTCGTGTGCTGGCGAACTCGGCGAGAAACCCCGCCATGAACGTGTCACCGGCACCCACCGTGTCGACAACCTCGACCACTCGGCCGGGAACGAAGGACTCGGCGCCGTGCTCGTCGATGGCATAGGCGCCGTCCGGGCCCAGTGTCACCACCCCGATGGAGAAGCCGAACCGTTCCCACCATTGCGCCATGACCCGTGTGGCTGTCCCCTCCACGTCGGAGGCTTCGGCGAGGAACGCGATGTCATCGTCGGAGGCCTTGACCACGCCGCTGCGCTCCCCCATCAGTTCCAGCCACGGCTCGACCCGGGCCCAATAGGTCTGCGGGTCCGGGATGACAGAAGGTCGGACGTTGATGTCGAGCGAAAGCGGACCACCATGGTGGTCGGCCCAGTCGAGCAACACGCCGGCTCCCGGCTGGACCACGGTGGACAGCGAGGCGACGTGCAGCCACTGAGTGTCCTTGAGCTCCGGGACTTCGGCCGGCTGCCAGCCAAAATTGGCGGTCCCGTCGAAGTGGAACGCATACGTGGCCTTCTGCTGCTCATCGAGGCTCACCACCGCGAGCGATGTCGGGTCGTTCGTCACCGTCGCAAGGTCCACACCCACTCGATTCTCCCGCAGGTGGGCCTGAAGTTGCCGACCGAACGCGTCGTTCGACAACCGCCCCGCGAATTGCACGGACTCCCCCAGCCGGGCAAGGCCGATCGCCGTGTTCATCGGTCCACCCGCCGACAGGGCGCTCCACGTGCTTCGGAAGCTGTCCCCGGCTTCCTGCGGCACCAGATCGATCAGTGCCTCACCACACACCACGAAATCCATCGGGCCACGCTAACCCGGGAGCACCAGGCCACCCGAATGCCGTCACAACCCGGTCAGCGCCCTCACGCAGATCGCAGTTCATCCCACACCGAGGGCGGCAACGCGCGGTTGTTGATCTCATCCAGGATTCGCAGCAAGGAATAGTCGGGATTGATCCGTTCAGCCCGCTCCATGCAGACAACCTGCAGCGCCCCGTTGCCGGAGATCCAGGCCGCCAGACCGAGCAAACACAAAGGCGCGGACTCGAACGGTGCCACGGTCCGGTCGACCACCTGCCGCCACAGGGCAACGTGCGCGGCAGCGTCGTCGGGTCGCATCCGGGCCACAGCCACGTCGCGCACCGCCCCCTCATAGGCGAGCACCGCCAACTCCGCGTACTCCTCTCCCGTCAGCGGCCCACCGCTCATGCAATGCCGCTCGACGAGGATCGCCATGCGGTCGCATCGCTCCCCCAGATCCAGATCGGACAGGGCGCTGAGTGCCCCCTCGATCGCGGTCGCTGCCGCCGCCCTGTCCGTCGCATCCGAGGGGCCCGCCACCGATTCCGCCAGTGCGTCCCTGCTCGGCATCGGGGAAATCCCGGCCAGCACCGCCTGGGGGGCAACGGCCGAGCTCGTCGAGTCATAGACCGTGCCGGCATCGCAGTCGCAGTCGTCTTCGTCGTGATCACACAGACAGGACCACCACCGCGACCCATCGGCGACCAGCGCATGATGCACCATCACCGATTCGAGCGCCATCATCACGTCGATGAGCAGCGCGCTGCCCTCGCCGGGATCCGCGCAATAGGCCACCAGGATCACCCCATCGGCACCGTGATCCGTGCACAACCGACTCAGATAACGTCCGATCGCCGCGCAGTCCAGCTCTTCCTCGGGGTCATGGCCGATCCGTGCGGTCAGCACCAACCGACGCCCGGACAACAACAGGAAGACCAGTGAATCAGTGGGGTGATATTTGAGCAGATAGGGAATCGCGCTGAGCAGGTCCTCGGGTTCACTGAGACGGAGGACGGGGCGGCTGTTGGAATCGATCTCGGTCATGGTCCACACATGCGTGTAACCCGGGTGATCGTGCCATCACCGGGACACCGGCTGTGGACAACCCGCCCCGCCACTGCTTGTGGACAAGTCCCAGGGCCGCTAGGCAGCCCGCCCCAGCGGCACAATCCGCCCGGTCACGTCGGCATAGATCCCCTCGAACCGATCCAGCGTGGTGTCGAGAGCATGACCTGCGGCAATCGCGCGGCTTTCCCTGCCCATCCGGGCTCGCAGGCCGGGGTCGCGCAACAGCGTGACCAAGGAACCGGCCAGCTCACCGACATTGCCGGGCTCGAACAGGAACCCGTTGCGTCCCGGCCGCACCAGATGCGGCAGCGCCATCGCATTGGCAGCGATCACCGGCTTGCCCGCGGCCATCGACTCGAGGGTGACGAGGGATTGCAGTTCCGCGACCCCCGGCATGACGAACACATCGCAGCGCCCATAGGCAGCCAGGAGGTCCTCCTCGCTGATGAACCCGTGGAACACGGTCCGATCGGCGATACCGACCTTGTCGGCGAGAGCTCGCCACTCCTCCCGATGGACCCCATCGCCGACGATCTCCAGCCGCGCGGGCAGGTCCGCCGGCAATTGGGCGAACGCCCTGATGAGCTCGTCGACCCGCTTCTCCTGGTCCAATCGGCCCACGAACAACACGTTGGGGATCGTGCGGGCAGCGGCCCGGCTCGTCGCCCGCTCATAGCGCGACGCATCGATCCCGCACGAGATCGCCACCCCGCCGGGGAGCCCCGCCGACGACGCGAGCAGCTCGACCGCACGCGGCGTCGGGGCCGTGATGACCTGCGCCTTCCCCAGCACGCCGGCACAATCGCGCCACGCGGCGCGGGAAACCGCCACCTGCACTTGGCGAGGCATCCGGACGTGATCCGCCAGGTTCTCGGGCATGAAGTGGTTGGTCGCCACCAGCGGGATCCCACGGGCCCGGGCGCGGGTCGCCAGCAGGCGGGTGATCAGGAAGTGCCCCTGGATGTGGATGACGTCCGGGCGCACCTCGTCGAGAATCCGGTCGATCCGCCGGCCGATCTCCCAGGGCAGGCAGATCCGGAACTGGGGAGCGAGCGGATATCGATGGGAGGGCAGCCGGTGGACGACGATGCCGTCCTGTTCCTCGACAAAGGGCCGGCCCGTGGTGGACGGGGCGATCACATGGACTTGGTGACCGCGGCCCAGGAGGCCGATCGCGAGCCGCTCGGTGAACCGGGCAGCACCATTGACATCGGGGGGATACGTGTCGTGGCCGATGAGGATTTTCACCTCGTGATTCCTTCCGTGGAATGCCCGGCGTCCGGGCACGTGTTCTACGCGTACTCCGCCTTGGTGACGTCCGGATGAAATTGCGACAACAAAGAAGCGCCCCAGGCGGCCAGTGCCCCCATGAGGATCATGCCCACAGCCGACAGAGGATCGATGCCCCGGCCCTCGCCGAGCACCATGATCCCGAACGCGACAGCGATGAGCGGGTCGATGACGGTCATCGACCCGACCACGATTTCGGCGGGGCCTGCGGCGTACGCCTGCTGGATCAGCCACGCACCCACCGCATAGCACGCGACCAACCCGGCCACGGTCACCCAGAACATGTGCGGGTTCTCCCCGCCCTGCCGGTACAGCTCGATGCTGGTCTTCATGAGAGCAGTGGCCAGGCCATAGAGGAACGCCCCAGCCGTCGCCCAGGCCAGGCACCGGAAACCGTGTGGCCCTCTGACCCCGAAGGCGCCACAGATCCCCGCACCGACCCAGATCACGAGCGAGGCCCCGAGGATCAGCGGGAGGTCGATAACCGTGTCGGTCGCCGCCGTCCGTGACGAGAGCAGCGTGAACGCCACGATCCCCACGACCGCCATCCCAATCGCGAGCCACATTCCGCCCGTCGGACGGGTGTGGTTCTTCCGGGCCGCCAGCAGCACCGCGAACGGCACGGCCAGGATCCCGACCGGTTGGATCACCGTCACCGGGGCCAGCATGACCCCGATGAGGTGCAGTCCGGCCCCGGCCAGGATGAGTGCGGTGCCGAGGAGCCAGATGGGGGTACGCAGCATCTGCCCCACCCGGTGGGCGTTCAGGTGCCTGTCACTGCCCGGGGTGAAGATGCGATCGACGCCGCTGTGCTGGAGCGTCGCGCCGAGCGCGAAGCCCATCGACGCGAGCACGCCGAGAGCGATGGCGAGGGGAATGTTCTGCATCAGGTGCCCCGTTCCCGGGCCCGAGTGCCCATGGGAACACTGTCGCACGCGCCGCCCCGTCGGAGCACCCCTGGATTCCCCTTGCGCGCCCCTGGTTGCGCAGGCGTCAGCAGAGGGCCGGAGCAGTCTCTGCGATCGCAGCGACCTGCGCCAGCAGACGCGCCCTCAGCGGCTGGGCAGCGAGGGCGAGCTCCCGCTGCTCCGCCGCGTACTCACCCCGTCCCCGCGCCGTCTCCACCGCCACCGGGGACAGCCCACACGAGGACACGTCGTAGGGACTGGCCCGCATGTCGAGCACGCGGATCCGCCGGGCGAGTTCGAAGCAGTCGGCGATGAGGTCGGAACCGACCATGGGGCTCAGTTTGTACGCCGACTTGTACAGGTCCATCCCCACGTGCAGGCATCCCGGCTGATCGAGTGCAACCTGGTTCTCCCTGGTCGGTGTGCAGGCGTTGAGGGGCTTCGCGGACGGAGTGAAGAAGCGATAGGCGTCCACATGCGTACACCGCACCCCCACCTCCCGCAACGTCCTGCCCACCCCGTCCGGAGTCAGCCGAAGCCCGAGCTGGGGGTGGCGGGTCTCGTCCGACTGCAGCCCGTCGACCATCGCCCACTCGTGCATGCCGAAGCAGCCGAACGACGGTTTGCGCCGGCTGGTCGCGCGCAGGAGCGCGAGCACCTGCGTCACCGTGCGGCCGCGGGTGGCGAGGATGGTCGGGGTGTCGAGGAGTACGCCGGCTTCGGTGCCCCGATAGCCCTTCCTCCCCCGCCACTCATCGGCGTCGACGAGCACCACCCCGTGACCCGGATGCCAGCGGCGGAGCTCATAGGGGCGATAGGTGTAGTACTCGAACAGGAAGTCCTCGACCGGATGCTTGATGCCCCGGGTGCTGCGCCAGCGGTGCTCCGCGAGCAGCGCATCCACCCGCTCGTGATGCGCATCGCGTCGCGCAGTCCATTCCGCGCGGGCCAGGGTGATCATGCTTTTCACCCCCATCAGGACTCGGCAGGGAAACGAAAAAAGCCCAGCATCCGCCGGGCTCGATTCACCAGTGGAGCTAAGGGGATTCGAACCCCTGACCTCTTCCATGCCATGGAAGCGCGCTACCAACTGCGCCATAGCCCCGTGCTCTCGCGCGGTTGCCCCGCGATTGCGACCAAGAAAACATAGCGCAGCCGCCGACCCTAGGCAAATGAGTCGGCGGCTGCGTTCCGCTCAGGAGTACACCACCACTTTGTCCCCCACGCGCGCCGCATTGAACAGCGCCTGGGCCCCGGCGCGGTCGCGCAGGTTCACACACCCGTGGGAGCCACCGTTGTAGCCGTTGGCTGCGAAGTCGGGTGAGAAGTGCACGGCCTGGCCGCCGCTGAAGAACAGCGCATAGGGCATGGAGGTGTGATAGAGGTTCGAGACGTGGTCGCGGGACTTCCACTGGACGCTGAACGTCCCCTCACGCGTCCGATATTCGGTGGTGCCGAAGCGAGCGTCCATCGTCATCGCGACAACACCGTCTCTGACCAACCAGACCTTGTTGCTGCGCTTGGAGACACAGATGACGCGGGCACCGGTCATGCAGCGCGGATCGAGGCCCTGGGCCTTGCGTGCACCACCGGCTGCCGAATTGTTGGCCGGCGGCGCAGTGGCCGGAGGCTCGTCGGCGAGCTCCGCAGCAGTCGGCTTCCGGGTCATCCCCGTGAGCTTGTTCCACGTCGCCTGATCAACAGCACCATTGGAGGGCAGCCCGCGCTTGGCCTGGAATCCCGCCACGGACGACCGGGTCGTGGTCCCGTAATAGCCGGTCACCCGGGCACTGAACCAACCGATCTGCTTCAGCCGGGCCTGGAGTTCCTTGACCCGATCCGACTGGTCGCCCTGTTTCATGATCGCCGGTCCCGCCTGCGGGGCTGGTTGCTTGGTGGGCTTCTGCTCGGCAGGAGGCTCGGTCGGTGTGGGCGATTCTTGCGGTTCCTGCGCTTCGGCAGGTTCCTCAGTGGGCTCGGCCACGGCGGATTCGATCGGCTCGGGCTGTGGCTCCGTCGTCACGGCCACGGGTGCAGGCACGGCCACCGGTTCATGGTCGGCAGGTGGCTGGCCGCAGGCGGTCAGCAGGACGGCAGCCGCTGCGATGGCGGCCAGGGCCCCGCGGACGGTCTTGCGTTCCACTCGGATCTCCTCCATAACCCTTACGAGTCCGGCACGAAGACGGTGGTTCCACCGCATCCCCATTGGTGTCGGTGCACGAAAGGCGCCACGCCAGACGGCCATAGGCTAACCCGGAAATGCTGCAGACAGCCAAAAAGGCGACTTCACGATCCCGTTACGATGCCCTCGGTCGTTTCTGCGGTCGGGAGCGGGCAGGCCTCGTCGAAGAATTGGGAGTTGTACGCCGCCAGGCGCCAACATTCCACGCCGTCGTGTCGGAGCCCGCGGTCGAGCACCAGCCACGCGCAGTTCTCCAGCCCACGGAAGGCCTTGGCCTGATCGGGGGCCAGGCCCATGAGTTCGAACGCACCGACACGGGCGGCGAGGCCGTGCATCACGACGGCGACCACGGACCCGTCCGGCACGCTTTCGGCGATTTCGTCGAGGGCCTCCGACGTGCGCGCGGCGACCTGGCGTACGGATTCCCCGCCACCACGCACCACGTCCTCGCCGGCCTCCTCGGCGATCAGCACCTTGGTGAACTCGGCCCCGATCTGATATTTCGTACGCCCCGCCCAGTCCCCCACGTTGATCTCCCGCAGGCGTGGATCACGCGTCACGGGCAGCCCGATGATCTCCCCCAGGATGTCGGCCGTCTCGGCGGCCCTGGACAGGTCCGAGGAATAGAGGTGGGTGATCCCATAGTGGGCCAGCGCGGGCGCGGCCGTGCGCGCCTGTTCCCGGCCGAGTTCGTTCAGCGGAACATCCACCTGGCCCTGCCAGCGCTGGTCGGCATTCCAGTCGGTCTGACCGTGCCGCCAGATGATGATGCGGGCAGCGGTCACCGTGACTCCTCGACCGCGAGCTCGATCCGGGGGCAGTCCCGCCACAGGCGTTCGAGGGCATAGAACGAGCGTTCCTCGGAGTGCTGCACGTGGATGACGAGGTCGAGATAGTCGAGCAGGACCCACCGGTTTTCCCGGTCGCCCTCGCGCCGGACGGGACGGGCATCGAATTCCTCGCGGAGCCGTTCCTCGACGCCATCCACGACCGCGGCCACCTGCCGATCGGTCGCTGCCGTGACGAGCAGAAACACATCGGTGATCGCCAAGTGCTCGGTGACATCGAAGGCGACCAGATCCGTGCCGAGCTTGTCGGCGGCGGCCTCAGCGGCCGCCCGGGTCATCGTGAGGGCGAGTTCGGTAGCGCTCATGCGTCCTTTCCGGGTTCCTCGGCGCTCGGCTCATCCGGCACATAAAGGCCCCGCTTGTTGATGTATTGCACGATTCCATCCGGCACCAGATACCAAATCGGCAGATCGGCGGCGACCCTGGTGCGGCACTCGGTCGACGAGATCGCCATCGCGGGGACCTCCATCAGCGTGATCTTGTCCTCCGGCAGATGTTTCACCGCCGGTGACGCCAATTCAACCCCGGGCCGGGAGACCCCGACGAAGTGGGCCAGGTCAAAGAGTTCGTCGGCTCCCCGCCAGGTCAGGATCTGGGCCAGGGCATCGGCACCGGTGATGAAGAACAGATCGACGTGGTCCCCGCGGACCTGACGGAGGTCCTTGAGCGTGTCGACCGTGTAGGTCTCCCCCGGTCGTTCGATGTCCACCCGGCTGACGGTGAAGCGTGGGTTGGACGCCGTCGCGATGACGGTCATCAGATAGCGGTCCTCCTTGGAGGACACCTGCCGTCCCTTTTTCTGCCACGGGACACCCGTGGGCACGAAGACGACCTCATCCAGGCCGAAACGTGCGCCGACCTCACTGGCGGCGACGAGGTGACCGTGGTGAATGGGATCGAAGGTGCCGCCCATCACGCCGAGGCGATAGCGACCGTTGGCGTTGGGCTGGCGACGAAGACCTGGTGCGTCGGACACAAGCGAGCCAGTCGGGGAGGATCAGGAGTGTGGGCGGGAGGCTCCGATAGCAAGCACCCAGCCGAGCCCGATCAGGGCGACGATCAGCGCAATGAGGCCGAAGAATGGCGCGGGCACCGGCAGGTGGTTGACAACTTCGAGGGCAATCAGCATGGGCCGAAGAATACCCATCCTCCACGAGATTTGTCCCCGTCCGGCGCCCGATGGGCAGGATGGGCACGACCGACCACCCGCCGGGCACCAGAACGGTCAGACGGACGTCAGCCCCGGACCTGCCCCTGCCCAATCACCACAAACTTCGTTGCTGTCATCTCGGGCAGCGCCATCGGGCCACGGGCATGCAGCTTCTGGGTCGAGATGCCGATCTCGGCACCGAACCCGAACTGTTCCCCATCCACGAATCGGCTCGAGGCATTGACGAGCACGGCGGCCGCATCGACCTCGGCGGTCCAGCGCCGGGACGATTCGAGACTCCCGGTCACGATCGTCTCGGAGTGGCCGGTGGAATAGGTGTGCACGTGCTCGAGCGCCTCGTCGAGGTCCTCGACGATCTTGGCCGAGAGGTCGAGCGAGAGCCATTCCTCGTCGAAGTCCCCCACCTCGGCCGGGACGACGCCCTCGCCGGCGACCGCTGCGAACTGCTCCTCGGCATGGACGCTGACGCCGTGTTCGGCCATCGCGGCCACGGCTTTGGGCACGAACACCTCGGCGACATCCCGGTGCACCAGCAGCGTCTCGGCGGCATTGCAGACCGACGGCCGCTGGACCTTGGCGTTGATCAGGATCTCCAGCGCCATCTCCAGGTCCGCGGACGCGTCGACGAACAGGTGGCAGTTGCCGGTCCCGGTCTCGATGACCGGCACCTTCGCGCCCTCGACGACGGCGTTGATCAGCCCGGCACCACCGCGGGGAATCAACACATCCACCACCCCGCGGGCGGCCATCAGCTCGGCGGTGACCTCACGGCCACCCTCGACCAGCTGCACGGCGTCGGCCGGCAACCCGGCCTGTTCCAGCCCGGCACGCAGGGCCTTGACGATGGCGGCGTTGGAGGAGGCCGCGGACGAGGACCCCCGCAGCAGCACCGCGTTGCCGGCCTTGAGGCTGATGCCCGCCGCATCCGCGGTCACGTTGGGACGCGCCTCATAGATGATGGCCACGACCCCGAGGGGCACGCGGACCTGGCGTACCTCCACCCCATTCGCATTCGTCCACCCCCGCACGACGTCACCCACCGGGTCGGGGAGGGCGGCCAGTTGCCGCAAACCGTCCACCATGCCCTCGATGCGCGCATCGGTCAGCCGCAGCCGGTCGACGAGCGCAGCGGATGTCCCGGCTTCCTCAGCGCGGCGGACGTCCTCGGCGTTGGCGGCCAGCACCGGCTCCCGGGCACCCGCCAGGGCATCGGCCATCGCATGCAGCGCGGCATCCTTGGCCTCCCGCGAGGCGGTCGCGAGCGAACGGGCAGCAGTGCGGGCCAGCGGGCCCTGATCGGCGAAAAGCATGGGGCGAGGATACCCGGGCGGTGCAGCCGGCCCGGTCCGCGATCACTCGGACCGATCATCCTCCCTGTGGGAGGGCTCCGCATCGGTGAACGGGTGCTCCGCGCCGTCCTCGACCCGCGGTTCGACCACCGCCTCCTCGTCGGGCTTGACCCGCCCGGCGAAGATCGATTCCGCAAAGTGACAGGCCACCTTGTGGCCCGGTTTGATCTCCCGCAGCTCCGGCACCTCGGTTTCGCATCGGCCATCGGGTTTCCACGGGCATCGGGTGTGGAAACGGCATCCGGTCGGTGGATTGGCAGGACTCGGCAGGTCGCCCGCCAGCAGGATCCGCTGCCGACTGTCCTCCAGGTCCGGATCAGGCACCGGGATCGCGGAGAGCAGAGCGATCGTGTAGGGATGCAGTGGCTCGGCATAGAGGCTGTCGGAGGATGCCTCCTCCACGATGGTCCCGAGGTACATGACCCCGATCGTGTCCGAGATGTGCCGCACGACCGCGAGGTCGTGGGCGACCACGACATAGGTGAGCCCGAACGTGTCCTGGAGCCGCTCGAGCAGGTTGAGCACCTGGGCCTGGACCGACACATCGAGCGCGGACACCGGCTCGTCGGCGATGACGAGATCGGGATTGAGGATCACCGCCCGCGCGATTCCGATGCGCTGCCGCTGCCCGCCGGAGAACTCGTGCGGATATTTCTCCAGGGCCGCCCGGGGCAGCCCGACCATCTCCAGCATGCTCACGGCCTTGGCGAGATAGGCCTTCGCGGAGTTCTTGCCGAACTCCTCCCGATCGAGCTCCGAGAGACCGTGGACGGTGAGCGGTTCGATGAGCAGCGATTGGATCGACTGCCGGGGATCGAGACTCGCCATCGGGTCCTGGAACACCATCTGCATGCGCCGCCGCAGCGTCCGCAGTTTCTCGCCCTTGAGCGCCGTGATGTCCGTGCCGTCGAAGTCGATCGTGCCACCGGCGGTTTCCTCCAACCGCAGCAGTGCCCGTCCGAGCGTGGACTTCCCGCAGCCGGACTCCCCCACCAGGCCATAAGTGGCCCCACGGGGCACCACGAGGTCAACCCCGTCGACGGCCTTGACATGGCCCACCGTGCGGTCGAAGACCAGCCCTCTGCGGATCGGATAGTGCACTTTGAGGTCCCGGACCCGGAGCAGGGAGTCCTGCGGTGTTGCCTGTTCGGTCATGCCCGGGTCTCCTCCACGGGGTGTACGCAGCGGACCCAGTGGTCCGGCGTGAGTTCCTCGAGAGCCAGGTCGCCGCGTACGCACTCGGCGGTCGCATGGACACAGCGGGGCGCGAATGCGCACGCCTTCGCCCAGCTCACCGTGTCCCTGGGGGTGCCCGGAATGGGGGTCAAGGTGGCGCCCCGGTCGGCATCGAGCCGCGGGATCGAGTTGAGCAGCCCTTCGGTGTAGCGGTGCCGGGGGTGGTGGAACAGCTCGCGGCGCCCGGCCTGCTCCACGATGCGGCCGGCGTACATCACGTTCACCCGGTCGCAGAGTCCCGCCACCACGCCGAGATCGTGGGTGATCATGATCATCGCGGTGCCGAGATCCGTCACCAGTTCCGCGAGGAGCTCGAGCACCTGGGCCTGGATCGTGACGTCGAGCGCGGTCGTCGGTTCATCGCAGATCAGCAGCTTCGGCCGGCACGCCAGGGCGGTGGCGATCAACGCGCGCTGCCGCATGCCACCGGAGAGCTGGTGCGGATATTCATCGAACCGTCGGGCCGGGTCGGGGATGCCGCACCGGCGCAACAGGTCGATCGCTTCTTCCTTGGCGGCAGATCGCGACAGGGACCGGTGCGCGTGGAGCACCTCCGTGACCTGTGTGCCCACGGTGACGACCGGGTTCAGTGAGGACATCGGGTCCTGGAAGACCATGGCGATCTCGGACCCGCGATAACCGGCCATCTCCCGCTTCGACAGCGTCAGAAGATTCTTGTCGCCATAGCGCACCTCGCCTCTGACGCGTACGCCGCGGGCCGGGAGCAGACCGAGGACTGCCATCGAGGTGACGGACTTGCCCGAGCCGGATTCACCGACGATCCCGATGATCTCCCCGGGCCGGACGTCGAAGCTCACGTGGTCGACGGCACGGAACCCTTCCTCCCGCTTGCGGCCGAACACGACTTCGAGGTCACGCACGGACAGCAGGACCTCCCGGTCGTCCCGCGCGGTGGGTGGCGTCGGATGCGGTGTCACGGCAGTCATGTCACTTCCTCGTCTTCGGGTCGAGGGCCTCGCGGAGCGCTTCGCCCAACAGCGTGAAACCGAGCGCGGTCACGGCGATGCACAGACCCGGCAACAGCGTGAGGTGGGGATAGGACTCCAGGCGTTCCTGCGCCTTGACGAGCATGCGGCCCCATTCGGCAACGGTCGGATCGGGGGCGCCCATGCCCAGATAGGACAGCGCGGCGACTTCGATGATGGCGGTCGCCAGGATCAGCGTGGCCTGCACGATCACCGGGCCGAGGGAGTTGGGCAGGACGTGGCCCATCACGATCGTGCGCGGCCGCAGACCGAGCGACGTCGCGGCCAGCACATAGTCCTGTTTGCGCTGTTTGAGCATGGACCCGCGCAGCAGACGGGCGAAGATGGGCACCTGGGCTGCCGCGATCGCGACCATCAGCGCCTCGGGGCGTCGACCCATGATCGCGGCCACACTGACCGCGAGCAGGAGCGCGGGAATCGACAACAGAATGTCCACGATGCGCATCACGATCGTGTCCACCCAGCCGCCGAAGGCACCGGCGAGCAGGCCGAGCACAGCACCGCCGAGGAGACCCAGCAGGGTCGAGACCACGCCGATGATCAGGGACTGGCGGGCGCCATAGATCAGTTGGGTCAACAGATCGGAGCCGAACGGATCGAGTCCGAGCGGATGTTCGGCGCTGAACTCCGGCAGCCGGGAAGGCGTGATCTGGTTGGCCCAGCGTGCTGTCGAATCCGGCCCATAGGGGGCCAGCACGGGCGCCAGCAGCGCCACGAGGATGAACGACAGGACGATGACCGCCCCGACGATCGCTGCAGGATTGCGCCGCAGCCGGTGAAAGGCCCCGACCCACAGGCTGGTGCCGGTCTCGTTGGTCTCGCCCTGGTCCCCCATGGCGTCGATCAGGGCCTGGGGCCGGGGCGCGCTTGCCTCTGCCTGGGTGGCGTCGATGGGTGGCTGAGTGGTCACTGCACACGCATCCTCGGGTCGAAGACGCCATAGAGCAGGTCAACGATCAGGTTCACGACGGCATAGATGACCGCGATGAAAATGATGAAGCCCTGCAGGACGGCGTAGTCCAGGGTGGAGATGGCCTCGAACAAATAGGAACCGATCCCGTTGAAGGCGAACACGGATTCGGTCAGCACCGCCCCGGACAACAGTTGGCCGGTCAGCAGACCGATCATCGTGATCACCGGGAGCATCGCGTTCTTGAGCACGTGGCGCCGGGTGATCAGCGCCTGCGCGAGTCCCTTGGCCGTGGCGGTGCGGACATAGTCCTCCTCCAGCACCTCGAGGACCGACGCCCTGGTCATGCGGGTGATCGCTGCGAGCGGGATCGAGCCGAGGGCCAGAGCGGGGAGGACCAGGTGTTTGAACGCGTCCCAGGCGGCATCCCACTCGCGTGTGAGCAGCCCGTCCAGGACATAGAGATTGGTTATGTGTGTCGCGTCCAGGCGCACATCCTGCCGGCCCGAGGACGGCAGCACCGCGAGGAATTCCAGTCCGGGCAGCCCGATCGCGAAGACCACTTTGAGGAGGTACGCCAACACGAACACGGGGATCACCACACCCAGGAGCGAGCTGCCGACCGCGGTCAGGTCGAGGAAGCCACCGGCCCGCTTCGCGGCGAAATAGCCCAGCGGGATCCCCACCACGATCGCGAACAGCAGCGCCGCGAGCGCCAGCTCGATGGTGGCCGGGAAACGCAACAGGAACGTCTCGAGCACCGGCTGGCCCGTGCGTGGTGACGCGCCGAAATTGCCCTGGAGAAGCTGACCGACATATTTGAAGTACTGCGTGATCACCGGCTCGTTGAACCCGTACTGCTGGTTGAGCCGCTCCACCGCCTCAGGGGTGGCCTTGTCCCCCAGCAGTGCCCGGGCAGGGTCACCGGGCAGCGCCCGCAACCAGATGAACAGCAGCAGGCTCAACCCGACCAGCACGGGCACGAGCAGCAGGAACCTGCGCACGACGAACCGGAACATGTTTTCCTCGAAGAGTTCGGGTGGCGACGCACGGAGCGGCCCGGGCGATGACGATCAGCCACCGCCCGGGCCGGCCCGCAAACGTCACCGGTGTGACAGGAACATCACCGGTTCACGGTAACCGTGTTCCAGACCTCGTCCTGGACAGGGCTCGGATCATAGCCCTCCACGCCCTCGGCGAAGGCGAGCGACGGAGCCGGGTGAGCGATCGGCACGCCGGGAGCGAACTCGGCGATCCTGCGGTTGATGTCCTGATAGGCCGCTTCCTGCTCGTCCTTGGTGGTCAGTCCACGAGCCCGCTGCAGATCGGCGAACATCTCCGGATTGTCGAAGCCCCATTCGGTGCCCTTCTTGCCGAAGAACACGCCGACGAAGTTGTCCGGATCGTTGTAGTCACCGGTCCAGCCCAGCATGTGCACATCGCGCTTCTCGATGCCCTCGGTGCCCTGGACCATGTCGATGTAGTCGGGGCTCCACTTGGCGGTCACCGGTTCGATGGTGATCCCGACGGCCTCGAACTGCGACTTCAGCGCCACGAAGGTGTCCTCCGGGGTTGGCATATAGGGCCGGGACACACCGGTGGGATAGGCGAACTTCAGGGTGAGGTTCTCCTGACCGGCCTCCTGGAGCAGGGCCTTGGCCTTCTCCGGGTCATATTCATAGGCCTCGACGTCATCGGCATAACCGTTGACCATGTCGGGCATGAACTGGGTCGCAGCCTTGGTGCCCTCGGGCAGCGACTGCTTGATGACGGCTTCCTTGTCCACGGCATAGTTCAGGGCCTGACGGACCCGGATGTCCTGCAGGGCCGGGTTCACGTTCTGGTTGATGCCGAGATAGAGAATGTTGAAAGCCGGGCGGTTCAGCACCTGGAAGCCACGGTCCTTCAGCACCTGCACATCGGCCGGAGCCACCAGGTCATAGCCGTCGATGTTGCCGGCCTGGAGCTCCTGGGTGCGGGCCTTGGGGTCGGAGATGATCCGGACGATCGCCCGGCTGACCTTCGCCTTCTCGCCGTGGTAGTCGTCGTTGCGCACCAGCACCACCTGCTGGCCGCGGTCCCACTTCTCGAACTTGAAGGGGCCGGTGCCGGTCGGGTGCGCGGTCGCGTACTCGGAGAACCGCGGATCATCCTCGGTGCCCTGGGTGTCGTCCGCGTTGTACTTCTCCATCGCCTCCGGCGACTGCATGGCGAACGCCGGCAGGGTCATCGCATCGACGAACGCCGCGAACGGCTTGTTCAGCTTGATCGTGACCTCTGTGGGCGAGGCCGCCTCACAGCTCTCATAGATGCCGGGCGCGCCGCCGTTCTCGGGGTTGCGATAACCCTGGAACAGCTTGCCGTAGTAGTAGGTGATGTTCTCGTTCTGGTTCAGACCGGTCCAATTGGCCCACCGCTCGAAGTTGGCGCAGACCGCCTCGGCGTTGAAATCGGTGCCGTCATGGAATTTCACACCCGACTTCAGCGTGAACGAGTGCTCCTGACCGTCCTCGGAGCTCTCCCAATCGGTCGCGAGCAACCCCTCGGGCTCGGTCGTGCCTGCCTTCACCGACACCAGACCCTCGAAGATCTGGCGGGAGATCCGGAACGTCTCACCGTCGCTCGCCATCGTCGGATCGAGCATGGTGGGGTCGGAAGCCCCAGCGAAGATGAACGTGTCCTGGTCGGTGCCGCCCTGGCCGCCGGCGCCGTCGGAGTCACGCTGGCTTTCTGCACAGGCCCCCAGGCTGAGCGACAGCGCCAAAGCCGCTGCCCCCGCCAAGACCTTGCGATGAAGTGTGTTCACAGTCACCTCGATGTGTTGATATGGATGGCGGCACGATACCGTGCGGTAACCGAGTGGTGGAGGGTGCTCAGTCACGATTCGGCGTCTCTTGGCCAGCACGCGCAACGACAGATTCCGCGCGTGCCCGCGCCTGAGTGAAATACCGCCGGCGTCGACCCCTCGGACAGGGCCCATGCCCCCGGGTGTTCCCTGGCTAGGCTGGCACCCGCGTCACGCGTGGTGGGTGGCGGATCAACAGACCCAGGGGGAGCTTGTGTCCTCGACCGAGACTGCAGAAGAACACGCCAAGACCGCGTTGCTGGCCAAGGTGTCCGACCGGGCCGGCGAGATCGCGGCACGCTGGGGCGCCAACGCCGAGCAGGCCCAACACTTCCTCACCCACTACTTCCGTCATGTCGACGCCCGCGAAGTGCTCGAATGGGACATCGAGGAACTGCTGGGCGGAGTGAGTGCGCACCTGGAATTGGCGCGCACCCGTGCAGCCGGAGCGACCAACCTGAAGGTGTGGTGGCCCACCGTCGCCAGCGATGGCTGGAACAACCCGACCGCGGTCGTCCAGATCGTGCACGACGATCTGCCGTTCATCGTCGACACCGTCACGATGGAGATCCTGCGTCAGGGCTGGCAATTGCAGGAAGTGATCCATCCCCAGTTCCAGGTCCGGCGTTCCGCCGACGGCCAACTGACGGATGTCGCCCCCGAGAGTGCGGCCGGTCAGCCGGGTGTCCAGGGCGAGTCCTGGATCCACGTGGATGCGACCCCACCCCTGGGTGCGGGCGAGGAAGCGTACGCCGAGCTGGAACGCGGGCTGCGGGAGGTCCTGGACCTCGTCACCACCTGCGTCGGGGACTGGGACCCGATGAGCGAACGGCTGGCGGAAACGATCGCGCTGCTGCAGGAACGCCCGGTCCCGTATTCCTTCAGCCGGGTGCGGGGCACGATGGAATTCCTGCAGTGGCTGAGCGAGGGCCACTTCACCTTCCTCGGCTATCGCGAATATCACCTGCCCGAGGGCGGCACCCGCTTCGAACCGGTTCCCGGCACGGGACTGGGACTCCTGCGCGGTGACGTCGAGGCCCCCGACGCCTTCCAGGCCTTGCCTCCGACGGACAAGAAGCCGTCCCTGATCATGGTCACCAAGGACAGCACGCCGTCCCGGATCCACCGACCGGTGGACATGGACTACATCGGCGTCCGGCTCTTCGACGAGGAGGGCGAGGTCATCGGCGAACGCAGGTTCCTCGGCCTGTTCGCGTCGAGTGCCTATACCGAGTCCGTGCATTCGATTCCCGGTCTGGCCCGCAAGGCGCGCGAGATCCTGGAACACTCCGGCTATTCGCCCGAGTCCCACGGCGCCCAGGCGATCGAGGCAACCCTGGAGAGTTATCCGCGCGACGAGCTCTTCCAGACCCGCAGCGAGCAGTTGGCTCCTCTGATCGAAGCGATCTCACGGCTGCGCGAGCGCCGCCAGGTGCGGTTGTTCCTGCGCCGTGATTTCTACGGCCGCTACGTCTCCTGCATGGTGTTCCTCCCCCGGGACCGTTATGTCACCAAGGTGCGCACAGCTATGGAGAGGATCCTGCTCGAGCGGCTGGGCGGCGAGTCCCTGGACTTCTCCGCCCACTCCACCGAGTCGCTGCTGGCGCGCCTGCATTTCGTCGTCCACCTCGCCCCGGGCGCCCCGACGGAGGTCGACGAGGCCGCCCTGGAGGCCGAGCTGGTGGACGCTGCCCGCAGCTGGGAGGACAGGCTCTCCGAGGAACGGCTCGACAACCCGGAACATGCACAGCTGCTGCCGCTCACCCAGTGGTTGTCCGAGGGATACAAGGAGGACTTCACTGCGCGCCAGGCCGTCCTCGATCTCGCACAGTTGCAGTCGCTCAAGCACGACAGCGACATGCGGATGGTGCTGTTCGTCCCGGACGCCGAGAACGATCAGGCCGACCTGCGGCTGAAGGTGTTCCGGCGCAACTCCACGATCTCGCTCTCCCAGGTGCTCCCCCACCTGACGCTGCTGGGCGTGGAGGTGCTCGACGAGCGGCCCTATGAATTTGACCTGCCGGAGATCGGCCATGCCGCCATCTATGACTTCGGCCTCCACATCAAGGGCGGGCGGGACCGTCTCCCCGACTGGACCCCCGCGGCCAGGGAGCGCTTCAACAACGCGTTCCACGCCTCCTTCACCGGTCGGACCGAGGCTGACCGGCTCAACGGTCTCGTCACGGCTGCCGGGCTCACCTGGCAGGAAGTGTCCTGGCTGCGGCTCATCGCCCACTACCTGAAACAGGCCGGTGTCTCCTGGTCCCAGGATTCGATCGCCACAGCACTCCTGGAAGAGGTCGAGGTCACCGGCCGGCTCATGCGGCTCTTCCGGGCCAAGTTCGACCCGGACGCCTTCGACGGCGCGGCCCCGGCCGACCGCGACGACACCATCCAGGAACACAACGACGCGATCATCAGCTCACTCGACGACGTCGCGAGCCTCGAGAACGACCGGATCATCCGTGCGTTCCTTTCGGTGATCAACGCCACCGTTCGGACCAATGCCTTCCGCGAACACATCGCGCTCGCCTGCAAGATCCTGCCGCAGCAGCTGACGTGGGTTCCGGAACCGCGGCCGGCGTACGAAATTTTTGTCTGCTCCCCCATTCTCGAAGGCGTCCATCTGCGCTTCGGCGAGGTCGCCCGGGGCGGATTGCGCTGGTCCGACCGCCGCGACGACTTCCGCACCGAGGTGCTCGGCCTCGTCAAGGCCCAGATGGTCAAGAACACCGTGATCGTGCCGTCGGGAGCGAAGGGTGGGTTCGTCCCCAAGAAGCTGCCCGACCCCACCCACGACCGCCGCGCCTGGCTGGACGCCGGCCGCACCTGCTACCGCGTGTTCATCAACGCCATGCTCGACGTGACCGACAACCTCATCGAGGGCGAGATCGTTCCCCCGGAGCGCGTGCTGCGCTATGACGATGACGACCCCTATCTCGTGGTGGCCGCCGACAAGGGCACCGCGACGTTCTCGGACACCGCCAACCAGATCGCGGTCCGTCGCAAGTTCTGGCTCGGTGACGCGTTCGCCTCGGGCGGTTCCGCCGGCTATGACCACAAGGGGATGGGCATCACTGCGAAAGGCGCCTGGATCTCGGTCCGCCGCCACTTCCGCGAGATGGGGATCGACACCCAGAACGAGGACTTCACGTGCGTCGGGATCGGCGACATGGCCGGGGACGTGTTCGGCAACGGCATGCTGCTCAGCCGTCACCTCCGGCTCGTGGCCGCGTTCAACCACCAGCACATCTTCCTCGACCCGAACCCGGATGCGGCCACGACGTGGACCGAGCGCAAGCGCATGTTCGATGCCGGCGAGGGCTGGGGTGGCTTCGACACGTCGCTCCTGTCCGCGGGCGGCGGCGTGTATCCGCGCACAGCGAAATCCATCGGGATCACTCCCGAGGTCCGCGAAGCGCTCGGGCTCGCCGAGGATGTCGTGGAGCTCGCCCCGACCGAGGTGATCAGTGCCATTCTCCGGGCCCCCGTCGACCTGCTGTGGAACGGCGGCATCGGCACCTACGTCCGCGCCACCACCGAGACCGATGCCGAGGTCGGCGACAAGTCGAACGACGCCGTGCGGGTCACCGGCGCCGATCTGCGTTGCAAGGCGGTCGGTGAGGGCGGGAACCTGGGCTTCACGCAGCGTGGGCGCATTGAGTACGCCCGCGCCGGCGGTCGCATCAACACCGACTTCATCGACAACTCCGCCGGTGTGGACACCTCCGACCACGAGGTCAACATCAAGATCCTCCTAGCCGACGAGGTCCGCTCGGGCCGGATGAGCACCGAGGAGCGCAACGAGCTGCTCGAATCCATGACCGATCTGGTCGCCGAACACGTGCTCGCGCACAACTACGACCAGAACCTGGCGATGGCCAGCGCCCTGGATCAGGCAGGCGCGATGGCAGGCTCCCACGAACGCAGCATGCAGGCGCTGTCTGCCACCGGTCTGCTCGACCGGGAGCTGGAGGAGCTGCCGTCCACCGAGGAAATGATCGAGCGGATGGAGCACGGCCAGGGCCTGTTCGCTCCGGAACTTGCGACGTTGCTGTCCTATGTGAAGCTCTGGCTCGAGGAGGAACTCCTCAGGTCGGATCTGCCGGACGACCCCTATCTGGCCGACCGGCTGACCCAATACTTCCCGGAGCCCCTGCGCGCACGCTTCGCCGAGATCATGCCCAAACACCGCCTGCACAGGGAGGTCATCACCACGGTCGCGGTGAACCGGTTCGTGAATTCGAGCGGTCCGACCATGGGCCTGCGCCTGGCCAAGGAGACGGGTGCCGAGATCGAGGACATCGTCCGGGCCCAGCTCGCGGCCCGTTCGATCTTCGGGATCAGGGCCCACGAGGATCAGTGCGCGGAGTTGGACAACGTGATCGGCGCGGCGGTCCAGACGAGGGTGCGCCGCGATCTGCGGGATCTGGTGGAACGCGCCACCCGCTGGCTGCTGAGGCACCGTCGGACACCGTTGGACATCCAGGCAACGATCGACGAGTTCGTCGGCGATGTCGCCGAGGTCAAGGGCAACCTCGGCGAATGGCTGGGTTCCCAGGCGCGGGCTGAGCTGGCGGAGCGCATGACCGCGTACACGGACCTCGGCACTCCCGAGGATCTCGCCCGGGTCGCGGCGGAAGCCCCGTTCCTCCCCCAGGCCCTGCCGATCGTGCAGACCGCCCATGCGCAGAAACGTCCGGTCGGACTGGTCACCCGCGTCACCACGACGCTGTCGGAGGACCTCGGGCTGGATGATCTGCAGAGCCAAGTGTCCGAGCTGCCCCGGCAGGATCCGTGGGATGCGCTTGCTCGCGCCGCACTCCGCGACGACCTGCTGCAGGCCCGGGCGGACCTGACCGCTCAGGCGCTGGCTGCCGCTCCTGCGTCGAGCGACGCCGATGAGGTTGTGCAGGCCTGGCAGGCCGGTGTGCACGGGCTGGACGAGACGCGCCACGTGCTGGTGTCGGTGTGTGACGGTGACCCGGACATCGCCCGCCTGTCCGTGGGCCTGCGAGCCGTCCGATCGTTGTTGCAGACCTTCAGTTGAGCTGGGACCACGCGTGAACGGCCAGAGGCCCGGCTTGCGGGCCGGGCCCCACTAAGCCGGTGCCCGTGCCTGGTCCCGGGGTGCGGAGGAGGACCCGTTCCCCAGCAGCGCGAGCACGTCGCGGTGGACGGCCACGCGCTCCCAGTCGGCGCCGAACCGCTGTCCGATCTCCGCAATCGACCTTCCTTTGACCAGACGCAGATCGTGGGACGTGAAGTTGACCAGGCCACGGGCGATCACCGAACCGTCCGGACCGACCAGGTTGACCGGCTCACCGGCCTCGAAGTCACCCGTCACATCGGTGATGCCGACCGGCAACAGGGATGCGTTGCGTTCGGTCAGTGCCCGTGCGGCCCCCTCGTCGAGATGGATCTGTCCAGCCGCGAACGAGATGTGCTGCAGCCACAACTGGCGGGTGGGGCGACGCTTGCCGGTCGGGGTGAAGCGGGTGCCGACGTCTTCACCGGCCAGGGCCGCCTCGGCATTGTGTGCCGCAGTGACCAGGACCGGGATCCCGGCAGAGGTGGCGATCCCGGCCGCCTGGATCTTGGTGGTCATGCCGCCGGTTCCCACCCGGGAACCCGTGCGGCTGGTATCAACTCCGTTGAAGTCGAATTCCGAGCCCACCACATCGATGCGTCGGGCGTTCGGCTTGGATGGGTGGTCGGTATACAGCGCATCGACATCGCTGAACAGGAACAGCGCATCCGCGTGCACGAGCTGGGCCACCAAGGCGGCCAGACGGTCGTTGTCGCCGAACCGGATCTCGTGGGTGGCCACGGTGTCGTTCTCGTTGACGATGGGGATCACCCCGAGCTGCAGCAGCTTCTGAAAAGTCTCGTGGGCGTTGCGATAGTGCTGTTGCCGGGTGACGTCATCAACGGTGAGCAGCACTTGGCCGACCGGCCACCCGTATTCGTGGAACCGGCGCGTGTAGTGGGCCACCAGCAATCCCTGCCCGACCGAAGCGGCGGCCTGCTGCGTGGGCAGGTCGTTCGGCCGTCGACTGAGGCCGAGGGGCTCCAGCCCGGCGGCGATCGCGCCGGAGGAGACCAGCACCACCTCACGCCCGGCACTGCGCGCGCCGGCCAGCGTGTCGACGAGTGCTTGGATCCGATCGGGATCGAGCCTGCCGTCAGCCTCGGCCGTCAGTGACGAGGAACCGATCTTGACCACGATGCGCTTCGCGGCACCGAAGGCGTGAGCAGCTCTCCCGTTGGTCATCGATCGTCTCCGTCCGTGTCACCCGGGTCCTTGCTGGATGGCGCCTGCTTGCGCTTCGGCGCGGCATAGTTCCGGCGCATGCCCTGGGTTTCCACGTGGTCCTCCTCGGCACGCGCGGCGTGGTATTCCGCATCCCGCTGCCGACGGCGGGTCGCGGCCGGGCGCTCCTCGGTGAGCCGGACGTCCTCACCCCGGCGGGAGAGGATCTCGGCTCCCGTGTCGACCTGGGGCGCGAAGTCGAAGACGACCGCGTCGTCCCCGCCGATCGCGACGGCGTCACCGGCCTGCGCCCCGAGCTCGAGCAGCTGGTCCTCGATACCGAGTCGGTTCAACCGGTCGGCGAGATAGCCGACGGCCTCGGGGTTGGCGAAGTCGGTCTGGCGAACCCACCGCTCGGGTTTCACCCCACGGACCCGCCACATGTGGCCGCCCTCACCGTCACCGATTCGTTTGATCGTGAATTCCTCGCCCCCGCCGACCGGCTTGGGCCGGATGACGATGCGCGGCGGCTCCGGCGGCGGCAGGGCAGCACGCCGTTCACGGACCAGGTCGGCCATCGCGTACGTCAACTGCTTGAGCCCCTGGCCCGTCTTCGTCGAGATCGTGAACACGGGCCAGCCACGGGCTTCGAGATCCGGACGCACCATCTCGGCCAGCTCGCCGCCGTCGGGAACATCCGCCTTGTTCAGCGCGATCAGCCGGGGCCGGTCCTCGAGTCCGCCGTGCGCAGCCAACTCGGCCTCGATGACGTCGAGATCGGACACGGGATCGCGGCCGGGTTCGAAAGTCGCCGTGTCGAGGACATGCACCAGGGCTGCGCAGCGTTCGATGTGCCGCAGGAAGTCGAGTCCGAGACCGCGGCCCTCCGAGGCCCCCTCGATCAGGCCGGGCACGTCGGCCACGGTGAAGGTGGTGTCCCCGGCGACGACGACGCCGAGATTCGGCACGAGCGTCGTGAAGGGATAGTCGGCGATCTTCGGCCGCGCACGGGAGATGGCCGCAACGAGCGAGGATTTCCCGGCGCTGGGGAATCCGACCAGCCCGACGTCGGCGACCACTTTCAGTTCGAGGCTGATCCGGCGGCGCTCACCCTCCTCACCCAGCAGGGCGAAGCCGGGCGCCTTGCGGGCGGCGGTCGCGAGGGCGGCATTGCCGAGCCCTCCCCTGCCGCCTGACGCAATCACGAACTCGGAGCTGTTGCCGGTGAGATCGACAATCAACTCATGGGTCTCCGCATCCGTCACCACGGTCCCGTCCGGGACCATCAGGACGATGTCCTCACCCTTCGCCCCGTTCTGGTTGTCACCGCGCCCAGGCTGGCCGTTGCTGGCCCTGCGCATGGACTGGCGGTGGTATTCGACCAGCGTGGTCAGCCCTTGATCGACCCGCAGGATCACCGAGCCGCCGTCACCACCGTTGCCGCCGTTGGGGCCGCCGAGCGGCTTGAACTTCTCGCGATGCACAGAGACGCACCCGTGACCTCCGTTGCCGCCGGAGACCTCCAGGGTGACCTGATCGACAAAGGAGGGAATGGCCATGGTGCATCATCCTATGGGAAAGCCAAAGGGCGACCCCCCTGCGGGAGCCGCCCTCGGCGGTTGACTTGCTCGGCAGTTCGCCTGCGTACGCCTCACTCGGCGACCGCGGTCTCCACCGCCTTGACGTTGACCACGCGGCGACCGCGGCGGGTGCCGAAGTCAACGTGGCCCTCACGGAGCGCGAACAGGGTGTCATCGCCACCGCGGCCGACACCGTCGCCCGGGTGGAAATAGGTGCCGCGCTGCCGGACGAGGATCTCGCCGGCGTTGACCAGCTGGCCCCCGAAACGCTTCACGCCGAGGCGCTGCGCATTCGAATCGCGACCGTTCTTGGTCGACGAGGCGCCCTTCTTTGTTGCCATGGCTCAGTCCCTCCTCAGGCCTCGATGCCGGTGACCTTGACCTGGGTGTAGCGCTGGCGATGGCCCTGACGCTTCTTGTACCCGGTCTTGTTCTTGTATTTCTGGATCCGGATCTTCGGACCCTTGATCTCCGCCAGCACCTCGGCGGTGACCGTGGCCTTGCCCAGCGAGTCGGAGTCCGAGGTGACGGTCTCGCCGTCGACCAACAGCACCGGCTGCAGTTTCACATTGGAGCCGACTTCATCGGTGACCTTGTCGATCTCGACGACGTCGCCCACGGCAACCTTGTGCTGGCGGCCGCCACTACGCACGATCGCGTACACGCCTGACCTACTCTCTGTGTTCGTCGGTGAGCCACTCGTGTCGCAGGACAGCAATCGAACCGGCTCGGTCTGTGGGATGGGTCCGGATCACGCGACGGCATGACCGCAGAACACCGAGGACCCAATGTACGCGCACATCCAGCCCCGGTCAAACCGAGCCGGCGCCACGGGCAGACGGCGCCTCTATCGTGCGCTGTGACGCTGGCGCAGGCTCCGATAGACCCCGAGCACGACGTCCTTCTCCTCATCCGTGAGAACGGGATCGTTCAGGATCGCCGTTTCCGCACTGGTCTGCTCCGACGGCTCGGGCTTCTCCAGGACGCCGGACTGGCTCAGCAGATATTCCGTCGAGATGTTGAGAGCCTCCGCGATCGAACGGACGACCTTCAGCGAGGGCTGATGCAGCCCCCGCTCGATCTGGCTCAGATAGGCGTTGGACACGTTGCTCAACGCCGCGAGCTGCCGCAACGACATTGCGGAGAGCTGCCGCTGGGCGCGGATGAACGACCCCATGGAAGGACTGTTCAACAACGACTCGGGCCGGGCCTTCTTTTCCCGCTCCTCTGTCGCTTCGACCGCTGGACCCTTGGGCCGCTGGGCGGAGCTCATGTGGACTCCTCTCTCCATGGGCGTCCTTCGACTCTAGGCCGAAAGGAGACACAAACACTGCATTGACTGGCGCCACATGGGGATTTTGATCGATGGATCGAACACCCCTGCGCACTCGATGAGACACTATCCGATCTCGCGTTTCCCTTGCCACACAAGACAAACAGCGGGCCGTGCCCCTGAACGGAACGCCCTGATTGACTTCCCAAGCGGGCCCTGCGTAGTATTTCAATCGTTCCGCCAAGGACACAAAGCCACCGGAAGGATTCAAAATGAACATCACCGAGCAGTACTACTCGAACGCCAAGGAAGCTCAGGCCAAGTGGGCCGAGGCCATGAAGTCCGTCTTCGACGAGACCAAGAAGGCCTTCGACGGCCAGACCCTCGCCGTGGACAGCGCGTCCGCTGGTGAGCGTGTCCAGCAGGGCATCGACCAGGTGTTCGACTTCTGGGCGAAGGCCATCGAGTTCAACCGCGACCTGGCCAAGAAGGTTGCCGACGCGAACGTTGAGTACCTGAACGTTCTGCAGCGTCAGGCCGAGGCCGCCGGCGAGCAGGCTCTGGCCCGCTTCGAAGAGGCCCGTCAGCGCGCCGAGAAGGTCGCCAACGAGACCCAGGACGCCCTGGCCAAGTCGGCTGCCGAGCTCGAGAACTCCGCCACCCAGGTTGCCGAGCGTGCGACCCAGCAGTTCGAGAAGAACGTGAACGCCGCTGCCGAGCAGACCGTCAAGATGAGCCAGAAGGCTGCTGAGGAGACCCAGAAGGCCGCCGACCAGGCTGAGAAGGCCACCGCGCGCGCTCGCTCCGCTGCCAACAAGCAGGCCTGAGCTTAATCAGACCCAGACGGAGGTCGAGTCACTCTGACTCCT
>LSQX01400435.1_pt1 | contig 32039 bp, 43 predicted proteins | sample 654561 | NCBI WGS metagenome assembly LSQX01 (sample SAMN04489861, study PRJNA283612) | anaerobic digester metagenome | isolation source: 4 biogas reactors fed with cattle manure at either 37C or 55C with and... | place: Denmark: Kongens Lyngby | collected 2014 | reverse complement strand
CCACGAAACCCGGTGCGATTCAAAGTTGATAGCCAAAGGCGATATAGGTTGTCGGCGTACCTTGGTCGGGTTCTGCATGAAGGCTGGGGTCTGTGAGTATGGTGGCATCGAGTCAATAGCGCAGTGTGCTGGCGCTGACGGCGGTGGAATCTGCGCAGATGCGATCTTTAAGCGTGAGAATGAGCCAGCCTTAAGGCGACTAAAGGCTGCTCACGCGAAGGAAATCGAGTCACTGGTCTCCGATAGCCCACGCTACAGTGCCTTGAAAAAAGAAATCTACGCGATAGAGGTATATCTCAGTGTCGTCAACGATTAATAAATCGGCCGAGCAAGACTTCAGGGATGCATTTGAGCGCCTGAAAAAGGGTAAGACAATCCGCCTACCTTTGGGAGCACCTGTCACCCAAGCCAACGTTGCAAGAGAAGCGGGTCGAGACCCCTCGGCGCTGAAAAAGGAAAGATACCCTTTGCTGATTCTTGCGGTTCAAGCCTATGTAACCTCTAAATCAGAGCAAGAGCGGGGTCGCAAACGAACAACGGATAACAGGGCAAGAACCGATAAGCAAAAGCTTGCAGACTATCGCAAGCAGATTGATCGTCTGAGTTCCATTGTGGCGGCCCAGAATTCGACTATCGAAGATCTTCTGGATGAGGTTGATCGATTGAAGTCCGGGAGGGTGTCGCCTTTCCCTCAAGGCCATGGACAAAAAAGTGAGTGAGAAGGGCTGTATATCGAGCTTACCCATGGACATGGTGCCATTTAGTAAAAGCCCTGTGGTACCTGGCTTTGAGGCATGTCCATATTTAGGNNCCAGTATTTGCCCTTGTAGACTGCATTCATTCTATGCGAGCTGTGAGCGCGTATTCCGCCCGGATCTGGCCCGCGCCCCGATTGTCGTTTTGAGCAATAACGATGGGTGTGTTATCGCCCGATCTGCCGAGGCCAAGCCATTCATCAAGATGGGCGACCCTTTCTTCAAGATCAAACCGCTGATTCGCCAGCACAAGATCGAGGTGTTCAGCAGCAACTACGCCTTGTACGGGGATATGAGTGACCGGGTGATGACTCTGCTGGAGCAGAGATTCCCAGCCGTGGAGGTGTATTCCATTGACGAGGCCTGGGCAATGCTCACCGGGATGCCTGAACCGCTTGAGCGCCACGGCCATGAAGCCCGAGCGGAAATACTCCTCAAGACCGGCATTCCCGTTGGCATTGGAATCGCCCACACGAAGACGCTGGCCAAGCTGGCGAACTATGCCGCGAAAAGGTGGATGCGCCAGACCGGCGGCGTGGTGGATCTGCGCGACCCCGTCCGCAGAGACAAGCTCTTGAAAGCAACCGAGGTCCATGAGGTCTGGGGGATCGGCTCTAAGCTGACTGAGCAGCTGGTGGCCATGGGTATTCGCACTGCGTGGGATCTGAGCCAGGCCGACCCTGCCCTGCTGCGCAAGCGTTTCAGTGTGCTGGTCGAGAAGACTGGTCGTGAGCTCACAGGAACAAGCTGTCTGGAGCTGGAGGTGACCAGCCCTGCCAAGCAAGAAATCTGCTGCAGCAGGGCATTCGGTCACCGGGTATTCACACTGGACGAGCTCAAGGAGTCAGTCGCCTCCTACTGCACCCGGGCCGCGGAGAAACTGAGGGCACAAAATTCCCTGTGCAAGGTCCTGCAGGTAGGGATTCGCACAGGCATGTTCAACCCGGATGAAGAGCGCTATTCCCGCTCGATGCTCTGCCATCTACCCCACCCTACCGACGACACCCGGGCGATGATTGCAGCTGCCATGCAAGGTCTGGAGGCAATTTATCGCCCCGGGCCTGCCTATGCCAAGTCTTCCATCCTGCTGATGGGCTTGTGCCAGAAGGAACAATTCACTGGGGATCTGTTTGAGTCCGGCCAAAGCGCCAGCAGTGCCAAAGCCATGCAGGTCATGGACAGCATCAACCAGCGCTGGGGGAGAAATACCCTGCGCCCCGGCCGACTGATAACCGATCCGAGCTGGGGTATGGAGCGCCAGCACCTGAGCCCCAGCTATACAACCCGCCTCGATCAGCTCTGGACGGTTAAAGCTTGAGCCAACCGGCTGCAACCGGAAGAGTTTGGGTTTAACCTGCAGCCGTTCATAATGCGCACAGTAGCGAATCACAAGGCAGTCCATTCAAGGAGTGAAACCATGTTTATCAACTTGCTCAAGGAGCTGGCATGACAACCATCAAGGTGATTATTCGCGAATCGAATGGACGGGAGTACTCCCATACTGCTCGTACAGATGATCTGGATATGGCCCGCTATCGCGCAATCAAGTCTGCCTTTGGCCCGGGCAGATCGAGTCATCGCCACCCTGGAACCAGTGTAGGAAAAGACGAGCTCGCTGGTGCCCAGCATTGCGACATCATTGATGTGGATTCACGCGAGACGGTTGTTGCCGGTGTGTTTATCTCTGCAGAGAAGGTCAAGCCGTTCAGCCACTTCACCATCATGAAGCTGGTAAAGGATCAGTACCGCCCGAATGGTGAATGGTGCAACACCGGGGAGAAGCTGAGCAAAATCAAGGCTGTGGCAGTTGATGAATACCGTGCGTGGCGCACCATGAACCCTGGCGCTACATCGTGTCTGATGGCAGTGAACAGTGACGGTACCGATGGCCCCATTATTGAGCGGCATAACAGTGAAATCCAGTAGAAGCAGGAACAACCTTCTCATACTCTGGTGGTTCCTCCTTGGGCTCTACTTCGTGATTGCATCCGGGGGTGGTGGTAGTGGCTTTGTCAGTGGGGCTATGGCCATGTTTTGTGGTTTCATGGTTGCAAGAAGCATTGCAACCGTTTTAGAGGAGCCTTCGAGTGGTTCAACCGACCAACAAGCCGATACCGCAGCCTGACACCAGTACCCAGGCTATTAACTCCCGCATCAGAGCAGCAACGGCCCATACCTTTCCTGGAATGCCACTTGAAGACCGACTGGTTAAGCTGCTCGGCGTATCTCCCTCGGTAGCTCATGAACTGGCTTCTGGTGAGCGTTTCTACAACACCGGCATGCTGGAAGTCATCGCTCAGAAGATCGGCTATACAGTGGCGATGCTTTTTGCCGGAAATGGCATTGCCTACTGCAAACCCACGTCAGAAAACCTCTCAGAAGACGAGCAGGCTTTGTTGGCGGAATGGAGGCAAATCACTCCGACCACCAAAAACGCTTTTTTGTTCATCCTCGATATTTACGTTGGCGAAAACAGCCGTTTTGAGCAGCTTGAACATACAGTGAAGGTTAGAGTGTTGAGCAGTTTAAGGGGGATTGTTGAGCTGGAGGGCCTTGAGCCGGGATTGGTTCGCATGGCAAAACGCGCTCTGGTTTCAGCGATAGATTACTTTTTGGTCGGTGAGAGCGAGCTGGCCAGCGCGGCCCCGATCAATACCCCGCTGCACGTTTTGGCAGGGCGGGTATTGCCTGGAGTGGAGCATATCGAAGGTTTTATCTGAGTGAAGGCTCCCAGCCAGAGGATGAATCAAGGGCTGGTAAGCCGCAGGTTTGGGAAATCATAGCAAGTGGTATTGTATGTACATGAGCTGGCAGCAGCTCACACCGCCCCGGCGGAACCGGGCATCCTGATAGGAGCAACATCGTGATCAAGATCAAGTACACCCTCACCCAGGGTATGTCCAACACTGGCACCCACACGGAATTAACCACAACTACCGGCCCCCGCAACCTGGTCAAGGTTGCGGAAACCTACGAGCAAACCAAGCGGCGACTCAAAGAGGCCTATGGCAATATCGGTTGCGGCCGGGTGTGGGTAGAGGTTGATGGGCGAGAGCTGGGCGAGGATGAGTTGTTGCAGCTGCGTCGCCAGGAATATGAGCTGGATCTGGACTACTGGAAATCCAATGGCGCGATCGGCAACGGCCCGGATACCCCGACCGCAAGAGCAAAGGCCCTTCTGGCCGATCTGGCGGAGGAAGCCGTATGAGCGCCCGTAACAAATACCTTGAGTGGGCTCGCTCCCCGGTATCTGCCCGGGAGCGGGGAAAACCCACGACCTTTGACCTGGCTGAGCTGAGCGGCAGGGCATTCGAGCTCCAGGAGCTGACCGGTCTGCGCTTCGATGAGGCAGCATGGCTGGCCGGTATTACAGCAATGCTGATCTACAGCCATCACCAGCTGCTCAAGCCCGACTTACCGGTACCTCAGGCTGGGTTCATTTACACCTGGGCAACCCTATCACCCGACACCCGCAACAGCGGCAGGGTGCACATCAATCAGCGCCGCTTTGAGCGCTGGCTGAACGCCTGCAACGAACACGGGCGCATGTCGGAGTGGTACTCCTACACCCTGGAAGCGCTGAAGGTGGTGCGTGGCGCAGACTTCGACATACGCACCCTTTACGACATTGCCGCCCTGCGCTGCGATCCCGAAGCACCGGTTGCAGGGATAAATTCTCTGGCCAGCCGCCTGGCTCTGGAGTTCTACAGCCACCAGCCGCACGGCCTGGATGGAAAACCCCCCAAGCAAACCCCTACTGACGAACTGATCGGGTATCAGCAGTGAGGGATGCTCTGATCAACCTGCGGGTTCCCCAGTCTGTCAAAGGCCGCTGGGTAAGAGCTTCACGCACCTGTGGAATGCGGCTGACAGACTGGATTATCGAAGCCGTAGAGAATCAGCTTCGGCAGCAAATTATCGGCGTTGTCATCCCTGACGGGATAACTTTTGCTGACCTTCGCCTGCAGCGCGAACCTGACGGCAGCTTGAGTTTTGACTGGCCTGTCATCGAGCAAATATGCCAGAGCAACAAGATCCCGGTTGAGGTTTTTGCTCAAGGCCCAGAGGAAAACTTGTCCCGGCTATTCGTGATCTGGTATCACACCCACATTCAGAACGGCGGTGATCCTGATCCGGTAACTGAGGATTTGCTGCGGGAGGTCGAAACTGAAGACCAGGCAGGCCAGCCCTTCAGTTACCCGCCGGGGATAGCATGAGGCAACACCATAATTACCTGACAACCTGGCCACACCTACGGAGAGCGCTATGGATACCGAAGAACTCTTGATGGAAGTGCGATCCGTCACAAAAGACCTGGCCCGTCAGGACACCACGGAGCACCGGTGCCGTTACTACGGTGAAGCCCGCGGGATGATCAAAACCCTGCAGCTTTTGAGGCTGATAGATAGCTCAGAGGCGCAGGCGCTGAAATTGAAGGCGTGGAAGGCCCACGACCAGGCGATCAATCAATGCCTTGAGGCAGGCGAACCAATTGACGCTCATGTCCTGACCCGCCATAAATTCCAGGTACGGATGTATCCACAAGCTTCGGAGGAAAAATGACCCTCACAACACTGGAGCAGACCTTGCTCAACAATGCTCGCAAACACCAAAAGGAGCTGGCTGCTTTTTATGCTAAAAGCCAGACAGGACAACTCAATGAAGAAGAGCACACAGACTACAGCCTATGCTGTGGTGGATTCACGGAGCTGATTTCGCTGGCGCTTTACAACAGCGGGTTGAGCCCCGAAGCATCAGTTCAGATGAAGCAGATTGAGCAGGACGACATCGAGGCGCTGAAACTTTACCGGCCCGTCGAGGATAGTAAGTCAGGAAACAAAGATTTCCTCAAACCTGTTCGCGCTATAGAGCCAGCCAACCCCACCACCAAAAATTAAGGCAGGCCCGACACAGCCGAATCTCGTTGGAGTTCTACCTACCTCTCTGGTCGCTTGGGTTTCCCGGGCCACCAGAGATACTGGAACCGTAACCCACTGACTCACGGTTCCCGCATGAATGCCTTTACCTCACCCAGTCTGATCGATCACCTATCCAGCCCTGAGCTCCTACCAGCGCCAGCTGACCAGTTGCCGCTCATGGATAAAGTCCGGCTGGCGGTTGCGGCGATCAAGGCGCAGATCCTGTCTGGCAGGCATTGCACTGTTGCCTGGAGCTCAGGCAAGGACAGCAGCGTCATGCTGGCGATCACCTTGCTGGCGCTACGGGAGCTGATCAACGAGGGGGCCAAGGTGCCCACCCTGCACATCCTCAATGCCAACACCTTGATGGAGAACCCGGCCATTGTCGGGTACACGCAGCACCAGATACAGAAGATCAAGCGCTATGCCCAGCAGCACAGTCTCCCGCTGCGGGTCTGGATTGCCTCCCCCAGCCTATCCAACGATTACCTTGTGAGCGTCATTGGCGGGCGCTCGATCATCAGCGTGGGCGGTTCCACAAAGTGCCAGCAGATGACCAAGGCCTACCCGCTGGCCAGGCTCAAGCGTGAGATCCGTCGCCATATCGCAGAGGAAAACAACCTGCGGCCGAAGGAAGTCGAGATCGTTACCCTGGTCGGTACCCGCTTCGATGAATCTGCTGCCCGTAAACGCGCAATGGAAGATCGAGGGGAGAACGCCTTTGAGGCAATTGATGCCATGGGCGATGGCCAGCTGGTGCTCTCCCCTATTGCCCACTTCACCCAGATGGATGTGTTCGAGTTCATTGGCCTTGTCCGGTCTGAGCGGATTGAGTGTTATGACAGCTTCGACGAGTTGACCCGAATCTACAGGGACATGAACGGCGGTGACTGCATGGTGACGGCCTACCTTTCTGGAAGGGAACAAGAGCGAGCCCCCTGCAACGCTCGCACCGGTTGCTGGACATGCGCCCGGGTAGCACGGGATTCCAGTGCAGAGTCGCTGATTGCCACAGAGGGCGATAAATACGCCTGGATGAAGCCCCTGACTGCATTGCGCCAGTTCATGATTGATCACCACTTCAATCCTGATGCCCGAGCATGGCTGGCGCGAAAGGTTGGCCAGGACGGGTACATTGATATCGTGCCCAATGCCTACAGCCCCCAGCACTGCCGGACATTGCTTGAGCTCACGCTCAGCATCCAGGCTGACGAGGAAGACGAAGCCCGCCGCCTGCGCATAGCCCCACGGTTTACGCTACTGACCCTCAAGCAGGTTATGGCCATTGAGCTGAACTGGGGCCGCTACGGGTACCAGGAGCCCTGGACAGCGATGCGGATCTGGCGGGACATATACCGTGATGGCAAGCGGTACTCCATCCCAGATGCACCCCGGGCCACCTTCACCTCCAAGGATGTGGCATTCAAGGCCCGGGTACCCTTTGCTGACAGCCAGTACAACGATCTGTACAGCGGTCTGCGTGACATCGATGCAGCCGCGGCGGATTGCGAAAGCCTGACCCTTACCCGGGATGGCCAATATGTCACACGCTGCGTCGTTGGTGATGAATACGATATCGACGATGAAGGACTGGAGCTGTTCATTGAGTTCGAGCTCGATAATGTGCTGGCCAGCTACCGCCTCAACCAGTCCCCCAGCGCCGCTATTCACTACCTGCTGGGGTTGGGTACCGTTCAGCTGTACAAGGGCTCACACGCCGACTGGGACAGGATGCTGAGGGTCAGCAACCAGCTGCACCGCCATCAGCTCCAGCCGCTGCTGCATGATCCTCACGCTATCGTAGAGCACCTGCTGGCCAAGCAGGGCAAAGCCCGGAGCACCGCACAGCAATTCACACAAGCAATGCACCACCAGGAAAAACTTTTTTGATGAGAAGGAAGGGTAACCATGTCGGATCAAGCGCTGGAACAACAGGTCATCGAAACGATCCCCGGCTGTACAGAGCAGCTGGCCATAGAGGTATGTGGCTCCCTGGAGTTCGGCCTGAAGCGCGAGCTCGATGAAGCTGAATGCAAGCAGGTGTTCAACGTAGTTGAGCAGGTTCTGAGCTTTGGAGTGCAGCCCTATCTATCCGGGGCAAGGATTCTACCAACAACTGATTCCCAGCCTGGCACGGGCGCAACCCAATCATCCAATCTGCAGAGATAGAACCATGGCAAATCGCGGTGAATTAACCAGCTCAATCCAGAGCAAAGCGCAAGAGATATCAGGTGGTGCCAGCCAAATGCAGATCCGGGAGGACTTCTGGCAGGCAATGAGTCACCTGCTGCTACTGGCCTATGTCGATTACGAGAACCAGCCGGATTAAGAGGAGCACACAGGATGTTTGCCAAAGGCCCGATGCCAGGGGCAACCCCAAAAGCTGATGCGCTGGCGCTGTTGCCGTCCGGTACCGTCTGCAACCGCGTCACGGCGATGGGAATCACCGGCTATGTGGTGATACTCCCGGACGGCCGAAAAATCGCCAGTGCCGGTAATGCCAATGGTGCCTGGGAGAAGGCGCTGTCATGGGCTAAAACACCCAAGTAGACCAACAGCACTACACCCAAGATTCAACTATCGCCGGGGCATCCCCCGGCTGGCGCTCCAAGCGGATCAGGCCAGCCGGTAGCTGCGCTCTCAGGCCATCCAGATCCCGGGCAACCAAGACATCAGCGGTTGCCCGGGATACCGGCGCACCGTCCTCAACAAGGCTTTCCCAGCGACGGGCAACAAACTCCCCCGGGAAATCCGATGGCTTCTCGTATACCGTCCAGATCGACAGGCTATTTTGCGGCATAAGACCCTTCCTATTGCGTGATTGAGCGAATGCTCAGCTTTTACACCCTACTGCAGCTTCCATATCAGGCCCAAACGCAAAACAGATCTGGTTGCGCTGGGCCTGCCAGCGTTTCTGGAAGCGTTTCGGTACGCCAGGCTGAATACGGTCAAACTTGGATATCAGCGTCAAAGCCTCTGCCCATCCAAGCTTGTTATCGCCGGGCTGTAGCTCAGTCACACCGTATTTGCTGGCCAAGGCAGCGGCACCGTGTTCGACAAAAACCGTGGCTGTCATGTCCTCGAAATGGATCTCAAACATCCTTTGCCTCTCTACGCTCGGCCAGAACGGCCTCATGGACTCTCTCACTCAGCACATCACAGCATTGCTTGCCATATTCCTCGTTGAATGCCATGCAGGCGTGGTGTTCCTTGTCACCGGCTTCTGTACAGGTCACATGGCTACCGCAGCGTGACCCGCAGACATCGCAGTAAAACTCCACCACCTCGACCAGACGAGTTTTCCTCATGCCTGTACCTCCCCCTCGATCCCAACCAGAGGAGCATCAGCGCCCATTGGGGCATGCAGCGCTGCTTTCTGGCCGTCTTCATGACCAGCCATGACGGCATATATTTCCTCAGGTTTGATTTTCCGCTTTCTCGGTTTGACGTACTTGAGGTCAGAGTGGTGCTTGGACATGAAGGCATCCATGGCCAAGGCGGTTTCGTCATCAGCGCCAGCAAACGCACTCACCTTGCTGGAGACGGCGACAATCCACTGTTCTGCATAACGAGCACCCATGCTGCGCTTGAACCCTCGGCCCTTGTTGGGCAAGGAATCCTGGAAAGCTTTTTTCGCCTTATCGAGCTGGCGGGATAAAACCTGGTAGGCATAGCCAGCCATTTCACCGGAACCAAGAGGCCCGATGAAAACCACTGAACACCCTTCCCAGCGGGAATGTTCAGTGATGTAGATGCAGCCGAACGCATCAGCGACGGTAGAGCTCAGCAGACGCACCCACAACGGCGGCATCCGGCGGCTATCACTCACCTTCATGGAGTATTGCTCGATACTGGAGGCAAGCACATCGGACTGTTCCAGCTGATACTTGTCCATCAGCTTGCGGGCCTGGCGTAATGCGGCCTCAGCCTCATGGGTGTTCGATGAAGACCCAAGGGCCAAACACTTGCGGATCTTGTCCAGGGCGCGTTTACGCAGTCGTTCCTGATCTGGGCTGTTCATTCCTTCCTCGCAAAACTGATTTGTCAGGGACATCCTACGACAGCGCCAGCAATACCCAAGCCTATAACGGCCTGCATCCGGGTATGATTTGGGTATCACCCAGCAGATAGTATCTTCCAGATTTGTTGGATACCGGATCAGGAGCAGCCACATGCGTAAAAGTAAATACGGAAACATGCCGCCAGAGCCTACATATACAGCGACAGTTCGAGGCGATGCCGGGGTTTACCGGGTACTGGGAATCGACTGGATGTATCACCGGGTGCTGCTGGATCGTGCTGGTCTGGAATGGACGCCGATCAAGAATGTCGCTCTACACCCAGTGCAGGACGAAACTGCGCTCGAAGATGAATAACGAAGGATTATTGTGATGACAAACAACACCCCCCAGTCGGATCTGCTGGAACGCCTGGATACTTTGACGCACCAAGAGCTGAAGCGTTACCTGGTGCAGGAGTTGACCCGGAAGAAGCTGGGGCTGGTCTGGGAAGCTGACCTGATCCAGAGGGACACCGCGCTCAACGAAAATCTGGTCTTCCCTGAACTGGTGGCAGACCAGTCCGTTCTGGATGACAGCGGTGCAAGCGGCAACCTCATCATTGAGGGGGATAACTTTGATTCGCTGCGGATGCTCAAGGCCACTCATGCTGGCAAGATTCGAGTGATACTGATTGATCCGCCCTACAACACCGGCAACAAGGATTGGGTCTACAACGACAGCTACCTGAAGAAGGATGATCGCTGGAAGCATTCGACCTGGCTTGAGTTCATGTATCAGCGCATGGTGCTGGCGCGTGATCTGCTGACCCCAGACGGGGTAATCATGATCTGCATCAACGATGAGAACCGGGCACGGCTTGAGCTGATGATGGATGAAGTTATGCCGGGGCGGCGCATTGGATGTTTTGTATGGCGTAGTCGCACAGGGGGGAATGATACCAAAGGCGCGTTTTTCTCAGACAACCATGAGCATGTTCTGGTTTACGGCAACGATGGCTTCCAGTTCTCTGGCGATGAAAAAAACTACTCGATGTACAAGTATCAAGAAGGTAACAGGCTTTTCCGTTTAAGCGACCTCACCTCTCCCAAAGATTACAACGAGCGGCCCAACACTTATTATCCCATCTATGACCCGGCTGAAGGCATTCATTACCCCTGTAATCCTCAACGGGTTTGGGCCTATGCAACAGACCTGAGAATCAAAGAGGGCCAGAGAACCCGATCTGACACGATAGAGACCCTTATAAAAACGGGACTGATCTGGTTCCCACCGAGCCAACGGGTTGAATGCTTTACGACGAAGGAACAGCTGCTTGAGTCAATCGAGAAGGGCGACGTTCCTATGAGTGGAAGAACGCCTCTCCTTTTTGCAGAAATGCCTGATTTGGATTTCTGGATTGGCAAGCGGATTGGCTATGGCAGGCCCGCATTTAAGCGTTTCAAAGACGGCCTGAAAAATGAGAATCAGCCTATCTCATCCTGGCTGACTCCGCGTCAAGAAAACGAAACTGTTATTGAAGGGCTCAACATGCCGGTGGTGGGGGCAACTGAAGAAGGCTCCAAGGTTCTGAATGACGTAATGGGGTCTAAGGCATTTCCTTACCCCAAACCCCTTTCACTGCTTTCCAGTCTTTTATCACAAGCCTCCCGGCCTGGTGACACTGTGCTCGATTTCTTTGCTGGGTCTGGCACAACCGGTCATGCGGTGCTGGCGCTGAATGCCGAGGATGGCGGTGGTCGTAAATTCATCCTGTGTTCCAGCACCGAGGCAACGCCCAAGGAGCCGGAAAAGAATCTTTGCCGCGACGTGTGTGCTGAGCGCATCCGCCGTGTCATCAATGGCTATGGCAAAACCGAAGGGCTGGGTGGTGACTTCGCTTACTTGACCTTGAGCTTGGTCGAAGAGGCAGACCTGTTGTTCGAGTCTACCCCCGAACATGCCTATGCCCTGCTTTGCATCCGGGAGACCGGCAAGGTGCGCCAGCCCAATGCAGGACAACCAGTATGGCCGGTAGCCATCGAAGAGCATTCCGCTATCGTGGTGTGCCCGAAGCTGGATGCAAAGGCGGTTGAAGTCCTGACCAACTTGCAGGTGAGCCGGTTGGTGGCCTACACAGACCGCCCTGACAGCCTGCAGGACGCATTTGAAGGTAAATCCATAGCGGTGACAGCCTATCCGCTTAGTGACGCTCTACGCTGGGGGCAGGTCGCGCGTACCCGAGATATCCCTGCAGCAAGTGAGAGCGCTGAGACGGAGGCGACCCAATGACATCGCTGACACTGGATGTTTCAACGCCACAGGGCTTCACCCTGATTCCTGAGAGCTTCCAGCAGCAGCTGATCGAAGGGATGACCAACAAGCTACTGCGGGATGACCCGCCACCCTGTCTGCTGCGGGCTCCTACCGGCTCAGGCAAAACCTTTGTATTGAGCAAAGTGCTGGGCAACGTCAGTGATCAGCAGAGCACAATCTGGTTCTGGTTTGTACCCTTCGTGAACCTGGTAAACCAGACGCTTGATTCACTGGTTTCCAATGCGGGTGACCTGTCCCCCGTACTGTTTGCCGATGGCCTGAACCAACAGCCCCAGGCAGGCCAAGTTCTTATTTCTACTACCCAGGGCGTATCGCGAGCAGCATGGCGCAAACAGGGTTATAACACCGGCGGGAGTGAGCTCGCCCGCACACCAGCCGAGTTCGTGGCCCTTGCCCGGGTTGATGGGCTGAAGGTCGGGGTTGTTGTTGATGAGGCGCATATTGCGCTGGATAAGGCGACCGAGTTTGGGCAGTTCGTGGCGTGGCTCAATCCAGACTATCTCACGCTGGCCACGGCCACCCCGAAAAGTGAGCGGATAACCGAGTTCCTGACCAATGCCGGGATGAGCAGCTTTGAATCGTTCAACGTCAGCCGTGACGATGTGGTGAGGGCGCGACTCAATAAGGCCTATATCGAGGCCGTTGTGTACGAGCTACGACGCACCACCTCAACGGTAGCCGACCTGAAGGGAACTGTTCTGCGCCAAGCCTGGCTTCGCAACCAGATGATCAAGCAAGCCTTGGCCCAGGCGGGTATTCCAATGACCCCTTTGCTACTGGTACAGGTGGAGAACGGCAAGCATTCAATCGAAGAGGCAGAGCGCGATCTCATTGAGCTTTGCAAGGTTTCTCCTCNNCCTCATGCCATTGGTAAGCACTCATCGGACACACCAGACCCGCAGTTGATGGATGCGATTGCAAATGATGTGACCAAAGAGGTTCTGATATTCAAGCAGTCAGCAGGTACCGGCTTTGATGCACCTCGGGCTTTTGTGTTGGCGTCCACCAAGTCAGTAAACGATGCTGACTTTGCGATGCAGTTTATCGGCAGGGTGATGCGGGTTTCTCGGCAGATCCGCGCCAGCTTTACGAGCCACGATGATATCCCTGTAGAACTCAATACGGCGTATATCTATCTGGCCAACGCAGCAGCCCAGCAGGGTTACCAGCAGGCGGTGCAGATCACGGAGTCTGTTCAAACCCAGTTGGAAGGCGAAGTGGAAAAAATGGCGGTTCGGACAACGAAGTCTGGCGCTACCGTCTACACTAACGCGCCCTCGAATCAGGCCCAGTTGACACCACGAATGCCGCTGCCAAGCAAGCCTGACACAGACGGTTTGAACGACGATGCCCCGGCCTCGGCTGTAACTTCCTCGTCCCCGGTCAGCAGCGCCCCGGATCAGCAGCCATCCTTCTTCACCAATTCCGAGCTCGATGATCTGGATACCCTGGTACCGGATCACGCGATCGATAAACGGCCGCGCCCGGAGAAGGCGGCTTCTCGCGAGCAGTGGGAAACCATCATGAAAGCCCGTGGGGTACTGATGTACCCGCGCCGGGAAAGCCTTACCAATGCACCTATCAGGCTCAAGCGCGAGAGCAAGCCAGATGCCGTGGATATGACAGAGATCGTGCGGCGTAGTGCTACCCGGCTGGCACTTCAGGAAAGCCACCTGCGTAATGCCTTGCTAGCAGTCCGGGGCCGCTTACAGGAAACGGAGCGAAGGACGGAGCTCACCAAGCGTGTCGTTACTGACGGCAAGGTGCAGGTCATCATCGATCGTAACCGTATTGCCGCCGAGGCCAGGCAGGCGATGGCCGCTTTACCGCAGTTCGAGGATGCCGACAGCCGTACCCTTGTTCAGGTTATGGCAGGTCGGGTAAGCCCGCGCCTTCGGGATACATTGGAGGATGCTGATACGGTCGTGTCTGACGCCGAGTTTGAGCGCATGGCGCGTACAGCGGCCTGCTGGCTGATTAGGGCGCACATCACCCAGATCGAAGAAGCATTGCATGAAGATATGGCCCTGCTCGCGTTGACGGTCGATGCAGAGCCTCTGCCGGATATGATGCTGTTCCCGGCTTCCATGGCATTGCCAGCGTCACCAAAGAATCTATATGGGGTGCTACCGCCCAGTAAGGATCAGCTGCTGGAGCTGGAGCAACAGGTTCTTCTGGAGGATCGTCACTTACTTCAGGATAAGGAATGGCAGATTGGGGTCATAGGAGACGTAATTCTTCGTACAGGGCGCTTTGACCACACATTCACTTTGAACTCTGATGAGTTGGAATTTGCCAAAGCTCTGGACAGCGCCAGCTTCGTGGCCTGGTGGTTCCGTAATCCAGAGAAGAAACCTTATTCAGTCCGCTTGGTGCGTGGGGAGCACCGCAACTTCTTTTACCCGGATTTTCTGGTTTGTCTCTCGCATATTGATGGTGCAGAGCCAATTCAAAGGCTCATTGAGACGAAGCACGACTTGAAGGATGCGAAGCGCAAATCGGTGCATACCCCGGAGCATTACGGGAAAGTGCTGTTTCTCACTCGCGATGGAGGGCAGTATTGCGTGGTAACACCTGAAGGCTCCGTAGGTGACGCGCTGGATCTGGATGACCTCGAAACACTACGCGAAGCACTACAGCGAACGATCCCATAACACTGCCATCAATCCGCTTGGGTGGTACAGCCAGCCGCAACGCTGTGTACTACCCAAGTCTCTCCCTTCCAGGAGAAGTGACTTTCTCCACCAGCAGTCTGCCCTCTTGATCTGTTTCCTGACCCGCGCCAGTTCGGGATTCCGCGGGTTTGGGCGATACTATAGGTAACTCAAGGGGAGACAGACAGATGAGCATCCTTACTCGAATCGCAAAGACACTGCTGGCAAATAACACTCAGGATCAGGCTTACGCAACCGTAGTTTATCCAACTCGGGGGCAGGCTGTAATCGTTCATGACGGTCTTGGCATCCAGCAAGAGCGCCCTTGGTACGAAGCGGCCCAGGAGGAAGCTCAGGAAGCAGCACCGGCAGAAACTCGCCGTGAGGCAAAGCAGACCAGCCAGCGTAGCGTGAAATCTCGCACAGCGCCGGTGAAGGCAGCACGTCGCAACTCTGCGGAGGAACAGGACGATTTCGATTTGGGCGTACTGCCCCAGCCGGGTCGCCTCAAAACCGGTTTCAGCCTTTTCGGCAGCAGCGAGCTGATCGATGCCAGCATGACCGACTACAATCCGGCTTCGGGCATGGCTATGCTGGGTGGCGGTCTCGATGCTGGCGGTAACGCCTTCGGCACCTACTGAGCCTCGCTGACCGCCAGCCGGTCAGCAGGGTACTGGCGCAGGTACTGGCGGCTTTCCTCAGCGGTAGCCTTTAGCCAGCCGTTGATAGCCCCACTGTCTGCACCGCAGTTTCGCCACCACAACCAGACAGAGCGCCTACCCTGAAGCCCAGCAGCTTTGCAAACCCAGCGGCTTCCGGCGCAGACGGCCAGCAGTCAACCCAGTGATCCGGGTTACTGGCGATGGTAATCGCATACCGGGGCAGATCCGGCCTGACTTCCTGTTCGCTGATGATGACTTCAGCCCGCTCATCGACATAGCGCTTCAGGAGCTCGATGGTGCGAGCCCCCTGCCCTACCAGGATAAGCGGTGAGGTAGGGGCGGCGGATTTGGTGGCTTCAGAAGGTTGTGCAGCAAATTCCACGGGTAAATCTCCTTGTAAGCAACTGTGCTGGATGCCAAGTTGATGATTCCACAGACTGGCGCAGTCCCAAGCGCTGGCACTGTAACCCCCTCGGCACCATGGCTTTATCTATTTGGAACCGGAATCACGCGGAATAGGAAAGAGGTGTTGCGCTTGAGAGGGAGTGCGGGCCGGAGGAACCAGCCCGCGAGGTACGGGAAGAATATTCCCTCAGCTGAGGGTAACGGGCCGTGGTTGCTTCATTCGCGCCAGCAGATTATTCGCACACCGGCCAATCTGCTCAGGGCAAATTCCCGGGTAGGCCATCTGTACCTGGTGATACAGGTGAGCATGGCAGTCAGCCTTCGCCTGAAGGGTCTCGTAAATGAAGTTTTCCACTTCACCGTCACTGGGGCTTGCTTCCAGTTTTCTCGCAGTGTTATCCATGGGAGCTCCTGGTCAGTTGTGCCGACTCAGCGGCTGAGAAGTGTGTAACGGAGTGCGGTAGGGGTATCCAGCGGCCCAAACGACACTATCAATGGCTTTGGCCAATACATTTTCGTCGGCAAACCGGGTGTTGGGCTCAAGAATCGGATTCAGCAGCATATGCGCCAGCTCGATTGTGATGCGCGAATGCACACCCCAGATCCAGCAGCACTCAGCTTCAGTGCTCGGCCTCATGCCGTAGGCCTCAAGGGTCAGAGCAACAACACCCCTGTGCCACGCTGGCAGCTGGACTGCGATTGATCCGCAAGGCAGTTGGCGCAACAGCTTCCACTCCTGCTCAACCCGTCCCGTACCCACCGCAAAGGGCAGAACCTTGTTGTGCTCATATTCAGCCTCAGCGGCCGCATACAGCTGGCCTGCATCATGAGCCTCAGGGTCTTCCACTTCATAGCAGCGTGACCCTCTGGAGCCAGCCCATGGGCCAAGCATCTGCACGGTAGTGCCCTTGAGCTCCACTGTGCCCTGCAGGCCATTGATGATGATTGAGATTGCGTTTGTTTCCATGTTGGTTAGTCGTCTACCTGGTTATACAACGGCCCCCAGTGTTCCAGAGGCCGCATTAAACCCAAGCTCAGCCCTTGCCCAGAAGGAAGTTGAAGGTGTCGTGCAGGGGGATCTCATCCAAAGCATCGGTAATCATGCCGATGACATTGATGCCCTGGCTCTCCAGAAGAAAGACCACTCCAGTAAGGCATCCAAGAAAAATGGCCAGCCGCAGCAGCTTCTTTACGAGGAAAAGGCCCGCGACCACGGCCAAGGCCATGATGCCCAGCGTTTCCGGGGACATGCTCGCCGGGAAAAACGAGGCCATCAAAATAGAGGGGTACTCGATCAGCGCTTGCATACTTGAGCCCTCCCCGGCACCACCGTTGCAATCGATCGGAATGCCGATGACTCCACTCTGGCGGACGTTTTCTCTCTGATGTTGACCCGCGCCATCTCAATTGCATCTGCAGCTGCGAGCTCTACCTCACGGCGAGCATCGTCCATATGGGACTTATTGGATTCGAGGTCGAGCTCGATAAGCACTGCGAAGCGCTGACGGTAGTTGTAGGCAGTTGCCATATACTGATCCTCTATTGAACGTAGGCCCACCAGGCTTCCTCGTTTGCGGGAATGAGCTTGCCCTGGAAGGAAAGCCCATGGGTGGGCTGGCTGATAATGCTGGCCACGCCAACACGACCATCATGGATGACCATCACGCTCCCGGAGCGCGGTTTAATCTTGGGGTAAGGAGCCCACTGTGCAGCCTTAGGCAGCGGCACACCGTAAAGCTGGGGGTCGCGCACCGCGGCATTGATCAGGGCCAATCTGGCTTGCCGAATGCAGGCGAACTCAACCTTCCTGGTCGGGTTATCCTGCGGGGTGACGAGCCGAATGATGTCGGGCTCGCGTCCGGTAGAAACCAGTGCGTATACCTGGTTGTCCGGCCGGGTAAGCATGACTTCGAGCATACTCATCAAATCACCTTCTGTAGCTGTTATTCACTACGGGTGATGATGAGCCTCAGAGCTTGAGGAAAAAGGTTAAATACGGACAGATTGAGGGTTTAATACCAGACAGGCATATCGTGCAGCTTTGATCGTTAAATTTCGACATTACCGGAAACATAGCAGTGAGCCCCACGCCAATCACAGCCATCATGGCGAGGTCGCTGTACCGGCCCTCAACGTGTATGAAGCCAAAGATCACAACCCAACATTCTCGTCGCGCATCATCCCCCACCGCCTCACTCAGCCACGTCGATAAACGGTTACCAAGGTGCGAATCCCCTCTTCTTCATCACGCACCGTCAGAAAACGAGTGGTAGACGTTTCATGCCCCCACACTTCCACGTTATCTGACCGGCCATACCGGCGGGCTTTGTGCGCCAGCACCCGCTCATCGAGAGCAAAGTTGACCAGATCCGGGTGTGTGATCCGCTTGATGAGTGTTGCCCGGGGCACAGAGGGGTCTTCGCTGGGGGAGCGGGTCAGGTACTGATCAACCGCGTGTTGAGTAATCAACACCTTGCCCATGACGGGAGTATCAACGATGTCATGATTACGGATGCGGATAGCCGACTCATCAATGCGCTCAACATTTTCATGCGTTTGCTCAGTCACCCAGTCAGCGCGATGCGCTACTTCGATGGCAATCCCCTTGAGGGTCGTGGACAAAATATAAGCGTGACGCTTGAGGTGCTGCTTGTCCGATCGTCCCTGCGCCAGCTTCTTGATTGCGCCCCGGGAAACCACCAGCTTGTACCCCTTGGCCGACATCGGTACCCGGTCAAATACCTTCATGTCGAATAGCAGGTATTTGATAGCAACCAGCTCTGCCATGACCTCGGCATCTTCTGTTGCGTCTGCCAGCATCACCTCAACAGTACCGCTGTTGCGCATCCCGGTTTTCCACTGGACGCGAGTTACCAGACCCGATGACGGCTGGGTACTGGTGGTCAATATCATCATCGTGCCTGCCCTCCCCCTCTACAGACAGTTCCCATCCAGGGTAAGCGGTGGGCAAAGCGCCATCACCGTTGATACCGGCCAGTTTGCCACGATTGCGGCCGAGTCCCAAAAGTAACTTTATAAGATGTAGCGGAATACCCCCACCTGAACTCGCCGAGTTAGGTGGCGGGAGGATGTCAGCTCCATGGAAAATCGGGGAAAAACGTCACTCGACGCTTGGGTTAAACTGATGCCGTGGCAACATCCCTTCAGATAGTGCGAGCTGACCAGCTTGCATTAACTACAAGACCAATACCGAAGCTGAAGGTACGCCCTCGGGTTGATACCGGAAGACAGAACGCCGCAACAAGGAGTTGAACCTATGAAAGAAATAGCTTCAAAAATCCAGAAAGAAATGCTTGTCGCAATCGAGCGCGATAAGCTGGAGCTGCCAACGCTCCCTGAAGTAGCCATTCGTATCCGCGAGGTAGCAGAGGACCCCAATTCGGGCATTCCCGAGCTGGTGAAGGAAATCAACTCGGACACAACCCTAAGTGCATTGTTGGTGCGTATGGCCAACAGCCCGCTCCTGCGTACCCGGCAGCACATTGCTGACGTGTCCATGGCAGTCAACCGACTGGGCACGGTGTATACCGCCACCCTGGCTACCGGGCTGGCAATGACTCAGCTGTACCAGGCCAAGAACGAGGTCATCGAGCATAAAATGCGCCACCTGCTCGATCACAGCACCAAGGTTGCAGGTATAGCGCATGCCGTCTGCACGAAGTATGCGGGCCACACCCTGCTCAAGCCTGACCAGGCCATCCTGGCTGGCATGACCCACCGGATTGGCGCATTGCCCATTCTCACCTATGCAGACGAAAACAACCTCCTGCTTGATGATCCCGAGAGCCTGGATACCCTGATAGAAATGACGCACCACAGCATTGGTGACAAGATCCTTACGGAGTGGGACTTCCCTGTGCAGCTGCAGAAGGTCCCAAGCCAGCACCAGGACTTCGAGCGGATCTCAAACCGCCTCGACTACGGCCATATTGTGCAGGTTGCACTGTTGCGTACCATGCCGGATGACGACCCGATCAAAGCTGGCCTGAATCTGGGAGAACTGGAAAGCATCAGACGGGTGGGAATTGAGCCAGATCTGCTGACAGGTGAAATGAGCGCGGACCTGGTTGCTTCACTGAAGTTCTTCGCCTGACCCTGCCGAGCTTTACAGCGCAAACAAAAAGGGGCCTGCATAACTGAGGCCCCTTTCTTATGTATTAGCTCCCGGCATTCGCCTCAGCAGCAGGTGAAACAAGCCAGCGGACAAAGGAATAACCAGCAGAAATAACGCCAACAGCATCCAACCTGTTGTTACTGCAGCTGCTATTGCGACAGTCGCAATGCTTGCAAACACTACAGCTGCAGCTCCTGCTGCCAGCTCCCTCACAGTTGGCAGGCCAAGAATGAACGTCAAGAATGCCAGCGGCACCGAAGTAAGCAGGATGGCCACGGTCCCGTGATATTGCTGAAGCGTTCTCAGGATCTCGCTATATGCTGAGTGATTGGCAGGCAAGCTGTGCAACAGTACAGCGCTGCCCAACACTGCCAGCCATACGAATGGAAGCCCTGCGCGAATTATCGAATCCATTATCTCCACTTCCCACTTTGTGATATCAGCCCAAGCATCAATCCCCGCTGAAGGGATATCTATACGCTCTACTGACGTGAACGGAACAGTTAGCGCCTGCAGCCCTTCTGCATTACACATTCCAGGCCAGCATAACAGGCTCGATCATACCGGAAGCAGTCAACACGGCGACACCGGCAAGATAACCAAGGGCAAGCCAGCCCAGGAAGCCCAAACAATCAACAGGCCCTACGCGGGCGCGCTTGCACAGCATTTTCAATCGAGTCATGGCCGTATCCTCCATAGGGTAATTTATGGCTCATGACCAGTAGAACATCAGCGGGAAAATACCCAAGCGGTTATTTCTATCCCCCGTAAAACGCCGCTGCTGCAGTCTATGCCTGCTCCATGGAAGCCGTTTCAATTATGGCCGACTGGATCATGCGGCTGTGAATGGCCGCGGCTACCTGAGCGGTAAACTCCAGGGCTTTGGCTTGATCATCAGAAGATAATCCCAGGGCGCTGATACCCCTCCAGATCTGATCAGCCACCTCCTCTGGATGGGAATGACCGGTACGGGCAACCTGGGCAAGAAACACAGCAACGTCGCTATGGTTCACACCAGCAGAGGGGGCCACCGTTTCAACCTGGCTCTCCTGCATAGCCTGAAAATCCAGCAGGGTGTCGCTGATCGTAACCGGTTCGTTCATGGTCATGAACGACTGAGATGCGGGCTCTTGAACGGTCTCGCTGAACTCGTCCTCGACACCGGTAAACGATTCAAGCTGTTCGGGTTCATCGTCCTTACGCTTTCGGGCTTCACGCATATCCCGCGCTTTCTTGCGCATTTCGGCTGGCCCTGCTGCACAAAGCTCACGCTGCTCTTCCTCATCGAGCTTGGCTATGTACTCGGCTACGGAAATCTTTACCTTCCCAGTTAATACTGCGTCCCGCAGCTCGTCGGTACCGGTGCGGGCTATCCGGCCAGCTGAGGAAACAGAACGCTCGCTGATGCCCAGAAGAGTTGATGCCTGGCTACTGGTTAAACCTACTTTGCCAGCTCCATCAGCTCCATCAGCTTCATGCCCATCTGCATCCGCTTCATCGGAGCTTGCGGTCACTGTGCGGCGCTTCATGATGTCAGCGGCAATCATCGAGCGCTGGGCAACGGTCAGCTGACGCCGGTACATATTCATGCTCAACACGTACTCAAGCGGAGTATCCCCCTCGTATTCGATCGTCTCAGGCTCCCTGCCCTGCTCGATGAGAGCGCGGTACCGATTACGCCCATCCAGGATCTTGCCTTCGTAAACAATAATCGGCTCGCGCTGGCCATTGAGCTTGATGTCTTCGTAGAAGGCGTCGTACTCCTCACCGATCATCAGCGGGAAGGTGTTGGCCAAGGGGTGATAGGCCAGTCGGCCGGGGGAAGTGGGACCTTGTCCAGAAGCCTCCAGCGCCAGGGGTTCACTGGTACTGGAGGCGTTCGGGAATGGGGTGTCACCTTGTTGCGCGAGGACCTGCGAGGTATCGGCATCTGCGGTGCTGTCTGTACGGTCAGCATCTGAATCCAGAAGAGCCTCCTGGCTATCTGAATCCTCTTGCTCAACCGTACTGCTGAAATTGTCGTCAAGGCTCGAACGGCCTGACTGGTTATCAATGGAATCGGACATGAAGGGCTCCACGGTAAAATGACCGCTTAACCTTAAATCAGGGCAACTGTCCGTTTTTGTCAATAAACGCCATATTGTGGCTCAATATCTGTCAATCCCTCCGGTGCAACGTGCAAACAAATTGTTCCGGGGCCAATCAGAGCTTCTTCTCAGGCCTTTCCCAGTTGAACTGGGGCCTCAGCTCTTCAACCGCGTCCAGAATCTCCTCATGCGTGGGGGGCTGATTCCGTATTCTGACCTGATCATTTTCATCAATGTCGATCCAGAGCCAATCAAGCTCTTCCAGCGCCTGACCAATCTCCGGTGGAGACCTCCAACGCAAGAGCGAGCGCACAACCCTACCCTCATCTTTGCCGGTCATTTCACTCATAACTACATCCTTCTCCTGTTGCCAGGTAGAGATTATCCAGACCCTCAGAGAGCTTCGTTAGTGCTTATGTTCAATAATCGCTGTTAAAAAAAATCATTGCCAAGCACTTCTGATTCAGATTCGACCATCATACTTTGGTTGCACCATAATACTATCACCCTGAAACCAAAAAGCCCCTATGCAATAGGGGCTTTATTGACGCCAATATTTTGAACGGCTGGCGCTGGCTGAACAACTCAAAGATTAACCTCTGATCAGGGCAATCCTCGCTGCATCAAGCGCATCATCCAGGAAAGGGAACTCATTGCTGGAGCTTGCCACATGCGGTGTTGCTCCAGGCTTGTCCGTGGGCAGCATAATCCGCACGTTACCCTTGGAGTCATCACCGGCGTCATCAAACCTGAACTGCACATGAGGCATGGTTTCAATCCGAAACGCACTGCCCTCCTTGTCGGCCCAGGCATACCCGGTGTATTGCTTGTCGTCGTGTTCAAACGTAAATGGCAGCTGATTAGCCATCATAACCCCCGTTGTACCTGATCTCCTGCTGACCTCACTGGCCAAGCAGCTTGTGCTGGATGCAGGCTGGCGCTTTGCCTTGTCAGTGCCAGCCTGCGTATCTTGTCTATGGGATCATTGCACAGCTGTTCACGGGCTTGATCATCACACTTTGCCCACCACTCCAGGGCAATGGCGTAGCGCTCTTTTGGTGTGAGTGGGGCCAGCTCATGAGAGGTGATGACTTCTTGCCTCAGCAGGCTGCGAAACCCCTGCCCTGCTGTGACAAACAACTCGTTTAACTGACGATCGTTAAGCATGAATACCCCCAGAATGAACCGTGCATCTGGCCATGATCGTGTCTGTGCAACAAAACCCAAGCCCGCAAATTTGCGGCCTACTCCCTCTACTGCATGCTCCCCTCTGTTTTAGCCGTTTCGGCCTCATCATCGCTCTGATTGGCACCAGTCCCTTCCAGGAAATGGATGCCTAAGGCCTGGGCCATCTTCTGAAGGGTGTCCTGAGGGTCACCCTGGCACTCGAAGGTAATTCGCTTGCCGGTGATTTTGACCTGAGTCACGGCAACATCCGGTGGCGAGGAAAGTGGAATAACCCGGGAAGCACTCCGGTTGTAGCCGCGCATCCCTTTTTTCGATTCCTGATTTTTCTTGCGAGCCTGAAGATTCAACCACTTGCCAACGCGGGATGAGGGCAGCGAACCGTCCTTGATTTCGTTATATGCCTGAATAACGAGCTCTGGGTGCTCGTCTGCATATGCGGCCATTTCAGAAGCCGGGTGCATGCTGAGAGTAGCTGGTGCCCGCTCCAGATCCACAAGGATCTCTTCGGGCAGCTTGAAGAAGCTCAACTGACGACTCAGGGTGGACTTGTGCTTACCCATCCGCTTGGCCAGATCATTCATCGAAGTGAAGCTGCCAGAATCAAGATTCTTCTTAACCGCGAGCGCTTCCTCGAATGCTGTCAACGGTTCACCAGAGGTGTTATCCGTCAGCGCAATGACCTGAGCCTCTTTGTCGCTAATCCGGCGTATCCGAGCCTTGATGTTCGGCCAGCCCAGATGCAGGTGAGCTCGCCAACGGCGCTCACCTGTGATCAGCTCGTACTGGCCATTCTCGCGGGGAAGGACGTTGACTGGGTTGTTCAGCCCGCCTGCAGCGTGGATCTCATCGGCCAACGCCTCCAGCTTTTCCTGGTCTATAACCAATCGAGGTTGATATTTGCTCGTGATGATGCTGCTAACCGGGATGTCCATTATTTCGTCATCATCATCATCGGCGGCGGACTTTGGTGTATCAGCTACCTCTTCAGATTCAGGCACGGTCTGCTCAACCGGTGAACGGGCCTCAGCCATGGCTTCTTGAGCTTGGCCATCAACCAGCTGGGGTTCGTCATCCAGTAAACCCTGTTCCTGGAGGATGTCTTCCATCCGGCGTCTTTTACCAGTGCGAGGCAGCTTTTCCGGCAGAATGATGCCATGGATGGCTACCGGATCTTGTCCAACACGGCGACCCTTCATGATTACCCCTCATCCTGATGGGAAGCGATGATATCCAGCATGCGTTGGCGGATCTCTTTGGTGATCTCTCGCATCGCTCCCTGTGAGTTTTCTGTTGCGCTTTTCCACAAGGCCAGAGGAATCCCCTCTTCGAGCGACTTGGTGTAGTCCTCGGAATGGTACAACGGCGTGGAACTGACCTGTCCTTTGAACGCCTGAGTTACCGTGGCCAGATTGGCTTGTGCCCGCGGTCTACGACGAATGAACATCGTCGGTATGGCCAGGACATCAACTGTCCGGGCAAAGTCTTCCTCGATCTCATTGAGTCGCCGCTGCAGACGGCTTAGTGCTTTGATCGAAAATTTGTCCATGCGAATAGGACAGACAATCAGATCCGAAGCTGTCACGGCATTGGTTGAAAGCATTGAGCTTGACGGTGCGTTGTCGATGATAATGACATCGTAATAGGACAGATCAACACCGGGAATTTGCCCCTTCATCGCTTTGGTGAAAAAGATTCCATAGCGGAAATCAGCTCCATTCGTTGCGCGTAAAGCAATGTCGAGCTCGTTGAGGCTGTCATCACCAGGAATGAGGTGAGGACCATTCACGCCGAAGGGCATCTTGATGACTTCCTTCAGCGTGAGGTTCGGAAAGAAACTACCAACATTCAGCAGGTTGCCAAGGTGAGCGTCGATAGCCCGTTCAGGGTCAATACCGTACTCAGCGAGTTCGTCTGCTGTCAGATCAGGGTCATAACCAAGCATGGTTGATGTGTCACCCTGAGGGTCATTATCAATGATCAGTACCCTCAGACCCTGCATACCCAGGTTGATGGCCAAATTCACGCCAATAGTCGTCTTGCCGGTTCCGCCTTTCTGGACGTAAGTGGACGCTATTATCGGTTCGCTGAAGCCCTTGAGCTGACCTTTGGCACGACGCAGAGCTGCAATGTCAAACAAATCGCTGGGTGCATATACCCGGGCCGACACCGCTCCGCTCTCAACCCGCTGAATGTTGAGGTTGTTGTCCTCTTCAATCACTCTCAGCGTTTTTGGGTTCAGGCCCAGTAATTTCCCCGCCTGAGCCGGTTTGATCTGAATATCGTTGGGGTTGGTAACCCGAACGTACTGTTCCTGGTCTTCCTGATCGGTTTTCTGCATTGCTGTGTCACCCTGGCAAAACTGTCTGATTTCCGCTTTTGAGGATAAATATACACTCAAACCGGAAATGGGCAAGCAATCTCCCCGATTCACAGCCCAGTAAAGGCCTTTAACACAGGTGCAGGGGGTGTTTTGTTTTTGAAAATCCCATAAGGGATGGATTGCTTTTTAAACCTTTTTTTCTTTTTAATCTTTTTAAACCTTTTTAGGCGACCGCAAAGCCACGTCCCATGCGGGTTACAGGCCACTTCCAGCGAAGAAAGTGTCAAAGCCAGCGAAATTTGTGTAGATTCCAGCGAAATTTCTGTCAAATTCGAACGAAGAATGTGTAGAAGCCAGCGAAAAAAGTGTAAAACCCCATCCACACCAGCGAAATTTGTGTAGAAGTTATCCACAAGCTGCACACGCCTAGCATACGATGCGCACAATGCTCAACGGGATATGATGCCGAATGTGTGAACCAATTCGCAGAACCAAATGCCGAGTCTCTGCAAGCTATTGATTTTAAAGGCTTTATTGAATGGCTCTAGCATTGTATGCGAATGGTAATTATTTACAGCTATTCCAGCATAGCACCGATCAAACTACACACCCACACACAACGAACGATAGCTACACATATTGGTTCGATGCGTTTTTTATAAAAGGTGTGGAAGCGACTCGGTCTCTCAGCTTCTACACATCCTGGGTACTTTATGCTGAACAGCTACATATCTTGGGTAAATTAGAAAAGCCGCTACCTTGAATTTACGAAAGTGTTTGCGCTGAACCCAGCACAAACAGAAAGGAATAACGATGAGCAAGAAAACAGAAAAAAAAGTAACTGTCGTGAAGGCAAATGACCTGATCACAGCTTCATACCCTATGACGGTCAGGGAGCACCGCTTGCTCCTGGCCGCGATAACCCTGGTGGATTCCCGGTCAACAATGACGGAGCTGAACGAACGCGAAATCGTGATAACTGCGGAGTATTACAACAAGATCTTCGAGGTCTCCAATCCGTATCGCGATATGAATGATGCAGCAAAGAGGTTGAGTGAGCGCTGGGTGTTTTTTGAGAATCAGAAAGAATATGGTCGCATGCGTTGGGTTTCAGAAGTGGGTGAGGCAAAAAACAAAGGACATGTTCGACTCATCTTTTCAGAAGGCATCGCACCATTCCTCTCAGAGCTGAGCGGTCGATTCGCGTCGTATGAAATCAAACGCGTGGCAAAGCTGACATCGGCATACTCTTTTCGTCTTTTTGAAATGCTGAATCAATTCCAGACCACCAGGTTGGTAAGGATGAGCATTGAGAGCTTTTCCTATCGACTGTGCTTGCCTTCCAGCTACAAACGGATCGGTGACTTGAAAATGAAAGTCCTTGACCCTGCCATTGCCGAGCTTGATAAGCACAGCGGGCTGGTAGTGCAGTATGTTTTCTTGCCAGAGGACAGTAGAAAAAAAGAAACCATCGAGTTCCGGTTCTATGACAGATACAGAGCAATCGAGCAGAAAAGTGATCCCGCAAAAAGCACATCCAGTAACGAACCGCAAGACGATACAGATGGCCAAGTCAAACCGGGTAGTAATGAGGGGAGGGTGGCCAGCGAGGAAAACCCCGAGGTGAAACAGCGGACCACCAAAACCGATGAAGAGGCCAGGGCTGAGTGGATTAAATTACGAAATATGATTTCACCGCTTGAGAAACACATTATCTCTCCAGTTCCCCGGTCAGAAGACTGACGCCAGCTGTAAAATCTCCCGCCGAATACGCCTCCCAGCACACCATGCAACATCCAGGAGAATAAACTGGGTGTTGCATGCCGCAACCTGAATAGAATCATCCACTTACGAACATTGTTGGGCCATCAGATCCTGCTGCTGCACCAGGTTTGGTTTTCCTGGCGAAAGCTTTCCCGCCTGTAACGAAATACCCGGAGCTCGCTCATGAAGGGAAAGCTCGCGGTAGCACCTTATGAGCAGGTGTTGCCTTCCGCAACCCTAATGAAATCATCAACTTACAGACATTGCTGGTTGCCCGTATGTGAGGTTGCTTTGACTGGGCCGGGGAGCGCATCTAACCGGCCTCACAACGCCCCTTACACAGGGGGAGTAAGCGCTATGGAATCAGGTGTTGCCCTCCGCAACCCCTTAAAAATCAATAGCTTACAGATATTGTTGCGGTGTTGCAGGCCAGTAAAAAGGCCGCATATCAGCTCAGGCACGGCCACACCTGTTGCCATGGTCCTGCACGTCAAGCAGGTGCAATCGGAAAAAAGGGTGCCGATGAAGAGGGGCAACGCAGACAACGACTGGAACGCGAGAGAGGTGTAGCGGGTGGGTCACTGGCCAGTGCTCAGGATTAGCTGCAGCACCGGCCACCGGCAAGGCAATTATTTGTGCTACGCGCTAAACGGCAACAAGAAGATCCCGACGCCAGCCAACAACGTCACTCCTGGTTGCTACGCCCAGGGCTTCCAGCAACGAAAACAGACCAAGAACAAAACTCATGGCCTGAGCGTCACTGGAAAAGTCCGCCTTGATTACCAGCGGAGAACCAAGCCCTGTGCCGACATCAGCACGAAAAATCGTGGTCACTGAGTATCTACCCGGGGGCGATGAACCCAGTGCAACACCAGAATCAAGCTCCGCACCTTCGCCTGAGCCAATCTGCTCAATATCCATGCTGAGCAACGAAACCACCCGACTGGCAACCAAGGCTGATTGTGTTGCGTCCAGAGACGATCTAACCGTTGAATCCATGCAAAGCACCTCGACAAGTCAACTATCAGCCATTGTCCCTCAGCCCAGGCAAACCCCAAGTGAGCGCATCCGCGACCGGTAGAGTAAGGCTATCAAGCGGAGCATCCTGATAGAGTGCGTGGCAGGATAGGCTGTAACCGTTACCACGGGTGGAGGTTGAAGCGGCCCATGCTGCGCAAAGGCACCTGCAAGGCTGCAGGAGGCGATTAAGCCCTTACTGCTTAGCTTCGTACTGGTTCACCACCGATCGCCGCTTGTGCGCAATTACAGAGGCCGCGTCTACAAGGTAAGGTGGCGATTTTTTGAGCAATAGAGCCGAAGCTATGCCGCTCTGGCCAAGCAAGAAGTTATGCACAGGCCTATGCACAGATTCTGGGGACAACTCGAATCCGGCCATCCGAAACACCAAGTTCCCGGGCATATCCTTGAGCCATGGAATGTCCTGCTCACCAGTACCACATGCTCTGGAAATACCAAACGATGGAGCATTGCTCGCAACCGCAACCGCAACCGCAACCGCAACCGCAACCAGCTGCACCAAGTTCGGCGGTCACCCCGTTTCACAGATCCAAACTGTACCTCACTTTGCTGAGCTGGTGAACATAGCCAGCTGAACTACAGCTGATCCAGAAGCAAGGACAGCGAGTGAGCTCAGAGCAAGACAGGCCGAGCTTGTAAGAAGATAAAGATAGGACATCCGGTTAATCTCAAGTCGCAACCAAGCGCTGTGAATAAATCACTATTAGGCTCACACTCCCTGTCGTGCAGACCCACCTGCCTCAGGATGAAGTCGCACCAGGATGGAAGATGGAGCAAGGCAAAGCAGACAGAGCGATCAGCACTTGCAAAGAGAAATATCACCGCAGGAAAACCAACCCAGGATCAATCGATAAGCTCACGCACAAGACAAAACAGAAGCAAGGTTGCTCAATCCAAACTCATGAGCTGGCCAGTAATAAATCCCTTCGATTTTCTGGCCAGCAGCTGCATCAGAGTAAAGCCTTCAGAATAGATTGATTTCCGATTCCGCTTTCTGAAGCTCAAATGTAATCCGATTCATAAGAGCGTGACAAACCTCGTAGCCCTGAATTGAATGCTCATATTCAGAATACTTATCCCGCCGGTATAACATCCCACCCGTACCGTATCGGAAACCACCAGATAAAAAACTTTGCGTGTGCAAGGTCATTACAGCGCCGTCAAGACTAACGCCCTCAATTGAATTCCACTCTATGAAGAGTCCATTCAGCTGCAACCCCCTGCCCGATATCTCCATAAGGTGAACTGGAGATCCAGATGCGTCCACACCCGGCGCATACCCAAATAACGAACCATCAGGTACAACAGGCGGGAAATATTTACTGTCACCGAGATTACGAAATTGCATCAGTCTGTCTCTGCCTTCTTTGAACGGGATGTTGTTAAATGCTGCGCTTTCGCAGACAGAAATTTTCCTTTCAGGATTAGGCACTTCTCAACCAAGAACAGTACCAGATACACCGCCGCAACCAAACCTATTGCGCCCACTTGTACGAGAAGCCACGCTACCAGCAGAAAAGTATCATTGGACATGACCGAAACCCCGTGCAGATTCAGCTCGCATTCTATCTCTACGCATTATCGCTTTGCATGAGTACGGCATTCAGACCAACTGGCAAAGGAGTCTGAATCGGAGCCAGAATCTTCTCCCGGATTTAGAAGGCACTTTACCCTTTTGGCAGCAAACCGAATTTCACCGGCAAAGTAGCTCACGGTCGCAAGCGTCAACAGGAACGAGCCCAGCGCAATTGCCTGCAGAAGTAAGAGTTCGGGTATGTGGGCCATCGGTGGTTTCCAGCAGCGAATATAGATCCAGAGTACCGCACATCACAGCAGACCCAAAGCGGCCAGAGAGCACCTGAGGGGGCAGTGTATAGCGCATACGCGAACGGGGTACCGGAAAAGGGGGCGGGCTGGTGCCGGAAAAGGAGAGGAATGGGTGGCCGATCTGAATACCTTATCTTAACAGAACTACTACCAGTTCTGATATAGGTTTCCGGTACCCTTTTTCCGGCATGAGGATGGTAGCGGAAAAAAACCTAAGCCATTGATTTTGCAGAGATTGTCCAGTTTCCGGCATCAATTCATATCTGCAGGAATGTCAGATGCTGTTTCCGCTACACAAATTTCTTACCGGAAAAAAGACCTTTTCTGCAGAGGTCACTATACATCCCATTGATATTAAAGGTTTTTCCGTCAAGTTGTTGCCGGAAAAAGGGTGCCGGAAAAACCATCTGGAGGGTGCCGGAAAAAGGGTGCCGGAAAAGGAGGGTGTGTCAGGTACCGGGTCTAAGAATGGGTACCGGAAACGATAAGGCTAGGTCGGACAGAACCGCTAAGGCGACCCCTCAACGCCCGAGGGGTCGCCCAGGAGGAGTTTACTAGGAACAGCAAGGGCATGGTGTAGCGCGGTCAGGGATATCGATGTAAGAATAGCGGCATAGGGGACACTCTCTCCAGTAAAGCTCTCCAGAAAGCGTACCAGTAACAATATTGATTGCGTCATTAATACTCATGAGCTCATCATTCCTGTACCCCATAAATCGCAGTTTTTGCAGCAATAGTTTATGTGCATGAATGGCTGCTTTCGCGTTTACGTCAAGCCTGGTATTAGCCCCTATCATGGAGTAAATAAGCATATACAATGTTGCTTGCTGCTCATTTCTCTCGAAGGATCTAGTCACCTTAGGTGTCCGCCCTTTGATAATATTTTCTGACCCGATGGCTGAGCGCTTTTGATTACGGGCGACATTGTTCACGTAATCTTTGTTAAGACCTGTGCAGGCAGATACTAGCAATGGCCGAACACCTGCCTCTATCATCGCTTTCATCTGGATCTCAAGCTCATGGGGCATTGAACCGTAATCCTCAACGATGCCTTGAAAGTCGCCTTGTGTTTGCAGAGTTTTCAAATCTGCTGAGAGTATGATGGAGGTGTTAAGAAGCGCAGACTCCTTGGATTCATCAGTTTTTAGCCTGGTAGGGTCCACTGCCATGCGTATGAAGAATCTGTGACTGTCGCAAAGCCTTAGTCGTATTGAGTATTTTTTAAGGATGAACCAGTTGTACAGTGTCTGATTGATGCCGCAAACAACCAGTGAGTCAGTATCAGTAGCATAAATGTAATTCATCACCTCGGAAATGAGGGTGACGTTGAAGGCTGCTTTCCTGAAGTTATCATCATCTGGCATGCCATCGTGTGCAGTATCAGACAAATTGAATCTGAAAAGAGATACAGGCACCTTGTCCAGAATATCGAACTCTTGCTCACGCAGGCGTAGCAGCCAGGCTCTTTCGTTCACATCCATCCGCACGGACGAAACATAACGCCCGCCACCAGTTTCTTTATCCATGCGAGCGATGATGTGAAGAAGACCCGCATTAAGTCCGTATGTGTAACCGATCATGAGTTGCCTCTGGACAGTCGTTTCCATATCAAAAGTACGTTCTCACCATACCGTATTGCATCCTCTTTACGCTCAGGATTTCTGGTATGGTACCCACCTATACCGAGCCTAATATCCTCTGGAAAAGCCTTGAGACTTTCGCACAGGATATCGGCACCAACAGAGATATTGGTTTTAATATTCAGCAGCTCTACCGGCTGCTCTACTCTGTTGCCATTCCATCGGTAATTTATTTGCATAACACCAATGTCGGTAAGCCTATCTTCCTGCAGATAGCGCTCCAAATCCTTCTTGGCATCTTCAAAATTTACCGGGTACACAGACCCGCTTACAGAGTTACGCAAAGCATAGGGGTGCGGACGAACAGTTC
>LSQX01136989.1_pt1 | contig 32041 bp, 25 predicted proteins | sample 654561 | NCBI WGS metagenome assembly LSQX01 (sample SAMN04489861, study PRJNA283612) | anaerobic digester metagenome | isolation source: 4 biogas reactors fed with cattle manure at either 37C or 55C with and... | place: Denmark: Kongens Lyngby | collected 2014 | reverse complement strand
TCGACCGTATCTCGACCGTATCTCGACCGTATGAATACGGTCGAAATACGGTTTTAATATGGTAAAAAAGAAAAGAAAAAATGTGCTTGATTAGAAACAGGGCCTTACAAAGAAATCAGAAGACCTTTAAATGAAAAAAGCGACAAAAGACGTAAAGGGTTAATCCAAGCGTATTTGAAGGACCAGGATAAAAAGAAAGGGGCTGACGCGAAAAAATGCGAAAGCCCCCTTTAAAGGATTTGAACAAGCAATTAATAGCTTGCAAACAGGGTAATTGTAAGGTTGATCTGGTCGTTGATCAGGTTGTCGCCCAGGTTTTCAAAGAAGCGGCCTGATCCGAAGCGAACTTCGTAAAGGGAACGGTCGAATGACAACTCAGCACGGCTCATGATCTCACCATCGCCAAAAGCGATAATGGCATCGAAAGCCAGGCTGTGGGTGATGTCTTTAATGGTGAGATTACCCGAAACGCGGTAGTTGGGCTGGCCTTCGGCAGCACCAGCAATGGGGTCAAAATCGATGATCTGGAAACGCGCTTCGGGATAGGTTGCGACGCTGAAGAAGTCGTCCGATTCGAGGTGGCCTTTCAGACGGGCGTTCATCTCGGGATCGGTAAGGTCCTCAACAACGATTTTTGTCATGTCAATGATCATATCGCCACCCCAAAGCTGGTTGTCATATACAAAAATTACACCTTCTTTTAGGCCAATGGTACCATGGTGTCCTGCTCCTGTAATTTTCTGTCCTTTCCAGGCTACTTCGCTGGCCTGAACGTCAACCGCTGCCCGGGTTACTTCTTCGGGAACTTCACCGGCTTCGAGTTTTTCAATGATTTCGGCTTTCTTGGCGTTTTGTCCGCCACAGGAGGCCATAACAATGGCTGCCATAGCCATTACTGCAAAATACTTCAGTTTTTTCATTTGTCTATTCTTGGTTTTTTGATAATTTCTTGTTTAAATTACAACCGATTTAAACCATTAGGTTTTTAATTTGTTCATGATGGTTTATAAAAAATAAAAATCTCATGCAAAAATTAAACATCTTAATGTCCTGTTTGTTTAAAGCAGCATTGAAAACAAGATTCTTGCCGGGCTAAAGCTTTACCCCAGTATGCGGGGGCGAATTATTATTTACCGAAAGGGAAATAAAAAAATTGGATAAACCCATGGAATTAAAAACAAAACTAGTAGAAACAGAACCACTTTAAGTCAAATCTGGCGCAGTTTTAAGAGTTGTTAACAAAATAACAAATCTGATTTTTCTTATCTTTGCAATGAAAAAGGAGAGGCAATAAAAAAAAGTAAATAAAACTTAAGGCAAGGGTTAGATTCTTTGCCGGACTTTTTATATTTTCGCACATTCATTTTCCGAAAAGTCTTTATAAATCAAACAGATATGCAAACGAAACTTCAGGAATTAACCGAAAGAATTTACAAGGAGGGCGTCAACAAAGCCAATGAGGAAGCCGAACACATTCTGTCGGAAGCCAAAAGAAAGGCAGAAGAGCTGGTGGCCAAAGCCCGCAAGGAAGCAGATGACATTTTTAAGAAGGCCGAAAAGGAAGCCAATACCCTTCAGCAGAACTCGCTCAACGAGCTGAAGCTGGCGGGCAGGCAAGCCATCAGCGACCTGAAGCAAAAGATAGCCGGACTGGTGGAAGCGCGCGCCATTCAGCCGGAAACCAAGGGGGCTTTCAAAGACACGGCTTTTACTCAGGAACTGATCCAAACCATTGTTAAGAACTGGAACCCCAGGGAATCGGAAAATGTGTCACTCAGCCTGTTACTTCCCACTGACAAGCAGAAGGAATTTGAGGCTTTTTTTAAGGGAAAAGCCAAAGGTTTGCTTGACAAGGGCCTTGACGTAAGCTATAGCGACCGGATGAAGACCGGCTTCAAAATTGGGCCAAGCAAGGGCGGCTACCTGATCTCTTTTGCAGACGAGGATTTTGAGAATTTTTTCAAAGCCTTCCTGCGCCCCAAACTAATAGAAATGCTTTACGGAGCAAAGGAATAAGCGCCCTGGCCTTTGGCCGGCAAGCCATTCAATAACAAAAACCTCAAGCACGTGAAGCGTAATTACTACTATCTGGTGGCAGGCCTTCAGGATCTCACCATTGACATACATAAGCTGCAGTATTCGCAGCAGGCCTTTATGGAGGAGCTGAAGGCAGGCCTGCACCCCGAGGACTATAAGCTGATGGAAAAGCTTTTCCTGCCTCACGATAACGCAAACCTGCTCAACCTTTTAATGAAAGCGGGAAAGCCTTTTGACGAAAAAGGAAACTTCAGCCAGGCACAGATCGAAGAAAACATCAAGGAGCCACACGATCTGCCCTCTTATATGATGGAGTTCATCACGGCTTTCAAGAACAAGGAGCCCCTGATGCCGGACATGCTCCCCGAGAATGAGCTTACCACCCTGTTCTACGACGAAATGCTGAAGCTGGACAATGCCTTTCTGCGCGACTATTTTGCGTTTGACCTGAACCTGCGCAACATTGTCACGGCCCTTTTGGCGCGAAAATACGATATTCCCTACGAATACCAGATCATCGGCACAGGCGAAACTTCGAACATCATACGAAAAAGCCACGCGCGCGATTTCGGACTGGGCGCAGAGATCGAATACCTGGAAGAACTCTCTTCCCTTGTGAAAAACGACAATGTTCAGGAACGTGAAAAAGCCATTGATGAGTTGCGCTGGAGTTACCTGGATGAGAAAATCTTTTTTGAATATTTCACAGTAGAAAAACTGCTGGCATTTGTCATCAAGCTGGGCATAGCCGAACGCTGGCTGGGCATTGACAAGGAAGTGGGCAATGAGATGTTCAAAAAACTGCTCAAGGAATTGCAATCAAGCTATGAATTACCAGAAACATTTACAGAAAAATAAACATATATGAATACAATTGGTAAGGTAAATGGGATCATTGCCAACCTGGTCATTGTAGAAACCGAAGGCACGGCTGCACAAAACGAGATTTGTTTTATCGAGCACGATAACACCCGTCTGATGGCGGAGGTGATCAAGATCATGGGCAATAAAGCCTATGCGCAGGTTTTTGAAAGCACACGTGGCCTCAAGGTTGGAGCCAAAGTTGAATTTATGGGCCATATGCTCGAGGTGGACCTCGGGCCCGGGCTGCTCTCGAAAAACCTTGATGGCTTGCAAAATGACCTGGACAAGATGGAAGGGGTATTCCTGAAAAGGGGAGAATACACCCATGCCCTGGATGACCACAAGACCTATGGATTCGTGCCTCTTGCCAAGCCAGGAGAAAAAGTGACTGCCGGGAGCTGGCTGGGCGAAGTGAAGGAAAACTGGATGCCCCATAAGATCATGGTGCCCTTCAAGATGGAAGGCGAATACACCGTGAAAAGCGTTGCAAAAGAAGGGGAATACCACATCCACGATACGATGGCGGTAGTCACTGACAAGGAAGGCCAGGAGATCAAGATCACGATGACCCAGCGCTGGCCTGTGAAGGTCCCCATACGTGCCTACAAAGAAAAACCCAGGCCCTTCAAGATCATGGAAACGGGAATCCGCGTGATGGACACCCTGAATCCTATAGCCGAGGGCGGTACCGGATTTATCCCCGGTCCGTTTGGTTCGGGAAAAACAGTATTGCAGCATAACCTCTCGAAAAATGCCGAGGCCGACCTGGTGGTCATTGCTGCCTGCGGCGAGCGCGCCAACGAGGTGGTGGAGATCTTTACCGAGTTCCCTGAGCTGGATGACCCGCGCACGGGCCGTAAACTGATGGAGCGCACCACCATCATTGCAAACACCTCTAATATGCCCGTAGCCGCCCGCGAAGCATCGGTTTATACAGCCATGACCATCGCAGAATATTATCGTGCCATGGGCCTCAAGGTATTGCTGCTGGCCGACTCTACCTCGCGCTGGGCACAGGCCCTGCGCGAGATGTCGAACCGTATGGAGGAATTGCCCGGACCTGATGGCTTTCCGATGGACTTGCCTGCCATCATCTCAAACTTCTATTCAAGGGCAGGGTTCGTTTACCTGAACAACGGAGAAACCGGATCCATCACCTTTATCGGGACTGTTTCGCCTGCAGGGGGTAACCTGAAGGAGCCGGTAACGGAATCGACCAAGAAAGCGGCACGCTGTTTTTATGCCTTGTCTCAGGCCCGGGCCGACAGCAAGCGCTACCCGGCCATTGACCCCATCGACAGCTATTCTAAATACCTGGAATATCCCGAGATCGCCGAATACCTCAACGATAAGATTGCTTCACACTGGACCGAAAACGTGTTTAATGCAAAAACTATCCTTTTGCGCGGGAGAGAAGCCCACGAACAGATCAACATCCTTGGAGATGACGGGGTTCCGCTGGACTACCACCTGAGATACTGGAAATCGGAACTGATCGACTTTGTTATTCTCCAGCAGGATGCCTTTGACAAGATTGATGCTTCCACCCCCTTGAAGCGGCAGCATTATATGTTGGAAAAAGTGCTGGAAATCTGTGATATGGAGTTCAAATTTGAGAATTTCGAAAAAGTGAACCCCTATTTCAAGCGAGTGATCAACCAGCTGAAGCAAATGAACTATTCTGAATATGAATCGGAGCAGTTTAAAAAGAATGAAAAAGAACTTGAAACCATAATCCAGGAAAGGAAAACTGCATAATGGAAAAAGATACCAAAGCATTTCAGCGCGTATATACCAAGCTGTTTCAATTAACCAAGGCCACTGTATCGTTGAATGCCTCGGGCATTGGCAACGATGAACTGGCCATTGTGGATGGGCGTTTGGCCCAGGTGGTCAAGATCATGGGTGATGTGGTGACCCTGCAGGTATTTGCCGGCACAGAGGGTATTCCTACCAATGCAGAGGTTGTTTTCACCGGAAAGGCCCCAACCCTGAAGGTGAGTGATGACCTTGCCGGGCGATTCTTTAACGCTTATGGGGAACCCCTTGATGGCAGTGAGATTATAGGCGAAGAGCGGGAGATCGGTGGTCCAAGCGTGAACCCGGTACGACGCAAACAGCCCTCAGAACTTATTGCAACGGGTATTGCAGGCATTGACCTCAATAACACCCTGGTGACAGGGCAGAAGATCCCTTTCTTTGCCGACCCCGACCAGCCCTATAATCAGGTGATGGCGATGGTAGCCCTGAGGGCACAAGCCGATAAGATCATCCTTGGCGGGGTTGGACTCACCAACGATGACTACCTCTATTTCAAGCAGGTCTTTGATAATGCAGGTGCCCTCGACCGCATTGTCGGCTTCATCAACACCACTGAAGACCCCCCTGTTGAGCGCCTCCTGGTGCCCGATATGGCCCTGACGGCTGCAGAATACTTTGCTGTGGATAAGAAGGAAAAGGTGCTGGTCCTGCTTACCGACCTCACCCTTTATGCCGACGCCCTGAGTATCGTATCCAACCGGATGGATCAGATCCCCTCCAAAGACAGCATGCCCGGGTCGCTTTATTCAGACCTTGCCCGCCTGTATGAAAAGGCCGTTCAATTCCCCGACGGGGGTTCGATCACCATCGTGGCAGTCACCACACTCTCGGGTGGAGACATCACCCACGCCATCCCCGACAACACAGGATATATCACCGAAGGTCAGCTCTTCCTGCGTAAGGACAGCGACGTGGGTAAGGTTATCGTTGACCCTTTCCGCAGTCTTTCGCGTCTGAAGCAGCTGGTAATTGGCAAGAAAACCCGCGAAGACCACCCCCAGGTGATGAACTCTGCAGTACGCCTTTTTGCCGATGCTGCCAACGCCAAAACCAAGCTCGAGAACGGTTTCGACCTGACAGATTACGATGAACGTACACTGGAGTTTGCAAAAGGCTATTCTGAAAAACTGTTGGCCATTGACGTGAACATTGACGTAGATACCATGCTGGAAACGGCTTATGCCCTCTTCGAAAAGCACTTCACCCCAGCCGAAGTAGGTATCCGTCAGGAGTTTGTTGACAAATACTGGAAGAAAAACTAATTATGGCGATTAAGTTTCAATATAACAAAACCTCCCTCCAGCACATAGACAAGCAGCTGAAAGTCAGGGAACGCGCCTTGCCTACCCTGAAAAACAAAGAAGCTGCCCTACGAGTGGAGGTAAAAAAAGCCAAGACCACGGCCGAGGAGTTTGAGCAGCGTCTCAATGAGAAGCTCGAAAACTACAGGCGTGCCATTGAGCTTTGGGGTGAGTTTGACAACGACCTGGTGAGCGTTGAGGACGTGGACCTGTCGGTGAAGAAGATCGCAGGGGTAAAAACGCCTGTGCTCGAGGGGGTGAAGTTTTCCGTCAAGGAGTTCAGCATCTTCAACCGGCCGGGATGGTACCTCGACGGCATAAGCATCGTAAAAGAGCTTGCACAAATTGCCATTGAGCAGGAAGTCTTCTTTCAGAAGATGGAACTACTCGACCACGCCCGCCGCAAGACCACCCAAAAGGTGAATCTTTACGAAAAGGTGCAGATTCCCGGTTTCCAGGAAGCCATCCTCAAGATCAAGCGCTACCTGGAAGACGAGGAAAACCTCTCAAAAGCTTCCCAAAAGATTGTGAAAACCCGTATTCAGGAAATGGAGGCCAGCGTATGATAGCACCCATGAAAAAATATTCCTTCCTGGTATTCCATAAGGACTACCTGAAATTCCTGGAGGATATGCAGCAATTAGGTGTGCTCCACCTTATCGAACGACAGAAGGACGTTCCGGATTCGGTGCTGGAACGGTATGACCTGATTAACAAGGTGAATGGAGTGGTGAGGTTTCTTCAAAAGCGAGAAATTGAAAACCCCTCCCCCACGCAAGGGCTCAACGGAAAAGAAGCCTTTGAAGAAGTTGATCAGCTTCAGGATGAACTCGAAAACAAGCATCAGCAGCTCAGCGTCCTGAAAAAGGAAATCTCTTATGCCGCACCCTGGGGCGATTTCTCGCCTGAAACCATCCAAAAGCTTAAGGACGAGGGGCTGGAGGTTAAATTCTTCACTGTATCGGCTAGAAAATATGAGGAGGAATGGCTTCAGCAATACCCCATGGAATTGGTTGGCCAGCACGCCGGGCTCTATTACCTGGTCCTGATAAAGCGTGAAGAAGATGTCATTGATTTAGAGCTGGAAGAGATGCGTCAGCCTGAGCGTCCCATTTCCGAACTCAGTTTTTACGAAAAGAAACTCAACGAGGAAATTGAAGCCATCCACGCAAAATTCGACCAGCATGCTTCAGAAAGCCTGGAGGCCGTTCAGCAATACTTGCTGAAGCTGAAAGAAGATCTGCATTTCGAAAAGGTCATTGAGAATACGGTAAAGGAAGCCGACGAAAAAGTAATGTTGCTTGAAGGCTGGGTGCCAGTTGAAAATAAGGCAGAGCTGGCAGATTTCCTGGAAAGCAAGGACATTCTTTACGTGGAAGAGAAAGCCACACCAGAAGAGAAACCACCCATCTTGCTTAAAAACAAAGAGTTCTCAAAGAAATTTGAGATGATTGGTGAGCTTTACTCCCTGCCAAAATATGGTGAGCTTGACCTTACCCCTTTCTTTGCTCCCTTTTACATGCTCTTCTTTGGATTCTGCCTGGGAGATGCTGGTTATGGTGTATTGATGGCCATCCTTGCCCTGGTATTCAAGAAAAAAGTTTCCAAACCCCTCAAACCTGTCCTGGGTCTGGTATTTTACCTTGGCTTGTCTACCATATTATTTGGCCTGATCGGCGGTACTGCTTTCGGTATTCCATTGTATGAGACGAACCTGCCGGTTTACCGAACACTGGCTGAAAGATTTAGGGCCGAAGGAACGGACATCAACCAATTGCTGTTTTACCTTGCATTGCTTTTCGGAGCCGTGCAAATCATTTTTGGCATGTTTATCAAAGTCATCAATGAGATTAAACAGTTTGGATGGGGTTATGCACTGGGGACCATCGGCTGGATTCTCTTACTGGTAGGTGGCATCACCATTTATTTGATAAGCATGATCTCCAATATCCCATTGGGAAACATGAAGATCGCCCAATACGTCCTGCTGGGCATTAGCGGACTGCTGATCCTTCCATTCAACAACCTAAGCCGCAACATTTTCATGAACATTGGAAGCGGCCTCTGGAACACCTACAATATGGTCACTGGTTTGCTGGGTGATCTGCTTTCTTATATCCGTTTGTTTGCCCTCGGCCTTTCCAGCGCCATTCTCGGGCTGGTGTTTAACAGCCTTGCGATCCAAATGAGCGGAGACATTCCTGTGCTCAACATCGTGATCATGGTCGTGATCCTGGTGATCGGGCACAGCATTAATATTTTCATGTCAGGACTGGGTGCCTTCGTTCACCCCTTACGTCTGACCTTTGTTGAGTTTTACAAAAATGCCGGCTTTACCGGTGGTGGAAAGAAATACGAACCTTTTAAAAAATTAATTTAACGTCACACTAAACCTAACCTTGAAATTATGGAACCAATTATTCTCGCTTACATTGGTGTTGGATTGATGATCGGTCTGGCCGGTATCGGAAGTGCTTTCGGCGTAACGATTGGCGGTAACGCAGCCATCGGCGCCATGAAAAAGAACGATGAGGCATTCGGCAACTACCTTATCCTGAGCGCATTACCTGGCACACAGGGCCTCTATGGCTTCATGGGCTACTTTATCCTTTCGGGATACCTCGTCCCCGATATTACATGGGCTACTGCCGCGGCTATTTTCGGCGCAGGCCTTGCACTGGGATTTGTTGGCCTGCTCTCGGCCATCCGCCAGGGACAGGTATGTGCCAACGGTATCGCTGCCATCGGTTCGGGATATAACGTATTCGGCAACACCATGATCCTTGCCGTATTCCCCGAACTTTATGCCATTATTGCCTTTGCTGCAACCTTCCTGATCTCCGGAGCCATCTCGTAAGCCACAGATATCAAGATTTATAAAGAGGCTGTCTCCATTGCGCGAGGCAGCCTCTTTTTTTTATGCCCTGACCAGCACCCCTAAGAGTAGGCATTCCCCCTCCCCTTCAGTCCTTTCCCCATGAAATTGGTTTCACAAATGAATTAAAAAGGAACTTAATCATGATAGGGTTTGGTTCAGAGTTTAGACGTAGTTCAAACGTAGTTAACACGTAGTTCAGACGTAGTTCAGACGTGCACGTACGTCTGAACTACGTCTAAAATTCGTCTCAAGTACGTCTGAATTCCAAGTCTGATTAAACCCCGAAAGGCCCCAGCCAGTATTGTGCTGTAAAATTTTTATGCATGGGTAATGAAGAGAAGGGGCCATTAAGAAGGCTGAAAGACTTCTTCACAAAAGCGGTTTTGTCAATAAAAGCCCCTTATTGTCGGTTGAGTCAATTCTTTATTTGATAAAAATGAAAAAAATGAAAGAATTGTGGGGCAGGATGGTTAAAAGCCTGGAAGGAAGATAAGCATGAACTTGACAAAAAAGGAATTGGTCTAAAAAATACCTTTTGAACCAGTTTAATAGTTTATTTTCCTGAAGCCAGCAAGCCTTCGAGCAGTAGATGATCCCAAGCCCCGATGGGATCACCCTGGTAATAAAAAGCCACGGCATCAATCCACACACCGTCATAATCAGGCTGAAGAAAAGATTCGCGCAGGACGATGCTGGTGTTCATCCCGCCCATGCTGCCCTGGAAATAATCGTACCAGCACTGGTATGGATCCATCGTTCCCGGCCCCTCATAGTTGGGAAATTCAAACAGGTTCACCCTCAGCACGACCCCTGTTTCGGGCAGGGTGTCGATGGCCAGGATCTCCATCGGCAAGTTATTGAAGCAGCAGGCGGAAATGCTGTCGGCCAGCAGCCTTATTTTTTCTGACAGTTCAAGAACGGAAGAAACAGCAATCAGACGGTCGGGCACAGGGATCATTTGTATGCTTTCCTCGCCCGGCAGCAGGGTGTCCCGGCCAACATAGATCACCAGGGTATCGTTCTCCGGGGCTACATTCTGCGCTTCACGGGGGCCACAGGAACCAAAGAACAGGGAGAACGGTAAGGCCAAAAGAATCAGGATCTTTTTCATGATTGGATCAGGATAATGTTAAAGGCTAAGGCTAAATTAATGAAAAACAGGCGCTTTTTTTCAATAACCCTAAAAGAAAGAACACATCCCATTGCAAAGTCAATTCGCTTTTGCAACAGGATGTATTCGAAATAGGGCATAGCACCAGCTGTCAGAAACTGTATTTCAGCTTGGTGTAAACCATGTCGTTGTCGTTGAATTGCCCGAAACGACCCTCAGTGCCCGTAAAAATGTTGGCTCCCAACTGAATGTCAAAGCCATCGGCAAAGGAATAGGTGATCTTAGGCCGTATGAGGCCATCGCCACGGTTAATTCCAACATAAGAAAATAGTTCAATCCAAAGTTTCTCCCTCAGGAAATCCTTTTTTGCGAGGAAGGTCATTGTGTTTTCAAACTCCTCATTCATGATTCCTTCTTCATAGTCAAGGATATATTCCTGGATAAACTGGGCGGTAAGGGTAACTCCAGCAAGGTTATAATCAATTCCGGCCATATAGTGGAGGTAGTCTTTTTCAATGATACCATTGGCCACTGATGGGGTTGAGGTCTGAAAGTACTTACCATTGTAAAACCCAGCCTCGCCTCGCAAGAGGAAAGGCCCTATCTGGGTGCTGAAGCTACCTCCCCCCATGGCGAGCCTGTGATGTTCGGGGCGGGCGATAAGGCCTGTCAACATCATGGTCTCAGGATCTACCTGCCTTGTTATATGGTTGATGGGGTCATCATCAAAAAAATACCCCCCTACCAATTCAAAATCTATCCCTGGAGACATGGCTGAATAGCGCAGGAACAATTCGCTGTTTTCCAGCTCAGGATTCACTTCCTTTGTCGATAAGTCAAAGGATGGTGTAACAGGAAAGGGCATCGCAGGCCGCCAGATAGAACCCTCTTCGGGCAGCTGGGTGGGCGTAAAGACAGGTACCCAAACCAGTTCAAAGGTGTTGTTCCCTTTGTAAAAGTTTAGTTTTGCAGCCGTAACCCCCATCCGTATTTCATCAAATTCGGGCAACAAAAACTCACGCAAATCCTTTGGAGAAACCACATCAGTGATAAACACCCCCTCGGCCTTGCCATAGATGATTTGCTGCTTTCCCACCCGGAGGTCGAAATGATTAAAATAGAGGTCGAGATAAGCCTCGCGAAGGCCAAGTTCAAGTTTCCGGTCGGAGTAATGATAGAGGTATGGGTTCACCTTCAGTGCCGTTCGCGAACCCTTGGTTTCCAGGTTAAAATCGAAGGTGTTCTGCAGAATGGAGAATTCATTGCCCTGCCCGGTCAGCACTCCGGTATAGTTTCGCAGGAAGCCTGAAAGGTTGACCTGCTCCTGCGATTTGGCAGGCACAATAAATAATGTCAGCAGAAAGACTGTGATTAGAATTTTATTTTTCATCATCCTATTTATATAGATTTTTATTGCCCAAGGGTCATGCTGCGTTCCGTAAACTTGCTGTCAGGAATGCCCTGGTTCACTTTAACATTTGAAAACTTCATCAGGGTGCGGTGATTCCTCAGGACGTTTTCCATCTGGACTTCAAGCAGGGTCCAGAAGCCTGAGATCTTAGCATAATCTTTCAGGGTCAAGACTTTCAGGAGGCGTCCCCGATCATCAAAAAATTCACGCTTCAAGCCCAGGTAGTTGTCCTTCATGACCCAGGTGATGGTCTTTGAATAGATATAGCCGCTTTCTTTGGGCGTACTTTCCACGACAAAACAGGCCTTCCCGTCAATGGTTTCTTCCCGCAACAACTTATGGGTATCCTCGCCTGGATGGCGGTCGCCCAGGTCATCGTAGGTAAAATCGGAACCCATAAAGTAATCGCTCTTGCTATCGCTTGAAATGCGCCTTACACGCCTGAGGGCAGGCAGATAGATCCACTGGTCATCAGCACGGCCATCGGAATAACTCCAGTTCATAAAAGAAGTGTTACGCACATCGGCAGGGGCAGTAAAAAACATGATCTTCTTCTCCACTTTTCCATCGTTTTTGATGAATTGAGACAAGTTGCGCCCGCGCTGTTCTCCCCGGCTGTTTATCAGGGTCATTGTCAGTTCGCCCTGGGTATCTTCACCCGAAGGGTTATTATAAACCTTCTCCATAATGTGCTGCCCGGTCATTTGAGCAGAGGTTTGGGTACTGCCAAGAAGCAGGATCGAAAAAGCAATGATAAAACTCCATTTCAGTGTTTTCATAATTTATTCTCCTTTAAAAAATTCAGTTAAAAATTTGGGTTAAAAAAATTGATTTATTTAAATGCAAAGGCTTGCAGTCCCAATCGCAAGGTGTTGATCCTGCGGAAAAACTGCATGTTGTAGTAATCCTTACCGGAATAAAAATTCACAAACAGGCTTACGTCGTTAAGTACACGAGGTCTGTAAGCGATGGTCATTGAAAGGTTGAACCTTTCGCCTGCATCAAAGAAAGCGGCTCCCTCCATGTCACCAAACATCCAGATGGTCTCCACTTTGGTTTGCACCCTAGGGATCTCGAGGTTTGCGTGATGTTTTTTAAAGGAATCTTGTCCGGGAAAGTGAAAGATCCTAAAACTGTTGTGCCACCTCAGAAAACTGTAGCGGCCCTTCAGCTCCTCGCTCCTAACCACATCCGGATGCCATTCGATGGAAGTGCGGAAATAATCTATAGTTTTCTCGAAGGGCAGCACATTCTGATTGACGAACACCCCCAGCTCCAGAAAATTGGTGGAGAAGTTGCCCGTCTCTGTATTATAGGACCCATCTTCAATGAAAAAAGGTTCATACTGCCCGTTGGAATGATGCTCCAAGGAAAGAAAGAGATAGCTCGAGGTTTGGTTCCCCAAAGCTTTATCAGGCAGCTGGAAATAAAAGGTGAGGCCTGGCATATAGCTGGGTGCCCTCACCGGAAAGGACTCCTTAGCCTGCATTCGCAGGATGATAGGTGAAGAAAGGGTGGCCCCCAGCCTGGCATCGCGGTTGGTACGCAACAGGAAATAGGGAGCGATCAGGGCCTCGAAGACCAAGGGTTCCATATTGCCAAATCCCTGCCCAAAAGTGATATAGCTTTCAGCCTGATTTGCCCGGATAGAGCGAAAGAAAGCATTCTCCGCAGCCACCGAATCCGTTACCCCTGCGACCGACCGCAAGGGGAACCCGGCCCAGTTGAACAGCAAGAAAACAATCAAACACAAAAGCCTTTTCATACCTTAAACTTTATTGGTTTTTCTTTTCTGACACACGGGTGTCCTTTTTTACAAAAAGCCTGAAAGTAAAAACCAGTACCATCATAAGGGTAAGGGTTCCGGCAAAACTGGTGAACATATTCATTGACACCAGGGCCCCAAGCGTGCGGTTAGGCGGAAAGACCGAGAACAGCAACACCAGGAATCCTGCAATGACTACAATGGCATTAAACAATATGGCCTTACCGGTTTGCGACATGGTGCGGTATATGGCATAATGGCGTGATGGATGCGCAGCAAGATTCATCCGGTAATGCTGCAGGAAATGGATGGCATAGTCGATTCCAATCCCTATGGCAATACTCGATAACAAGGTCGTGGTTGTGCTCAGTGGAATATTGAAAAGCCCCATGACCCCGAAACTGATCAGGGCAGTTACCACAATGGGTATCGAACCTATCAGGCCAGCTTTTACACTGCGAAACATGATCATCAGGATAATCAGTACCAGAACCAGCGACATCACGATGCTTTTAATCTGCCCTTCCAGGATCAGATCCGTAAACACCAGGGCCTTATAGCCTGAACCCGCATAATTTATGGAAATCCCCAACTCCTTAAGCGGCGTTTCAAATTGTCTGATTACTTCAAGTGCTTCCTTGATCGTTTTGGAGTCATCACCCTTGAGCTGAAAGGTAATATTGGTGCGGTTGTAATCGTAGTTAATAACCTTTACAAGATTTTGCGGATCTCCTGACATCTCGTAAAGCAGCATATACTGGGCAATCAAATCAGAATTGTCAGGGATGCTGTAGAAAGCTTCCTGGTCTTCATTCATTACCTTGTTCATTCGCTTCAGATAATCGGCAAGAGAAAAGGAATTCCCCACCCTGCCCAGTTTTTCCGTTTCGGTTTGCATCTGGTCCATCAACCGCAAAGCCTCGGGCTGCTTGAAAGCATCGAATGTTTCGCTTTCAAGAATTACGTTGAGTGTGGAAGTCCCGCCAAATTTGCTGTTCACGAATGAATCGGTAAGCACGATGTCGTTATCCCTTTCAAAGTTGTCAAGAAAGCTGGAGTTAATCCACACACGGGTAATCCCAAAAATGGAAACAACTGCAATAACAAGGGTTGTAATAATGATTGCCTTTTTGTTTTTCAGGAATAATTCGGCCAACTTGTGAGTCTTCCCGATATCAACCGGTTTGGCATCAATGTGTTTGCCCTTTACCTTATAACCGGTAATCATAACCATGGCCGGCAGGAACACAAGTGCCAAAGCAAAAGCCACAAAAATGCCAAAAGCGGTGAAGGTCCCAAAATACTTGATGGGGTATACCTGTGAAGTCAGCAGGGAGATAAAACCGACAATGGTCGTGAAGGCTGCCATGGTAAGCGGCTTCCAAAGGGTACGCAGCACATACCTGATGCCAGTAACTTTGCGGGCATTTGGGTGAGCCCGGTAATACTGGTTGAGGTGATTGTAAAAATACACCCCGTAAGCCACCCCAATGGCAATCAGCATAACAGGAATCATAGTGGATACGGCATAAACGGGAATTCGCAGCAGAGCCATCAGGCCAAAGGCCCAGACAGTACTGATAAACACCCCTGCAAGGATGGAAATGGTTCCTCTGAAACTGCGCAACAGCAGGAAAAGAACAATGGCTATGACAGACAATACAATGGGAACCATTCGTTTCATGTCAGCAGGCCCAAGCAATGCCATGGTCCCTTCCACAATGGGTCGCCCTGCAACATAAATAGATTCGGTATCGCTCTCAAAAGATCTGGCAAAGTCAAGGATCTCCCGGTAAAGTTCCTGGGTAAAAACATCACCTTCCATTCCGGCTACCACCAATGCAACCGTCTCATCCTCCGAAACCAGACGGCCAAACACCATGTCGTTGGTACGGACATCATTTTTGATTTTCTCCAGGTCTTCCGCCTCTTTGGGGGCACTGAGGTAAAAATCATTGACTTCCATGCCATATTCAGTCCCGATGATGTTCTCGGCTGTAAAAAGGGACATCACATCCGCCTCATCGATCGCATCCATAAACATAAGCCCTTCACTGATGTCCCTAATCTTTTCAAGAGTCCGGGTATTATAGATCCCGTCCTTATTCTCAATGGCTACCAGGATCCCATCCTTAATGTTAAACCATTCTTCAGCCTGATCGCTGTAAACAAAAGCGGGATGTGTTCGGGGCATATACTCATCCAGATTCGTCTCCATCCTGACGTTCTCCTTCAGGCTTAACATAAACCCTACAGTTATAGCTAATACCAATATCACAATGACCCAGGAAAGGGCCAGATATTTTTTCTCAACTTTTCTCATCACGTGGTTTGTTAATGTTAACTAACTTATATTATCTAAAAAACAGGCAAGTTTACTCCTGCCTGTTTTTTGTTAGATTTAAAGCAGACGCGCGCTCTTTAAGGGTTTGGGTGTTTTCACCACCAGAATCCTGGCAGGCTTATCACTCTTATTGTAAAGGCAATGAACGATATCCTTCGGGCTTTCTACCAAAAGGTTTTCGGCCACTTCTTTCATTTCGTCCCCAACACGGATGGTAGGTGTGCCTTCCAGCACAAAAAAGAAAACATCCACAGGGGTAAAGTGCGGCTTGAGTTCTTCGCCGGGCAGCAGCCTGATGTGCATAACCTGTGCGTCTGTGGTTTCATACAGCAAACGTACATCGACTTTATGGGGAGTTTCCCTCACGGCTTGTTCTTTCCAGTCAGTAATTATCATAACAATTTAAATTTATTGGGTTTTAGAAATAATTTTTTTTACTGTTTGCAGGAAGGAAGCTCCTTCTGCAATCAGGTCAAAGGCGAAGTCTTTCATCTGCCAACGTTTCACAAACAGGCGAAGCCCTCCCATGATCATAATAGCCAAATGAGAAGCCCCTACATCCGACCTGATTTCCTTTCGCTCCTGCCCTTCTTTGAGGATGCCTGAGATGGCTTGGTTTATCTGGTCCATGATGGCTCCGATACGTTCCATCAGCAAAGGCTCATTCCTGAAGATCTCTTCTGAAAAAATCACCGCCACCAGTTGCGGAGTCTCAGCAAGAATGCGGAACTGGTTCTTAAAAATATGCTCAATTTTTTCGATGGCAGTTCCTTTCAAACCAACTTCTTGATCAAAAACCAGAACGGTATTCTTCCGGAATACTTCAAGGATGGCTAGGAGGATTTGAATCTTGTTCTCGTAATGCCTGTAAATGGCCGGTTCAGTGATCCCAATGCGCTGAGCCAGATTCTTAATTGTAAGTCCCTGAATCCCTTTCTCCGAGATCAGATCAAGCGATACGCTGATAATTTCCTTTTGACGGTCGGTTTGCATGACTTATTTTCCTTTTGCTTTATCCATTGCCCTTCTTTCAAAAAAAACTGTCAGAGGAGCCACGATCAACAGTAAAATACCAGAATACACATGAAGATGGGTAATAAAAGCTTGCCTGGCCTCACCACCAGAGAAAAAATGGACCACCAGGGGAATTGACGTAAGGAGGACCAACACAAAGGCAATCATTCGAAGGGGTTTAATTATTTTCATGAGATTTGATATTAAGGCTTTTTGCTGTACAAAGTTAGTATATATTAACTAACTTCCAAATGTTTTTGCAATTTTTTTTCAGGGCATCTCCCCTTGGAGTCTGAAAAAAAAGCGGAGAAGTGCCCTAAAGCAATGTTTTACAATTAATTAAACCAGAAATCCCTAATACAAAAATATATATATTTTCAATTCCTTAAGATCAGCATGCGGTTCTTAAAGGATTGGGTTGGTGTGATCAGTTCAAAGAGATACATCCCATCGGGCAAGACATTGCCCTGCTGATCGCGCCCATCCCAACGAATGGTATTTTCCCCTGCAGGGAAAGCTTGCTTATCAAAAGTCTTTACGACTCCACCATTCAAGTCATAGATACGGAGGCTAACTACTTCTCCGCGGGTAAGCGTAAAGGCAATTTGGGTATGATCCCTCAGCGGGTTGGGATAGCTGAAGGCCTTCACCAGCCTGGGATCGGATAATGCAGGCACATCCGTATCATCTACCTGAAGAATGATTTCTACCAACATTTCTTCACCGTCCATCTCAAAACCACCTTCTGAATCAAAGAATCCTTCCTTACTTGCGGTATAGTTATAAGTCCCGTTAGCCAGCATTAAAGCGGCTATTCCTTCCTCATCCGTTTGCAGGGTATTTCCTGTTTCGCTGATCACGATGGTGACATCCTGCAAATTATTCGCGGGTTCGGCTGCATCCTTCACGTGAAAAGTCACTTCCCACTGTGGTTCAGCGGCATCCAGTCCCCCGGCAAAGGCTGCAAGCCAGCCATTGCGGGTCCCGGCAATGAACTCAAGGGAGTGATCGCCAGTGACATCACCCAAATTTCCAATGGCATCCACTGGCGCAGGCATGGTTTGCTCAAAAAGAATGGTTCCATTGGTCCCGTTCATGACATAGAGCTTGTTATTCTGATAAAGGGTTCCTACCGCCACATCGGTAATGCCATCCCCCGAAACGTCCCCCACTGGGATCACACTCCAGGGCTGGTCAGAAACCATCGTGGACCAAAGAACCTGGCCATCGAGCCCGGAGATGGCCACCGCATTGGGCTGGGTGGAATAAGCCGGGAAGATATCGTCATAGCCGTCACCGTTGAGATCGCCGGCCACCCAGAAGTCGAGAATAATGGAGTTTCCAAGGGAGCCCTGAGCTTCAATATTTCCATCGGTGGCATCCAGCAGGTAATAAACCCCGTTGAAGGTGCCGATGATCACATCGCTGATTTCATCCTCCGTAATGTCATCAATCTGTTCCAGAGCCCAAACGGCCGTGCCCGGGGTAGAAAGATCCCAGATCATTCCCCCATCGGCACCATCCAGGCAAAACACCATCCCCTTTTCTCCTGGAGAAGTCGCCCCGGCCAGCACATCAGGGATTCCATCGCCATTCACGTCTTCAATAGCCAGCACTGAATAGACGGCCCCATTCAATGGGGAATCCCAGATCACCTGACCACTAAGGGCGTCGAGCAGAAAAACCCGTTTGGGACCTGTTCCATCGCCATCGTCACCGCTGGCGGCCAGTACATCCTTATAGCCATCTCCATTATAGTCGTATTTCACATCGACCATGTAAACCCAGCCTCCTGCCCCGTAGACATTCGTCAGGAAGCGCCAGAGGATCTCCCCGGTCTTTCCGCAGAGGGCCGTCACGGCGCAGTCACCCCAGGCAGTGCCTGCCACAACATCGGGGAAACCATCGTCATTGATGTCGTCAAGGCGGTCAAGACCCTTGGGATACTCAACGGTCCCAAGCAGCCTTTCCCAGATCAGGTCGGTATTCCCGCTGGCATTCCCATTAAATAGCCGGATCTTGTTATCACGTGTCCCCACCACCACATCCTCCATCCCGTCTCCGGTCATATCAGCCACCGGCATGATGGCCCTTGCATGGAAATCATAAGAGCCGGTAAACTGATGCTCCCAGAGCACCTCACCCAGGAGCAAAGGCGTGTCATCAGAAAACCCTTTAACCATAACGGAAAGTGGAGACTGCTCCTCATTGTTGAAGGTCATTGTGAGCATCTCATTAACGACTCCTTCCGTTAGCGGCCTGAACCACAATGACAGCTCCATTTCTTCAACGGGATTAACCATTAGCGGAAAACAGATTGATTCATCCCAATAGAAATAATCGCTTGAGAACGCCATATCATCAAAAACCAGTGGACTGCTACCCATATTTTTAATAAATAGATACAAGCGGTTGGTGGAATTTATTCTGACTGCCCCAAAATCAATCATCTCCTGGACACCGCTCAGGTATGCTCCATCAAAAAGCCCGAATCCATGGAGGTCAACGTTAACAACAGGCTGGGCGGGGTCATTGGAATGAATACTCATAGTTCCAAAAAATTCCTCGATGGCATCCGGGGTAAAAACAACCGTAACTGAAGCGGAACCGGCCGCCTCAACAGTTATTGGGAACTCAGCATTCTCAAGGGAAAATACCGTATTCCCTTCCAAAAAGCTGATGCCCTCAATGACCAGTTCACCGGTTCCGGTATTTGAAAACTGAAGCTCCCAGCTTGCTGTTTCCCCCAGGGTAACGTTCCCAAAATGATAGGTCTGCGGCACACTTATCACCGGGGTACCCCCACCCCAGGGGTTCACCTGGTAAAGGGTACTGGCCCCGCTGGAGGACCTGCCGACATACCACAGGTAAGTGCCGTCGTGCCAGATTCCGGAAGCCCTGTAATCGGGATAGGGAAAAGACTCCACCATCGTACCATCCTTGCTTACAAGATCAATAGTCCCGTTCCAATAATCGATGATCCAGAGCGAGTCACCCTGAACAGCTAGGTCCCAGGGCTGGTCGGCTGGTGGGGCAAAACTACTCAACTGGGTTCCCTGCGCATCCACCTGGTAGATGGTCCCCGGGTCGGGATAATAGGCCGCCACCCAGAAATAATCACTGTCGCAGGCAATGCCCGACATATAATGCGTCGGCAGGTTAAATTGAGAAACGACATTCCCTTCCATGTCCAATTGCAATGCAATGGCAGGAGCGGATGAAGGAGAGACCTGGTTGATCGTCCACAGGTAATCCCCGTCATAAGTCAGGCCAAAGGCATCCTCCTGCGGACCTGTAAACAGCAGGTTGTTTGTCCCGGCGGCAGGATCAAAGCGGTAAACGTCTCCGCCGTTGCTCCCATAGGTGCCTATATAGAAATAAGTTCCATCGTAAGCCAGGCCTGAAGCATTGTTATTCACCGTCCACTGGTTTACGACCGTCCAACCCTCATCCTGGGCCCATGCTTCCTGTCCGGGAAGAAATATCAAACATAAAAGGGAAAGAAGTACTGAAAACAAAACACTTTTTTTCATGGCTATAGTTTTTGGTTAGGTTTAAGTTTTCAGATTCAAATGAAATCCTTAAGGCACGGGCTTTAGTATCGCCACCCAGCCTCCGCCGGGAGCCATTTTTATGCTGATCTTTTCACCAGGCTGGAGAGTGCGGGTGCTCATTCTGTAATCGGCAGCATGTCGATCCGCATTAGGTCCATCCTCAAGGTAATCAATCTGGAAGGTACCATTTCCAAGAAAAGAAGGATCTATCTCAAGGGTTCGGGTATCCCAGTTGGTCATGGCGCCCAGGTACCAGACATCGCCCTGTCTTCGCGCCATCACCACATATTCTCCTACCCTTGAGGGCAGGCCTATGGTTTGATCCCACGATACGGGAATTTCTGCAAGGAATCGGGTGTATTCAGGCTCCTTCAGATAGTTGGAGGGATTGTCACAAAGCATTTGCAGGGGTGCATCATACAAGACATACATGGCTGCCTGGTGGGCGCGGGTGCCCTGACTCATGGGCTGGGTGAAAACTGCCCGAAAATTCTCTTTGTTTGCATTGATCATCGCACCGGGCGTATAATCCATCGGTCCCGCCACCATTCGTGTAAATGGCAGCACAACATCGTGCCAGGGGCTCACCGCTTCCTCCCATTTGCTGTTTTCAAGGCCCTTCACCCCCTCATAATTGACCACATTGGGATATTTTCTGTTCAGCCCCGACGGCTTGTAAGCCCCGTGGTAATTCACCAGCAGCTCCCGTTTGGCGGCTTCGGCAGCCACCCGTTCATAATAATTGACCATATCCTGATCGGCCCGCACCATAAAATCGACCTTGATGCCTCTAGCACCCCATCCTGCAAAACGGTCCAGCGTCGCCTCCAGGTCTTTGTCCAGTGCATTCCACAACACCCAAAGAATAATGCCCACGTCTTTATTTTCGGCATAGGCAAAAAGTTCTTCAATATTAAGCTCTGGATTGCCTGTGCTAAGGTCAAGGGTAGAAGCCGACCAGCCTTCATCCAGGATGACATATTCCAATCCAAATTCAGAAGCAAAATCTATATAGTACTTATAGGTTTCGGTATTGATCCCTGCCCTGAAATCCACCCCATAAATGTTGTTGGCATTCCACCAGTCCCAGGCCACCTTACCGGGTCTGATCCAATCGGTTTCTGCCAGAAGGCAGGGAGATGACAGTTTGTAAACCAGTTCGTTTTCAAGCAATTCCCTATCTTCCGAGGCAACAACCATCACGCGCCAGGGGAAACTGCGACTGCCCCTGGTCATGGCAATATAATCGGCATTACTGGCAATCACTTCTGCACGGTCTCCTCTTTTGTAAGTCTCCAGGATGGCCTTGGGCTGCACGCCCCTCAGACTGTTGGCTCCGGTGCCAAACAGGAATAAATTGGGATAATCATAAAGATCGGCCTCGGTGATCAGCAATTGGGTCCCTTGACGGGTTTCCAGCAACATCGGCAGCGACCCGTACTGGTCCATGGCCAGGTCGCCAAGGCGGATGTCACGGTAAGCGGCCTCGTAATGCGACTGAAAGGTAGGGCTGCTCTCCACAGGCCAAAACAGGCGATGATTCTCCTCAAAATGAAAAGCTACTGTCTCAGCGATTACTTCCAGGCTATTTTCGGGATAAGCCGTTATGAACCGGTAGGCCACCCCCTCGTCATAAGCCCGGAAGGCCAGGCTGTATCCCTCCCTGAAATTTAACAGCAACTCGTTATAATGGTTTTCAATGAAACGGTTTTTCACTGGGACTTCCGCCTCAATTATTTCATTCACGGCATGAATGTAATGACTGCGAAGCCTGGATTGACGGCCAGGATAACGGTTCCCCGAAACTTCCATCCCCAGGGGCGATGGTAACAACAGGGTTTCCTGCCCCTTGAATACTGACCAGGTAACCTGGTTTCCCGCTTCAACCTTAATCCGGATGTCTCCTCCGGGCGACGATACTTCAAAAACCTGTGAAAGGGCCGTGAACGGAAAACCCAAAATTAAGAAAAACAGGAAACTCCAGGGGTTCTTCATAGCAAATTGGTATTGGGAATTGAGTGGTTATCTGATCAGTTTGTCAAGCAAATCCCTTGTGCAGGCGGATGAATGGCAAAGAAATCCCAATGAAAAACAAGGGCTGCTTTCCATTTACAATAATAAAAAAACCCGCCATTAAATCAAAGCGGGTAATCATTTTTCCGAAAAACAAGTTTGGATCAGCCTTTCTTCGGCTTAAGCCTTTCATATACCGGCATCACAATCAGCATCATGGCCATAAAGTATGCACTGTCTTCAATGGGTATGGTGGTCAGGCGAATGCCCAGATTTTCGGCGTTGTTGTACCAAACCACGGGGATGGAGGTGAGCACCCCGTTCACAATAAAGAAAGGCACCAAAGTAACCAGGTAGGCAACAAAATAATGGCTCAGCCAGGTCTTGTGATATTTCAGGATAGGCATCAGGATCATCAGTGCCCCTGCAAGCAACATCGTGATGAAAGTGTAGATCTTATCGGTATTCAGCAGCCCGACAATAATCAAAGAGGCCCCAATGCCCAACGACAGCCAGAGGGCCTGTTTGGGGAAATAAATCTTCGGGAAGAAATACCGGATGACTTCGAAAGAAAACATTACACAGTAAGGGATCACCACAAAGAAGAGCCATTCTTCAATGGGAAGGCCTATGAGGTAGAGGCCCGACACATAATCGGGAGCAAAGCCCCAGACGCCGCGGCTGGAAAAGGCCACATCCCAGGGGATAAATACCAGCATCATGACAAAGATCCCTGCCAGCAGGGCACGCCAGTTTCCAATGAAATGGATGCGATGCTCAAAGCTGCGAATCAGGGGAACTGCCAGGCTGGCAATCAGTAGAAGGGCATAGGTCCATTGTTGCATAAAGCTAAAGTCTTAAAATGAATGATTTCAATGCATAGGTAACAAGGTATCAGCCCTGAATGTTTTGTTTGACGTTGGTGGAAGATAGATTTATTTTCCTAATTTTGAAATATCAACAAACCAAAACTTATGGGCATCCTGATCGCACTTGCCGTTATGCTTATTTGGGCAGGCCACTTGGCTTATATGCTGATCTATCTTGAACCTACCTGGACCAATCCGTGGATGTACGTTCATATCCTGATCCAGACCTACCTCTATACAGGCTTATTTATCACCGGCCACGATGCCATGCACGGCAACATCCATCCTTCCAGGCGGGTGAACCAGGTCATTGGAGCCATTGCCGTAGCCCTGTTTGCAGGAATGTCTTACAAGATGTTGAGAAAGAACCATGGCAAACACCACAAGAAGCCCGCCTCGGCCGAAGACCCTGATTATTTTGTAAAATCACAGAATTTCTTTGCCTGGTGGACGGTATTTATGTGGCGTTACCTCACCATCACCCAACTCCTGATCATGGCCGCCCTGTTCAACATCATGGTTTACCTGCTGAAGCTCGACCAGACCAGCGTGTTACTTTTCTGGGCCCTGCCCGCCATACTGGGCACCTTCCAGCTTTTCACCGTAGGGGTGTATTGGGTCCACCGCCTGCCCCACCTACCTTCAATGGGACCACACAAAGCCCGCACACAGAAAAAAAACCACTTCTGGGCCATGCTGAGCTGCTATTTCTTCGGCTACCACCGCGAGCACCACGAGGACCCGCACATCGCCTGGTGGCAGTTGTACAAGGTGAAGGCTAAACCCTAAAAAATCCTTCGCGTGCCTTAGGAAAGCATCTCTTTCAGATTTCAGGGATCACATTTTCCAAAAAATTGTATTTTCACGGCAAATATGCCTTTATGCTCCAAACCCTCAAGACCGACAAGCCCTTTACCACCGAATCAGGCTACACATTCCCCGGTATAGAGATTGGCTATCACGTATATGGCGATTTGCAATCCGGGAGTCCTGTTGTTTGGGTGTGCCACGCTCTGACGGGCAACAGCGACCCCCTGGAATGGTGGCCCAACCTTTGCGGACCAGGCAAGACTTTCGATCCCCGCTATCACACAATCGTTTGTGCCAATGTACTGGGGTCCTGCTACGGAACCACCGGTGCAACATCCATTAACCCCACAACAGGAAAACCCTTTTTACTCGAGTTCCCCTTGATTACCATACGCGATATGGTTCAGGCCCACGAATTGCTGCGCCAGCATTTGAACATTGAAAGCATTGAGGTGATCATCGGGGCTTCGCTTGGCGCTTTCCAGGGGATGGAATGGTGTATCATGAATCCGGGCCTGATCAAACACCTGGTATTCATCGCAGCGGGCGCCCGCACCAGCCCCTGGGCCAAGGCCTTCAACGAGGCCCAGCGCATGGCCCTGGAAGCCGACCCCACTTTTCTGGAGAACACCCCCGAGGGCGGAAAGGCAGGCCTGCGTGCCGCAAGGGCAATCGGGATGATCAGCTACCGCAGCTTCGAGGCCTTTGACAAGACCCAATATGACCCCGAAGAGGATAAAATGGAAGGCTTCAACGCCCCCTCTTATCTGCGCTACCAGGGAAACAAACTGGTGAACCGATACAGCCCCTATGCCTACCTGACAATCACCCGCGCCTTTGACTCGCACGATGTGGGGCGCCATCGTGGTGGCGTCAAAAAAGCCCTGGGCCGAATCACCACAAAAGTGCACTGCGTCAGCACTGAGTCCGACATTCTTTTCCCCGTGGAGGAGGTAAAGCAGGTGGCCGAAATGATCCCCCACGCCACCCACCACATGATGAAAAGCCTTTATGGCCACGATGGCTTCCTGGTGGAAAAGGAAGGCCTTGAACAAATCATTCAATCCACAAATTGGGACGAAAACTTTTTCCAGGACCCTGAGTTCCTGAAAATAAAAAATGACTCCTCCCTGAACGATTAATTAATTTTGTTTGTACATTTATCTTTCATTAAAAAAACTTTTGTTATGGGAAGATTCGAAGAATACAAAGAAAAAATGGAAGCCAGGATTGATGAATGGCAAGCCGATCTCGAGAAGCTGAAAGCAAAGGCCAGGGTGGCAAAGGCTGACGCCAAGCTCGAATACAAGGATGAAATTGATGAAATGGAAGAAAGGCTGGCAAAAGGCAAGGCCAAATTCAGCGAACTGAAAGAAAAAGGCGAGGATGCCTGGGAAGACGTAAAGGAAAACCTGGATGAAACCCTCGATAAACTTTCAGATAAATTGCAAAACTTCTGGGCAAGGTTTAAGGACAAGGACGAAGAGCCTGAAGAACTGGCCTAAGGAGCAAATCCACTGCAGTCCTCCTTGCAGAAAGATTATTTTTTAAAAAGCACCTGCGAAATGATTTAAATCATTCCGCAGGTGTTTTTTTTTTTGACTTCAGACTCCCAGTTCAGCCCGTGGAAACCATAACCAGGGACAGAGTTAATACGGAGTTTATACGGAGTTTATACGCTTTAAACCGTATAAACTCCGTATTAACATAGGACATGGTTATAAAATGAAGGATAACAGTTGGGTACAAGCAAGGAATTTCCAAGACTGCAATGCCCGCTTAAACCCTTATGGAATGGGCATTGTTACCAGTTCTGGGTTGAGAAACCCAAAAAAAAGCTCACAGGAATACCAGTAAAGGAAGGCCGGCTTTTACAGTTTGGCAAGGCACTCCTTCAGGCTGTCGCGCCAGTAAGGAATCTCAACGCCATACTCTTTCTTGATCCTGTTCTTGTTCAGGACACTGTACTGGGGTCTTAATGCAGTCTGGGGAAATTCTTTGGTAAGGATTGGGCTTGCCTTGCAATTCAAGCCCTTGATCTCAAGGATGGCTTTTGCAAAATCATACCAGCTGGCCACGCCTTCGTTGCTGAAGTTGTAGATCTCGCCCCTGACTTTTGAGGGCACCTTGGGGATGATTTCCAGGATCACTTTGGCCAGGTCGCGGGCATAGGTGGGCGTTCCGATTTGATCGTAGATGACTTTGAGTTCCTTTTCCGTTTTCCCTTTTTCGAGTATGGTTTTGACGAAGTTATTCCCAAAGGACGAATACAGCCAGGAGGTACGAATGATGATAGCCCGCTTGGCGTTGAACATCACCTCGATCTCGCCATCGAGCTTGGTTTTGCCATAGATCGACTTGGGATTGGCGGTGTCACTCTCAGTATAGGGTTTGAAGTTTTTTCCCTCAAACACATAGTCGGTCGAGATGTGTATCAGCAGGGCGCCTACCCTGCTGCTGGCTTCGGCCAGGTATTTGGTAGCGGTGCTGTTCAGGAGGGTGGCTCCCGGTTTGTCATCCTCAGCTTGGTCCACCTGGGTATAACCCGCACAATTCACCACACACTCTATCTTATTGGATTTCATAAACTTATACACCTTTTCAGAGTGGGTAATATCCAATTCATCCACATCGGTAAGGAAAAACTGGTGCTGGGGATACTGAGGTGCCAATTCCCTGAATTCACTGCCAAGCTGGCCCTTGCTGCCTGTAATCAGGATGTTCATATAGTTTGCTTAAAAGTTGAGAATGTTTTTAAAATACTGGATTGTGTGCTTAAGCCCCTCTTCCAGATGGGTATGGGGTTCCCAGGCAATGGTTTTTCTGGCCAGGGTGATGTCGGGCTGCCGCTGCATGGGGTCGTCCTGAGGCAGGGGCAAAAAGGTGATTTTGGATGACGAGCCTGTAAGCTTCAGCACCAGTTCGGCAAGCTGAAGCATTGTGAATTCCCCGGGATTCCCCAGGTTCATCGGCCCGGTGACCTCATCGGGGGTTTCCATCAGGCCAATGAGCGCCCTAACCATATCATCCACATAACAGAAACTGCGGGTCTGTTCGCCATCGCCGAAGATGGTGATGTCTTCGCCGTTCAGGGCCTGGACTATGAAGTTGGAGACCACTCGCCCGTCGTTGGGATGCATGCGTGGGCCGTAGGTATTGAATATCCTTGCGATCTTGATCTTCACGTGATTCTGCCTGTGATAATTGACAAACAGGGCTTCAGCGCAGCGCTTGCCTTCGTCGTAGCAGGCACGGGGCCCAATTGGATTTACGTTGCCCCAGTAATGCTCGGGCTGGGGGTGTATCTCAGGGTCGCCATAGACTTCACTGGTGGAGGCCTGTAACACCTTTGCATTCAGCCTCTTGGCAAGCCCCAGCATGTTGATAGCGCCCATCACCGAGGTCTTGATGGTCTTGATACCATTGTACTGGTAGTGGATGGGCGAGGCAGGGCAGGCCAGATTGTAGATCTCGTCGGCTTCAATAAAAAAAGGCATCGTGATGTCGTGCCTGATGAGTTCAAAATAGGGGTCGTCAAGCAAGTGCAGGATATTCTTCTTTTGTCCTGTAAAAAAGTTATCGAGGCAAAACACTTCATGCCCTTTTTTCAACAAGGCTTCACACAAGTGGGATCCCACGAAACCTGCTCCACCGGTTACCAGTATTCGTTTTTTCATATTTAACAAGGTTGAAAATACCAGCGAACAAGCAGTACGCTTTGGCTAACAACAAATATATCTATTTTTTTTGCAAAGGAAAACATTTTATCTGCAAGGGAAAAGAATATGAAAAAAATATAAATTAAAACCAGAATACCCCTCTGGTAATTCAGAAAATAAATAATTTCCTTTAAATTTGAATACGATTCACAACCTCCTTATCCAAGCTAAGATGCGCCAGACTTCCATCACCCGCGAGATCCTTGACCCAACCCGAAAAGCCTTATTCATCAACCTCGACGACAGCATTTACGGTTCATTTGCCGAAATTGGTGCAGGGCAGGAAGTGGCCCGTTGCTTTTTCCAGTCGGGCGGAGCTTCGGGTACAGTGGCACGGACCATCTCGGCCTATGATATGCAGTTCAGCAATTCCCTTTACGGGAAAAGCCCCAGTGGAAGGTATGTCTCTGAGCAGCGTCTGATGCAGATGCTCGATATTGAATTCAAGAGCCTGATGGATCTGCTGAGCGATAAGCGGGGTGAGCACACCCGTTTTTTTGCCTTTGCCAATACAGTAACCACCCTGAATTTCAAAAAGGATAACGACCCCCATGGTTGGATCGGGGTGCGCTTTCAGCTCAATCCCGGGGATCCGCCCAATGACGTGATCCTGCACGTTCGCCTGTTGGAGAACGACAGCCTGCTTCAGCAGAAGACCCTGGGCATTCTGGGCGTGAACCTGATCTATGCCTGCTATTACAACTACCTCTATCCCAACAGCTTCCTCAGGTCGCTGATGGAATCGATCTCTGACGACAGGATAGAAATCGACATGATGCGCATGAGCGGCCCCGAGCTTGACTACGTTGACAATCGGCTGCTGGCGGTGCAGCTCGTAAAAAACGGGATGACCAACGTGACCATGTTCGACCGCCATGGCAAGGTACAGCAGCCATCCGACCTGTTATATAAAAAGCACACGATGGTTCTGCGCGGAAGTTTCAGGCCAATCACCTATGTAGGCTTCGACATGCTGAAGTCAGGCTTTGCGCTGTTTAAGGATGATGTGGGTTTTGACAAAAAAAACACGGTGGTGCTTTGCGAGATGACCCTCAACAACCTGATGGGTGGGGGCGATTTTGATGAGCGCGACTTTCTCGACCGGGTGGATGTCCTTTGCGGGATGGGGCAAAATGTGATGATTTCCAATTTCCGCGAGTTTTACAAGCTGGCCGAGTGGTTCAGACGTTTCCGCATGGGCAGTATCCGTATGGTGATTGGGGCCTACACCTTCCAGAACGTGATTGACAAACGGTATTATGCTCACCTCAGGGGTGGCATCCTGGAAGCCTTCGGAAAACTCTTCATTGAGAACCTGAAGGTGTATATTTATCCCAGCCGTGAAAACGAGCAGAGCCCAATCATTACCATTGCCAACATGCCTGTGGGAAAAGATGTAAAGCCCCTTTACAAGTTCCTTGTAGAAAACAGCTTCATCGTAGACATCCCCGGATACCGTGAGCAGGTGCTCCCTTTCTTTTCACATATTGTATTGAAAAAGATTAAAGAAAACGACCCTGGCTGGGAAAAGATGGTGCCCCGCTATGTGTCATCCTTCATAAAAAGCAAAAACCTGTTTGGATACGGAGCACCCAAAAAACGGGGAAGGGCAGCCAAAAAATGACCGCCCCTCGCCCGAACCAACTCTATCAATTAACTAAAACTACATATCGAATTCATCAAAATCCTGTGAACCATTATCCATGGACTCACGCGAACGTTGATTTCTTCTGTTGTTGTATTCGTTAATCCGATAGGTAAACCCTATGAAAACCATACGGCTGTTGCGCTTGCGTTCCATATCAATGGTGAAGTTGTCGCCGTAATTGTACATCCTGAAATTTTGTGTATTGAAGATATCGCTGACCCTAAGGTTGATGGTGCCCTTACGGTCGAGGATATTTTTGCGCAAGCCCATATCAGCCGAATACATGGCCTTCATTTCGCCCTGCAGCATCACCACGGGGGAGCGGTAAAACCCATTCACCTGAAGGTCCCAGCCCTTACCCAGGCTGAGGTTGTTTACAAGGCGCGCTGACCAGCTATAGCTGTCGGTACGCATTTCCATCATGGCGCCTCCCCCATCAATGATCTGGCGGTAATAGCTAAAGGTGCCATTCGAGCGCCACCAGGGAAAGATTTGCTGAGACAGGATCAGCTCTGCCCCGTAAGAAGTTCCCCTGTTGATATTCTCGAAGGTGGTATAGGCAATACCCTCCTCATTCATGGTACGGAAGCGGGTGATCATCCCTTCGGTAAAGCGATAAAAGATACTGGGGTTGACGGTAGTGTTTTTCCAGAAACGGGTATAGCCAAGTTCCATTGAATTGATCAGTTCAGGCTTCAACTGGGGGTTGCCGAATGAGAGGTCATAAGGATCAGTATAGCTGACAAATGGATTCAGGAAACGGTTGTTTGGGCGGTTGATCCTGCGGCTGTAGCTTACCTGCAGAGCTTGCTCCTTTTCAAAACTCCTGCGCAGGTGAACCGTAGGGAACAGGTTCAGGTAATTGTCTTTGTGCACCTCATTGGTGGTGCGCTGGTCAGCTTCAATAAAGGTCTGTTCCAGGCGCAGGCCTGCCTGCAGGCTGTACTTGCCCAGCATTGTGGAATAAATTCCATAGGCGGCATACACCTGTTCGTTATAAACAAATTCGTTACTAAGGCCTGAATTGTTCACCCACGACCCTGCTTCAGGGTTATAATTAAAGAAGTTGAAATCCGATCCCATCTCGCGGAGGTAGGCGCGGCCGCCAAACTCCAGCTTCTGGTCTCCACCAAGGGGTTGGATGTAATCCGTTTGCAGGGAGAACATCCAGTTGTTGCCGTTGGTAGTGGTGTTTTCCAACAGGTCGGGAAGGATTGCGGGCTTTCCATTGGTTTCAATAAACCTTTGAACGTTGTTTTCCGACATATCCATTCCGCGGGTAGAAAATACGATATCGGTGTTCAACTCACGCAGTTTTTGATCGAAGGTTCTGCGGTAGTTGAGGCTGTAGTTCATCCCCTGGTTTTCCATCCCATTGCCTGAGGTACGGGTAAAGAAGTCGATCAGGGTCATGCCCTCATCCAGTGCATTGTAGTCGGTGAAGTTATCCGAATTGCGCTGCCAAGTATTGTACATCACAGAAAAGGTGAGGGTATTATAGCTGTTGATCTGGAAGTCAGCCCCGATGCTTCCGTTATGCGAGTTCATGGCATTCTCGAAGCGGGAGTCCTGATCAAGGAAAGTCGTATCGCGCAGGAAACTGGTCCTGAAATTGGAACCCGAGCCTTCCATATTAAACATCCTGCCGCTGTAATTAGCAAAGAAATTGACCTTGCCCGTTTTATAGTTAAGGTTGAGTGATCCTGAAAAGCGGTTCCCTGTGCTGGCATTGAGCGACATCATCCCGTTATATCCACCTCGGCGTTCTTTTTTCAACACAATGTTGATAATTCCTGAAGTACCTTCGGGCGAATAGCGGGCTGAGGGGTTGGTAACCACCTCAATGCGTTCGATCATATTTGAAGGGATCTGTTCAAGGGCTTCTGAGCCGCTCAGTCCGGTTAGGCTGCTGGGACGGCCATCAATAAGGATGGTTACATTAGAGCTTCCCCTAAGGCTTACGTTGCCGTCGAAATCAACAGCCACGCTGGGGATGTTCTGCATCAGCTCGAGGGCTGTCCCACCCGAGGCAGTGAGTTCACTGTCGACATTGATGACACGGCGGTCGAGGCCCACTTCCATCAACTGGCGGGTAGCCTCAATGGTCACCTCGGTAAGCATCGCCGCACTGGGCTCCACGCGGATAGTGCCCATTTCGTAAACAGGCTCACGCGGGGTAACGCTTATGCCGTTAACTTCCTTACGGGGATACCCCACATAATTGATGGCTACATAAAACTGCCCTGCGGGCACCTGCTCAATAACAAAGGCCCCCTGCTCATTGGTAATCGCTCCTGTTACCATCGAAGAGTCGGCCACGTTGTGGAGGACTACGCTGGCAAACATAAGCGGCTCATTGCTGGCGTCATCGATTACAATTCCTGTAACTACACCGCTGCTAAACGGACGGGGTGCTGAGGAAGCTCCACTGTCCACGAGGCCTTCAGCAAACAAGGAAAACGAAAAAAACAAAAAGGGGGTTATGAGGAGTATTTTCTTGATATTCAGAAAATGAGACATATAATTTGCGTATTTATGGTAATTTACTGTGTTGGTTAAACAATGGATTCAAACTGCCTTGGTTTTGAATCGGAAGTTTGACAATAAACAGCAAGAAAGGTTTAATGTTTCAGAATTTTTAACAAAAAAAATCCCCGCACAATTCTGTGGGGAAATTTCTCTTCATTTTGTTTATCCAATTTGGCTGGTAGCCTTGGATTGTTGTGGTAAAATTCAAATTATTTTTTTATTAACAAACATCCCTTTCTTTTTGTCTGCCAGCAGATGAAAAACTGTTGAAAAAACCAGGCCCTTACCCTGAAAGGGTTTGCCTGCTTTCTTGTATCTTTGCACCTTGATTGGGAAATTTAATGACAATGACT
>LSQX01403763.1_pt1 | contig 32047 bp, 23 predicted proteins | sample 654561 | NCBI WGS metagenome assembly LSQX01 (sample SAMN04489861, study PRJNA283612) | anaerobic digester metagenome | isolation source: 4 biogas reactors fed with cattle manure at either 37C or 55C with and... | place: Denmark: Kongens Lyngby | collected 2014 | reverse complement strand
TTCGCGCAAGCGCTCATTGAATGCAGCAAACCCCATAAACAAAAACTCATCTTCTCGAATCAATCGAAGATGAGTTTTTCATTATTCGGGTTTTCAACAGAAATTAACCCTTGACAGAGCCTTGAGTAAAGCCGTTGTACAGATATTTTTGAAGGCTGAGGAACACGATGAGTGTGGGAATGATAGCCAGCACAATCATCGCGCAGATGATCTCCCAATGGGCACCATAAGGCCCGATGAAATTAAACAGGCCTGTGGAGATCACCTTCAGCTCTTTCTTTGGCATGTACAGGAAGGGTGTATAAAAGTCATTATACACCGATATCCCCCGGACGATCAGCACCGTTACAATGGCTGGCTTCATCAGCGGGAAAATTATTCGGATAAAAATCGTCAGGTAGGACGCGCCATCAAGCTTGGCAGACTCATCCAGCGACACCGAAATGCTGGAGATGAACTGCATAAAGATATAAATCGCCATAATATCGGTGCCCAGGTATAAAATAATAGCGGCCATCCGCGTATTGAACAAGCCCAGAGAATTTACGATTTTAAAGGTTGCCACCTGGGTTGTGACGCTGGGGATCAACGTGGCAAAAAGGAACGCCGTTAAGATGGCCTTCCTCCCCGGAAATCGAAACCGATCGAGGACATAGGCTACCATTGAGCCCAGCAGAATGGCACCGCATACACTGAATACCAGTATAATGGCAGTATTGGTCAGCCCTTTCAGCATATCTCCTTCAACTATGGCTCTTTTGAAATTTTCAAAATTGAAAAAGTTTTCGGGTAGTTGCAGCGGGCTTGTGGAGTTATATTCTTTCTCGGTTTTGAAAGCTGCAAAAAAGACCATGAGTATGGGCAGAAAAACGGCCAGTACACCTGCTGCCAGGGACAGATACTTCAGAAAACCGATCAGCAGGGCTATGTTTCTTTTCTTGTTCATATCGCTTCCTCCTTGTCTTTAAACAACCCCTTCTGAATCAGCGTGATGATGATCACTATCACCAGCAGCACAGTGGCCATCGCTGATGCCAGGCCAAATTTCTGGTTTTTGAAGGCCATGTCCACCGTCTGAATAACGAAGGTCATGCTTCCATTACCACCGCGTGTCATAACATAAGGGATCTCGAATACGCTGATTGAACCACTGATGGCAAGGATCATATTCAACTCCACGATTTTCAGAATAGAAGGAAAAATAATATATCTGAACTGTTGCCATTTATTTGCACCATCTATTTCAGCCGCCTCATAAAATTCAGATGTGATAGATTGGATAGCCCCCATGAACAGTACAAAGGCATAGCCCATATATCTCCAAACCGAAACACCCGCCAACGAATAGTTAATAATGTGGGGGTTTCTCAGCCAGGTTTGAATCAGGCCTTCGGCCCCGATAAGCCTTAAAAAGGAATCTAGCGTTCCGTCGGGTCTGAAAAAGTACAGAAAGATGAAGGAAATGGCTACGCCGTTCATTAAATATGGAAAGAACAGCACTCCCTTGAAAAAATTCTTTCCTTTTATCTTATCACTGAGAATGACCGCAAAATACAGCGCTAAAACGATCTGCACAATGGAGCCGCCAAAATAATACAGGCTTACCTTGAAAACAGAAAACAGCTCAGGCCGGGTGAACAATTCAACATAATTTTTTATCCCCACATACTTCATCGTCTTCGAGTAGCCGTTCCATTCATTCACGCTGTATCTTAACATATTTGCCAGCGGCAGATAGGAGAAGACAAACAACAGCGCTAACGGTATGAGCAGAAAAAGGACGATCAGGATGGTTTGCTGTTTTTTATAGCTCAGCCTTGAAAACATAATAACCTCCAATGAGAGCAATGGCCTAAGGGCATTCTATAAAGAAAGAATAAGGGGAAAGCGTTCAATCTTCCCCCTATTCCCATGAAAACGAGCAATGCTTTACCGGTTGTTTATTTGATTCCCAAATCTTTTCTGGCTTTGGCCCATTTGGTGTTCAAATCATTCATGATATCGTCATAGGTTTCCTTCCGGGTGCCCATGGCGGCTTCAACAATGCGTTTTTTGAAGGTGGACTGCCACAGCCCTACCTCGGATTGTTGATCGAGCTTATCGAGCAGACCTGCTTCTTCCAGCGGGGCTGGAGTATTCGTAATGATCTGGACTCCAAGCTCCTGATAGGCCTTCAGCCCTTCGGGGAATTCATCCTGCTTGGATTTCAGAACATTCAGCGCACCAAGCTGCTTTGCATAATCGGTTTCGTGCAGGAAATAATTGATCCAGGTTCTGGCTGCTTCCTTTTTCGTGCTGTTGATGTTGATGGCAACATTTCTGTCACCGCCCGAACCGGCATAAACCTTGCCGTCCTTGTTGGTATACGGGAATGGCATAAAGCTGACATCGGCAGGGTCGGTTCCGGACTGTACACCTCTTTCCTGACACTGTGCGATGGCCCATGAACCGAGCATCATGGTTGCGATTTCGCCGGTAGCCAGGCGGGTTTTTGAAGATTCCCAGTCGGTGGTCAGCGGATCATCTTCCACAAGACCTTCCTTGACCACGTCATACAGAAGCTTGTAAACAATATAGTGCGGCTTGCCCGCAGAGAACGGATCATCCATATGAACCAAAGAATTCACATAATCAGGATCACCGGACACGGAAGTTCTGTGGTCTTCATATTGGCCGGCCAGTGTCCAGTCTGCGGCATAGTTGGTGTAGAACGGGATGGCCTTCGTTTTTTCCTTAACCTGTTTCAGAGCATTGATAAACTCTTCGGGTGACTTTGGAATGCTTGTAACCCCGGCTTCTTTGAAGATTCTCTTGTTGTAGATCATCCCAAAGGCGTTTCCGCAGGTTGGAATTCCAAATACATCCTCACCAACCGTTGCCTTTGAGGTTCTGATCCACATATATTCCTTTTCCATTTCTGTGGCAGTTCCAAGCTTTTCAAAGAAATTAACATATTCGTTGGGGTTGATGGTGTCAACCATGATCAGCGCATCGCCATAATCATCGGAGTTCATGCGGATGGTGATCTGTCCGTCATAATCAGAATAGGTTTCAGTTTTAACAATGATGTTGGGATATACTTTATTGAATTGTTCTATGTAGCCTTTGATCAGGGTCGCGTCAATATCTGTGCGGTGATGGATGAATGTGATTTCTTCCTTCTTTGCTTGTGGTGTTGAGTCTGGTTTCGCCGTTCCCGTATCACCCGTGGAAGGAACAATTGGGATTGTACAACCAACAAGCATTGTCAGCAGCATGAACCCTACCAGTAAAATGGACACAAATCTTTTCATTGCGGACTCCTCCTTAATAATTTAGGTTATCGTTAATCTAATAATACTCTAAAATTTTAACTGAGTCAATATCAATGAAGGAAAAGATTTAACTTTTTCCAACGCCTTCCAACAACCCGGTTTGTCTTTGGTTCAGTCTTCTAGCCCTTATATTAACCGCATTTCATGAAATATCTTCATTCCCGTACTGTCCTCATATGCATGCGGTGTTTCAGAAAATGAAAATAAAAAAGAACAACGACAAAGGTTGTTCTTTCATTTTGTTTTTCTTTTCAGCTTTTCTTCGCTTCTAAGTGAGCTTTTTATGTTTACTTTTTAAGTTAACCTTTCGTTTATTTTAACCAGACTCTTCACAGATTCTCGTTGATAAATGTTTTCTTTAATGGTCACCTTGCCATACCGCTTGTTCTCTTTACGGATCTTGTTGACGATAAACTTCCCGGCTGTTTTGCCCATTTCTTCAAGATTCACACCCATCGTTGTGATCTGTGGGCTGGAGATCACCGAATGTACACTGTTGTCAAAACCCACAACAGAGCAGTCATCGGGTACATTGAACCCCATTTCCCGAAGCTTCAGAATCAGGTTGTAGGCCACCACATCATTGTTGCACACAAAGGCTGTGGGCATTTTATCGGGAAAAGCAAGCTCTATGTACCTGCCCTCTTTATCTCTGTCATTGATGATATACTCTTCACGCAGTTTAATCCCGCTTTCAAGCAAGGCTTTATAATAGCCCAGAAACCTGTCCTGAATACTGCTCGTGGCATATATGTCCCCAATAAAAGCGATGTCCCGGTGTCCGCTTTTAATTAAAATACTGGTAATCTCGTAAGACCCGCAGAAATTATCAGATACCACCGAATCAATATCAATGCGCTCATCATAGAAATCCAGCAGCACGATGGGGATTTCACAGGATTGCAGCAGTTGAGCGTATGGCAGGCTGATTTGGCCGAGCACAATCAGACCGTCAATCTTGCTTTCACTATATGCCCTGGGCAGCACCAGGTTTTCTTCATCCTGCAGGCTAAGTACTTGAATGATCATGGAGTAGCCCTGTTCGCCCAGGGATTGAGATATATACTGATAGAACAGCGGATAGAAGGCCTGGGGCGGACCAACAAATTTCTCAGAAACGATGACACCAACATTGTAGGAATAGCCCTCTTTCATAGAGCGAGCCAGCGAGTTCAGCCTGTACCCCATTTTGTCGGCACACTCCACGATCTTTTTCTTCAATTCCTCACCAACGCCCTCTTTTCCGCCAAGAGCCTTGGACACGGTGACAATGCTGACATTCAGCTCTTTGGCAATATCCTTCATTGTAACATTGCTTTTCATGTTTCTGTCCTTTCAAAGGTTATCGTTAAGGTAAATTTTTACCCTTTGATTCATTATAACACAGATGATTTCGATTTAAAAGTGTTGATCGCAGGTTTTTTTACGCAGATATGGTTCAATTTTTACTGTTCACCCTCCTCTAAAAAGTTCATAAGCTGCTGCATAAGTATGTGTTTTCTCCTGAGCGCAGCGAAGGATCTTGCCAGGAGTAATGCGAGATCCTTCACTTCGTTCAGCAGGCTGCGCCTGTTTACCTGTGAACAGTAACGTTCAATTTTTTTCGGGCTTTTCTTTTTAATGACAGCACGCCGCCCATAAACAACAACGCCATAACTATGAACCCAGGCTCGGACATCACTGTCTCTTCGGACAGGTTCTCACCAAGATCATAATCGGATTTGGCTGCCAGAATTTGTTTCTGCTTTTCCTTCAGCATGTTTTCCTGGGCTTCATTCTCTAATACAATATAAGCCGTATAGGGGGACAGAATGCCCGATGCAATGCTTCCCTTCACCAAATTAAACTGGTTTTCCGTTTTGTTTTCAGGATGCAGAATCACTTCCAGATACACCGCCTGTTGCAAAACCGCCGCCTCCCAGCTTGTTTTCGAACCGGCCACACTCCCGTTTTGCGCGCTGTCAGCGGTAGAAATAACATCCGTCTGGCCGTTATCCGGCACATAAGCCTGCGGATTCTGCGGGTTGGGCCACGCAAGCACCGGTATGGATTCGATTGCTGTGGTCTTTTCTCCGGTCTGATTCACCAGGGGCTGTTGATTGTAGGAAAACAAATCCCCCATGGCATCCAGGTGATAAAGCACATCCCCCTCGGGAAGGGCAGCCTGCCACAAATCCAAATCATCCCTAATGATAGCGTTCTTCAGGTTATTGGTAACAAGTACAATGACAGGTCTGGTTGGGCTGGTTTCGGTGTAATTTTTGTACAGTATGGTCTTGATGGCCTTGTCCGCATAAAAACCTCCGCCATTGGGCACAGCTTTTTGAACCTTCAAGGCATTGTCCTTAACCTGGACTTTCCAGACATTATCATTCACGGCAAGCACATGTACATCGCTAATACCAAGGTTCTGCTGCCTCACAAATGCTTCCGTTCTTTTCAGATAGGCATCAGCCTTTTTACTGTCTGAAATATCCACCAGGAAAAACCACTCGTTGTCACGAGTGACGGCCTGTAAATTTTCTTTTGCAGAAGCAGGAAGATATACCGCGCCCGTCAGCTGTATCGGCGCATCCATCCTTTCCCCTGTCAGCTCAAGCACATTCCCGTCCACAGAAAGCACAGTCGGCTCTTTGTGAATGATTTCAAACCCAGTCAGGCGGGTTTCATTTGGAGAAAACGGAAAAACACGCAGCTCAAGCCTGTTGTTTCCAATATACCGCAGCAAACCGGGATCCCTTTTCATTGTGGTTATTTGCCGATATATCCACTCTGCGGCGCGTTTATCGGTCAGAAGTCCATACTTTTTTTCTCCCTCAACAACCAGGTAATAGTTGCTGACATAACAACCTTCAGGAAGCATGAAATCGGTCTTGTACTCGGCCATTGAAAAGTGTGAGTTTTTCAGGGTCAGGTGCACCCAACTGCGCCATGTTTTTTCACTGGTATCATATGTTGATTCCACCTTAACCCCTTGCAGCCGCACAGGATCTGTCTGCTGCGATCTGGGTATTTCTTCCGGGTTTTCACCCAGAATCACCTGCCTGATCAACGCCTGCTTGTCGCTGGACAAGGACAGGTTATCGGTGACGATGTGGCGGTACCAGGCAGAAAGCAGCGGTGTTTGCTGGCTGAAAACCGGCAGAATGAAGCCATCGCGGCTTGTGTTCTGCTCAACATGATCCAGGGTTCTTCTGATTCCGTTTCTGTTTACACGAACAGGTTGCCCTTCCTGATAGGAAGGGTTCACCGCCACTGTCATGGCCTTTGCAAGGTTCACCTTATCACCGTAATAGAACGCCGTAATGCTTAGTGGCAGCACCAACGTCAGCAACACTCCTGCCGCAAGCGCTTTTCTTTGATTGTAATGCTGGCGCAGATAGCACAAATCAATATGGAGGGATCGGATATGGATGAGAAACAAAAAGATGGGTGTAAGGATTAAGAAACCAGAACCCACCGCAATAATAGCGGGAATGGCGATGGGCATATACGGCAGGAATATCAGAAAGAAGTAAACGGTATATGGGAGCAAAAGCATTTTCCCCAGAAATATTATCAGCCTTATCTTTGGCTTTTCCCATTCGGGCAGAATCAGAAGTGCCCCGCAGATGGCAGCCGCGATAAAAAAGCCGGGGTGTGAGAAATTGCCGAAAGGCCCATAGGTGGAAAGGTTCAGGGTAAGCCCCAACAGCGGGAATATCAGTACAAAGGGAAGAATTAGTTTTTTCCAGAAATCAGGTTTTCGGTGCAGAAATATAAAAACCGTCCGGGTGAGGAAGAATAAAAAAGCAATGGAGCTTAGTACGAACAGAATCAGCATGGAATGCTCCAAAATCTCGTTCGAGCCGTTGATCATTGGCACCAATGCGACAAAAAACAGATACCATGCAAAAGGAATACAAATGGTAAAAATCACATCGTTGATGATCTTCGTCTCACCCTTTTTGGGCGTCAGCCAGAAAACAGTCAGCAGCATGGCATAAGCCAGACCCGGAACCGTTAGGGCTTCAAGAACAATAACCGGCTCAAGATCAAACATCATCCAACTGGGAACCGAACTCGGAATCAGCGTACCCCGCATCACAAGAGAAGCATATACCACAGGGACACAAACAGAAAAGACAACCACACCAAACCAGGGTACAATCTCTTTTTTACGGACAAGGCAAAGGATGGCATAAACGGCGGTTGCAATAACGAACAACAGGATCACCGCCCCAAAGCTGTACCAATCAGCCACCTGCCCTGTGTTCATCAAGGGGCAGATGATGGAAAAAATCTTTCCCAACACAGCAAGAATCAGTATTTGAGGCAATGTGATCGTTAAAAACACCCATATTGGTTTTCTCATTGTTTGCACGCCATTTCCTCCTTTTTGGATCCGGGACTTTTCTTTTTCTTTACCCTTCTAAAGGCAGCGTCTGTGATGCTGTAGTATAGAAGAAGTATTGTAACGTATACGACGATTCCAACGATTTTATGCGCGGTGTCGGTCTTTAGAAAAGGAAAGCTGTTGCCAGCGGAAAGCAGCGGGATGGAAATGATAATTCTTGCAGCCGTTGCGTAAACGCACAGAAGCCATGATCCGGCAAGAGCACAGCCCTGAAACAGTATTTTACCGGATGGTTTGCTGAAATAATGCACAAAAGATACGATGGTCATGGTGTAAATAAGGATCAGGTAGTTCACCCCCGCGCAGCTTTTTCCAATCACAATGCCACTGGCAAGGTTCACAAACCCGTCGCTTTCATCATATGTAAAGGGAATGCCCGTAAAGGCTGATACGAGAAAGGTGATCGGAGACAGCAAAAACAAAAGCTCCCGTGTGGAGGCAAGGCTATAAAACAGCTTGCCGGCAAAGGCGAGAACCGCTGCCAGGGCGTAAAAAAATAAGTTCGGTTTGATATCAGTGTAAAGCTGCCGTATTCTGGCATTGAAGTCTGGTTTTCGAGGCTGCTCCGGTGATACTATAGTCTTATTTTCTTCCATGGCATATACCTCACTGGTATAGTGTGGCTTCAAAACATGTTCCTGCTGTTCTTAAGCTTGGCTTCAAGCTTTTATTCGTTCACGGGAATTAAAAACGATTCATCCCCTGAAACGCTTTTGCCTCTCAGAACAAAGCATCATATGCGCAGTAACCTGAAGTATCTATTGAGACAGACGTGCACAGGCCGGTTTTTGTTCCAAAAATACTTGGATCATTCGAACATTGGCCTTCGCTTGCGCAGGGATATGCTGAGAATGATGCCCACCGCCACCAGGTTTGTGGTAACCGAGCTGACGCCATAGCTGATAAACGGCAGTGGAATACCCGTAACCGGAAGAAGGCCGATATTCATACCGATATTCTCCAAAAAATGTGCGAACATCATTGCGACAAGGCCCATGACGATATACGCCCCGTAACGTTCGCTGGAATACCATGCAATGTAGATACACCGTGAGAAAAAGACCAGAAAAAGAATGATCAGAACTGCTGCGCCAAAAAAACCCAACTCTTCCGCAACCACTGAGAACATAAAATCGGTTCGGGCTTCAGGGACGGTTTCGGCGGCAAAGCCATTTCCCCATCCCCGGCCCCACAGCTGTCCTGAGCCTGCATATTGGACAGCCTGGTTAACCTGATAATTAATTCCAAGCGGATCGGTGTCCTTGTTGAAAAAGCTTGTAAACCGATTCTTCATATAGCCTGGCAGCAATTGATACAAGCCAGTGAAGTAAACCAGCAACAAGCCGCCTATTGCCGTGCCGATTCCCACGAAGATATACTTATAAGGAATCCCGGCAAAAAAGACCATTACAAGAAAGATAAACACATAGACAAGACTTGTCCCGAAATCAGGCTGCAGCATCACAAGGAAAATCGGAACCGCTGTAAAGAATATCAGCTTCAGGTAATTGTATTTTCCCGTTTTCATCACAATGTTTTCTAGATACAACGCGTTCATCACCACAAAGGTGACCTTTCCAACCTCGGAGGGCTGATAGGTGAAAAGCCCAAGATCCAGCCATCCCTTGGTTCCAGTTTCCTCCGCACCTTTACCGATGATCAGCACCAGAACCAGCAGCAGCGTTGTAAACCCGTATGCCGCGAACCCCAGAATCTTTAAATCCTTATAATCCAACAGGCTGAGGATCACCATGGCGATGCCCCCACCGACAATACCAATAGCTTGTTTGATCAGCATTTCAGGTCTGTTGATCTGGTTGGCCACACTTGTGATCATGATCATCCCGAAAGTGTTCAGTGCGATCGTGCACAGCACCAGAAACCAGTCATAGTGCTTCAATACATTTAACCCCTGGCTTTTTTCTAATTGCAGCATGGAACCTTATTTTCCTTCCCATATTGATATCCGGAAATCACTTGATTTCGGCTTTATCATCCGGCGTTTCCCCGGGCTCTGCTTTATCAGCCGGTTCTTCGTTGGAGTCCTCTTTATCAGCTACCGATTCCTCATTATCATCCAGTGTTCCACTGGATTCCCCTTTATCGCCAGACACTTCGCTGGGTTCTTCTTCGCTTTGCAGGTTTTGCCCTTCGTCAGAAGATGGAACCGAAGGCTGTTCCTGTTCAATCCTGTCAAGAACGTCCCGGTATTGGCTTGGTTGATATGGAGTATCTGCGTCTGCCTGTTTTTTCAAGTGAAGCCGCCTATAAATGAACACAATAATAAAGGTAAGTGCAAACAGTCCCCCTATGACCTGGTTCACATTCACACCATTGACTCGTAAATCCGGGCGCATGCTGTCAATGAACAACCTGGCGCATCCGTAGACTACCATATACAGGGAAAAAACTTCGCCTTCAAGCTTTTTTCTTTTTCTGAACCAGGCAAGTATAAAAAATGCTGCCAGGTTCCAGAGTGATTCATATAAAAACAGCGGATGAACCAAATCAGGGGTCGTTCTTTGAATAATATCTCCCGTCATACCCCAGGGTAAGTTGGTCGAAGGGCCATAAAGCTCCTGGTTCACGAAGTTGCCCCACCGGCCTATGGACTGTCCAAGAGCAAGATAAACCGCAAGATGATCGAGCACCTGTAACGCATTGATTTTACGAATACGGCAGAAAATGAAAATCGTTATAATGCCCAAAACGATTCCGCCGTATATGGCAAGGCCGCCCTCCCAGATTTTTATGATATCTATCGGGTTCGGGGAATAAAGCTCCCAATTCACAAGGACATAAAAAATCCTTGCACCGATAATACCAATGGGTGCCGTAAACAGCAGCATGTCTGTCAGGTCGTCCTGCTTCAGGCCATACTTCTCGCTGCTTCTGAGCACACCGGTGATGATCACTAAAAACGCCAGTGCAGTGATGATCCCATACCAATGTACCGTAAATGGACCAAGTGTGAATAGCACCGGGTTCAGCTCCAGGTGAATCCCCAGTTTTGGAAAATCAATATGATTGAGCATCTTCATCCCTCACATTCTTTTTCTATAAGTTTTTCCCGGACTTTTCATTGCCGGTGAACAATTCCGGTTCATTAGAGCCATGAATCCCTGACAGATACAACCGCATACATGATCAGCTTTCCATCAGACAGGTGTTGATTACGCAAAGCGAATAAGAAAACCAAGCGGTATCATCAACCGTTTTCATCCCGGACCTTATGACGGCCAAATGATGGACAAAGCAGGTTCTAGCGCAAAATGTTCCTGGAAAACCCTCTGGGCATCCGCCAGTGTCAGTTCAGCATAAACTCTGGCATGTTCAAAGTAATTCATGCCCTTGAAGGCAAGCGGGATAAACTCGTGGGATATATTTTCGGGGGAATTCAGGCTGCGGATAAACCTTCCTTCATGCGCCTTGCGTATGCGTTCAAAGTGGCTTTGCTCCAGCCCTTCCTGCTGTGCCTTTTGAATGGCCTCGCGGATTCTTTGGGCGCACCCCGCAGGGTCCTTCGATTGTCCGCCCCAGGCAGTAAAACCGTAGGATTCCTCCAGTGTGGCTTCGGAGCCGAAGGATTGATTTATCAAACCCTCATTATATAGTTGATTATACAATACCGAACTTCTTCCCATCAACATCGAAAGTATCATTTCAAGACATATCTTTCGTTTAAGCAGATCATATCCGGTGAATCCGACCCTGTCCCTGATCCCCATTTGGAATTGAGGCACGGCCACCGCCAGTTTACTTTCAACCAGTTGGCTTTTATGACCATGGGTTTCCTCTGGAAAAACTTTTTGGATATTGCCTGGATTGTCCCTTGTAATGATCTGTTCATCTGTCATTTTGAAAACGGTTTCAGCTTCGACATCTCCAACAACCACAAGAATCATATTGGAGGGGTGATAAAAGGTATGATAGCATTTATACAGGGTTTCCTTTGTGATCTGGCTGATGCTTTCCACAGTACCTGCAATGTCGATTTTTACAGGATGTTTTTCATACATTGCGCCAAGAAGATTGAAAAATACCCGCCAATCAGCGTTGTCCTCATACATTTTAATTTCCTGCGCGATAATGCCCTTCTCCTTCTCCACATTTTCATCGGTGAGATAGGGGTGCTGCACATAATCCAACAACAACCTGAAATTCTCTTCAAACCCCTCTGTACAGGAAAAAAGATATACGGTCTGTGTAAAAGCGGTATACGCATTGGGTTGGGAGCCCAGCTTTGAAAACTTATCCATGACGCTTCCGTCTTCCTGTTCGAAAAGCTTATGCTCAAGAAAATGGGCAATTCCATCGGGTACTCGTGTTTGCTCGGTTTCCCCCGGGGCAATAAAGGTATTGTCGATGGACCCGTAATTGGTGGCAAAGGTTGCGTAAACCTTGTGATAACCTTTTTTGGGTATCACAAAAACCTTTAGCCCGCTCGGATGATCATTTCGAATGACTTTTTCCCGGATGCGTTCAAATTCCAGTGTTTTCATGCTCTCACTCCTTTTGATTGTCTGGAGATGCGGTTAAAAAGTAAACGGTATCCAGCGCGATGTTTTTTGAGATGCGCACCACATCCTGCTTTTCCACTTTCATCAGCTTTTCCAGAAAGGCTTCGGCGGTGTCATTTTGACCCGATAAAATCTGGCTGAGGAAAAAGTCAACCATCGCCCCCTGGGTATCCTGCATGGACTTAATCCCGGTTTGGAAGCTGTTTTTTGTGGCTTCCATTTCCAGATCGGTGATGCTCCCGTCGCATATGGCCTTCAACTGTTGATGAATGACATTTTCAGCTTTTTCACGGTTGGTTGTTTCGATACCGCTGGCAGCTATCAGCAGCCCTTTGAACTTTTCCAGCATTGTGAAGGTTGTATAGGCCAGGCTTTCCTTTTCGCGAACGTTTTGAAACAGTTTGGATTGAACCCCGCCACCGAGGACACCGTTATATATCGCCAGAGAGAAATAATCCGGGCTGCTGGATTCGACCTGTGTTCGAAAACCAAGGCACAATTGCCCCTGGCTGACATCCATCGGCTCTTCCACCCTTTTCACCTGTGAAACCTGCTTCTGAACCTGCGGGGGTTTCAGCAACTCGTGGTAGTTTCTCTCCAACAGGTTGAATTTGTCGGTGAAGCGCTTTATTGCATCCTCCCGTACATTTCCGGATATGAAAACATAAATGGGGCTTTCGGCAAGCATCGCACGATACCTGCCCATAAGCCCGTCACGGGTGATGGCGGCCGCCCCGGCCTCATCACCGTCCTCATGAAGCGCGTAGGGCTCACCAGCGCACATTTCTTCAAAGCATCTTTGTATGGCATACTGCATCTTATCATTGACACGGCTTTGTATTCTTTGAATCAGATTTCCCTTCTCCTGTTCAAAGTAGTCCTTCTTGAAAAGCCCATCCTCTGTAACCGGATCTGTCAATACTTCAAGAAGAAGGCTTCCGGCCTCATCAAACAGGTTCGTTTTTCCGGAAGTATATTGATCTGAAACAAACCCGCTGTAAAAATGGAGAATTTGAAGCTCACCCTTTTTATGAACCCCTGCTTCAAGGCTCGCACCATAAAGCTGTTCAAGCCTGCACGCCAGATCCTGCTGTGTGGGGTAACGATTGCAGCCTCTTCTAAGGACGAAAGGAAACAGCGCATTTTCGTTGACTGTTTCTTTCGCAAGCGGGTAAACCAGAAAGATATCAATTCGCATGGTCTTGAATTTATCAGATGGAATGGAATAAAAAGTTATCCCGTCCTTTTCAAACAGTTTGTTTACCGAAACCAGTTTTTTTTTGTTATCCATCACTGATCATCCTTTCAAGAAAAAGGTTTCATCCAATCATCCATCTGTTTATTCATCCCCAAACATGGATAAAAATATGACGACATGATTTTGCAGCAGACCTTGTTCCAACAAATAAAGATGCATGATTTTAGTCAATGCAGTGAAATCATGATATAGTTATTGTTATTATATCATAAGTAAAACAATATTGAATTTTTTTCGCAAATGGACTGATATCATTTGAAAACGCTGAATACAAACTTTAATTACCGGCTACCTAATCGCATTGGGTATTTTACCGATATATGATCTATAGCCTCCAATTCCGATATACCCTTCTCGGGGTTGGTTATAATTAACCAAAATAACAATAGTTTGAATTCCGGAGGAATGCACCATGTTCTATCTTGGTTTGGAAAACCAGATTCATTTGTTTATTATTATTGTTTTTTCTTCCTATATCTATCTTTCTTCGTTTTCAATTCGGCAGCCTTCTGCTTTCATCAAGCATTTTGGTACGGCTTTCTTTATACCCCTAGTATTGTGTCTGATGTCCTTCTTATCGTTGAACAGGGAACATGCCTCATCCTACCTGTTTTTTGCGGAGTTTATTCTTATATCTGCTCTTTTGCTGATCCTGCTGGTACAAAAGAATGGTGATTTTACATATGTTATCTTTTTCCTGCTTTATGCTCTGCCTGTTTGTATCGGTATTTTGAACCTGAACTTCGATTCCATCGGCCGCTCTGCGGTGTTTACCCCGGTGATTGGTGCCTATGCCGGAATTTCTGCCATTCTAGTCGTTTCCTCCATGATTTCAAAAAAGAAGGAACACCTGCCAATGTACTGGGGCTTCCTTTCAATATGTGCTTCGCTGCTGCTCATACGCCTAAGCCCCGGACAGACTGCAACAACAATTGCGTTGGTTATGAAAGCGACCGGATATATACTCTTTTCCTGGTTTTTTTATCGCTCGACTGTCTATCAGCTGCAGCAGCAGCATTCCAAAAACACTTCAATGCTTGAAAGGCTGAGTGATAATGTTCAACGGGAAGTGAACCGGAGAGTGGAAGAAATCGAACGCTCCAATAAAAAGCTGGTGGAAATCTCAAAAACAGACGGCCTTACAGGTGCATATACCAAAAAGGCCATTCTGGATATGATGGACATGTCTATCAGCAAGCAATCCGATACTGTTTTTTCCATACTGATGTTTGATATTGACAATTTTAAAAAGATCAATGATACTCACGGACATATCACCGGTGATAAATGCATTAAAAACCTGATGAACATCTGCCGGAATTCCTTCCGTGGCGATGACGTGATCGGGCGTTTCGGTGGTGACGAATTTGTCATCCTGCTGCCGGGAACAAGCCCGGTGAAGGCCTATCTTGTGGCCGAGCGCTTTCGCAAAAATGTGGAACAGACAAAAGACCCCCACTACACAGTTTCCATCGGTGTGGCTTCCTACCCGCTTGACGGCAAGAATGCAAAGGGTTTGATCAGTTCGGCAGATAAAGCACTATACATATCCAAGGAGAAGGGCAGGAATATGGTCAGCCACACAGGACAGATTGAAGAATGAATTCTCAACAGAGCAGAAACCCGGTGAGACCCACCGGGTTTTCACATCTAAAAACCAGAGGGTGGGGCCCAGGTACCTTGGTACGTGAACCAGAGGGTGGAGCCCAGGTATCTTGGTACGCAGAACCAGAAGGAACAGTTACCTTGGTAAAATTTAGTTAGGAGAGACATGTAACCAGTGGGACAGAGGTACCTGGGCCCCGCCCTCTGTCCCTTATTGGTGATAAGTGGACAGGAAATCTTCTATGTCGGTAATCGCTTTGGTAAGGCCTTCCGGCTCCATCAGGGCAACCAGCCTGAAATGATCCGGCTGGAACCAGTTAAAGCCTGTACCCTGAACGATCAGTATTCTTTTCTCTCGCAGAAGATCCAGTGCAAATTGTCGGTCATCCTTCAACCCAAAATGCTCCATATCCAAACGAGGGAACAGATAAAAAGCACCCCGTGGCTTTGTGCAGGAGACACCAGGAATTTCATTCAGCAGCCGCCAGGCTGTTTCTCTTTGCTGATACAGCCTGCCACCGGGCTTCACCAAATCATTGATGCATTGATAGCCATCCAGCGCTGAACAAATGGCATATTGGGAGGGAACATTGCTGCAAAGGCGCATGGAGGATAACAGGATGAGCCCTTCAATATAATCCTGCGCCATCTCCCTGTTACCACTCAGAACCATCCAGCCGGTTCTGAACCCTGCCATCCTGTGGGATTTTGACAGCCCGCTGAGGGTTACCACGAGGGTATCCTCCGTCATCGAAGCCGGAGAGATATGCTTTTCACCATCATATAGAATTTTGTCATAAATCTCATCGGAAAAGATGATCAATCGGTGCTTCTCGGCAAGATGAACCAGCTGTTCCAGGCAATCTCTTGAATAGACCGCACCGGTAGGGTTGTTGGGATTGATAATGACAATGGCTTTTGTATTCGCGGTAATCTTTCTTTCAATGTCACGAACATCGGGCATCCAGTCAGCTGATTCGTCACAGAGATAGTGAACGGGCTTACCCTGACAGAAGTTTACCGAACCCGTCCACAGAGGATAATCCGGCGCAGGTACAAGCACTTCGTCTCCGTTGTTTAACAGGGCTTGCATCACCAGCATGATCAATTCGCTGACACCATTACCTGTGAAAACATCATCAATGTCGATATTGCGTACACCCTTGCGCTGGTAGTACCGGACAATGGCTGCCCTGGCCTGTTCAATCCCATTGGAATCACAATAAGCCTGAGCCTGAGCTCGTGTAATATTGTTCTTAATGTCATCTACCACCGTATCCGGTGCGAACAGACCAAAGGATGCCGGGCTTCCAATATTCAGCCTGGTGATCTTCTGGTTTTCGGCCTCAAGGCGTTTTACCTCTTTTAAAATAGGCCCCCGGATTTCATAAGACACCTGATTCAATTTGTTAGATCTGGTAAATACTGTGTTCATAATGTTCCTCCTCCCAACACCTGTTCCATGCAGCCATCCAACCCTGAACGGCCGATTTTCGGAACTGATTTTAATGTGCCGGACTAAAGGTGAAGCATGCGCTATGTCGAACGAAGCGGACAGCAAGCTCACACGATGCTTTATTTGGGTTAGCTGTTTTCCAATGGGTTATTCCACTGTAAAGCTTGTTTAACACAAATAAAAAACTCTTCCAAACCCCGTAAGGGACGGAAGAGTTATCCGCGGTACCACCCTAATTAGCATAAATGCTCAGCTTTATCCAGTACTATCATACTGTCCCTTTGTAACGTAAGGGAAACGTCACTCCCTACTAAGGTTCGGGAGGCGGCTCGGAAGCTGCCTTCTGTACTTTCACCCGCCAGGACTTCCACCACTCCCGGCTCGCTGTATGGCTACGATACATACTCCTCTTCTTCATTGCCTTTGCTTGTTTAGTTTTTCTGCCTCACAATGGAGAACAGAATGATTTTTATCATTATATTACAGAGCTATGGTATTTGCAAGAAAAATTTTAATTATTCATGAACCATATCCCCCGTTTACCCGTTTATGAAGTAATTCAAATTTGGCCAAGCACTTTGCCATGCTAATGCTTACAAAGGAAGAGGGATACCGATCAGCGATGTCTTCCTATATCTTTTCCAGCTGGTTTTCACGCACCGAAGCATGTACATGAAGTTGCTGAAAATGAAAGAAAAAGCTGAATTAATGAAGGATGTAGTATATCGTTTCCTCGATTCTTTTTCCATTAACTGGCTGATGTATAGTACAGAGATATCTCGTCGATGGTCTCTTCCTTTTTTCTCTGTATCATTGAGGATAGATACCTCGCTCCTATTATTGTCATCTTTAATGTCACCAAATTCCGAACGGACATTATGGCTCATTAGCTTCCATAAAACCTGAGCTTATCGGTACCATCTGATGATCACGAATTGTAAAATACACATAAATTTTCTTTGGTGGCCCAGCAATCCATCCCATCAAGCCGCCCTCGGCATAAAATGTCTGTACAATCGTGTTTGCGTTCATTACATAAGCTTCTATAGGGGGTGATAAAGCTACCCCTGTTTCAGCGGTTTCTTTTGTTATATCTTTCGTTTGGAATAAATTATTATGGATCGATTCATATTGTTCGTTCGATATCGTGAACGTTTCATCAAATGAGATGCTTGGAAATTCTAAAACCGCTTGATTATTTGCCATCAACCCGACTGATCCGTCAAACGACATATTACCATGGCCCGCTAAATTTTGGTCAACAATCTCTTCACTGGGAACCAACTCCAAAATAGAGTTGGTGTTGTCGGAGGTGTGCCGGATTATAGGTTCATATACTTTCATCGTCTTCATATCATATAAAAATAAACTGCTTTGGCGTGCGCCGTGCAAATAGTATTTATAAACAATCAGTACATATGACTGTGTGTCATCTTTTACGCAGAACAAATTGAATCTGTTGCGAAAAAATTCACGATGCCCCTCATAAGGAGGAAAAGAAGGATCATACCACTTTCCTAAACGAATAAAAACATTGCGCAATGAAACATTGGCGTCTGTTTTTTGAAACGACAAATAAACACCGCCGTCCTCTTCGGAAACTTCTACGGTGATCGGTTGGTCTGTAGAAGTTTCAAAGTCACAAACTGTTTTAAATTTTTTATCGGAATCGGCATACGCTTTATATATAAGTACAGCGCCGACAATAATAGCAACAGCAAGTACAACAAAGCAACAACGCTTGAAAAGAGACATTATGTTCTCCTCACTTTCTAACAAGAAACCTATTCCAAAACCGCATTAGAAACAAGTTAAACTTTATAGCTATAGCGTTTCGGAATAGATTTAACCAATATCAAAAATCAATAGTTAAAGAATTGATGCGCTGAGCCACTCGCAGCGCTTTCAAACGGGGAAGCACATTAGAGCTTTCCTTATGTATAACACGGGCAATATAATCCACCGAATTTGTTATTGCATCAGCATCTGCAACGGTTTTGCCTAATGTTGCTGTACTTCCAATAAAGTCGGATAACTCAATCCCGTAGGGGTTGTACTGAGAAGAATACCAGCGCATATTACTTGCGTTTAATGCGGCGTCCATGTTAGCTGAATTCTAAGTTCCAGCCATACAAACCATCCTTTCATACATATAATCACTATTACAACCTATATTTAGATTATGTATTATAATATATCTATTGTCAACATTTAATTCTTTTTATGGAATATTTGGCGAATTGACATTATAAATGCAACCCCTTGTTTCTTTGTGGTTGCACTTGGGATGACATCGCAAGGGCAGCATGCCGTAGGTTTTGCGGGTTATTGGTTTAAAATGCACGAAACATGTGAAAACTAAACCATCAAACACAGTTTGAACAGCTTACATAGGACGAATCAGAGGAGTACTTATGGCTAAGAAAAACTTTCTTATCTTTGCAATCATCATGGTTTGTGTTACTGGTGCAGCATTTTATGGAATTTATACAAAGGCTGAAAATCAGCTGAAGGCAAAAAAACAGCCCATTACGGCAAAGCTTCCTGAAAAAGCTCCTAATGAAGCAAGCCATCTGTTGCCGCAGACTTATACTACTGAGATCCAAAGCCCGCAAAAAGCCGATACACCCAAAACAATCACAAATGGCCAGAAATATTATACCCCTCTTTCCACAGCCGATAGTAAAAATATTCTGTTAATCGGTAAAGACCCATGCTATTCCAACTTTGACATCCTGATTATCGTATCGGTGGATGAGAAGAACAAAACCGTAAGCATGGTGGATCTGCCCAGAGACATCTATATTGATTATACCGATGCGATTTTGGAGGAACTGCAAAAAAATGACGAAGAGTTTTATCATGAAAAGGGAGCCTGGAAGTTGAATGCAGCCAATGTTGTCGGCAGGAAGATCAAATACTGCCCTCAAAGTGAAAGGTTCGCCGGGAAGCGGGAAATGAACTTTCTGACTGATTTGATAGAAGAAGTTTTCGGTATTGGGATTGATGATTATATGGCCATCGAAACCGATGGTTTTAGAGAAGTGGTGGACTATTTCGGCGGTGTGGTGGTGGATGTACCGTATGCGATGGATTACGAGGACCCACTGCAGGATCTGTATATCCATCTTGAACCGGGGCTCCAGGTTTTGGATGGCACCCAGGCCGAGAAATTCGTACGTTTCAGGCAGGGGTATAATGAATTTGGCCGGATGGTCAGTTATTCCCGGGCTGAAAACACCTTTCTTTTTCTGAAATCCTTCTTCAAACAGCATGTTACACTGCGAAACCTGAATAAGGCCGGAAAGGTTTATGAGATCGTGAAGGAAAACACAGCCACCAGCGTTCAAACACTGGGTGACTGCTATCAATATGCCCGTTTGGTCACAAAGGTTCTGGAGGATGATTACACCATTGAATCCACAATGGTTGAATGTATAGAGTCAAGGAATATTGATGGTGCGCGGTATGACATCATCCGCAGCGAACAGTTAAAGTAACAGGTTGTTTGGCAAGAGGAAAATGATACTATATCAGTTGTGATCCAGCCGTTTTTGAACCTCGCTAAAAATACGTTGTGTGGGATTCTTGTTCGAATTTAATAAGGAACAGCGTTCACGCTAATTGATGGAAAGGGGGTAAACTTGAATTTACCCCCGGTTGGGAGACCGTTCGGAAAAGCATATTTACTCATAATACAAAGAATAAACAAACATTCCGAGCCGGCTCCTGGAATTAAGCTCATGCTTACTCTATGGGCTTATACTCGTACGTCACCTCGCCGTCCATGATGGTGACCAGGATATATTTTGCTGCCTTCTTGTTTTCCGCTGTAAGCTCGGGCACGTCAAAGCCTGCCGTGGAGAAGTAACGAACACCTCTGTCCTTCGTCACCTCGTTTTCCGCTCCCTTGTAAAACACCCATACATTTTTAAACTTGCTGCGGTATTTTACAAGAATATCTCTGAATAACTGCGCTTCTTTCTTGTCGGTAAAAACCTGCGGATCGTTTTCGAGAAACAGGAACACATTCTCCCCTGTGAAGCCGTCCAGTTGCTGCAGCAGCCAGCTCCATTGCCCTGTGGTACCATTTCTGAGGCTTTTAGCTTTTATATCCAATGATATAAACCTGGAGTTTTGAAGGTCTGTGACGCTATAGCCCACACCCGTTGAAACAGAGGGCTTTTGCAGTTGTGCCAGCACCTGATGGGAACCACCGCCCACGAATGCGCCCACCTCGATATACTTATTGATCTTATCGGCTAAAAACGCGGTCAGATGCTTTTCCACGTCATTGGCTGGCTCTCTGGCCTGCCCAAAAACTGAGAATCGATAATTTGTTTCACCCTGTACGAATGTTTTTGGCTGGCTTCTGTAATCCACCGGCTCGGTATCCGGCGGAAGCTTTGTAAAATCAACCTTGCTGCTGGTCTTTACGTTGAATTGCAGATCGTCCAGATAGATATGTCCTTCCTCGTTCAGTGGTTTTGGGTTTACCACATACAGCCGCGTCACCCTGGCTGGCTTTGCGATCTTCTCAATACTCCCCTCGACATATCTCCAACCTGTCCAGCTGATGCCTTCTGAAAACATCACATACTTCTTCTCGCCCTTCGCATCGATCACCTCGGCTCGCAGCCAGCTTTTTGTAAACCTTTGGCTGTATGCCCACAGACCAATGGTTTCGGTTTCCTCGGGGATGCTGATTCCATTTTCACCCAGCATCAAATACGCTGCCTGGGTTTCGGGCGCCTCCTTGAACACATAGTCCAGGCGCGCGCTGGACAGACCCGAATTTGCATAATCGGTTACCACCTCAGCACCCCCGGGAACCCAGGAAGGATAGGATGAGAAGCTGATGTTTTTATTCTCAAAATTCTGAACGACGGTGTTTTCCAAAGGCTTCACAGCCATCTCGGTGGTCATTTTTTCACGCTCGACGGTGATGACGGACAGATCATCGAAGTATACTTCGCCGATCTCTGAGATCGGATTCACCTGAACAAGATATATGCGTGTCAGCTTTGCCGGCATGGGAACACCGTTCAACGGGATTTCCACATACCTCCAGCCCTTCCAGTCAAGCTTTGTGAGGTCGCCCAGGCGATAGACCTTGTTCTTGCTGTCCTTTACCTCGATGCGCAGCCAGTTGGAATTTTCCTGGCTGTTATAAACCCATAGGCCTACCCGAATGGCATTCTGAGGCAGGTCGATCCCCTGACCGGACAACTGTGCATAAACCGCCCTGTTTGTTTCGGCGGGTTCAAAATTATAAGATAGCTTTCCGGATTTCTCTCCCCCGTGTTTTTGTTCGGAGGATATGGTGTATGAACCTTGGACTGTAGAAGGATATGGTAGAAATGCGGCGTTTGTCTTTTCAAAGTCATCTACCAGCGTGCTGACGGTTGGAAGAACCGTAATACCGCAGTTGGCACTGACATTGCCAACCGAAGCCTGAATATAGCCATAACCTGATTGGGTGGACACAAAGGTGTTTCCAGTAAAGAAACCAATGCCGCCCATGGTTTTCCAGTTGATATCAGCAGGATCGATGGATGCTTTGTAGCCCTCGGAATGCTCCCCGATCACTGTAAAGGTTTTACGTTCCTTTGAAATCAGTGTGATGTTGGTATGATTTAAGGTGAGCTTAACCGGCCCGCCAAACACATAAACAGGGTACTCGGTCTTCACGCCTGCCACTGTTGCCGTTATCGTTCCGGTGCCATAAGAGGTCGGCCTGAGTACATTCCCTTCAAAGGAGCCTTCAATACCGGTAACCTGCCATTCAATTTCTTCGGGATTGAGTATTACCGGGTTCAGATAGGCATCATAACCGGTTACGGTATAGGCCCTGGATGTATTGACAAAAACATTGGGATCAGTTGTATGGATGCTCAGACTGGCCAGGGGTGCAGGCGGCGCTTTGGAAAACACGCCCACCGCGTTGGGGATTTTGCGCTGGACACCGTCACTGGGGCTGTTTTGCACCGCAACGGTTTGTGTGCCCGGCTCTCTGGAAACCATGGTGGTTGAACCGCCGCCATCCAATGCAACAGCGTTCCAGGATCCAATTTCCAGCATGAACGCGGCCAACTCCTGCATGGTCATGCCGATACTGTGAGATTGCCTGCCGTCTACAGCCACCATATACAGCTGCTTACCATCCCGGCTGCTGCCTACGGCTGTTCTTGGGTGCCTTCCTGCAACTTCGTGGGTAAAGGTTTGAGGGATCGCGCCATCCACTACAATCATTCCGCCGCCGCTGACCGCCATTTTCATATTGGCTGCATCCGGTGAGGTGATAACTTCAAACCTGACCGGATCGCCCACCTTGAAGTTTTCAGTAATTAATGGGGTATTTTCCTTGCGAGTGATCACCACATAACCATTCACTGGAATATCGGTGGCCTCCATGTTATACCGGATTTCCCTGACAACCCCGTCGGCAATGATCATTTCGGTCATATCGGGGTAATAGCCATTGCGGGTGCCTATCGTCGTCGTGCGCCATTTTCTGTCTAAAACCGTAAAGTCGGTATAGCCGTAAAAAGGCTCATTATATCTGGCGATGCTGATGAACCCACCGTTTGGTGCATAAACCTTCATGTCGGTTTTCCAATAACCAAAAACAGCCACATCGGTATTGTCAATTCCAAATGTAGCCATATTGTCTTTGTCGAGGTTGAAATTTGCATCGGCTGTTTTCAGGTTTTGGTCTTGCACCATGGGGCCTATCACGTTCTGTTGCCCGGCTTGCTCGGAGGCAAGAAAAAAACTGCCATTAATGCCGGCAATGGCACCCCACTCCTTCATGTGTTCGGAAGTTGTCTGGGGTTTTTGAATGGTATCCTTGTTAGCCAATGTATCAATATGTACATTTGAATTGCTCAGGTTGGCTTTCAAAACATAGATGGTCTGCCACCCCTGATCGGTAAACCGTACGATTTTGTCCTGCGTAACACCGGAGGTAATGGTTTTGGTTTCCACATTCTGATAAATGACGGAATTTACCACAGGTGCATCAACCACCTGTGCACCCACCGAAGTTGATGTGAGCAATATCAGACTTGATAAAAACGCAGCTACTGCTTTTTTCATATGCATATTGTATTCCTCCGTAAAGCTTATCTTTTGCCTGCTTTTCCTTTAGACCCTTTCGGGCAGGAATAGGTTCCACCTGAAAGGGGATTGACCGCGTTTTGAGCTTAAAAATGAATACCTGCGATGAAACAGCCCATACAGATGGGAATGGCTGTGGGACGGCAATAACCACAAACTGCACAGGCAGTTTGTGAGCCTGCTTCAGGCCGTGTAGTGAGCAGACCTGCTTGTTTCTATTTTACCATGCAGGTGGAAAAAAGACTACTTTTCAAGGTTTACGTTTTCATTAAGTATATAACAATAAAAAGACATTATGATTACAAGGTGTTTTAAACTCAGCTTTACTTTTTACCCTTGGCGGGTTCGATATTGATTCGTCTGCCCTTAATCTGGGCCAGCTTCATTGCCGCAAGGACCTCTTTCTGGTTTTCAACGGGCACTTCGACAAAGGTGAATTTATCGTACATGTCAATTTTCCCGATGACCTTTCCCTGAATTCCTGTCTCACCAGCAATGGAACCTACAATGTCCCGTACCTGGATTCCGTCCTTTCGACCCACATTGATGAACAGCCGCACCATGCCTTCCTCGGCGGTACTGTCACCATAATGCCCTTCATGTTCGTTTTCTTTTTCGTGAATCTCCTTATTATCCGATAAGACCATTTTCATCAGCGCAGCTGCAACATCCATCGATGTATATTCATCATCCGTCAGTTGTTCAACCATTGACAGATAACGATCCAGTTCCGGTTCATCCATTATTTGCCGGACTTTATCAAAGAAACGGCTGGTTTTGCTCTCTTCGATATCGTTTTGCGAAGGAATGGAGCGTGGAAAAATCTTCGTATTGGCATAACGCTGGATGTCCTTAATGGCATAAAACTCTCTGCGTCCAGTTACAAAGGTAAACGCTTTTCCAGTTTTTCCAGCCCTTCCTGTCCGACCGATGCGATGCACATAATATTCTTCATCCTGAGGAATATCGTAGTTGAAAACAATTTCAATATCATCCACATCAATTCCTCTGGCTGCAACATCGGTAGCAACAAGGACGTCGATGCGCCCATTGCGGAACATTCCCATCACCCGATCTCTTGCGGGCTGCCCCAGATCACCATGCAGCCCCTCGGCCAGGTATCCGCGCAGCTGCAGCTCGCTGACCAATTCGTCCACGCGCCGCTTTGTGTTGCAAAAAACAAGAGAAAGCTTGGGATTGTAGTAGTCTACCAGCCTGGTCAATGCTTCAAGCTTCCGAACCGGCGTAACCTCAAAATAGTATTGTTCAGTGCTCGGTACAGTCAGCTGCTTATGGTTGACCTTAATGGTAACCGGGCTTTTCAAGTATTCTCGTGATATCGCCATGATTTCCGGCGACATCGTTGCAGAAAACAGAAGGGTTTGTCTCATTTTAGGAACATCCTTCAAAATGGTCTCCATATCTTCCCGGAAACCCATGTTCAGCATTTCGTCTGCCTCGTCCAGTACAACCATTTCCACCGAATCCAGAGAAATGGTTTTCCGCTCCATGTGATCCATCACCCTTCCCGGTGTACCGATCACAATATGCACTCCCTGGTTCAGGGCTTTGATCTGTCGGTCAATAGGCTGTCCGCCGTATATGGGAACCGCTTTCAGTCCCTTTTTGTACTTTCCGAATTTTTTAATTTCTTCTGCTGCCTGGATTGCCAGTTCACGGGTAGGACACAGGATGAGAACCCGAACCCCCTTATCAGAGGGATTGATTCTTTCTATGGCCGGCAAGCCGAATGCGGCAGTCTTTCCCGTTCCGGTTTGAGACAGACCGATCAGATCCTTCCCCTCAAGGATCGCTGGTATAGCCTGTGTCTGGATGTTCGTTGCTTCTTCAAAACCCATTTCTTCTACTGCCTTGAGTAACTCCGGTGCTAAAGGCAGCTCCTTGAACTTCATTTTTCCCATGTAAAATCACTTTCTTCCTGCTATAGCAGGATTATTCCCAGGGCGCTGCCTGGTAATGTGCGCAAAATGGCCCTGGCTTGCTGATTGCCTGCAATAGATTAATGATCCTTTCGCAGTGAGCGCTGATTGCCTTTTTCATCCACAAGGATAATGCTGTCCAGCTTCTGCTTCACGCCCTTACGGAAAGCTGCCAGATATTCTGTGCGAAGCCGTTGCTGCTCATCGGCTTCTTCCGATGTAAGCCCAACGGTTTTGGCCTTACGCGCCAATTCATTGATTCTTTTGATATTCATCTTATCTTCTGGTTCCTTTTCTGAACTCATAGCTTTTCCACCGGTCCGATTTCTTCGCCGAAGGTGTCTACAGTCACTTCGCGCATGACCTGCGCTTCTTTCGGACGATCCTGGTAATCTCTTTTCACGGATACAATCCGTTCAGCTTCCTCCATACCCTCGATAACCTTGCCAAAGGCAGCATACTGCCCATCGAGGTGGGGAGATTTTGCAACCATGATAAAAAATTGTGAGCCTGCAGAATTGGGGTGCTGAGAACGAGCCATGGAAATTACACCTCTGTCATGGGCCAGGTTGTTCGTAAAACCATTGCCCGAGAACTCTCCCCGAATAGAATAGCCGGGGCCTCCCATACCGGTTCCCTGAGGGTCTCCGCCCTGTATCATAAACCCGGGGATTACCCTGTGAAAAATGGTATCGTTATAAAAGCCGGTGTTGACTAAAGCAACAAAATTTCTGACAGTATTCGGAGCGATATCTGGATAAAGCTCAATTTTGATACTGTTTCCGTTTTCCATCGTGATGGTTACAATTGGATTCTTCATAGGCTTCCTTTCTTACGTTGGGTATATTTTCATTACAAAAATGCAAAGCTATTGTATCAAAAAACACACAAGGTTACAAATAGTTTTCCTGTGCATCCAGCTTTACTGAAAGTTTGCCAATAATGCGGAATTTTAAAACATATTTTTCCCTGAACACCTAACATTACTGTTCACACCCCTTTAGCAAGTTCATAAGTTGCTGCAGAGCGCAGCGAAGGATCTTACAGGAGTAATGCGAGATCCTTCACTTCGTCCAGGATGACAGACTGCGCCTGCTTTCCTGTGAACAGTAACCATCTGGCTTTATGAGCTTTATGATGTTTCTGAGCATGTATTGTGATACAATAATGAGGAATAATAGGTAAGTTCTTCAGTTCTGACCAATAGTACCATATTGGAGGAATTCGTCCTATGAAGAATGAAACGGATCAATTTATAACCGTTAACCAATGTTCCATCCGGTTTCGGGAAGCCGGAAACGGACCAACCCTTGTGTTGGTGCACGGCATTGCCGGGTATAAAGAGGAATGGCAGCCTGCCATTAATATTCTTCAGGAGAAATTCAGGGTTATCGCACTGGATCTTCCCGGACACGGTTTAAGCGGGAAACCCGACATTGCCTACACCATTAGTAACCTGACCGATTTTGTCAAATCCTTTTTTGAAGCCATGCAGTTGGAAAAGGTATTCCTTGCAGGGCATTCCCTGGGTGGTGCAATCACTTTAAGCTTCACCATGCAATACCCCCATCTGGTGGAACGTCTCATCCTGCTGAATAGTGCGTTCACACAACTGCCCCTTTTTATTCGGCTTGGTTCATTAGGGTTTCTTCCCCATGTGATCCGCAAAGTACCCTTCTGTTTTGTAAAAGCTTCGGCAAAGCGCGCTTTTTATGATCACAGCATGATCACAAATCGCTGGCTGAAGGATGCATACCGTTATATGAATGAACCCGGTGCTTTAAGGGTGATGTTTTCCATCATCCGCTCAAACATGACCCTAATGGGCCTGAAAAAAGAGCTTCGGGAGCTTTTTTTGAGTAAGCTCAACCAGTTGACTACTCCAACTCTAATCCTGTATGGTGAAAAGGATCGGGTAGTACCGAATCGTAATTCCAAAGCACTGCACCAGGTACTGCCGGTTTCCGATTGTGTTCCTTTTGAGAACTGCGGGCACGAGCTGCAGTATGAATGCTGCGAGCAATTCTGTGAGCAGGTGATTCGTTTTTTAAACCAAAAAAATCCCGTTAAGATGGAAACCGGGGAGCAAAGAACATGATGAAGGCAATGACATTTTCACTGTTACAGGAGTCTTATGCTGTTTGCAGGTTGGATAGTACTTCAAAAATACCTGATTGGCTGAAGGGCGATGCGTTTTATTCCATCACAAAAACCGCCGAGGAACTATCTGTGGTGTGCAGTGAAGAACATGTACCCTGTGATGTTCAAAGCGAAACAGGCTGGATAATTCTTAAAATCCAGGCGAAACTGGACTTTTCACTGACAGGAATCCTTGCCGATATCAGTACAATACTGGCCGACCAGGGTATCAGTATTTTTGCACTTTCTACTTACGATACGGACTATGTGATGGTAAAAGAGAAGGATCTCGTTCAGGCCGCTGCAGCGCTTCGATAAGCAGGTCATACAGTAATCTGTTAAGTTCATCCGCATACGTCTCTTTGCTTTACTTCATTTCGTAGGCTCGATTTCTCCATGAAGTCACTGCTTGCCCCTTGCACGCCACTAACCTATACTTCATTAAGCAGCGGGGACAGCTCTCCCTCATACAGAATGAACAGCTTATGCAGGGGGCGGGTCATAGAGACATACAGCAGCTTGATATCCAGCTCATCCTCCTGATAATGGGTGCTGTTGGCATTGGAGAGAATCACGATGTCAAATTCCAGGCCTTTGGACAGATAAGACGGAACGATCACCAGTCCGCTCTTGTATTCATCTTCCTTACCCGTGATCATATGAATATCCCGAATATCCTTTCTGACGATATCATATATCTTCTGACATTCCTCCAGCGTTTTACAGATGACCGCTGCGGATTTAAACTGCGGTCCCATTTCAGTGTGAAGGATGTCCTTTATCTTCTGAACAATCTGCTGGTTATTCTTCTGCTCCAGGATTCTAACCGGCTCCCCGTGCCGAATGACGGGCTGCCCCTTCGGGATGTTATCCTGGTGCAAATGGTCGATCACCTTGTTCGCCGCTTCCATGATCTCAACTGTTGTACGGTAGCTTTTTTCAAGCATCAGGATTTCGCAATCCTTTTCCTCAAATACATTTTCCTTGATGTCATCCCATGAATGGACGCCCCGGTAAGAATGAATTCCCTGGCACAGGTCTCCGAGGATGGTGAAAGAGCTGTCCTTGATGATTTTTCGCAGCACATAAATTTGGAAAGCACTGAAGTCCTGCGCCTCATCAATGATAATGTGCTTTACCGGAATTTTCTCGTCCATGCCGTATATGCGATATTTCAGATAGATCATCGGTGCCAGGTCTTCCAGTTCAATCAAGCCCTTACGGAATAATTTCTCCGAGTTTTCTTTCAGGAATGGAAGAAGGGTATAAAAATCATCTTGTGGTGAAGCATCTTCTACAATAGTTTGAATACAATCCTTATAATACTCTGTTGGATCCGGCTTATCGATCAACCTGACATACTCCCTTACCGCTTTTTTGGCACTTTTCTCCAGCTCCGCAATCGCTTCCTCCTGCCTTTGATACAGCCTTTGAATCAAGCTTTGCTTTTCCTCCTGGCTTTTGGTGCTGTTCTTCACTTTTTGCAGGAACTCAAAGCCCTTTTGCTGGATTTCAGCTTTCATTTGCTGCTTTTTCTTTTCCAGGCCTGTGGTCAGATGCTTTTTGATCTCATCAATGCGCTGAGCGAAAGGCCATCGTTGATATTCAATGAGAAAAAGACTGTTGATTTCATCATAAGAATAAACAATGGTTTTCCCGATACGAAAATCCTGTTTTGGGATATAGCTTTTTTCCACCTTTGCAATATATCGATCAATTATCTCCTTGAACTCCATGGAGCACTTCAGTCTGGAGCATTTCTTCCGCTGCTCGTCCACCGCTTTTTCGTCAGGGGTTCGTTCGCTGTCGGAAAAGCTGACCAGCTTCTCATTCTCGTCCTGAATTTTAAATTTCTTTCGCAGCAAATCCATGGCAAAATCCTTAAAGGTGGTCTGTTTTACCCTGTCAACGCCCAGCTCGGGCAGAACCTCGGAAATGTAATTCAAAAACAGCTTGTTGGGCGCGATGATCATGAAGCTTTCCGGGTCAAAGGATTTGTCAAAGGTATACACCAGGTAAGCAATACGATGCAAAGCGATGGTTGTTTTTCCGCTGCCGGCTGCTCCCTGAACAATCAACGGCTTCCACATATCTGCCCGGACAATCCGGTTTTGCTCCTCTTGAATGGTGGAAACGATGTCCTTCAGGCGGTTATCGGCGTTTGCACCGAGGCAGGACTGCAGCAACTCGTCACTGGTAGTAATGTCAATGTCAAAGATGTTTAGCAGCTTTCCTTCATCAATTGTGAACTGTCTTTTCAGGCTCAGCTTTCCCTCAATGTTTCCGTCCGGACAAACATATGCAGCATCTCCAAGCCGGCCTTCATAATACAGGTTTGATATGGGTGCGCGCCAGTCCACGATCAATATCTTCTGGTCTTCCTCTCTGGCCAGCGATACTTTTCCGATGTACAGCTTTTCCAGAATATCAGAGGTGTCTTCTTGAAAGTCTATCCGGGCGAAATAGGGTTTTTGCAGCGCCTTGGTCAGGTTTTTCACACGGATGGCCTGGTACCCCTGAATACAAGTATTCACCAACAGATCGATATAGTCCTGGCTGCCCTCCGCATTGGCGTGCTTAAAGCCATAATCAACCTTTTGATCAATACGCTCCTTTTCTTCAATGGTTTTCTGCAGAGCCTTCTGAACATATTTCTTTGTGTATTGCAGGTTTTTACTCTCCTCCGGATAATCCGGATGATCCATTTCCGGCATAAGTTAACCCCTCCTGTAAAATGAAGTTTTGATGAGTTGTCCCAATCTCCCGATCACTTTTTCAGGTTTACCGTAGTTCCTGGAGCACCAAGGCAATCCCGAAACCCGGAACTCCATTTTAACCGATATACGCGCGAAAGCAAAATAGCATTCAGCCATTCCAAAAGGCTATTGATCCGAACAGAGCATGCCGATTCCCTCAGAGTCCGTTTTTCTCTCTTTTTCTTGACAGTTTAGGGTTTTTATCGTATACTAATGGTAGAGTTATAGATATGGTTCAATACTGGGAGTTTAAGATAATATTTTAATTATGTAAACTAAGTGAACAGGCAATCCTGTTGTTCTTTTTTATTTTCGGAACCCTCTGAGTATATCTGAACAAAACCAACCTTTAGCGAAGAGAATTGGAATTATGTACATTTTTTGAAGTCATGCCAAACGAAAATAAAACATGAAATCCTTCGATCTGACTAAAAGTGAGAGATGTAGCCAGGAGGCGGGGGGATTATGCCATAGATCGTTTAAAGCCATGCAGCCCCATGACATCTGAATCCGGGTATAAGGCTGGCAATTATCTGATCCTATAGCAGACTTTGGCCCGTAATATTGCGTCCATGATTGGCGTACCATAGGAAAGCGGCATCCCGATTGATTGGATGCCGCTTTTTACTTTCAAATTCTTTCATTCTTAGTCCCTGTCGCCGGCAATCTTTTTGCCCATAAACAACAGGTTCCCCTGTTCATTGTCGACGATTGCAAAGAAAAACGGGCGATCTGCGGTGAATGACACCGGCTCGATAAACGAAGTGACTTGCATAACCACAGCTGTTACTGCCGCAGCTTCGGTTCCCTGTTCATTCACGTCGACAACCGCCTTGTGAAGAACCTGACTGATAAACAGATTGTTTGCAATACCGGAGAAGTCTGCTCCGTCAGAAAAAGCCTCCCTCATCCCCAGTTCTTTCAGAACGCCATTCAGTTCCTTTATACCATACTCCATTTTGAATTTCGGGATTTGCAGCTGTAAATCGGATACAGGGTTAAAGCCTGTAAGAATCCCCTTCCATTTGTCCCCATTCATGCTGTCTATCCAACTGTTGAGATCCTTTTTCGGTAGAATTACTACCATGCTGACCTTTTCATCACCGTAAGGCAAACGCACGGCCTGCAGTTCATCATTGTTCAAATAGTCAATTTTCCCGCCTCGAAACATCATTTGAACCTTATCAGTTTTACCATCAAGTGCGTAAAAGTCTTTTTCCTGGGTATTCTCCTGTTTGAATTCTGTAGTCCATTCCCCCTTGAAGTAAATGGCATTGATCAGGTACATGATGGTTTCTGTCGAGATGGGGGGTGAAATAATTGAGGGAATAAGCCGGTTGGTTTTATCTGAAACCCAGTTGTTGATAACCCCCACCGAGGAAGGGTCACTAAAGTCCAGGGTTTGAACCTCTGCCCCCAGATAAGCTTTGTTCCTGTCGATAAAATCCTTTTTCACCTGGAAGCTATCGCGAAGCCAGATGGAGTTCGCATTTTGCAGCGTAACCTTTTTATCCAGCTTTGATAGCCTGTTTGCTTCGGCAGCA
>LSQX01163132.1_pt2 | contig 32050 bp, 31 predicted proteins | sample 654561 | NCBI WGS metagenome assembly LSQX01 (sample SAMN04489861, study PRJNA283612) | anaerobic digester metagenome | isolation source: 4 biogas reactors fed with cattle manure at either 37C or 55C with and... | place: Denmark: Kongens Lyngby | collected 2014 | reverse complement strand
GTATAAACTCCGTATAAACTCCGTATTAACTAAGAATTTTGTAGCTCCTGATAAATGGAGTAAGCACTGTTTGCCAGAATTTTGGTCTAATACCTTCAGGATTAGAACCAACAGCCAATAGCAGGAACCATTCAATACTTTAACCGGCTGAAAGTATTGGTCAATAGGGTGAAGAATTGCTAAACTGGCGGGTTTATAAGCCTGTTCTTTGGATTTTTTCGTGTGCTACAAGGTATTCGGGCAATGCAGCAGAGCCGTACCAGGTAAAGAGTTCCACTTCAAAGATCCCCTTGGCAATGGTGGGGTCAGCGCTGAGCAGTTCCCTGACTTCTTCCTCAGAGGTGGTGTTGAGGATGAAGATACCCCGGTAGTTTTGTTTGTTTTGGGAAAGGGGGCCGGCAAGGATCAATTTCCCTGCTTCCGACATGATGTTCATGTTTGAGAAATGCCCGGCAAACAGGCTGTCGCGCAGGGCTTTGTCTTCAACGATGGAAGGGCCGGTTTTCAGAATCACGAGGGTGTAGCTTTTCATGCCCATTTCATCAGCGCCCAGTTTTTGGGCCAGTTCGGCATCGTAGGTGGATTCGCCGGTTTGCGTGGTACATGAAAAACTTAGCGTAAGCAGGAGGATGGAAAGGAACCAGGGTTTCATAAGCCTTAAATTTATTGAATAAAAATACCAAATTACCGGAATTTCCTGACACAAATTATAGAGGTAAGGCAAAAAAAAGACCCTGGCCCAAACGGACCGGGTCTTTTTGCGAGGGGGGGGTGAAACAACACCCCTGGTAAACAAATTAGTTGGCAGGTGCGAATGCCATAAGATCGTTGTGGATGGAAGTGGCTTTGATTTGAGCTACATTGACTTTTTCGAGGGCGGTGAGGTAGTCGCCATTGCTAACAAGGGTATTTACTTCGCTAACGGCTGATTCGAGCACGGTGATTTCGTTCTGAATGGTTTCAATAGCAGTGCGGTTGCGGTTGTTGATGTTCACTTTTCCAAGGAGGTCTTTCTCCTGGCCAACCATGGTGGTCAGACCTGCAAGAACGTTCTCAACCTCGGTGCGTACTTCAGCCTTACGGGTTTCAGCATCAGCCTTCATGGTTTCGGCAGTGGTGGCAATCCATTCCAGTTTCTCAGTCAGGGGCTTGAAATTCTTGGCGCCGGTTTTTTCGGCCTCAATAGCTGCCATAACAGTGGTCAGTGAATCGTTGATTGCTGTAAATTCTGAAGCAAGATAACGATCGGCTTCAACCGTTTTCAGGGCTTCAACAGCGGCTGTTGCGTTGTCAATAGCAAGCTGGGGAACTTTGTTGCATGAAATCATTACTACTGCCATAATCAGGGTGGCAAAGCCCAACATCATTTTTTTCATTTTCATTGGATTTTAAAGGTTGTGTTGTTTCTTATTTTTTCTGCTTTTGCAGATGCCTTACATTATCAATGTCCGTGCCACTCTTTATAAAGAAGTGAAGATGTGTTTTTTATGAAAATGAGCTGTTTTCTTTACTTATGATCAGAATACGGAAATTGGGGGTAAAAGCTTAGCCGGAGCCTTGTTTTTAGGAGGTTTTAATGAAAGGGCAGGGTATTAAGCAGGTGTAAAGTTTTTTTACACCCGGTAAAGAAATTATCCATAAAAGGGTTTTTAAAAAGGAGAAAAGGGCTTTATTGCTTTTTCTCAAGGCCGTATTTTTCCATGCGTTCGTGAATCATTACCCTGGAGATTCCCAGCAACCTGGCTGCAGCGGCGCGGTTCCATCCTGTTTTTTCAAGAGCCCAGCTGATGATGTCTTTTTCAACCGAGCTAATGACGAGTTCAAAAATTGCTCCTTCACGGGGGATAAACTCGTCCTTCAGGTAATGATTGAGCCCTTCTTCGAGCTGTGTTGGAAGGACTACAGGAGGCATAAATTCCTTGCTGAGGAGTTCAGCGGTGATGACGTTTCCCTTGGCGAGGATCATGGCCCGTTTGATCGTGTTTTCAAGTTCCCTGATGTTGCCCGGCCAGGGGTAATCCATCATTTTTTCAAGGGCTTCAGGATGGATTGTGATATTTTCAAGCCTGGTTTCGTGGGTATGTTTTTTCAGGAAATGTTTGGCCAGGAGGGGAATGTCTTCTTTGCGCAGGCGCAGGGGCGGCAAGGCAATGGTCACCACGCGGATGCGGTAATACAGGTCTTCACGAAATATCTTCTTTTGTATCAGGGCTTCCAGGTTGGCGTTGGTGGCCGTAATGATCCTGACATTGGCATACTGGGTTCGGAGGCTTCCCAGTCGTTCAAAACTGCCTTCCTGCAGCATCCTGAGAAGCTTTGCCTGTATTGCCAGCCCCATGTCGCCAATTTCATCCAGGAACAGGGTGCCCCCATTGGCTTCTTCAAATTTGCCGGGCTTATCTTTATTCGCGCCTGTAAAAGCTCCCTTGTCATAGCCAAAGAGCTCGCTTTCGAGCAGGGTCTCGGGGATGGCAGCGCAGTTCAGGGTAATGAAAGGCTTGGAAGAGCGCTCGCTATATGAGTGAATAGCCCTGGCTACCAGTTCTTTTCCTGTGCCGCTTTCGCCTGTGACCAGGATGCTGGCATCGCTGGCGGCCACCCTTCCGATCAGTTTGTACACTTCCTTGATGGCGGAGCTTTCGCCAATGATCTTGTCGTCCTCACGGTGTGAGAAGCGCTTTTTTTTAGGATTGGCAGGCGAAACGGTGATCTCATCGACAGGGATGGCCTGGGTGGTTTTCAGGGCTTCCTCTATAAGGGAAATGAGCTGGGGTATTTCAAAAGGTTTCTCGATATATTCGTAGGCGCCGTATTTCATGGCTTTGATCACTCTGTCGCCGGAGCCGAAAGCAGTGATGACGATCACGGGGGTGTGCGGAGCCATTTCTTTGAAAGATTGCAGCAACTCCAGGCCGCTTTTGCCGGGCATTTCAATGTCGACAATGGCCAGGTCGGGTTTCAGCTCGCCAAAAACCTTTATTCCCACTTCATAGTTTTCTGCTTCCGACAAAACATAGCGTGAGCCTGCCAGGAGCTTCCGAAAGGAATACCTCACGCTGCTTTCATCATCAACAATCAAAATCTTATACATACACCAAAGTATTAATCCTCAGGAGCCAGGGGCAGGACCACGGAAAACACGGCCCCTTCCTTCGCGGGTTTGTTTTTTGCTTCTATCCAGCCCTTATGCATGCTGGCAATGTTTTGTGAAATGGAAAGCCCCAGGCCCACGCCCTGGTCGTTGCCTTTGATAAAGGGCTCGAACAGGTGGTCAAGGACTTTTTTGGGGATTCCCGGGCCTGTATCCTCAATGCTGATCACCAGGTATTTGGTGCCGTTTTCTCCTTCGGGAACTTCAGGACCTTCCTGTAAGGCTGTGTCCAGGCTCATCGAGCCGCCTGAAGGCATAGCCTCAACGGCATTGATCACCAGATTCATGAACAATTGCTTTAACTGGCTTGCATCGGCATTAACCGTATATTGGTGCCCTTCGGTGTTGTCAATGAGGGCGACTTTGTTGGTCCTGAATTTGGGCATAAGGAGGTGGGTGACTTCCATGAGGACTTCCAGGGGATTGGTCTTTTCGAAAACAGGATCGGCGGGACGCGCAAATTTAAGGAAGTTACGTATGAAAACCTCCATACGGTCGATTTCACTGGAGATAATCTCAAGATCCTGTTGCAGTGGACTTTCCTTGTCCTCTTCCTCCTTCAAGGAATAGATGAGCATCTTAATTGCCGCCAGGGGGTTGCGAATCTCATGGGCAAGGGTAGGGGCCACTTTCCCCAACACAGCATATTTATTAGAGTACTGCAACAGCTCGCGGTTCTTTTCGAGGGCTTCCTGGGTTTTGTTGATGCGTTCGATGAGCGAGCGGATGCGGTTGTCCAGCTCTTCCAGGTCACCGTGTCCTGCCACCTCCAGCTTTTCGAGATAGGTGCCTCCTGAGGCGCCCCTGACCTGCAGGATCAATTGGTTGATGGGGTTCAATACCATCCTTGAGATGATCCAGCCCAGCAGCAAGCCTGTCATAATGCCCCCAAATCCCAGGATGATCATGGTGCGAAGCATGATGTTGTTGGCCTGTGCAATGTTCAGTTCATAGCTTTCTTCAGCCTGGATGTTCAGGGTGATGAAATGGCGGCTTTTTTCGTGAATGGTGCTAAGCAAGTCTTTGGCGGCATAAACAAGCAAGGCATTGGCCTTGGTGATTTGCCATCTCTTTATCAGCTTCTGGGCCTGGATTATGCTTTGGTTGTAATTGGAAAACAGGCCTGATATCTGCTGGATTACCTGCTTTTCTTCCTCGGTATTGGCATTGTACCTGGCACGTTCGAGTAAAATGACAAAGCGGGTCTCCCTGGTATGAATCGAGTCGAGCCACTGAGGGGTGGGGTCAACGAGGTAGGTGAAGGTGAAGCCCCTGAGCCTGACAAGCTCCATTTCCATCTCCTTGGCCACGTTGACGCTTTGGCGGGCGGCGTCAATTCTTTGTTCGGTATCCTTTTGCAGGTTATAAATATAGGCGATGATCAGGTATCCGCCACCCATCACCATGGCGATGAGGAGCAGCATCCATACCAGGAGCCTGTAATTGAAGAAGGACTTGCTTTTCATTGATCAGGCAATTTTACGGGACAGCAGCCAGGCTCCCGCAGCCAAAACAAGCACCAATGCAATGGCAGATGCAATTACTATGCTTTGATAGTCGGTATGGCGTTTGATGATGATGCCTGCAAAAGCCCAGCCCACGGCAAGTGCCAGCCAGGGATTGTTCAGGCGAGCCATGGTGATCATGGTGATGATGGCCCCGATTCCGATCAGGGCGATGGTCCAGGCCTCAGCAGAAATGCTCCAGCCTGCAAAGTTGAGGCTTACCAGCAAGGCTGTGATGTTGGCGATGGTGGCAATGCAGATCCAGCCAAGATAAATGCCGAAAGCGAACTTGGTAATGCTGAAGGGCTGAAGGGCAAGGCGTTGATTGATAAAGATCAGGCTTGCCAGCAGGCCCAACATGATGAGGACAGAAAGCCCCGTTCGCTCGTAATGCCATGCAAGGATCCACAAGCCGTTGAACAGGGCACTGGCCACAAAGGCCCAGCCCATTGAAGAGACAAGCTTTTGCTGGGAACCCCAAAGCTGAAGGATGATAAATACCAGGAGCAGGAGATAAATCACTCCCCAGATGGAAAAAGTGATGCCGGCAGGGGTGAACAGGTTGGGGTATTGATCAGATAATTGTCCTGTAGTTTTTCCGTTCAGGGGCAGGGCATTGGCCAGGTAATTCATGGTGATCATGAAAACAAAGGCGATCAGGTTCAGATATTTCATAAGGCAGGGAATTTTCAAATAAAAGTAATTGATTTTCATAAACAATACGCCCGAAGGCCATGTCCCTGTTAAAATAATTTAATTCTGCTGCAGTTAAGAAACAACTCATTTTCAGTGTATTTTTGCATATGGGAAAAACCATTCATACCTTAACAGCAGGCCTGGTGCTTATCCTGTCCATTGCACAGGCAGGCTTGTTTCCTGTATTGCCTGGCGATCCGGTTTTCCCTTTCTCCGTTGAAAACGCCATTGTGCCTGATTACCCGCCTGTTGAGCAAACGGGTATTGTGGATATTGTAGGTTTTTCCTGTTCCGGAACAGGCACCCCCTTCCTTTTTTCAGGAAGAATCATTCAGATGGTTTGCCCTGACTGGATTTCACAGGGCGACATCCTTTCAAGGCTTAGGGTCCCTGAGGTTCGATCGGGTTTATATAAATCGACCGTTGTTGACCTGATTCCGGGGCTGGAGTCGGTTCAGATCATCTTTCCTTTTCATGAGTTCTGGTAGCCTGCTTTTCTTTTCCTGTTGAATTTCTCGATACGGATTATCTTGTCGGGAAATCCTTATTTTATTTACAAAAAAGAAAGTAAGACCATGAATATTTCTGTTATCATTACAGGATTGATTATCCTGGCCATTTTTATCGTCCCCTTTTATTTGATTTCCCGCAATTCAAAAAAGAAAGGAAACGAGGGCGACCAACCGTCTGCCAAAGCTCATTAACGCCATACAACTTCCCCGAAAGGGGAAGTATTTTCTAAAAAGCCACACAGGTCCGGATGAAAATCCATCAGGAGGTGTTAATTTTGCAGGGTGAAAAGGTTAAACACTTTTCACCCTGTTTTTATAAACCATTGAAAGGAAATTATGGATTTAACATTATTGGTTCTTGCAGCAGGCAAAGGCAGCCGCTATGGGGGCATGAAACAACTGGACCGCGTGGGCCCCTCGGGCGAAACCATCATGGATTACTCTGTATACGATGCCATCAGGGCGGGGTTCAATAAGGTGGTGTTTGTGATCCGCCGCAGTTTTGAGCAGGAGTTCAGGGAAGTCTTTGTCGAAAGGCTGAAGGGTAAGATACAGGTGGAGCTTGCATTTCAGGAACTGGATAACCTGCCCATGGAAATTCACTTTTCGCCCGAACGCGAGAAGCCCTGGGGGACAGGCCATGCCATCTGGGTGGCCAAACACTTGATTAACGAGCCTTTTGCCATGATCAACGCCGATGATTTCTATGGCTTCAGTGCATACGATACCATGGCAAGATACCTTAAATCGAATGTGTCGAAGACTACAGGATTATATGCCATGGCGGGCTATATGATTGAAAACACCCTCTCAGACCATGGGAAGGTGGCCCGGGGCATTTGTAAGGTAGACCCCAATGGCTTCCTTGAGGGGGTAAAGGAACACAATGCCATCCATCGCCTTGAGGACGGAAGGATTGTCAGCGAGGAAAATGAGCAGGCACCCGTTACTTTGAGTGCCGATGACATCGTTTCAATGAACTTCTGGGGCTTTGGAAAAGACCTGTTTCAGCACCTGGAGGAAAAGCTTTTGTATTTCATGAAAGTGAATGCCTATGACCTGAAAGCAGAATTCTTTATCCCTAAGGTTGTCGATGAATTGGTTAGCAGGGGTAAGGTCAAGGTGAGGGTATTGCCCTGCGACGCTTCGTGGTTTGGTGTCACCTATCGTGAAGACAAGGAAAAGGTGATGGAGTCCATCCGGAAGATGATCGATTTGGGGGCTTACCCTGATAATCTATGGCCATAATACTTTTTTTGTCTGGAGGTTAATCCTCTTAAACATTTTTACGCGTTTGCAGGTTTTGAAGAAAAACTTATATTGTTTTAAGAATTGCCGCATACATGGGTGAAAAGACTTTTTCAGGCCAGGTTGCCCTCATGAGTTTTTTCCAGTTCTATGGCCGCAACAGGCTTTGGGCGATGCGCCAGGTGGTCAAGATGCCGGACAGGCTCAGGCAGCAAAAGGGCATCTTGTTTTTCAAGACCCTGGGAACAAGCGGCGGTTTGGGCTGCATGGGCAGCCTTAATTTCAAGCAGGGGGCTTTGCTTACTGTATGGCCTTCAGCAGATGATGCCCTTGATTTTTACTGGAATTCAAACATCATGGATGACTATCGCCTGAAAAGCTCTGAGGATTATTCCGTTCTTTTACGCCCGGTAAGGTCCGGGAAGAAATGGGCTGGATCTGATGTATTTGAGCCCCAGGCTATGCTTCCCGAGAAATATCCCATTGCAATACTAAGCCGTGCAAGGTCAAAACTGCGTTTGCTCCTTCCATTCCGGCTAAGGATGTGCGGGGTGAGCCGCTCGGCAAAAGATTGCAGGGGGCCGCTTTTCAGCCGGGGTGTAGGCGAAAGGCCCCGGATCCATGAGTCAACCTTCAGTATTTGGGAAAGCATGGAAGCGTTGAAACGATATGCTTATGGGGAGGACAATAACCATCAGGTTGCTGTGAAAGCCAGCCGGAAGGATAATGAATTTAAGGAAGCCTTGTATGCCGCTTTCCAGGTGACAGGCCACAGGGGAACCATCAAGGGAATCAACCCCCTGGACAAAATAAAAACCCCCTCCTTGCTATAAAGAGGGGGTTTTTTAAAAGATTCTGCGGTCTGTATTACGCGAGACGTACGTTTACAGCATTGAGACCTTTTTTGCCTTCCTGAAGTTCATAAGTAACTTCATCGGCTTCGCGGATCTTATCCACCAGCCCCGTTGCGTGTACGAAATACTCTTTTTCTGATTCTGAATCTTTGATGAATCCAAAGCCTTTAAGTTCGTTGAAGAACTTTACTGTTCCAGTTTTCATAAATGTAATTGTGATTAATGTTAATGTGTATTGAAATACGCGAAAAAGAAATTGAAGTTATTCTCGAGGAAAGGGTTCAGGGGTCTGTTAAGCGGAGATCAATACAACGGTGTTAATGAATTCGATGCAAATGTACAATAAATTATAATCCCTCTGTCATTTGAGGAATTTTTTTTTACATATATAGGTTTCTGGATGTCTTATCCTACTCATTCAGGATGAAATAGTCGAGATCTGCCGAGATCCCGGCGCCAATTGCCGTGCAGTATTCAGCATGCTCAGGGACATGAAACTTCACTCCATAAAGGTTGCCCAGTTCAGAAAAGGTTTTCTGTGCCTGGAAGATGTTGACAAGCTTTCCACTGAGGACAATATCGGTATCTTTTTGTGCCCGGGCAGCAAAAATGGCCATCATGCCAATGACCTGGAACACCATAGTAAGTATCCCGCGGGTAATGTCATTTTTGGTGGCCTGGTCCGTCATCTTTCCGAAATTGGAGGCGGTAATGGTGTTGGGCAGATTACCCACCTCATTGCGGGAGATGTCTCCTACGCTGAGGTCTACCGGTTCCGGTCTGCCTGTTTTGGCCGTTTCGATAATTGTATCAAAGCTGCTGAGGTTGACCATGGCTTTGGAGAGTCCCAGGATGGTGCCTCCGCCCACTCCGGTGCCCCCAAGATGCTGAATGCAGGCTTTGTTTGCTTTTACAAAAGCAGTGCCTGTCCCCATGCTGATGATGATGGCTTTTTTTAATCCCGAAAGGAATAATCCGCCATATCCCAGGGCCTTGAACTCTTCGATCTTCTCCACTGGTAGTCCCAATAGTTCGTCGGAGATGAAGGAAGCACCCACACCCGTGATGATCACCTTTTCAATGTTTTCCAGCCTGAGTTTATTTACGTTGAGAAACTTCCCAAGGGCACCCGAAGCAGATGCAACCGGGTCTTTGGCTTCTACCGTAAGGGGCTCAATGATCTGGCCGCCTTTGATGCCTACAATTTTGGTTGTGCTGCCTCCAATGTCGATTCCTAAGATCATGACTGAAAATTTTTTACAAATCTAATGAATAGTTCAGGTATGACAAGGAATGAGGTTAAATTCCAACCTCGACCTGGAACATGATGTTCAGGAATTCCTTGTCGGAGAAAGGCTTCAACTGATCCTTCTGATAAGAAAGATTCAATTGGAACTTGTTGCGGTGTTTCCTTAAGTATTTGGTCAAACCCAGGGTGTAGATGTCGGTTTGTGCTTCGATGCCCTGTAGTTCTTCATGAGGATTAACCCGGGTATAGCGTCCTGCAACTTCCCAGTAGGAGGGAAAAACATAACTCAACTGGGTGTTGATGCCATTCCCTGTAAAGATATGTGGCGTAGGTTCTTGTGACCACAAGCCATGGTTCAGGTTGACCGAACGATTGGCATATTCAGAGCTCAGGGCCCAACCCTGGTATTTTGCAATGAGATCAAAAAACAGGCTGGAAATGTCGGTGGGGGTTGTTAGTGTACTTCCTCTTTGCCCTGACGATTTTACAGCTTTGTTGTTGAATGAATAAGCCGCGCCTAGGGACAGCTTTGGACTTACTTCCCTTTCAAGATCACCTTCTGAGAAATCGCCGTCGTTTACAAAGTCACCCAGAGGCAGCAATTCCAGTCGCAAGGTGTAGGCCAGACCCTTATCTGTTCGCTGGATATTCCTTCCCTCACCCGTGCTTACAGCCCCTTTCAGGTTGTAATGGAAGACGCCCAGATGGTTGTGGTAATATGCCATCAGTCCAAAGTCCCTGTCTATGTTAAAGATGGCGTTTACCAAGGACCTGTCAACAAATTGCTGTTGCCCGCTTGAAGTAACCCGTTGGCGGTTTCCGGGCAATTTCCCCTGGCCCATGCCCATATAGAATTTCTTGTTGAAGTTATAAAACACCATGGCGTCGCGCACCAAGCTGGGAAAGCCCGTATTGTCCCAGTCCTGATCGCCTCGCGAGAAACTGAGTTGAAGATAATAGGTCAGTTTTGAGGACCCCAGGTAACCGTCAAAGCGCAGGCGCAGCCGCCTGACATTGGCCTCAAACTGATCAGGGCTGAAGTCACTGGCAGAGACTGTGTTCATTCCTATTCGGTTCTGTATCCTGAACCTGAGGTTCAGCCCAAAGGTCGAATCGGGGTCAAAAAATCCCAGCCCTTTGTCAAAACTGATCATGGCCCGTTCATCTACCTCGGTTTGGGCGGCCAATGAAAGAGACAGCAAGAGCAACACCATCCCGGTCAATTTTTTTTTCAGCATAGACTCTTGAAAAAAAGGGTTATTATTAGGAAATGCTTTTGGCAAGCAAATCGGCAATGTGAAGGGTTTGGATGGGCAGATTGTTTCTTTTGATGTACCCCTCCAGGTGCATCAGGCAGGAGGCCTCTGTCGAGACAATATACTTTGCCCCTGTGTCGAGGGCGTGCTGGACCTTTTGTTCGGCCATGGCAGTACTTACGGCCTCGTTCTTGACGGCAAAGGTGCCCCCAAAGCCGCAGCAGACGTCGTGGTCCTTCATTTCCACAACCTCCAGGCCTTCTATATTCGAAAGCAGCCGGCGGGGCTCATCTTTTAAGCCGTATTCCCTGAGGGCTGCACAAGAGTCGTGGAAGGTGACCCTGGCCTGAAAACGCCCGCCCAGGTTCTCAACCTTGACTACATTGACAAGGAAGTCGGTCAGTTCAAAGATCTTTTTCCCTAGCCAGCGGTTCTCGTTGTGAAGGGCCGAGTTGTCAAACATCTGCGGGTAATACTTTTTTACCATGCCTATGCAGGATGCCGATGGCCCTACTACATACCTATATTGCACGAAGTCACGGATAAACTTCTCGGCTACGTGCTTGGCTTCATCCCAATACCCGCCGTTGAAGGCGATCTGCCCGCAGCAAGTCTGTTCAGGATTGTACAGGGGTTTCACCCTTACATGCTTTAGCACCTTCACCATGCTCATCCCTGTTTCCGGGAGTACCTGGTCTATAAAACAGGGAATGAATATTCCAACTTCCATTTTATTGGGATTTTCGACACAAAAATAATCAAAGCTGGCAACACTGTGCCCAATTGTTTTTATTTCGGACCAAGCCGCTGCCTGTGGACTTCATACAGGAAGATGCCTGCTGCAACCGAGACGTTCAATGAGGCTGTCTTTCCGCTCATTGGAATGGACACCACGCTGTCTGCCATTCTTAGCAGGGAGGGTGAGATGCCTTTGTCTTCCGACCCCATCAGGACAGCCAGCGGCCCTTTCAGGTCGGCATTAAAGGCCTCTTCACGGCTTTTCTCGCTGGCGGCAACGATCCTGATGCCGCTCTCCTTTAAAAATGCAATGGTCTCCAGGATGTTTCCTTCACGACAAACAGGTATCCGTGAAAGAGCCCCTGCCGAAGTCTTGATGGCATCGGCGTTGACAGGGGCACTTCCCTTGTCGGGGATGACCAGGCCATGGGCCCCAAAACATTCTGCCGAACGGGCTATAGCCCCAAGATTCCTTACATCCGTAACCCTGTCAAGCAGTACCAGCAGGGGAAATTCTCCACGATCGTAGATCATGGGCAATAACTGATGCAAAGGCTGATAGCTTATCAGAGCAATAAAGGCGATCACCCCCTGATGATTCTTTCGGGTCACCCGGTTCAACTTCTCAACAGGCACCATTTGAAAGGGGATTTTCTCCTGGCGAATAATCTGAAACATTTGTTGGTAATTCTCGCCGATCAGGCCTTGCTGTATCAGCACCTTTTCCGGCCTTTCCCCTTTCTCCAGGGCCTCTATCAGTGGGCGGATACCGAAAATGTAATTTTCCAAAATGTACGGATTTGGTGGGTTAATGTCTTTGAGTCAAATGTATGATGTGATTCTGAACGAAAAAGATTTTGTCCTTTCAGGAACAGAACTATCAGTACCTGGCCTTAAACGTTATGATTCAATTCTTCTGCAAAATTAATCAGAAAAGGCTAACAAAGCCTATGTGCACACGGGCATTTCTGAAAGCCAAGCGGGTTTCGGGCCCCTTGCCCATGGCATAATATACAGAGATAATGCCTGGGGCGGTTTCCAGTGTGATCCCTGCCGCGGCTCCCCAGGGCCGGCCACTGACAAGATTTTCTCCCAAATTTCTTTCAAAATAAGCTCCGTTAAACAGCAGGCTGAAGAAGGACTGTTCCCCCGTGAAATATCTGATCTCGCCTGTCAGGATGCCATACAGGGAAGCCGGGATGGCTTCCTCATCAAATCCTTTCAGGCTGCGAAATCCACCGATGCGAAACAGCTCATTCTCGAAAAATTGCCGGCTGCTTAAACCTCTGCTGGTCATTTGCAACACCAGGCGGGTGCGGCGCCCCAGGGGAAGCCTGCTCTCGGCCTCTATCCCAAAGGCGTATTGATTTTGTTTTAAGGTGATGTCTTTATAAATGACCTCAGGCAGGTTGGCGTTTTTGCGGATGTTACGCGTTCCAGCAGCAAGGCTTATCTTAAGCCCGTGCCCGTCCATAAGCCCTGCAAAGAACCCCTTGCTGTAAAGGGCTCCTTGAAGACCATATAGATAGGTTCTGGAGTCGATTTGCGGGGGCATAGAGGTATATCCTGAAAACCTGCTTGTGCTCAACAATTCGGTGCTTTGCAGATCGGCAAAAACACTGAACTGCAGCCTTCGTGGGCTGGTCCAGCTAAAGGAAGGGCGGTTTCTCAGGTTCAGGTATGAGGTGTCCTGTTTATGCAGGGAAAACATCCAGGCGGTAATAAATGGAGTGGAGACAAGATAGGGAAAGGAGGCGTCGAGGCTCAGGCGCTGCGTGCCCTGCCCCAAGCCCTGCCACACAATGGCCAGTTGTTCTCCCCTGGACATCAGGTTTACCAACGAAAGGTTAAATTGCCCGCTTAGCTGCAAGCGGTTTTCATCGAGGGTGTTGCTTGAAATGCCTGCAATGCCATCGAAACGGTTGGCCGGACGTTTCCTTACGGGAAGGGAAAGCTCCGCACTGCCGGGGGAAAACCGCAGCTGAGGGTCTCCGTTTATCTGCACATAGGGCAGGTCAGCAATCAACCCTGCTGCATTCCTTGCCCTGCTTTCGCTATAAGGCTGCCCGGGCCTTATTCCTGTATGTGCCGCCAGGAACCCAGCCGAAAGGCTTACGTCGCCCGTAAGCCGCAAGGTGTCGTTTACTATCAGCCAGGAAGGATCGACCTTCAAAGCGGCATTCAGTATTTGCTCCTCTATCCTGATATCTTCAGCCTGCAGACTTGCAAAGGGATAGCCCTGATCCTCGTACCAGCCTATAATCTTCTGCTGCAGGTTTTTATAGCCTGAAAAGGGCAGGGGCGTCCCCTCGAAATAGTGGGTGAGCTTTCCCTTTCTTATCGCCTCATTGCTGATGTTGACATTTCTTAGTTGCCACACATAAAGCGGCCCTGTATCAATAACGGCTGTATAACCCAGGGTGTCGGGTTGAAAGCCATAAAGGCGGGCCTCAAGGTATCCCTGTTTGTGGAGGTGGGTCGTGATGGAATCAAGCCCCTGCCGCAAAAAAAGGCTGTCGGGATAGGTCCTGGGATTTGAAAGTTCCTCAAAGGCACCCCCCGCCACATCCCTGACCTCAGCCTTTAGTCTGACCACCCCCTGGCCTGCACCCTCAAGGGAAAACAAAAGGAAAAGGATGATGACCACCTGACGCATGGATTTTTATTTTTTTTGCTGCCAGTCGATGGGCTCCAGGCCCTGGGACTGCAGCAACTCATTGGTTTTCGAGAAGTGGCTGCAACCAAAGAAGCCACGGGAGGCTGACAGGGGAGAGGGATGGGGGGCTTTCAGCACGTGGTGTTTGCCGCGGTCGATCAGGGCTTCCTTGGCTCCCGCGTAATTGCCCCATAGCAGGAACACCAGCCCGTTTCGCTTTTCTGACAATGCCCGTATGGCTGCATCTGTAAAGCGCTCCCAACCTTTGTTCTGGTGCGACCCCGCTTGTCTGGCTCTTACCGTAAGGGTGGCATTGAGCAGCAATACCCCCTGATCAGCCCAATGCTCAAGATTGCCGTGAGGCGGCGCAGGAATCCTAAGGTCGCGTTCAATCTCCTTAAAAATGTTCATAAGCGATGGGGGTTTATCGACCCCGCGGTTTACCGAAAAGCAGAGGCCGTGGGCTTGCCCGGGGCCGTGATAGGGGTCCTGTCCGAGGATGACCACCTTGACTTTGTTGAATGGGGTGTGGTCAAAAGCCGAAAAGATCAGCGGGCCCGGAGGGTAAACCGTGTGTTTTTTCTTCTCTTCTATTAGGAAGGCTTTCAAGGCCCCGAAATAGGGTGCACTGAACTCTTCTTCCAGTATCTCTTTCCAGCTTTCTTCAATTTGAGGGTTGACTTTGGCTTCACTCATGGGCACATTATTATTATTCGTTCAGCCTGCTTTTTAGGTCTGTTGCAAAGGCATTGAAGTTCAGCCCGCCAAAGTTGCCCGAACTCATAAACAGGAAACAGGCTTGCCTTTGCCCCAGCTTTTCAAGCCTGCCTTTGAGTAAGGATGTATCGGTGTACACTTCAAGACCCTCTTTCCCGAAAGCTTTTCTTACCGTCGCGGGGTCAAGGTCGGGCAGTTTCTTCATTTGCAGGGCGTGGGGGCTGAAAAACACCAGGGCCACATCCGCTGCATCCATGGCGCCTGCATACTGATCCAGGAAGTCCTGGTTCAGGCTGCTGAAAGTGTGTAATTCCATACAGGCCACTACAGTCTTCTCCGGATATTGCTCCTTCACGGCTGCGGTGGTGGCCCTAAGCTTGGAAGGGGCGTGGGCAAAGTCACGGAAAATGACCGTGCCATTCTGCTCAAAGATTTTCTCCAGGCGGTTGCTGGCACCCTGGAAGCTCTCAATGGCTTCAAAAAACATCTCGTCGTTCACCCCCAGCTGCTGGCAAACCAGTCGTGCACCGTTCAGGTTCAGTAAGTTGTGTTTGCCAAAAATCCTCAGGCTGTACCTTTGGTCCTTATGCGCGATAAAGGTATTGCCGTCCTTAATCTCGTGCTTCGGGAGACTGTACGGATACAGGTTCAGGCTAGGGTGCAGGGCTTCCCCACTGAGTTTCCTGAGCTCTGGATCTTCTTCGCAATAAATCAGCTTCCCATTTTCCTCAATGATCCTGATAAACTGCCTGAACTGCTCCAGGTAGGTTTCGAAGCTGGGGAACACGTTGATATGATCCCAGGCAATGCCGCTCAGCAAGGCGATGTGGGGCTTGTATAAGTGAAATTTAGGGCGTCTGTCGATGGGCGAGCTGAGGTATTCGTCGCCTTCCATGATCATAAAGGGCGCCTTCCCGCTAAGCCTGACCATCACCTCAAAGCCCTCCAATTGAGCTCCCACCATGTAATCCGTGTCGATCTTGTGGTAATGCAGCACATGGAGGATCATGGAGGTTATGGTGGTTTTCCCGTGGCTGCCTCCGATGACCACCCGCGTCTTGTCCTTCGACTGCTCATAAAGGAACTCAGGATAGGAATACACCCTGAGGCCCTGCTCGCGGGCACGGAGCAGCTCGGGGTTGTCGGCCCTGGCGTGCATGCCCAGGATAACGGCATCCAGATCTGAAGTGATCTTTTCAGGAAACCATCCGTAGGCTTCGGGCAGCAAGCCATACTGAAGCAGCCGCCGGCGCGAGGGGTCAAAGATCTCGTCATCCGATCCGCTGACACGGTATCCTTTTTTGTGCAGGGCGATGGCCAGGTTGTGCATGGCACTGCCCCCAATGGCGATAAAGTGAATTTTCATGCAAAACAGGTATTTGCTCAGGTGTGTAAAGTTAATTTTTTTTGATGAATAGCCCCCGCCCATTAACAAGCGATTCATTTCCCTCATCCTTGCATCCTTTGGGGTTTGCTGTCATTGCCGGAGGATTCCTGCTGAATTATTATCTTTGCCCTTTGAAACACTTTGACCGTTTTTTGGTTATATATCTTTAGCACCAGCTTTTTTCGCGTATGAAGTTATTTCCCATTACCGCCGAGCATTTTAAACTGGATGGAGGCGCCTGTTTTGGGGTGGTCCCCAAGACTATATGGCAAAAGTTCCTCCCTGCCGACGAGCATAACCTGGTAAAAGTCACTTCCCGTTGCCTGCTCGCCGATACCGGCGACAGGCTGATCCTGGTCGATACAGGCATGGGCAACAAGCAAAGCGAGAAGTATTTCAGTTTCTTTCACCGTTTTGGCCAGGAGAGCCTGGAGAACTCTTTTGCCAGGGCCGGATATTCCTTCGAACAGGTGACCGATGTCATCTTGACCCATCTTCATTTCGACCACGTGGGAGGGGCTCTTAAGCACGGGCAGAAACCCGCCACTTATGAGCCAGTTTTTCCCAATGCTAATCATTACGTCAGTAAAGACCAATGGGAGTGGGCAATAAACCCCAATCCCCGTGAAAAAGCCTCCTTTTTCCCCGAGAATTATATGCCCCTGTATGAGAGCGGCCGGCTTGAACTGATTCATGAGCCGGGGCGCTTTGCCGAAGGGATTGAGATCGTCTTTATGAACGGGCATACCCGTGGACTTATGGTGCCTATCATCGATTATAAAGGCCGAAAAGTGGTCTTTACAGGCGATTTTATTGCCATGCTCCATAACCTGCCCCTTGCTTATGTGCCCGGCTTTGATGTAAAGCCCCTGGAGTCGATGAAGGAAAAGGAAGCCTTTCTCGAAAGGGCCCTGAAGGAGGATTACATCCTGTGTTTTCAGCACGACCACTTCAACGAATGTTGCACCCTGCAGAAAACCGAAAAGGGGATCCGTGAAAAGGAACTGTTTAAACTGGCCGATATTTAGCCTCGACTATGAAAAAGAAAGCAGACCATTACAATAAGCAATTCTCGGGTGTGACTGCAGAGGATATGCTCAGGCAAATCCTTGAATTACATGGTGATAAAGCGGTGTTTTCAACCAGCCTGGGCGCTGAAGACCAGGTGATCACCCATATGCTGATGCAAATCAATCCCGAAGCAAAGATCTTTACCCTGGATACAGGGCGGATGTTTCCTGAGACCTACGAGGTGATTGAAAAAACCGAAGCCCGTTATAATATGCGCATCCGCGTCTTCTTCCCCGATTACAAGGCGGTAGAACATATGGTAAACACCCGTGGAATTAATCTTTTCTACTACAGCATCGAAAACCGCAAGCTTTGCTGCCATATCCGCAAGATCGAGCCCCTGAAAAGGGCGCTCAGGGGAAACCAGGTCTGGATCACAGGCCTCAGGCGTGAACAGTCGCCTACCCGTCTCGACATGCGTTATTCCGAATGGGACGAGGGAAACAGCATCATTAAGGTCAATCCCTTGCTCGACTGGACGGAAAAGCAGGTTTGGGACTATATCCATCAGCACAAGATCCCCTATAACACTTTACACGATAAAGGCTTCCCAAGCATAGGATGCCAGCCTTGCACCCGCGCCATCGAAGCCGGGGAGGATGTCAGGGCCGGCCGGTGGTGGTGGGAAAACCCTGATTCTAAGGAATGTGGTCTGCATAAGGCTTAATCAGGCACCCAAACACCTGTTTGAAATTTTTTCTTTTCCTTTGCTGTGTCTGGTTTTTGCCCCTATATTTGCAGGTTCCTAAAACATTATAACCAAATTGAGCCACTTCGGGAAAAAGCATCTTTATCTGATCAGCAGCGATGATCGCTTGCTCGAAATGCTTAGAACCCTTGAACAGGAGTATTTCATCAGCCACGATAAACATGGCAAGCTTCTTAAAAAGCTCCATGGTAGGCCCGATATGCCTGAAATAGACCTGGTTATTACCGGCTATGACTACTTTTCCAAAAAAGTAAATGAAGCTTTCTCCGTTGAGGAAGCCCTGACTTTGCCCTACTTCCTGGTGCTGGTGACTCCTGAGCAGGCTGCCTTGTGCGCTTCTGAAGCCTTCAGGGTAAAATGCTTCCCGGTGTTTCTGCCCGTTGATGCCCCGCAGTTAAGGGCCCTGGCCGCAAGCCTGATCCAGAACCGTAAAAAGGTATCTGCCCTGGGCGAAATGGAGAAGTATAAGATCTTGTTTCACAAAGCCCCCGTGGTGCAATTGCTGGTGAACCCCTGTGACCTGATCATTATTGATGCCAATAAGGCCGCTGCTGAGCTCTATGGAAAGGATGAACCCCCTGCCCTTAAAGGCATGTCACTGGTTGAGCTGCACCCTGGAGAGGCAGCTCTGATGCGCGAAAAATGTAAAGAAGCCATCAAATGCGGAGAAAGCCTGTTTCATTGCCAGTTCTTTATTGACGGTGATGAAATGAAGGACCTGGCATTCTTTGCCTCCAAAATTGAACTGGGAAAACAAAACTTCCTGTTCCTGAATATCCAGGATATCTCCGGTACCAAGAAGGCCGAAAAGATCCTGACCCAGAAAAATATGGAGTTGCGCAAGACCAATGCTGAACTCGACAATTTTGTGTACAGCACCTCGCACGAACTTCGCGCTCCCCTGATGTCTGTCCTTGGCCTGATAAACCTTTTGGAGTTGGAAACCAATACGGTCGAACATGTGATGTATGTGGACCTGATGAAGGAGAGCATTCAAAAACTCGACCAGATCATTCATGATATTATCGATTATTCGCGCAATGCACGCTTTGACGTGAAATTATCGCCCGTCGATTTTAATTTCCTGCTCGAAAAAACAATCAATAACCTCAAATACATCCCCGGATTTGAAATGATTGACATCAGGCTCAATGTCCAGGGCGATGCACTGTTCTTATCCGACAAGCGAAGGGTTGAGATCATCCTGAACAACCTCTTGTCGAACAGCCTGAGGTTTTACAATCCTGACGCAGCACAATCTTTTGTGGATGTGATGATCCAAACTACCGCCAAGCAGGTGCTGATCCGGGTGAAGGACAATGGAATAGGCATCCCAGCCAAGCACCTTCCAAGGATCTTTGAGATGTTCTTCAGGGGCTATGAACAAAGCACCGGAAGCGGTATCGGGCTGTATATCGTCAGGGAAATTGTTGAAAAACTTAACGGCACCATACGGGTGGAATCGGAAGAAGGGAAGGGGAGTGCCTTCACTATTACGCTGCCTAACCAATATCAATCCCTTTGAAATATGGCTGTAAACTACCTCCTCCTTATTGATGACAGCGATATCGACAATATGATCAACCGGCGGATCATTGAAAAGAATGGTTTTGCCGCTCAGGTCGTAATCAAGAAAAGTGCCCGGGCGGCCCTTGATTTCCTCGTTGAAACCTTCAACCGGGAACCCGAGGCCTTGCCCGATCTGATTTTCCTTGATATCCGCATGCCTGATATGGATGGCTTCGGCTTCCTGGATGCTTTTGCCCACCTGGACAAATCCATCCACAAGCGCTGCAAGATTGCGATGCTTTCTTCTTCCATTGATGCCGACGACCATCGCAGGGCGCTCGAGAATCCTTTTGTTGTACGTTTCCTCAACAAACCTCTTACCTCCCAGGCCCTGAACGAAGTGATTTAGGCTTACTTCGCGGCGGATTTTTGCTCAGCAGACCCTCGGAGCCCTTCTTTCCAGGTGTTTTCCCCCGGAAAAACAGGTGATTTCCCCCTTGTGCAGAGGGCTGCTCAGGGCTTAATTTTGTGGCAGAATCTCAGCCATGCCTAAATCTGCCTCCAGAAAATACAATATGATGGTAAGCCTCAGGAAGCCTGGTGAGTACCAGGTGAGGCTGGTCCGAAAGGAAGGGGGAATATTCAGGGTCTTGCTTTCCGCAACCAGTATCAATATCCCTTCGCTCGACTGGCTGATCTCCTGCTATGAGCAGGGGCGCCAGATCCAAACACTTACTTGAGAACTTAAGAAAATAAAAAAAAAGACCACCCGGACATGGTGGTCTTTTTTTTTAGAAAGCGACCCAAGGCAAGATCCCATGCTAACTCTGATACCTCCCCTTTCAGATCAAAACTGCCCGGAAAAACTACTAATTCAAAGTTTGTCCGACAAGTTGAATGTTAATAACCCCCGGGTCAATTTTGACAGCAACAAGCCAAAGGATTGCTACTGATGAGGTTCCGCCCGGGTCGCTTATAATTCAATTCATTATTTCAAAAACTCAAAACCTCCTGAAGAGTTAACAAACCAAAGGTAACCCAACATGCTCAACCTATCAATTCGTTAATTTACTAAAATTAATCTAAGTATTTACCACAATATAAACATTCACATTTTTCCGAAAAAAAAATGATTTGTATTAGGAATAAAGAGGTTAGGTTTTTTTCCCTGAACTTTTTTGTCCATTATTTAGGAATGACGTAATTGCAAAGAAATGACCGGTTTTACCGGTTTTTCCTTTTTAAAATTTCGTTAAAAACGCTACTTCCGCCGTCAACACGAATAATTGATCCGGTAACCCACGATGCCTTTTCAGAAAGGAGAAAGCAAACCATCTGGGCAATATCTTCAGGTTTTCCAATGCGTCCGATTGGATATTTGCCTGCCGACTTCGCCAGCATCTCGCGGTACATGCTTTCGTCATCAACGACTTTGCTGTCAAGATGCAGGGGCGTCTCCACAAGGCCGGGGTTCACGGCATTGACCCTTATTTGATATGGGCCCAATTCACCGGCCAGGAACTCCGTGATCATATCGAGGCCTGCCTTCGATACCGAATAAGCTATGCTGCGCCCGGGGATACGTGATGCTACGGACGAGATGTTTACCACCGACGCATTTCCCGAAGCCTTCAGCAAGGGAAGCATCATCTGGGTCAGCAGATAGGGGGCATTGAGGTTGATGTCCAGGTTTGCTTTCCATAGCTCATAATCAATGTCATGAATACCCCCGGCTGTAAGCATGCCTGCGTTGTTTACAAGGCCATCGAGTTTTCCGTACCGATCCTTCAGGTAGCCGGCAACCTTTTGACAGTCGCCCGCCTTGCTGACGTCGCCCGTTATAAAGTCGACTTCCCCTTCCATTTCCGGGTGCGTAAACAGGGCCCGCTCAATCTTTTCCTGGCTGCGGCTCAGTGAGATGACCTTCCGGTTCCCTTCTTCCATTAGCTTCTTGGCAATGGCAAGCCCGATGCCTGAACTGCCTCCTGTTATCAGGATATGCTTCATGTTTCAATGAATTTATTGTATAAAATTAATGCTTATCGGCAAAAGCTGATTTTTTTTTGAACCAAAAACATATTAAATTGTTTGCTAATTTTGACAAGATTAATTTGACTTAAATTTAAATGAAAAAATCGAACCCAATGAGAAAGATCTTCTTTTCCCTTCTGATGGTGTTTTCCATCGGGCTTTTTGCCCAGGAAGACACCACTGTTGTGCGTCCCTGGGCCTATGATGGCTTTTTCAGCCAGCAGCTCAACCAAGTGTCATTCACCAACTGGGCCGCAGGCGGTGAAAACAGCTTCGCTTCTACCAGCATTGCCGTGCTGACTGCCAATTACAAAAAAGAAAAGCGGACTTGGGAAAACAAACTCGACCTGGCTTATGGTCTTATCAAAACCCAGGACACCCCCACCCGCAAAAACGAGGACAGAATTGATTTTCTTTCGAAATATGGCCGCAGCGTCAGCCCGAAAATCGCAGCCACAGCACTGCTGAACTTCAAGAGCCAGTTTACGGCCGGGTATAATTATCCCAACGATGAGGATCTGGTCTCTGCCTTTATGGCTCCGGGTTACCTGCTGGCTTCCCTTGGTTTCGACTACAAACCCGTCGAATTTCTCTCCCTCTATTTGTCGCCCGCTACCGGAAAATTTACTTTCGTCAACGATGAAACCCTGTCTGCCCTCGGCGCTTACGGTGTGGAACCCGGAAAAACCTTCCGCCCTGAGTTTGGGGCATTGGCTTCCATCGCCCTGGTAAAGGATATTTTTGAGAACGTAAACCTGGCCTCAAAGATCGATCTCTTTAACAACTACACCGACAGCAACAAGCCAAATCGCAAAAACACCGACGTAAACTGGCAAACGATGCTCAATATGAAAGTGAACAAATTCATCACTGCCAGCATGGGCTTCAACCTCATTTACGACCACGATATCCCGGTGCCGCTCTTTACTAATGTTGGCGGTGAGGAAGTTCAGACAGGCACAGGACCCCGCACCCAATTCAAGCAGCTGCTTGGTATCGGCCTTTCGTATAACTTCAAAAGATAATTCCTCTTTTGAATTTCTTAAGCCGCCCCCTGTTAGAGGCGGCTTTTTTTATGCATTACCTTCCCGTTTGCTGCCGGATGGGATTTCTTCATCCTTGGGTTAATCCCTGTTTAAGAGCAGGTATTAACAGGAATTAAAGACCTATCATAACCGTAGTTTAACCGTACTTTAACCAATTACAATTGGTTAAAGTACGGTTAAACTACGGTTAAACTTCAAATAAATTCCGGTTTTTGAAGGGGTTAATATGGTGAAAGGGACGATCCCTGAAAATATAAGGAACCTTTCCTGAAGGCCGGTCGAAGTGCTATTACCCGCCAGAAATTTTTATGGTATTGCCTTATTTTATAAACATCAGCTCGCGGTACTTGGGCAATGGCCACATTTGGTCATCCACCAGGATTTCGAGCTTGTCGATGTGGTAGCGGATCTCCTCCATCAGGGGCTTCACCTTGTTGCAATAGGCCTTGGCGCAGGCCGGGGGGTCTTCCTGCTGGTTGGCCTCCTTACGTTCGGCGATCATCTGGCGCACCATGGCCCGGATCTGGGTGACGTGCTCAGAGATCTTTGAGATGGAATGGATTTGCTGGGCCGAGTGCTCCCGGAAGAGCTCAGGGGGCAAGACATCCTTGAGGCCTCTGACGTTTTCGACAAGGATGTTTTGGTAAGCGATGGCCGCGGGGATAATGTGGTTGCCCGAAAGGTCGGCAAGCACCCGCGACTCGATTTGCAACACCTTAGAATAGTTTTCCAGCCGTATCTCAAAACGGGCATGCAACTCCTTTTCAGAAAAAATGGCATGGCGTTCAAACAAGGCTATTGTTTTTTTTGAAACGTATGAATGCAGGGCTTCCGGGGTGTTTTTCAGGTTGGGCAGTCCGCGCCTGGCGGCTTCTTCCAGCCACTCCCGGCTGTAGCCATTGCCTTCGAAGAGGATGTTTTTTGACTCGCGTATGTATTTGCGCAAGACCCTGAAGATGGCTTCGTCTTTCTCAATGCCCTTGTCCATGTTTTTGTCAACCTCCGATTTGAACTGTTTCAGCCGGTTGGCCAGGATTGTGTTGAGTACGATCATGGCGGGTCCGCAATTGGCCGAAGAGCCTACCGCCCTGAATTCAAACTTGTTGCCCGTAAAGGCCATGGGCGAAGTGCGGTTGCGGTCGGTATTGTCGATGATGATGCGGGGGATCTTGCCGATGTTGAGTTTCAGATCGCTCTTTTCGTCCGGGGTCATTTTTCTGTCTTTGACTCTTTTCTCAAGATCATCGAGCACACCGGTGAGTTGCCTGCCGATAAAGATCGAAATGATGGCTGGAGGGGCTTCGTTGGCGCCCAGGCGGTGGTCGTTGCCTGCCGAGGCAATGGCAGCCCGCAGCAGGTCTGAATGCTCGTGAATGGCCCGAATGATGTTGATAAAGAAGGTCAGGAACAGCAGGTTGGTTTTTGGGGTATGCCCGGGGCTGAGCAGGTTTTTGCCCGTATTTGTGGCCAACGACCAGTTGTTGTGCTTGCCGCTGCCATTGACCCCTTCGAAAGGCTTCTCGTGGAAGAGCACGCGGAAACGATGTTTGCGGGCAACCTTATCCATCAATACCATGATCAGCTGGTTGTGGTCAATGGCGATGTTCACCTCCTCATAAACAGGGGCCAGTTCAAACTGATTGGGCGCCACTTCATTGTGGCGGGTCTTAACGGGGATGCCCAGTTTCCAGGCTTCTGTTTCGAACTCTTTCATAAAAGCCGCTATCCTGTGGGGAATGGCGCCGAAGTAGTGGTCTTCGAGTTGCTGCCCACGGGCAGGGATATGGCCGGTAAGCGTTCTCCCTGTCATCACCAGGTCGGGGCGGGCATAATAAAGGGCTTCATCCACCACGAAATACTCCTGTTCCCAGCCCAGGGTAGGGTAGACCCTTGTGATGTTGCGGTCGAACAACTGACAGACATCAACGGCCACCTGGTCGATGAGGGTCAGGGCTTTAAGCAGGGGTGTCTTGAAGTCGAGGGCTTCACCCGTAAAGGCTATGAAAATCGTGGGGATGCACAGGGTCCCGTCCATGATGAAGGCAGGCGAGGAGGGATCCCAGGCCGAATAGCCCCGTGCCTCAAAGGTATTGCGCAGCCCACCGCTGGGAAAGCTGCTGGCGTCGGGCTCTTGCTGCACCAGCTTGGAGCCGTCGAACTGCTCGATGCTCAGGTTGGGCTCTACAGGGCTGAAGAAGGCGTCGTGTTTTTCGGCTGTGGCCCCGTTAAGGGGAAGGAACCAGTGGGTGTAATGGCTGGCGCCCTTGCTGATGGCCCAGGCTTTCATGGCTGAGGCGACCTGATCGGAGATGCGGCGATCGATCTGGCCGCCCTTGTCGATGGCTTCCGTCAATTGCCGGTACACATCCTCGGGAAGGTATTCGCGCATCACCAGGCGCGAGAAGACATTGGTGCCAAAATACTCTGAAACCTTGGCCGAGATGAGGATGGGCTCGGCATAAGGTCGTGAAATTGCAGTTTGAACTGCAATGTGTCGCTGGTTCATTTGAAAAAGGTTATTATTTCAAATGTAATGTAAAAAATAAAGGGGGAGGTGATAAAAAAAATAACTTTTTCAACAAAAAGTTGATAAAAAATGGGGGGGTGATAAGAAAAATCATTGTTTTATGTCCGGCAGGTTGACAATATTCAGCACCTGCATCGTTTTTTCTTCTTCCGAAAGGTTTCCATCGATCCAGTGGATGGTCATTCCCTGGCGTTCCATCCTGCGAAACCAGGTCATCTGGCGCTTAGCAAACTGGTGGATGGCTGTGTTCAGGGTGCGAAACATCTCATCGTAAGAGATCTCGCCTGTCACGTATTGGGTGAGGATACGGTATTCGAGGCCGTAGAATTTGAGTTGTTCATCGGAGAGCCCCTGATCGAGCAGCCTTTGGATCTCGTCGAGCATACCTGCTTCAAGGCGTCTTTTCAGCCGTTCTGTAATCCTTTCCCTTAAGATGGTCCGTTCGAAATGGATGGCAAAGAGGACCGCTTTGAAGTTTGGACGGGTAGCTTCCTTGGGGGGGTTGTTTTTTTGAAAGGTTTCAATTTCTACCGCCCTGATGAGCCGCTCACGGTCGCTGAGGTCGGTGGTATTGTGCAGGGGTCGGTAGGTGGCTAGGATCCTTCCCAGTTCATCGTTGGTAAGCAGTTGCAGGTTTTCGCGCAGCTCGGGGTTGGGGTCCACTTTCTGCAGGGGATAAGCTTTTAGGGCCACCTCTATATACAGTCCGGTGCCTCCGCAAAGGATGGGCTGCTTATTGCGTTTCCGGATATGGCTGTGGGCTTTGAAAAAATCCTGCTGAAATTCGAAAACATTATACTCGTATCCGGGCTCGGCAATGTCGATCAGGTGGTATGGGACCAGGGTATTGCCTACCATAAAATCGTGCAGGTCTTTTCCAGTGCCAAGGTCCATGCCTCTGTATACCTGCCTTGAATCGGCGCTGATCACCTCACCTTCGCACTGTGCGGCCACACAGGCTGCCAGGCGGGTCTTGCCCGTGGCTGTGGGGCCTGTTATGACAATCAGGATGCCTGGTTCGGGACGTTTCATGGACGGTCGTTTTCCTGGTAAATGCGCTCCTTTTCCATCAGGAAATTGCGGATGCCGTTCAGCAAGGCGATGGGTGAAGCCTGGAAATCGAGGGTTTTCTTTACCTCTAACCCAAATTTAATAAAAAAATCGGGATAAAAAACCTCAAAAAAGTCCAGGAGATTGTCTTCGTCGCGGAGATTTACCTGAGCCTGGTGATGTTTTAAGAATTGTAACACCCTGAGGCCGTCGACCTTATGGTGGCAGGCATGGATAAAACGTTCACTTGTTTTATTGTTTTTGCGCAGGGGTTCAAAAATGTCTTCCTCCCCAAACTGCCTGTTGAGGAATGCGCTCATGGGCGTTTCCAGGGGCTTGTGGAAGAGGGCGGGGAAAAGTGAATAAGTCGCGGCAACCCGGTCGAAGAGCCTGTGGTCGTAGATGGGGTAGCTGTCCCACAATCCCTGGCTTCCTTTGATGAGTGCAGGGCCCGTGCCAAAGAACACGCGGTCGGAAAAGCGGGTGGCAGGGTAAACGAGGCTGGTGTTGTGGTTGACGATCCATCCTGTTTTCCTCAGCTTTTGCAAAAGGTAAAAGTCCTCGCCGCTTTTTTTGGCAGTCATCCCGCCGATCTTTCGGTAGGCGCTGACGGGCAGGGTGATGGCCGAGCCCAGGGCTGTAAAGGAATAGGGAGAGCGAATGCGCCAGAGGTTGATGGCGTAATGCCTCATATAGATCTCGTAACGCAGCATGGCCCGGTCGAGGTTCTCTGTTCCGGTAAGGGTATGGAAATAGGGGTTGGACAAGGCCACCGCTTCGGGATGACGGTCGAATACTGCCGCCAACGAGGCCAGATAATCATTTTCGAAAAGGGTGTCGGCATCCAGGCTGACAATCAGGTCGGTGTCAAGAGCAATCCGGCTGATGGCATCCATCAGGACCTTCCGTGCCTGACCCACGCCGTGGGCTTTTCCTTGCCAGCCCTTGCCGGGGCTGCTGTGATCGATGATGTGCAGCTTATCCCAGGCCAGCGACAGCAAGAATGCAAGGGTGGATTGGTTGTCGCGACAGATGTTCTCTTTGGAAGGATCTGCCCACCAGGTATCAGGCTGGTTGACGCAAATCCATATCTGGTAATTGCCGACAGACTGCCGTTTCAGGCATTCCAGGGTGGCGTGCAGGAACGCCCCTTCGTTCATGGCCGGGATGGCTATGTGCAGGGTACGGTCGGCAGACATGGGGCAAAGGATTAAGAGCTCTTTTTCTGACGCTTGCGTTCGTGTTCATCAAGGATAACCTTGCGCATGCGTATGTGCTTGGGGGTGAATTCCACATATTCGTCCTCGCGTATATATTCGAGGGCTTCTTCCATCGAGAACTTTGTGGCAGGGGTGATGCTGGCCTTGTCGTCGGAGCCCGATGCCCTGACGTTGGTCAGTTTCTTGGTCTTGATCAGGTTCACCATCAGGTCGTCCTGACGGGTGTTTTCGCCCACTACTTGCCCTGCATAGATATCCTCGCCGGGTTCGACAAAGAATTTTCCGCGGTCCTGGAGCTTGTCGATGGAATAGGCGATGGCTTGCCCTGTCTCCATGGCGATGAGGGCGCCGTTGCGTTTCACCCCAAACTCACCCTTAAAGGGCTCGTAGCCCTTCAGACGGTGGGCCATGACGGCCTCGCCTTCGGTGAGGGTCAGCATATTGTTCCTGAGGCCGATAAGGCCGCGTGAGGGTATTTCAAACTCCAGGATGGTGCGCTCGTTTTTGTGCTCCATATTGACGAGTTCGCCTTTTCGCTGCGACACCAGCTCAATTACCTTTCCGCTAAATTCCCCGGGCACGTGAACCGTAAGGTATTCAATGGGTTCGTGCTTTTTGCCTTCAACTTCCTTGATGATGACCTGTGGCTGCCCCACCTGAAGTTCATAGCCTTCGCGGCGCATGGTCTCGATGAGGATGGACAGGTGGAGGATGCCGCGGCCGTAAACGATGTAGGCGTCGGGGCTGCCCGACTCTTCTACCCGCAGGGCCAGGTTCTTTTCTGTTTCGTGAAACAGGCGGTCGCGCAAGTGCCGGCTGGTGACAAATTTCCCGTCCTTGCCATAGAAAGGGGAGGTGTTTATCGTAAATAGCATACTCATCGTAGGCTCGTCGATGGCAATGGCCTTGATGGCCTCAGGGTTTTCAAAATCGGCAATGGTGTCGCCGATTTCGAAGTCCTCCACGCCCAGCACGGCACAGATCTCGCCTGCGTGTATTGGAGTCTTGATCCTTTCCTTGCCCAGGCCTTCAAAGACATACAGTTCCTTGATGCGCGACTTTTGGATGCTGCCATCGCGCTTTACGAGCGATACGGGCTGGTTCTGTTCGAGGGTGCCGCGGGTCAGTTTCCCTACTGCTATGCGCCCTACATAGGAGCTATAGTCGAGGGAAGTGATCTGCATTTGGGGATTGCCTTCGGCCCGTAGGGACGGGGGGATATGTTCGAGGATTACGTCGAGCAGGTACAGGATATCGGTTGTTGGGTTTTTCCAATCATCCGACATCCAGCCCCCTTTGGCCGAACCGTAAACGGTGGGGAAATTGAGCTGGTCTTCCGTGGCATTGAGGCTGAACATCAGGTCGAACACCTTTTCCTGCACCAGCTCAGGGTCGCAGTTAGGCTTATCGACCTTGTTGATGACCAGGATGGGTTTCTTCTCCAACAGTATGGCCTTTTCAAGCACAAAGCGGGTCTGGGGCATGGGCCCCTCAAAGGCATCTACGATGAGCAACACGCCATCTGCCATATTGAGGACGCGTTCCACCTCTCCGCCGAAGTCAGCGTGGCCGGGGGTGTCGATGATGTTGATCTTGGTGTCCTTATAGCGGACAGAGCAGTTCTTGGCCAGGATGGTGATGCCCCGCTCGCGTTCCAGGTCGTTGCTGTCGAGAATGAGATCTCCTGTTTCCTGGTTGTCGCGGAAAAGCTTTACCTGGTGCAGGATACGGTCGACAAGGGTAGTCTTCCCATGGTCTACATGGGCGATGATGGCAATGTTACGTATTTCGGTCATGGATTTTTTTTCGGCCTGCAAAGGTACAAAAAAGTTTGGGGTTGAAGGTTCCAGGTTTAAAGTTCCAGGTTCTGGGTTCAAGGACAACCCTGCAAAGCGGGCCAGCCAACAATAGCCTCGTACCCCACGCTCCACGCCCCATACCCCTTGCTCATTGCCATCATCTGTGAAATCCGCCCTAATCCGTGTAATCAGAAAAACGAAAAAGCCGGCTGCAAAGTGCAAAACCGGCTTGTGTTTTGTTTTGTTTGAAAGTCTTACAATTCCTCGGGGTTGGTTTTCTTCATAAAGATGGACGTGATGAGCGACATCACAAAGCCCAGGAAGGTGTAATTAAAGATGGAGGTAATGCCCAAGAACCCTGGCTTCATGAATTTTTGCGAAACCGTAAGGGCCATGTCCAGTTCTTCATCGGTAATGTTTGGATTTTTTTCAATCATCTGTTGTTCAGCGCCTACCATGAGTTCGTTCAGTGCACCCGGGTCGACAAATTTGTAAAAGATAAAAATGTATATCCCTACCATTGCCGCGGCAAGGAAAATAGTCAGGGTGCCAAAGCCAAGGGCCTGCCCATAGCGGATATATCCGCCCATCACTTCGTCACGCCAGGCCTTAGTGGCCAGGATAATGGCTGCAAGCATGACTGCATAATAAAGATAGGCCATATACTTGCTGGTCATAGCGCCCGCAAAATAAAACACCAGGTGAATCACGATCAGCAATATGCCAATCAACAAGCCATAGGTAAGTGCTGACTTAAACATGCCCGGGCGGGCAGTGGTTTCATTATTTTCCATGATACATTTTGGTTTATAAAGAGGAAACAAACTTACATTTATTTTTTCAATAATTTCAGTATGCCGGCATTGGAATTGAATTTTCCTTTATCACGTGTCAGGGGAATTATCGGCAGGAGGAAGAAGGCCTTTATGGAGAAAGATTTTTTTTTGGCAGCACCAATAATTTTAGTACTTTTGCAGCGGGTAAGTTTGGTACGACCAGCTCCCGCTGAACTCCCCCAGGATCGGAAGGTAGCAAGGGTAGGCGGTCGTAGCGGTGCGATATCATACTTGCCCATTTTTTATTTCCCCCGGGCTATTCATTCATAACAAATCCTAAAATCCTTTCAAATGAAATTCTTTATTGACACCGCAAATCTTGACCAGATCCGTGAGGCCAACGACCTGGGCATCCTCGATGGGGTGACCACCAACCCCTCGCTGATGGCCAAAGAAGGCATCAAGGGCAAGGAGAACATCCTGAATCATTATGTGGATATCTGCAATATTGTGGAAGGCGATGTCAGCGCCGAGGTGCTGGCCACCGACTTCGAGGGCATTGTGCGCGAAGGAGAAGCCCTTGCGGCATTGCATTCCCAGATCGTGGTGAAGGTGCCGATGATCAAGGAAGGCATCAAGGCGATAAAGTATTTCTCCAATAAGGGCATCAAGACCAACTGCACCCTGGTGTTCTCGCCCGGGCAAGCTATCCTGGCAGCCAAAGCCGGCGCCACTTATGTGTCGCCATTCCTGGGCCGCCTCGACGATATCTCTACCGACAGCCTGACGCTGATCCATCAGATCGTAAACATATACAGTATCCACGGCTTTGAGACCCAGGTGCTGGCCGCCAGCATCCGCCACCCTATGCATATCGTGGCCTGTGCTGAAGCCGGAGCCGACGTGGTCACCTGTCCGCTCGATCCAATACTCAGCCTGCTTAAGCATCCATTGACCGATATCGGGTTGGAGAAGTTCCTGGCAGACGCGAAGAAGGGGCAGTAAGTAGTAAGAAGTAGAAAGTAAAAAGTAAAAAGCCCTGGTTTGTGCCGGGGCTTCTTTTTTGGAAACTATTTCTGGACTCACAACTCATCACCCACCGCTCACCGCTCCTAATACCCCCCTCGTACCATCGTCCTTTCCAGTGACCTCTGAAAGGGAGTTGGTAGGGAGTTGGTAGGGAGTTGGTAGGGCGAGGGTCACCCTGAATGTATAGGGAAAAATTAAAAAAGCGCAGGGATTTTTCGCTGCGCTTTATTGTTTTTTCAGGTAAAATCAAACGCGCTCACATATACCGGGCTTTCTTCGAGCAATTTAATTTCTTCGAAACTGAGGTTTTTCCAGGAGGCCATCAGGTGGGTGCCGGCATCCCGGGTGAAGGAACGGATGAAACCAAAGCGGCCGTAATCCTTTAGTTGCTGGTATATGGGGCATTGGCTGTCGAGCCAGAACAGAGCGGTGTTTAAGCCTTCCCGGTGAAGCAGTCCTTCTAAGAGCGCATAAAAGTGCTTCACGCCTCCGGGTTTGAAGTAAATGCCTTCGAGGGCCAGGAAATCGAACTTTTTGGGATTGAAAACCCTGTGGATCAGGGGGAGGTGGGGAACCACTTTCAGGATGACCTTTCCTGACAGGCCCGGCATATTCAAAATCTTCCAATGGATGCGGTGGATCTGGCAGCCGGCCAGGATCTCTCCGTTTTCTTCAATAAAATAAAAATCGTTGTTAAAAAAGATCTTTTCGAACTGCACCAGGGAATGATTTTTGTAATATTCCTTTAGCAAGGCAAGGATCTTTTCCTTGGCTTCAGGAGTGTCGGCTTTTTTGATGCAGGGTTTGCTTCTTGGGAAAAAACGGCTGAAGCCTACGGTATCGACCTGTCGGATGGGCTTGTAGCCGGCATTGCTGACGACCTTGAAGGAACTGTAATTCTTCTTCTCAACAGAGGCATAAAAGATGGTCTTGCGGGTTTCCTTTTCCCGGATAAGGGTCATTGCCCTTTCGCCGAATTTCTTCATCAGGCCCTTTCCGCGGATCTCCCCTGAGGCACTGAAATAGCGAATGTAGTGGCAGGTGATTGGAATTTGCCTGAGCAGGACGGTCACATTGCAAAACACGGCCATACCCAGCAACTTTTTGTCTTTCTTCAGTGAGAACAGGGTAGGGTTGGATAAGTGCATGATGTGTTCTTCCTTGTCGAGATGGGCGTATACCGGGCCAGTGCTGCCAATCTCAGTATGCAGGAGGAATTCAATGGCCTCAGGGTTGACGCCAGGTTCACGGTATACTTTATAGTCGCCTTCGGAATAAAGCAGTTGTTTCATCAGCGCAGGAAAGTTTTTTTTT
>LSQX01000854.1_pt2 | contig 32076 bp, 32 predicted proteins | sample 654561 | NCBI WGS metagenome assembly LSQX01 (sample SAMN04489861, study PRJNA283612) | anaerobic digester metagenome | isolation source: 4 biogas reactors fed with cattle manure at either 37C or 55C with and... | place: Denmark: Kongens Lyngby | collected 2014 | reverse complement strand
GTTTTTAGCCTACCTATGAGGAATGAACCATCAAAAGATAAAACCCCGCCCAAAACTGAGCGGGGTTTTTTTGCGCGGTCGTGAACGAACGTGGTTGCCCTGCCTATGGGAGATTGAAACAAGATGAGGCGGTAAACTCAAAATCTACCGCCCTCAGATTTTTACTAATTAAGATTCTTTATTTCCAGGTAACAATCTCCTCAAGACTCTTTCTTTTTTTATCAGGGATTTTTTCGTCATCAGGATAACCCAGTGGCAACAGGGCGATTACTTCCAGATTCTCCGGTAACTCCAGTATTTTGTGACAGCGCTCAGCATCAAAAGCACAGACCCAACAAGTACCCAACCCCAGGTCAGCAGCGGCAAGGGCCATATGTTCGATGGCAATCGCCAGATCAACATCACAGTGATCTTTGCCGTCCGCCCTCTTCCAGGAGAGAGAATGATCCCCGCAGGCGGCAATAACAACCGGCGCCTTTCTAAACCAATTCCGCGGGTAGGTCTCTGCTACTTTGTTTTTGATTTCTTCATCATCGGCAATGACAATGAAGTGCCACGGTTGATAATTGCAGGCGGATGGCGCATTTCTGGCTGCTTCCAGCACTTGGAGAATCTTCTCCTTTTCCACCGGCCTATCTTTATAATTCCTCACAGAATACCTCTTCTTAGCAAGTTCCAAAAAAGACAACTTAACTTCCCTCCTTTATCGTCTTTTCTTTAATATTATCCTTTCCAGGTAATAAACTCAACTGTGATCCGCATAATGCCACCACTAATCCAACCTCTTTTAAACAGGAAAACATATAAAAGAGCAGCAGGAAAAACTGAAGAAAAAGCAAATCTTTGTTTTACCGGACCGTTGCCGTCTGTCTGCCTTAATGGCACAGAGATGGCGCAATACGGGATAATGGGAAAAGGCGGTGGAGAGTTATGGCAGAACAGCAGAGGTTTTCTTTGCCCCGCCTCTACAACCGGAAGATACTGAAGGCGCTCCGGGAATTCGAGATGCTGGACCCGGGGGACCGGATCCTGGTGGGCTTTTCCGGGGGGAAAGACAGCGCCCTTCTCCTTTACGCCCTGGTGGTCTTGGCCCGTTACGGGGTGGTGGAGGGGGAGGTGGCCGCTCTTACCGTCGACCCGGGGATGGAACCCCTTGACCCGGAGCCGCTGGCGGAGTACTGCCGTTTACTCGGGGTCAAGCATTATCTGGTGAAAGCAGAGATCGGGCGGGCGGTGGCCGGGTATGACGATCCCTGCGCCCGCTGTTCATACCTGCGGCGGGGGCTTGTTTGCCGGTTTGCCAGGGAGCACGGTTATAATAAAGTAGCCCTTGGCCACCATCATGACGACGCGGTGGAGACTTTTCTCATGAGCATCCTGTACTCCGGGCAGATCCGCACCTTTATGCCCAAGTCCTACCTGGACCGGACCGGGGTGACGGTAATCCGGCCCCTGGTGTACTTGCGGGAACGGGAGATAAAAAAGGCCGTAGATTTTTTGCCTTTTACCCCTGTAAAGCCGGTTTGTTCGATTGCGGGTACCTCGTACCGGCAGAAAGTCAAGGATTTGCTGAGGGAACTCACCCGGGACCGCCGTTGGGTCTATACCAACCTGGCGGCGGCAATGCGCGAGGGAAACCCCATCCAGCTTTGGCCGGCCAAACGGTCGCCGGGCATTTTGAAGGTTACTTCCGGGGAGATTACTTCTGAGGTTGACGGGGGTCCCGGCCCGGACTAGGCAACAAAAGAGCGGGCTTCCCAGTTTACCGGGTTGCCGGGCACGCGGCCAGGGTCTCCTCGGGATGAGGGCAAAGAGGGGCAAAAATGAACTACCCCACCTCCTGGGTGGCGGCGGCTTCCGGTACGCTCTGGGACCATTTGCCGCAACGGTCGCCGAAATAGGCGACGATTTTGCCGCCGCGGCGCAAGACCGCCAGTTCGCAGTTGTTGGCGCAGTCATGGCACCTCTCGCCGGTGGTGGCGATCTCCTCTTCGCAGAGGCTCCAGCCGACGAAGTTGGTAGGAGCGCCGGAGTTGACAAATTTCTCCCGGACCAGGAGGGCGGCGCCCAAGGCGCCCATCACGTCATAGTATTCGGGGGTAATCACCTCGTAGCCCAGGATCTTCTCGAAGGCCCGGCGAATGCCGCGGTTGGCGGCGACCCCGCCCTGGAAGATGACGGGCGGGAGGATCTCCTTGCCTTTCCCCACATTATTTAAGTAGTTTTTGACCAGCGCCTCGCAAAGGCCGGCGGCGATATTATTGATCGGGTGGCCGATCTGCTGCTTATGGATCATGTCCGACTCGGCAAAGACAGCGCAGCGCCCGGCGATGGCCACCGGGTCGTCGGCGGTCAAGGCCAATTCGCTGAATTCCTCGATGCTTATCCCCAACCTGGCTGCTTGCTGGTCAAGGAAGGAACCGGTACCGGCCGCGCAGATGGTGTTCATCGCGAAATCGATGGCGATCCCGTCCCGGATGATGATGATCTTCGAGTCCTGGCCGCCGATTTCAATAACGGTCTGCACGTCGGGCCGGTAATAAAGGGCGGCCACGGCGTGGGTGGTGATTTCGTTCTTGATCAGGTCGGCGCCCACCAGTAAGCCGGCCAACCGCCGGGCGCTGCCGGTGGTCGCCACCCCGGAAACCTCGCTTCCCCCGGCGGCTTCTTTCATCCTCTTGAGGCCCTCCTGGACCGTCTGGAGCGGCCGGCCGCTGGTCCGCAGGTATATTTTGTCGATGACATTCCGGTCCTCGTCCAGTAATACCAGGTTGGTACTGACGGAACCGACGTCAATGCCTAAAAAGAGCTTCGGCATGCCTTTTATCCTCCTCGACCTTGACGTTCGTACAATTTCCTGTTTTTGATGAGATCCACAAAGGCCTCGACCCGGGTTATGACCCCGGTGCCGGAGGCATGTTCATCCAGGAGCAGGGAGAGGGTGGGGAACCGTTTTTCCCTGCTGATTTGCTGGATTAGCGCCATGGCGGTTACCTCTGGCATGCACCCGAAGGGGGCCAGGTGAATCAGGCCGTCATAGCCTTTGTTAAGAGCCTCTACGGTGTGGGCCACCGATTCCACGGCGTGCCCGCCGACAAAGCGGGAGAGATAGGGGCGGGCCAGGTCCAGGTATTTTTTTTGCCAGTTGACCCGGAGCATGCTGAGGAAGACGGCTTTTTTAAACCAGTCCCAGAAATAGATGGTCCTTTCCACCTCAATCCCGGCCAGGCTCAGGTATCTTTCCAGGTGGAAGTTGACGCCCGGCTCCAGGACCATAAAGAACTCGCCGGTGATCATCAGGCGGAAGATCTCCTCCGGCTCTTCCCTGGGGAAGCTCTCGAGCTTCTCCACGGTTTCCCGGAGGATCCGGTCGATCTCTCCGCTGCCGGCGGCATTGTCGATCTTCCGTACAAAAGCCGCTTTTTCCTCCCAGAGCTTCTGCCGCCACTCCCTGCTCAAGTACGGGGCAAGGGCCGGGACCATCCTTTCGATTTTCTCCAAAGCCATCAGTTTTTTGTAGCCGATATAGAGGGCATACGGGAGGCGGCGCCAGGCCCCGTCCCCTAAAAAGCGGATAAATATATCAAGCACTTCCCCCAGGTGTTCCCTGGGCGGTTCCAGGACGACAAACTCCAGGTCAGAGCCGAGGCTGTGGAGGATCTCCTTTTGGACTTCACCGTAGAGGCCAAAACGGCAAGGCCCGACCCCGCCGACCATGAAGATGACCTCCGGCTCCTGCGGCAGGATCTGCAGGTAGCTGCCGACATTCACCTTCAGGGGCAAGCAGGCAAATTCCGGCGTATGGCTGCTCCCCAGCATCAGGGTTTCCTTGGAAACCGGCGGGGGCATAATCACATCAAAACCCAGTTCCAGCATGATGCTTTTTATGGGGATAATCGCCGTGCCCATTTGGGCCACGGAAGCTTTATACCGCGGCATTTTCCTTCCTCCAGTGCAACAGGTCGATAAAGGCCTCGACCCGGGTTTCCAGGCCGGCGCGGCCGGTATGCTCGTCCAGGGTCAGGTTGAGCAAGGCCGGCGCTGCGGCCATTCTGCCCATATACTTTGCCAGCAGTTCGCCGGTGATCGCGTCCGGCCCGCAGAGGCAGGCGGTGAGAAAGATGATCCCGTCCACCGGTTCGGCGGTGGAGTAGTGAAGCGCCGCTGCCAAGAGCTGTTGGCCGAGGGGCCAGAAGACCTCCTTGCCCTGGCCGGGCCAGAGTTTCCCCTGCACGGAAGGGGGGATCGTCTCTTTGGTGTAGACCCGCACGTTTTTTGTGCGGAGCAGCGCGAGGACCTGCTGGTTCAAGGCTTCATCGTAAACCAGGTAGGGATGGCCGAGGACGGCGATTTTGAGGCCGGAGGGGTGTTCTTCCGGCACTGCGGGCGCCGGCGGTTCCGCTGTTCTTTCCCTGCCAAGGCGGGCGGCGGCTTCCACCGGGTTATAACCGGCGGCCCACAGCTGCTGGAAGGCGCTTTGTTGCCGGCAGGCTTCTTCCCAGGCCGCGCGGAATTCTTTCTTTTTCACCCCTGGCAAGATGCCGGTCACCCCTTTCCACCAGGGGCCGGGCTGCGGCAGATCCTTTTCGTCCAGATCATGCCAGAACTCGACGGCCCGGGGGAAACGGTGTTTTACCAGATCATGTAAGGCTTTGAGCTTGGGGCAGAAGTGCCCGCGCTTGCCCCAACGGCCAAAGGCAGGGGAGAAGATGAGGTCAACACGGTTTTCCAGGTAGGCCAGGTGGCCGTAATGGACCTTCACCGGCAGGCAAAATTCGTCGAGGGCCAGTTCCAGCCCTTGCTGGAGGATGGCCGGTGTGGTGGGGGGCGAAAGCAGGCAGTCGACCCCCAGTTCCCGCCAGAAGGTGGTCCAGAAGGGGCTATAGTAATAGAAAAAGAGTGAACGGGGAATTCCCAGGAGCATAAGATTCCTCCCTTATAAGCGCAAAGCTTTCCAATTCGGCGTTGCCGGCCTTGCGGCAAAACTCTGCTTTAAGGAGCTTATTCCCTTCTTTCTTTTCCGTACCGGGGAAGAAAATCCTGCCGTGGGAAGGAATTTTTCCTTCCGGTTCCTTTCCGTTCCGGGGCCGGCAGCGGGGCAGTCCATATCTGGGGTTTTATGGGAAAGGAATTTTTTTGCCTGCGTCGAAATAGTATTTTATGATCTTGGCCTTTCCGCGCCAACCAGGGTTTCCTGGAGAAAAAGCGGGCGACGGAGAAATACTAAGATAAAGCTGGTTGGATAGATCAATTTCAAGAGGCTGTGCATCCTATTGGCTCTTTCTGGCAATAATTTCAACAAGGTATTTAGCACTTCAACAGAGTATAAGGAAGGTAGTAAGGCATGATTCTGGGGGTTTTGGCAAAGCCTCTATTTTGAGGAAGGAATTTCCGGGGAACATAAACTTCAGATCTTCCGGGAGGTGGCGGTTTTGATTAACCGGCGGGTAGTCGTTGTCGTGCCAGATACCTTGCTCAAAGAGGTGGATGAGGTTTGCCGGGAGTACGGGAGCAGAAGCGCGTTTGTCAGGGAGGCCTTAAGGTATTTGCTGGAGAAGCGCCTTTTGGAAGAAAGACGGGAACAAATGGCCGAGGGTTATCGTAAAATGGCAAGAATAAACCAGGAACTGGCTGAGGAAGGCCTGGCAGACGATGCCGGCATTATGGATGAATACTTGCAGAGCCTGGTAAGCGGGGGAAAATAGTTGCAGGTCAAACGCGGAGATCTTTTTTTTGCCAACCTTAATCCGGTCGTCGGCTCGGAACAGGGTGGATTGCGGCCGGTTTTAATCATTCAAAATGACATCGGGAACAGTTACAGCCCCACCACGATTGTGGCGGCTGTCACCTCCCGGATCAAGCGGGCAAAATTACCCACCCATGTGGAGATTAAGAAAAACAACAGCCCGCTGGAGCGGGATTCGGTTATTCTCTGCGAACAACTGCGGACTATTGACAAGCGAAGGCTGACGGAGAAGATCGGCCACCTGGATGCGGAGACAATGAAAAAGGTCAATACCGCCCTGGAGATCAGTTTGGAACTCATCCCTTTACATTAACCTTTTTGCGCTGTGTGCATGTAACAATCGTGTATACCGTGTATACAACGGGATTTCCGGAAGGAATTTTGGAGGCGATGCCGAAGGAGTAAGAGTATTTTTGCGAATGGGGTGTTGCTGTTGGCGGCAAGAGTTAGAGTGAGATTTGCTCCAAGTCCCACTGGATACCTCCATATCGGTGGTGCGCGAACGGCCCTTTACGATTGGCTTCTGGCCAAGAAGGAGAAGGGTCTTTTTCTTCTGCGCATTGAAGATACGGACCGCTCGCGCTATGTCCCGGAGGCGATGGAGGATATTATGGAGAGCCTGCGCTGGCTGGGGCTCCACTGGGACGAGGGGCCGGATGTGGGCGGCCCGGCCGGGCCTTACCAGCAGTCGGAACGGGTTGAGCTTTACCGGCGGCATGCCGAGGACCTGGTGGCCCGGGGCAAGGCCTATTACTGCTTTTGCCCCCCGGAACGCCTGGAGGAACTGCGGCGCTCCGGTTATGGCTATGACGGGCATTGCCGGGAGTTGCCCGCGGAGGTTTGCCGGGAATATCTTGAAGAGGGGAAAAAGGCGGTTATCCGCTTTAAGATACCGCAGGAGGGGAAGATCACCGTCCGGGATTACCTGCGGGGAGAGATGGTCTTTGACCTGCAGACCCTGGATGATTTTGTCCTCCTCAAATCGGACGGGTTTCCCACTTACCACCTGGCGGTGGTCGTTGACGACCACTTGATGGAGATTTCCCATGTCATGCGGGGGGATGAATGGCTGCCCAGCGTCCCGCGGCATATCCTCTTATATGAGGCCTTTGGCTGGGAACCGCCGGTCTTTATCCATCTCCCGGTTTTGCTGGCCCCGGACGGCAAGGGAAAACTAAGTAAAAGGCACGGGGCGACCAGCCTCCGGGAGTACCGGGAGAAGGGCTACCTGCCGGAAGCGGTCAACAACTTCCTTCTCCTTTTGGGCTGGCATCCCCCGGATGACCGGGAGGTTCTCACAATGGAGGAGGCGGCGGCGGTCTTTTCCCCGGAGCGCATCAACACCTCGCCGGTGGCCTTTTCCCTGGAGAAACTCGACTGGCTTAACGGGGTCTACATCCGGCAGCTGGCCCCGGAGGATTTGGCCGCCCGGGCCTTGCCTTTCCTGCAGAAAGATGGGGTTTTGCCCGACCCCTGCCCGCCGGAGCGCTTTGCCTACCTGGTCCGGATTATCCCGCTGGTCCAGGAGAGGTTGAAGCTCCTCTCGGAGATCAGCCAGCAGACCGCCTATTTCTTCCAGGAGGAGATCCCCGTCCCGCCCCCGGAACTCCTGGTCGGGAAGAAAAGCTCCGCCGGGGAGACCCGGGAGCTTCTGGCTGCGGCCCTCAAGGCCCTGGAAGGGGTGGAGGACTTCTCCGCCGCCGCTTTAGAGGAGGTTCTGCGCGGGCTCGCCGCGGAACTGGGGATAAAACCCGGGCCCCTCTTTATGCCGATCCGGGTGGCGATCACCGGGAGAACAGCCACGCCCGGTCTTTTCGAGACCATGGAGGCCATAGGAAAACCGCGGGTTCTCCAGCGGATCCGGGCCGCCATTGAAGGGCTGGCTTAGAAGAAATTTTGGGAAGGATTTAAAAGGGCTTTGAATTGGGAAAGACCTGGGAAAGGAGGTGAAAAAAGTGGCAAAAACAGCCGTGCTGGTGATTGCGGAGAAGATCTTCCGGGATGAGGAGTACCTGGTCCCCAAAGAGGTGCTGGAAAAGGCGGGGATCAAGGTCGTGACCGCCTCGACCACCACCGGATGGGCCGAAGGGAAACTGGGCGCCCGGGTGCGGCCGGATATCTTGCTCAGCGAGGTAAAGGCGGAGGAGATTGACCTCCTGGTCTTTGTGGGCGGCGGCGGGGCCGAGCAGTACTTTGACGATCCGGTGGCCCATGGCCTGGCCAAGGCGATGGTCGCCGCCGGGAAGCCGGTGGCCGCCATCTGCATTGCCCCGGTGATCCTGGCCCGCGCCGGGCTGCTTGAAGGGAAGAGGGCTACGGTCTATGTTGACGGGGCCGGAGAGTTGGAAAAGGCCGGCGCTGTTTATACGGGGAAACCCGTGGAGACCGACGGCTTGCTGATTACAGCGAACGGGCCGGAGGCTGCGGCGGATTTCGGCAAGGAACTGGTTGCCTGTTTGCAACAGGAGTAGGAGAGGAGGAGCAACAGCTTAGATGGGACGTTTTTTTGGTACGGATGGCGTAAGGGGGGTGGCCAACCGGGACTTAACGCCGGAACTCGTTTTCCAACTGGGCAGGGCCGCGGCCCATGTCCTCTTAAAGGGGAACGGCCGCATGCTGGTGGGGCGTGATACCCGCCTTTCCGGGACGATGCTGGAGGCCGCCCTGGTGGCCGGGATTACCGCGACCGGCGTTGATGTGGAGCTTTTGGGGGTAATCCCAACTCCGGCCGTGGCCTACCTGACCGGACAGGGGGAAAAGACCGCCGGCGCCATGATCTCCGCCTCCCATAACCCCATTGCCGACAATGGGATTAAGTTTTTTGATTGCGAGGGGTACAAACTCAGTGATGAGACGGAGGCGGAGATCGAGGCCTGCCTGGAAGAGGAGGCGGCGGCGCAGATCCCCAGGCCGGACGGAACCGGGGTGGGCCGGGTCTTTGCCGTAAGCCGGGCGGAAGACGAATACCTGGATTTTCTCAGCCGGACGGTGAAGGAGAGGTTTGACGGCCTGACGGTCGTGGTCGACTGCGCCTATGGCGCCACTTACCGGGTGGCCCCCCGGATCCTGGAGGCTTTGGGCGCCCGGGTCTATGCCTTGCACGCGGAGGACGACGGTTCCCGGATCAACGTGGACTGCGGTTCCACCAACCCGGAGAAACTGCGCCGGGCGGTGCTGGAGAAAGGGGCGCAGGTGGGCCTGGCCCACGACGGGGACGGGGACCGGGTGATCGCCGTGGACGAAAAGGGCGAAGTGGTGGACGGCGATGCGATTATGACCGTTTGCGGCCTGCAGATGCTGGCGGAAGGCCGGTTGTCCCGGCGGACCATCGCCGCTACGGTCTACAGTAACCTGGGACTCACCGAGACCTTCAAAGCGGCCGGGGGGGATGTGTTGATCACCGGCAATGGCGACCGCTGGGTCTTGGCGGCCATGCGCGAAAACGGGCTGAACCTGGGTGGGGAACAATCGGGCCATATTATCTTCCTTGACCACAACACCACCGGAGACGGGGTTCTTACCGCCCTGCAGCTCTTGGCGGTCCTGGTCCGGACCGGGCAACCCCTTTCACAGTTGGCCGGGCGGTTGAAGAGGTTTCCCCAGCTTTTGGAGAACGTGCGTGTAGCCCGGAAAGAAGGCTGGGAGGAGAACGGGGCGATCCAGGAGGCTATTGCCAGGGCAAAAGAGCGCCTGGGCGAAACTGGGCGGATCTTTGTCCGCGCTTCCGGCACCGAACCGTTGATCCGGGTAATGGTTGAGGGGCCGGACCGCGATCTCCTCGCCTCTTTACTGGCGGAGGTCACCGGTGTCATCAACCGTGAGTTGGCCTGACCCCTATTAAAACAACAAGTTTTGCAAAACCTGTTTTCAGTAAAACTTGTTGTTCCGGAGAAGCACTTTTTGGGAAATCGTGCTTCGAAATAAGCGCCTGGACTTGGAGGAGCTCCAAGTTGACGAGGAGGGGGATCTCGAATTATCGGCGGGTGACCCCCGGTGGGCCCACAACCGCTAAAGGATCTACAAAACCCGCCGGCGACGGCGGGGACAAAAGGATCCGGGTGGGCACTTAATGAAGGAGGAATCCGATGGAGGTTATTATAAAGAAAAACTATGAGGAGATGAGCAGATACGCAGCGGAGCTCATCGCCGGGCAGATCAGAAAAAACCCCCGTTTGGTTTTGGGTTTGGCCACCGGCGCGACTCCGGTTGGCACTTATAAGGAGCTCATCCGGATGCACCGGGAGGAAGGGCTGGATTTTTCCCAGGTGATCACCTTTAACCTCGATGAATACCTGGGGGTGGGGATCGACCTTAGTAAACCCTACCACTTGGACCAGAGTTATGCCCGGTTTATGCACGAGGAGCTCTTTGCCCATATTAATGTCAAACCGGAGAATATTCATATTCCGGACGGCCTGGCCCCGGACCCGGAAGAATTCTGCCGCCAATATGAAGAGGCGATTAGAGAGGCCGGCGGGATTGACCTGCAGGTCCTCGGGATCGGGCGGGACGGGCACTGGGCCTTTAATGAACCCGGTTCCTCCCTGGCCTCGCGCACACGGGTCCAGGCCTTGACCAAGGAGACGCTGGATGATAATTATGCGAGTTTTTACAGGCAGGCCGGGATTGCGCGGGAGGAGATGCCGCATTTTGCGATTACCATGGGGATCGGCACGATCCTGGAAGCCCGGAGCATTCTCATGCTCGCCAACGGGAAGAAAAAAGCCAAAGTGGTGGCGCAAGCGCTGGAGGGGCCGGTGACATCCCAGGTCACCGCTTCCGCCATCCAGTTGTTCAGCGGGAAGGCCACGATTGTCCTGGATGAGGAGGCGGCTTCGGAGTTAAAGAATATCGAGTACTACCGCCATGTTGAGAAATTGCAAGCGGAATTGGCGGCGGGACGCCGGGGAAAACGGGTCCCGGAGGGGGTTGCGGGTTGAGGAACCTTGCGGGGTTGCTCAGTTGTTAACCGGGAAAAGAAGGCCTGCGCGGAGGTCGAAGGCGGCCTCCGCCAGCAGGTCGTTCCCTTCCGTCACCGTAATCTGCAAAAGATGGGGGCCCGGGCCGGGCAGGGCGGGGGTGGAAAGGTAGAACTCGGCCATGATCGTCCCTTCCGGCCGGATCGCGATCATTAACCGTTTCCCCGGTTCAATCCCCCAGCGCGGGGGCGGGGTGATGGTCAGCCATCCCTCCACCCGCCGGCCGGTTTTATTCTTAAGGAGTAAAAAGAGTTCGCTCAGGGAACCCGGGGGAGATAAAGGTTTCTGGTACTGCAGGACCGGGTGGATCTTATCGGTTTTTCCCCCGTCCACCGGGGACAGGGTTACACGCCCGGTTTCAGAAAGGCGGCGTCGCTTTTTTCTCATTCGCTTTCCCCCCTGCGGCAGGGCCGCACCTGTGGCTGCGTTTTTATTATAGCCCAAAGGGAGAAAATTCTCAAGAAAGGAAAGAAATCCCGTCTCGATCCGACGAAAAAAAGGTCCTCTTTTTTTCTTCACAGCGGCGCAAAAATAGGATATAATCATGTCATGGTTAAGGCCCGTTTGCGGGCGGCAGGAGAACCGGGCCCTGTGGGGCGCAGGCTGTGCGCGCGAACCCATGGGCTTTTATTTTTCTTGAAGGGACGGGTTTGCGGTGCGGGGTTTCTTCGACACGCGCGCGGGTGCGCGTATGCCGCGGGAGAGGAAGGCAAAGGAGGAGAAAACGGGATACCGGACCGACCTGGGGTTGCTCGAGGCGGTGGTGAGTATCGCCGGCAACCTTTTCCTCTTCACCGTGAAACTTATTATCGGCATCGCCATCGGGAGTATGGCCGCGATCGCCGATGCGGTCCATACCTTTTCTGATATTGCCTCGTCGATCGTGGTCTTTGTCGGGTTCAAGATCAGCGGGAGAGAGCCGGATTCAGAACATCCCCACGGACACGGCCGGATGGAGAACATCGCCACTTTGGTCATTGCCGTTCTCTTGGTTGTGACCGGGCTGGAACTGGTGGTTTCCGCGGTGAAAAGGCTCTTTGCCCCGCAGGTGGTGGGCGGGGGCTGGTGGGTTTCAGCAGTCTTCATCTTTGCCGCCCTTTCTAAGGAAGCAATGGCCAGGTTCGCTTTTAAACTTGGGAAAGAGATTGATTCCGAGGCCCTCGTGGCCGACGGCTGGCACCACCGGGCCGACGCCGTTTCCTCGTTTTTGGTGGCTGCCGGGAACATTGTGGCGGTCAGGGGCTGGTACCAGGTGGACTCCCTTTTGGGAGCGGCCGTTGCCGGGCTGGTCATCTATACCGGGTGGAAACTGGCCCTCTCTTCCGGCAACCGGTTGCTGGGGGCCTCGCCCTCACCGGAGATGCTCGCCAAGATCCGGGAGGAGGCTGTGACGGTGGAGGGGGTCAACCGGGTCCATGGGATCCAGGTCCATGACTACGGGTTCCACCAGGAGATCTCCTTGCATATAGAAGTACCGCCCGGGCTGGATCTGGCCGCCGCCCACCAAGTGGCGGATGAGGTCGAGAAGAAACTGGCCCGGGTTTTGGGCGCCGGGGTCGTGGTTCACGTGGATATTGATTCGCAGGCGGGGGAGCCCGCCACACCGCCTGGGCCCGCTGGGGAGTAGCAGGAAAACCGGGTTGTTTGTCGAAAAAGCAATATGGCTGAACCCGCGGCGCCGGTGGATGCGGCAGCCGCGTATCTATGATGAAGAGAATTTGCTAGAGACCGGGAAAGGCGGGAATTGGGAGAATGGCCCTGAGTTATCAGGAGTTTAAGAAGCAGGCCTCCGAGTTGTGCGGTATCGACCTTTCGCTTTACAAGAGCAAGCAGTTGGACAGGAGAATTAATTCCCTGATGAACCTGTGGCAGGTGGATAATTACGATGAGTATCTCCGGATCCTGAAGACCGACCCCCAACGGTTCCAGATCTTCTTGAAAAGGTTGACAATTAATGTTTCCGAGTTTTTCCGGAATCCGGACTGCTATTTTTACCTTTGGGAGAAGGTCCTCCCCGAATTATTACAGGAAGGCCGGCGCCTGAAGATCTGGAGCGCCGGGTGTGCCACTGGTGCGGAGCCTTACTCGGTGGCGATTATCCTGAATGAATTGGATGCCCTGCACCGTGCAGAGATCCTCGCCACCGATGTGGACGCCGTGGTGTTGAAACGGGCCCGCGAGGGGGTTTACCCCCCCAATGAGGTGAAGTCCCTTCCCCAGGAATTGCTGGAGAAGTATTTCCGGGAAGAAAGGGGCTTCTACCACCTGTTGCCGGAGATAAAAAACCGGGTTAATTTCCAGCACCACAACCTGTTGCTGGATCCTTTCCCCATAGGTCTTGACCTGATCCTCTGCAGGAATGTGGTGATCTATTTTTCCGAAGAAGCCAAGGACGAACTCTACCGCAAGTTCCACCGCTCCCTGCGCAACGGCGGTTACCTGCTGGTCGGCGGGACTGAACCGCTCCTGAGCTACAGGAAGTTGGGGTTTGAAAGCGTCCGTTATTCCTTTTATAAGAAAGTGGCAGCGGCGGAGCTTTAGGATGGGGGGGTTTGCGATAATTATCAAAGGTATGGGCATAGATATAGTAGAGGTCTCCAGGTTCTCCCAGGCTTTGGCCCGTAGGGGGGAACGTTTAATAAAGAGGGTTTTCTCCCCGGATGAACGGGCAACCTGCGGCGCCTCCCCCCACCGTTTGGCGGCGCGTTATGCCGCCAAGGAGGCCTTTTACAAAGCCTTGGGGACCGGGATACGCCATTTCCGCTGGCGGGAGGTGGAGGTGAAGAACGACCGCTTGGGCGCGCCGTATCTTTCCTTCTCCAGCCGCCTTGCCGCCCATCTGGCGGCACTGGGGGTAAAAGCGACCCACCTTTCGCTCTCCCACAGCGGGGACTACGCGGTGGCCCAGGTAATTCTGGAGGGAGAACAATAATGCGCCCGGTGCTTACCGCCGGTGAGATGAGGGCCATTGACCGGCGGGCGATGGAAGAGTATAAGATCCCCGGTCTCATCCTTATGGAACATGCGGCCCAGGCGGTGGCCGGGGCGGTACGGGAGCGGTTTGCCCCGGTGCGGACGGCTGTTTTCGCCGGGACCGGGAACAACGGCGGTGACGGGTGGGCCGTCGCCCGCCTGCTCCGGGCGGCCGGTTGGGAAGTGACGGTCTTTCATCCCGGGCAGGGGAGGGACCTGCCGCCGGATGCCACGGCCAACCGGGAGATGGCTTTACGTTTCGGTGTCCCGGACCGGCCATGGGACGAGGTTCTCGATGGATCCGGGCTGGGCAGGGAATACGGGCTGGTTATCGATGCCTTGCTGGGGACGGGGTTCAGGGGAACGGTCACCGGCGACTATGCCCGTTTGATTGAGGCGATTAACGGGTCCGGGTTGCCGGTGGTCGCCGTGGATATCCCTTCCGGGGTGGAAGCGGATACCGGCAGGATCTCCGGGCCAGCGGTCCGCGCCCGGGTGACGGTGACTTTCGGCCGGCCCAAGGTAGGGCTGATGCTCTTTCCTGGACGGGAAGCCGCCGGGGAGGTGGTGGTGGATACCATCGGCCTGCCCGGGGCCTTGCTGGCGGAACCGTCCTCTTTTTATACCCTTGAGCCGGGGGACGCGGCGGCGCTCTTGCCCCCCCGGGTTCCCGACAGCCATAAGGGCACTTACGGGCGGCTTTTGGTCGTGGGAGGCAGTCCCGGCTTGACCGGGGCCCCGGTCCTGGCCGGCCTTGCCGCCCTCCGTTGCGGCACAGGCCTGGTCACCCTGGGTCTCCGGGAAGGCCTGGCGTTGCCGGAGAAACCGCCGGAGTTGATGACAGCCCCCTGGCCGGCTTTGCGCTGGGAGGATTTCCAGGCGGTGGTTATGGGGCCGGGGCTTTCCCGGGCGGCGGACGGGCAGGAACTCCTCTGGAGGCTGCTCCCGGCGGAACAGCCAAAGGTCCTGGATGCGGATGCCCTGAATTTGCTGGCAGGGGAAGAAGGTTGGTGGCAGCGGCTGCGAGGCCCGGCGGTGCTAACGCCGCACCTGGGAGAGATGGCCCGCCTTTGCGGGGTCAGCCCGGAGACGGTGCGGGCGGACCGCCTGGACCTGGCGCGGGAAAAAGCCCGCCAGTGGGGTGTGATCCTCATCCTGAAGGACGCCGTTACCCTTGTGGCCCCGCCGGAAGGTCCGGTCTATATCAATCCTACCGGCAATTCCGGCTTGGCCACCGGGGGGACCGGGGATGTCCTGGCCGGCGTGATCGGGGGTTTACTGGCCCAGGGGCTTTCCCCGGAAAAAGCCGCAATTCTTGGAGTCTACCTCCATGGCGCCGCCGGCGACCTGGCTGCCGCTGAATTTGGCAAAGCGGGGATGATCGCCGGCGACCTCTTGGAAAAACTTGCGCTGGTCATTAAGAGGGGGACAGAATGTGGCACGATATGAGAAGATGATCAGACCGGTCTGGGCGGAGGTGGATCTGGAAGCGATCCGGGAGAATATCCGGCAAATCCGGCGGTTTACCGCTCGGGGAGGAAAGGCGCCGGAGATCATGGCCGTGGTTAAGGCCGAGGCTTATGGCCACGGCGCTGTGGCTACAGCCAGGGCGGCCTTGGAAGCGGGCGCCACCCGGCTGGGGGTGGCCATGCCGGAAGAAGGGATCCTCCTGCGGGAAGCCGGGATCGACTGCCCGATCCTGGTTTTTACGCCGCTCCTCCCGGACCAGGCGGAGGCCTTTCTGGAGTACGGGCTGACCCCGACCATTGCCGGGGAGGAGGGCGCCCGGGCGCTCTCGGCGGCCACGGGCAGGCACGGGCGGAAGGCCCGGGTGCATATTAAGGTCGATACCGGTATGGGGCGTGTCGGGGTCCCGCCGGCGGAGGCGCCGGGCTTGGCCCGGAAGGTTGCCGCCCTGCCCAACCTGGAAGTGGAAGGGGTTTATTCCCATTTCGCCACCGCCGACGAGGCGGATCTCTCCTTTGCCTACCACCAACTGGACCTCTTCAAGGAAGTCCTTAAGAACCTGGAAGAAGCAGGGGTGAAAATTCCCCTGAGGCATATAGCGAACAGCGGGGCCATTATCAACCTGCCGGAGAGCTATTTTGACCTGGTCCGGCCCGGGATTATCATCTACGGCCTCTACCCTTCGGAGGAAACGCCCCGCGACCGGCTGCCGCTCAAACCGGCCTTGTCGTTAAAGGCCCGGGTTATTCAGGTGAAGCGGGTCCCGCCGGGGACCGGGATCAGTTACGGCCAGATCTACCATACCCAAAAAGCAACAAACATTGTCACCCTGCCGCTGGGTTATGCCGACGGCTGGAGCCGATTATTATCGGGAAAAGCCCGGGTTTTGCTGAAAGGAAAGTCCTTCCCCCTGGTGGGCCGGGTCTGTATGGACCAGTGCATGGCCGATGTGGGGGACTTGGAGGTGGAACCGGGGGAAGAAGCGGTCTTAATCGGGCGCCAGGGAGAGGAAGAGATCTCTGCGGACGAAGTGGCCGGGCTTTTGGGGACAATCAACTATGAAGTGGTCTGCATGCTCAGCGACCGGGTGCCCCGGGTTTGGTTGCACGCCGGTTCCCGGGAAAAAGATGAAAAAAAGATAAAAGTAGTTGACAAATGAAATATTTTTTGTTATACTCTTTGAAAGAGAAAAATTTCATCAGTGACCTTGGATTAGCGAAGCAATGATCTCCAGGTAACATGTGGTCACTTGGCCTGGAAGGAGCGAGTAGTGAAACCGGCGCTAATGATTTGGCGTCGGTTTTTTGATGCTCGGAATTACCAGTGAGAGTAGATATTACAAGGGGGGGTATTGATTTTGAAGCGGACAAGCATTATCCTGTTGGCTTGCGTGTTAACCCTTTTGGTGGCCGGGACGGCAATGGCAGCTGAATATCAAGCCGACCATAAACTGAAGGTCACCGTCCCCGAAGAGATCAAGCTTGAATTGGCCCAGGCGGGCGAGACCATTGACCTTGGAGATATTACAGGAGCCGGTACATATTTGTCGGATAACTCATTCACCTTGACGTACCGGTGCAACAAAAAAGTCGATTGGCAATTGAAAGTTGAGGGTACGAAGTTTACTAGCGGGGATGGGGAGGAATTGCCGGTTAGTGCGTTGAATATTAAGATCGAAGACGGCAGGAACTATAACATCCTGAGCCGTGAAGTTACCATTGATTCCCGCGCAGATACGGGGGCAAAGGAAAAGACGATCGAGTTCCGTTACGAACTCCAGGTTGACAACTTCGATGATGTCTATGCCGGCGTATACACCAATACAGTCACTTACACGCTGTTTGTGCCCTGACTAAGCCAACCAAAACACGGGGGCATATAATACATGCATATAACAGATATAATGACGAAGCAAAAACCGTTACGAAAAAAACGGCAAAACTGGTATGCGCTTTTTCTGCTCACCTCTTTGGTGGGCTTTTTTGCCTTGACGGCGGGAACGGCGTTTGCCATGAATGTTTCGATCTCCCCGCCCCGCTGGGAAATAACGGTAGAACCCGGCGGCAATGTGGAGGGCACCTTTGAAGTAACCGGTGCGGCCGACCGGGATCTCCGGGTGAAGATCTATTTTCAAGACTGGCGGTTCAACCACAAGGGCGAGGTGGAGTTTTTACCCACCGTTGGTCCCCGTTCGGTTATTCCCTGGCTCCAGATTGAGCCCGCAGAAATGCTTGTTCCCGCCGGTGAAGAGCGGATCTTCAAGATTTTTGGAACTGTCCCGCCGGAGACGGCTGGCGGCGATTACTGGAGCGGCTTTTTTGTCGAGACGGTACCGGATGCCCCGCAAAGGGGCTCCGGGATGGTGGTGACCGGCCGGGTAGGCGGGGGCGTCTTCCTCACGGTCCGCGGGGAAGCAACAAAGGCGGGGAGAATAAAGGATTTTGCTGTCACGTGGGAAAACGGCCTTTCCGGCCGGGTGCTCTTTGCCAACCTCGGGGATACGCAATTGTACCCGTCCGGACGGGTGGAGGTCAGGGATAGCCGGGGGAAAACAGTAAAAAGGCTCTCCCTGCCGGAAACGGTGGTTTTGCCCGGCGGCGAGCGGGAACTGGTCTTTGCAGAAACCATGGCCTTACCGGCCGGGGATTATGTGGTCCTGGCGATCCTGGACTACGGCGGCGAGAAATTATTGGGGGCCCAAGCCCTGTTAAAAGTGGACATACCGGAAGAAGAGGAAAGATGAGGTGAGAGCGGGTGATGAAAAAGAACCACCGACGCCCGCAGGAGGGTGCGTATAGATACACCGGCGCCCATGCGCGCAAGCGGGCGTGGGCGTGGCTGGCCGTCTCTCTTGTTCTGCTTTGTTCCTCCTCTGTATTTGCGGCCGAGTTTACCCTGAAATTTACGGTTCCGCCCCGCGCCGAGTTTTATCTCTCCACCGACTATGTTGACCTCGGCCTGCCGAAGACTGACGGCAGGGGTACTTATTTCGAAGGGAAGGATGTGGTCTTCCTTTCTTTCCGGACCAATATCCCTTCCCAGTGGAAGATCCACATCTCGGGGAGGGATTTCCGGGGCCCGGCAGGGACTTCAATCCCCATCAGCCGTTTGCTGTGGAAAATAGGAACAGGAGAATACCGTTCCATGCCTTCCGAGGGGGAATCCGGGTTGGTGATGGATTGGCGTGACTTTACAGAGGAGATTCTCACCGGACAGCACCTCCCCATCTCTTACTACCTGGAGTTGACGGGCGATGAATATGAAGGGGAGTATACCAGCATCATCACATATTCCCTGTTTTTACCCTGATTTTCACCCCGGAAACGATTAGGAAAGAAGGTGAAGGGGTTTGTGGAAAAAGGTACCGGTCCTTTTGGCAATAGTGGTTATTCTCTTCCCGGGTGTGGCCTTTGGCGGGCTTTATGACTACGACCCTGAATTCAACGCCTGGTTGTTGCTTTTCCCCGGTGAGGTTAATCTGGGACTGCCGCAACGGCATCCATCCGGTGGCGACTATTGGGAAACAAGAAGCCCCCTTAATATTGCTTTCCAGTGTTTGCGGTTCAGGCGGGGCTGGCAGGTAAGTATTAACGGCGGGGATTTCAAGTCGGGAAATCATACCATCAGGCGTCAAGAGATGGAATGGCGGGTTTCTCCGGGCAACTATGAATCGATGAAACCTGCAGGCCAGGAGGTGATCCTTGCCCGGTCTCAGGACTACCCCGGGTACGAGTGGGGCTTGTTTTACTTCATGCTTAATTTCCGGATGCTCCTCGACGAATGGGCGCCGGCCGGGGAATATAGCAGCGAAATGCGGGTAACATTTTTCTGCTGGTAATGACAGGATCTTTTGTAACAGAAGGTTTTTCCATGGAGGGTATTGACAGGACCTTCATTCTGATATATACTGGACTTACTAGACAACTGAATATTTGGATACCCAACGGGTAAGATACAGTTGATTAACCTAAAGGTTTCCGAAAAGGCAAACCCGTCGAAAGGCGGGGACGCAAAGCTACGGATCTAAAGTGACGCGCAGTTCACCAGGATCGCCGGGCCGCCGAAGAACCTATTTTTTCTTCCCCGGTTTTTCCGGTGTTCCTGCCGGTAAAGGGGTGTTAAAAATGATGGTGAAGAACCTCATGAAAACGGCAGGGCGGGCGCGTACAAGCGCCTTATTTTTTTCCCTTCTTTTAGTAATCGCGCTCTCCCTTCCGGTGCAAGCAGGACAGGAGTCCGCCGGTCACCGCCTGGCCGTACGGGTTCCGCCGGTACTCCAGGTAGAAACCGACGATTTTGAGTTGGTTTTTGCCCGGGGCCGCACGGTGGAACAGGCCAAGATCCGGATCCTCTCCAACCAAAAAAGCACGTGGCAACTGAGGATCAAAGGCGGAAATGGCGGGGAATTCCCGCTGGCGCGGGTGGAGTGGTCACTGGACGGGAAAGACTGGGCCGAACTTTCCTCGTTGCCTAGCCCGTTGTTGTCCGGAGGCCATACGGGAGGATGGCGGGAGATTGAGATCCATTTCCGGCTCACCCTTCCGGAAGAAAAATCCGCCGTGGCGTCAATGGACGCGTCGGAATACCGTGTACAGCTGGCCTATGACCTGATCGTCTTCTGACACTGTCGATTGGGCTAGAAATAGGTGAAATCGATCTCGCGCTCTTCTTCGTAGAGCGGGAAGAGGAGTAAAAACGGGGTTGAGTCTTGCTCTATGGTCAGGAGAACCGGTTCGGCTGTGGTGAACCCGGGCAGGGTTTCGGCAACGGCCTCCAGGCGGTAACTGCCGGGGGAAAGGCCGGGCAGGAAGAAGGAGCCGTCCGGGTTTGTTGTCAAGGTGACGAGGGGTTCGTCGCCGCCCACCGGGTAAAGCAGGAGTTGTACCCGGCCGGCCGCCGGTTCATCCGGGTCGGGCAGGCCGTTTCTATTTTGATCGGTAAAGGCCAAGCCTTGCAGGTCCAGCGGCGGCAGGACGGGGACTTCTACAGCCAGGATCCGGTTTTCCTTCAGGCTAACCTGTTTTGCCGCAGGCGTAAGATAGCCAGTACCTTCCCTTGGGGAAAAGGCGAGGAGGTATTCGCCTTTTTTCAAACGGGAAAGGCGGAAATAGCCGCGATTATCGGTGACGGTTTTCTCCTCTCCGTCGAGGACAACGGCGACCCCGGGGATTCCCGGTTCACCCGGGTCGAACTGGCCGTTCCGGTTCCGGTCCAGGAAAACCCGGCCTTCGACGCCTCCCCAAGGCGCCGGGAAGAAGTACAGGTCGCGGTGGAAGAGATAGAGTTCGATCTTGGATAAGGTGGTTTCCCTCTCCTCCAAGCGGGTGGTGGCCCGGAGCTGCAGGAAGGTGCCGGGGGTAAACCAATAGCCGGTGGCGGCCTGCAACGAATAGTAACCGGAGGTAAGAGGGGAATCGTGGAAAAAGATGCTGCCATAACCCTCCCAGTTTGAATAGAGCAAGTGGTACCATCTCAAACCCAGGGCCAGGGGGGAGGAGAAGCCGGTGGGCGTATCCTCCCAGTGTTGCTCGTAGGCGGCTTCCAGGTAGGAAGAGGTAAAGAACCAACGGCGCAGGCGGCCGTAAACGCCCACGGTATCGGTGGCGCCTTTCCGGCTCCAGGAAAGGGCCGCCGTCCCCTGGAAGTCGTTGGCTGCCGGCTGCCGCCATTCGTTGGAGAAACCGAGTTCAGCGCCTTTCTCTATCTGGCCGTACAGGTCCTGCCTGTAGCGGAGGAGCAGGTAGGAACCGGAGAAAGAAAAGCGGTTTTGCAGGGTATAACTGGTCCGCGGTTTCCGGTCCACGGTGGCAACACGGAAGGTTGCCCCCGGTTCCAGGGTCAGGCGGGGAGAAAGGTAATATTCGATATTTAAATCGGCCGCGCCAAAACTCGTACCGTACCCGCCGGTATATGCGCTCTCGTCCTCCTCACCCGGCCAGTATTCAAAATGGAAGTTCCTCCCCCCGGAGAGGGAGGCGATAAACCGCCAGTCCAGCGCCGATCTTTGCAGGGAGAACTCGCCCTGGTTCAAAAGGCCGTTTTCATCAAAACCCAGGGCGTGCCGGTAAGTCCAGCGCCAATCCTGGAAAGCCACGGGGGAATAGCGGGTTTCCAGAACCCCGTGGAGACGGTATTCTTCCAAAGGAACCACCAGGAGCCAACGGAGGTTTTCTTTCGGCTGATCAATGATCCCCCCCAACCAGGTGGGGCCGAAGAAGTCTTGACCCGCGCCCAGCCAGAAACTCCAGGGTTGGGCGCCCCGGGATTGCAGGTAGAGGTTGGCCGCGCTCGATGGTGGAGAGATCAACCCGGGCCATCCGGAAGAGAACCGCCCGGCCTGCATATACCATTGGTCCCCGGTGAGCGCGAGGAAAAGAGCGGAAGGGGAGAAAAACCCCTCCTCACTCTCTCCGGCCAGGTAGAAGTTGTAGTGAAGCAAGGGATGGATTTCACCGTTGAACCCGAGGGTGGTCGCCCAGTCAAGAAAGGATGCCGGGCCCCGGGGCGGGGCCAGGGTCAAACTGAAATTGGAGTAAAGCGGGATGAGGTTCTCCCTTTCTACGGGCTGGTGGGATCTCCGGACCACGATGGAGAACCGGTACTCCCCGGTGCTCGCTCCGGCATATTCATCTGCAGCCGCTGTTACCAGCAGGTACAAGGGATCGACGGTGCCGGCAGCGGCGGTTGGCGGGATAGTCACCTGGAGGTGGATAGTGCTCCTCTCACCCGGCGCCAGGGTAACACCGGCGGTCTCCAAATTCACCCGCCACCGCTTTTCCGAGACCGCCTGCAGGGTGAAACTCCGGGTGATGCTGCCATCGTTGACCAAGGTGACCGGGATCTGCACCATTTCTCCAGGCTGGCCGGTGATCCTCTCCGGGTACAGACAGGAGAAGCTGGTGGTAATACGGACCTTGGTGGTGAGGTTGTAGGAAGCGGAGAACTCCGGGCCGGTAAAACTCACGGCCAGGGAATCTCCGGTCCCGCCATAGGCGGTGTCGGGGATCCATACGGTAACCGCGAAGAGTCCTTGCCCGCCGGGGGGAATAGTAATCTCTTCCTCACTTGTCAGCAACGGCCAGTCTTGCGCAGAAACGGCCGCCGCGGTGAGGGTCGTTCCGGTGGCGGATTGGTTCCGGATTTGAAATAGATATGTAATAAATTCACCCGGTTCTCCCTCCTGTTCGGAAGGGACAGAAACAACCAGGGCGGGGGAGGAGATATCTTCCGCCTCCGCACCGTAAACCGGGGTGAAAAGCGAAAAAGCAAAAATCAATATTATGCTGCTTAAACAAGAAGCAATTTGTTTCATTTTTTGGTATTCCTCCCATAGAGATGAATACTTCGAAAAAAAAACAAATAATCCTGCCGGCCTTCTGAAAAAGTTGTTCTCTTGAATTCTCATGAGCAAACCAATAAATCCTCCCTCCCTTTTGCCCGGTAAAAAACCGGGCGTTTTTCTTTTTTTTGTTCTTTTTTGGCGGCGCGGGGAAGAATATTCCCAAGAAAGAATAATGGGAGGACGAGGTCTTTTGTTTACAGGCATCAAAAAAATTCCCCTTTTTGCTCTGGTTTTTTTCCTTCAAGGCTGCCCCTTATGGGAATACCTGGAGCCGCCGGCGCCGGCGCCGGACGGCCCGCGGGGGGAGTTGAGCGAGGCCCGGGAGGTTATTTATTCTTTTTTGCATGCCAGGATCGCCGGTGAACCCGAAGAGGAGCTTAGGGCTTACTTGACTTCCGAAGCATGGAATGATTACCGGGAAAACGGCCTGGCTTTGCAGGCTGCGGGGAGCCCCGGTTTTGTCGCCTGCCGCATCCAGGATGAGTCGGTACTTACGGACGGGCGGTTCGGTTTTACCGTTCTCATGCAGGAAGTGGTAGCGGACCCGCTGCGCGCTGAGAATCACACGGAGGATCTCATTGTCAGCTTTGATGAGGAGGAATACCGGATCTCCTCTGCCCGTTTGCTAAAGAGGACCCGGGTACGGGCGGAGGAGGCCGTGTTGACGTGGGAGAGGGAGGAGAACGGGAAGAAGAGGGAAACCCGGCTGATCACCCTTACGGATCTGCCTCCGGAGACGGAGGGGCAAAGAGTCGGCAGGGAAGCTTACTCCACCTTGATTCTTTCGCCGTTGGAGAAGGGGATGGCCTTTGGCACGCGGGGGGAAAACGGGCTGGTGGCCCTTTTGAACTGGGAGGAATCGGGGCCCGCCGCGGAAAATCCTTTTCACCCGGTTGCGCTTTTGCCGGGCGGGGCCGCGGATCTGCTTATTTATTCTCCTGACGGGCGGTATCTGGCTGTAGAAACGGAGGACCAGGAGGGGAGCAGGGGGATTGCAGTCTATGAGACCGGGGGGGAACGGGAGGAGGTCGCGCTCGACCTCGAGGAGGATTTCCCACTGGACCTTTATACCCTGGCTTTGCGGCGTTGGGAGCCGCAGGGGAAGAGAATTTTGATCCGGGTTGATCCGCGCCGGGAGGGCGGCGAGGCCGACCAGGGGAAACTGGGTACCTGGTCGGTGGCGATTCCTTCGGGGGAAAAGGAGAAGTTGCTGGGGGGATGAGGAGCGGTTAATGGGGGTGAGCGAAGATTGGGGTGTAGTGGAAATGATGGCTCTTTGCCGGATTGCCGGCAGACGCGACGTTATAAGCGTCGCATGGCTGCGTTGCTCGGTCCGGGCGGTGCTCGAAGCTGGCGGGGGCTCCGGGAAACCGGCACCAAGGAATCCGGCCGGGCTACTAAGGCTCGGCGGGAAGGAAAACCGGGTACGTGGCTTACGGGACCTCCATGTCCCGGAAACCACCACGCCGCCTCCTGCGGCTTGCCCCGGTTTTCCCTCCCCCCTCGCCAAGCATGCCCAGGGCCGTCTTCCCAGGCTCCGGTTTCCCGGAGCCCCCGCCAGACGGGGAAATTTCGTGTAAGCCAAGGAATCCAACCGGATTGCCAAGGCTCCGTGCGAGCGACGAGTGACGAGTACCGAGCAACCAGTCAGCCTGCCGGCAATCCGGCAAGGGCACCCCCCGGCGCGCTGGGGTTGGGCGCCGGGGCTGAGTCTGGTTTTCTGCTGAGACGGGGGTTTGGGTTAAGTACCGGAAGATGGGTGGTAAATCACAGGTCGCGCGTTAAGGGAGATGAGTTCCTAGAAGGATGACCGGTATTCTTTGGGAAATCCCGGTTGCCGGGGGCGGGCGGGAATGATATACTTAAGGATGGAGTTGGTTTTGGTGTTTTTTCTTCCCAGGGTTGAGGAAGGCCTTTAACCATCCGGTATTCCAGGAACGGTGGGAGCAGGTGACCCGGGCGGCGCTGGCTCTCATCTTTTACCTTCCGGAAAGCCTCTGGCCCTATCTGCCCTTCCTGGGGACCGCCGTCTTTACCGGTGTGGGGATTCCCCTCCCGGCCGGCCTTTGGCTGGTGTGGGGCCTCCTTGCCACGCTGCGGGCGGCCGGTTGGGCAGGTTTGGGCTATTTCCTTAGAGAAGCCCTGGTTATCTTCACCGCCATCTCCTGCGGGTCTTTTCTCCGGCGGCAGGCGCGGGCCGGGCGGCAACCATTGGGAATGGGTTTTTTCAGCCTTATTCTCCTGCCCATGGTGGTTTTAGGCCTGTTCCAGGCTGCGGCGGGACCGTTGGCCCCGCCTTCCTGGCTCGATCCCCAGCAGCGGCGGGTGGTTCCTTTTCGCATCACCGGTACATTGGACAACCCTAATCTCTTTGGCATGGTCCTGTCCTTCATTTTCCCGTTGCTCCTGGCCGCGATTGAGAGAACGGAACGGGGAATGGGACGCAGGCGGCTTTTTTATATCTTCGCCTGTTTGCTGCATGCCGCCGCCTTGCTTTTTACCTTTTCCCGCACAGCCTGGCTGGCGGCAGTAACCGCGCTTCTGGTTTTCCAGGGGCGGGAGTGGAAGCCCCTGCTTTTACGCTTGGCAATCCTGTTTTTCTTTGTTTTTCTGGTTTTCCCGCCGTTACGGGCCAGGTTGTTCCCACCCGGTGGCCTGTGGCAGGACAGTACGGTGGCGTACCGCTGGCAAATCTGGGAAACCTCCTGGGAGTTATTCAAGGCAAATCCCTTGGGAACGGGGAGCGGCGGGTTCCGGCGCGCATTTTCCCAGCGCCGGTTTCCTACTCTTCATGCCCATAACCAGTTGTTACATATAGGCGTAGAACAGGGGATCCCCGGGGTGCTTCTTTTTTGCTGCGTGGCATACCTGGGGCTCTCCGGGCCGGTGAAAACCACGGGCCAGAGGGGGGCCCGGGCCGCCCTCTGCGGCCAGTTGGCGGCGGGTCTGACTGAGACCCCGTGGGCGGATCCCTTGCTCTTATTCCTTTTTTGGTGCGGATGGGCTTATTTGCGGGAGGCGGCTGATGGCTAAGGTTTATCTATTCGGGTATTATGGCTTTGGCAATCTCGGCGACGAATTAATGGCCAGGTATTTTCTTTCCCAGATTCGTGAGGCCTTCCCCGAAACCGGGCTCGTGCTCTTAACCGGGGACCCCCGGTCACTCCCGGAGTTCGGGGAAGAACGGATCTCCCGGTGGAATCTGCCCCACCTCGCCAAACTGTTGCAGCCGGGGGATCTCCTGGTGGGCGGCGGCGGCAGTATTTTTCAAGACGCCACCAGCAAAAGGAGCCTCCTTTATTATTTATCCCTCTTGAGCCTGGCCGACCGGAGGAAAGCCCGGGTGATGCTTTTCGGGCAAGGTTTTGGTCCTTTGTCGGCTCCGGGCGCGTGGGCCACCGGGCGGGCTTTGCGGAAGGTCAGGGCGCTCTCTTGCCGTGACCCGCTTTCCGCCGGGTTATTAGAGAAGATGGGGGTGACCTGCGACCGGTTCCGGGTGGGGGTGGACCCCCTTTGGGACCTGCCGGGGGCCGGACCGGCCGGGCTGCATAAGTATAAAGAAGAGAAAAAGCAGGGACCGCGGCCGGCCAGGAAGAAGAAACCGGCGGCGCCGCCGGTGATCGGGGTCTTTCTCCGCCGGGGCCGGGAGAAATACAAATATGCGTTGCTCAAAGCCGTGGAAAAGGAGTTTCCCGGGTCGGTACGCCTCTTTGCCCTGGCGCCCGGGGACGCCTTTGGCCTCCAGGGGCCGGCTGCAGCCGGCCGTCACCGCTACCGTCCTGCTGTTTTCCTGGAGAACCAGGAGCAATTGGAGAAGGCCTGTTCCGGCCTTTCCCTGGTAATCGGGGAGCGGCTCCACGGGTTGTTGTTCGCCGCCCGCCTGGGGGTTCCCGGCATCGGCTTGGGCGATGACCCGAAGATCACCGTTTTCTGCCGCGAACTGGGTTGGCCCGCTTTTTCCTGGCAGGAGCCGGATCTGGGCGAGAAAATCCGGAAGGCGTTGGCTGATCTTTGGCCGTCCTATTCCCACATTCGCCAGGAAACCCTGGCCGTGCGGGAAAGGATGATGGCAACAGCCAGGGAGGACCGGTTATGGTTTTTGGAACGGATCAGGGAGGAACTGTGTTAAAATGGGGAAAGAAACCACGGTTTTGGGCCTGCCGGTGCACGCCGTCACGATGGCGGAGGCGGTGGCAGAGATCCGGCAGGCGCTGGTTACAGGAAGACGGATGCGGGTGATCACCCTCAACCCCGAGATGGTGATGGCCGCCCGGCGACAACCTGAACTCGACGCCGCGCTGCGCCAGGGGGATTTGGTTGTCCCCGACGGGTACGGCGTTGTTTGGGCGCTCCGGCGTTCCGGCTGTAAAGGGTTGGAGCGGGTCGCCGGGGTCGACTTGGTGGAGAGCCTTTTTGCCGCCGGCGTCCCCGGAGGGCTCCGCGCCTTTCTCCTAGGTGGCGCCGCCGGGGTGGCGGAGGCGGCGGCCACACGGATCACCGCCCGCTGGCCGGGGGTGCGCGTGGTAGGAACGGCCCATGGTTATTTTCCACCCCCGGACGAAGACGAAGTAATCCGGAGGATTAATGCCGCCCGCCCCCAGTTGCTATTGGTGGGGATGGGCCTGCCCCGCCAGGAGGTCTGGCTGGCGGAGAACTGGGCTAAACTCCAGGTGACGGTGGGGATTGGCGTGGGAGGCGCTTTGGATCTTTGGGCGGGAAGGGTGAAGCGTGCTCCCCACTTGTGGCGGAAGGGCAGGCTGGAATGGTTATACCGGGCCCTGCAAGAGCCGGCCCGCTTCCGGCGGTTGCTGGTCCTGCCGGGTTTTATCCGGCTGGTGTGGCGGGAGATCAGGTTGGCCAAGCGGGCTCTTAAAGTGTTGGCAGAGTAGAATGAATACATAAAACCAAGCCCGGGCCCGGCGCTCAACCCCAGCGCGCCGGGGGGTGCCCTTGCCGGATTGCCGGCAAAAAGCCGTCAGTACCACCCACTACCACTCAACGAGCCACGAGCAACGAGGAGGTGCCCCAGGTTGACCAAGCGCACCGGAGAAAGGCTCCGGCGGGAGCTTATGGACTATGCCGGTATTTTCATCGGGGCGAACCTGGCCGCCCTGGCCCTGGTCTGGTTTTTGATCCCCAACCGGATCGCCGCCGGGGGGGTGAGCGGGCTTGCCATCATCTTTTATCATCTATGGCGGTGGCCGGTAGGACTGGTGATCTTTTTCTTGAATACCCCACTTTTCCTGGCTTATCTCCGTCTTTTCGGCCCCCGTCACTGGGTGAAGAGCTTCTTCGGCGCCCTGCTGCTGCCGGCGGCCGTGGCCTACTGGGAGGGGCTGGCGCAGCCGCTGACCAGCGATCCACTGCTCGCCTCCTTATACGGCGGGTTCCTCGGCGGCTTGGGGATGGGCATCGCCTTCCGGTACCGGGGGAATACCGGGGGTACCGATTTGGCCGCCCGGATCTTCTCCCACCTGGCCCCGGTCTCAACCGGATACGGGTTGATGCTCATTGACGGTCTGGTGATCCTCCTGGCCGGGTTGATCTTTAAAACCCCCGAGATCATGCTCTACGCCATTATTGCTTTGGCGGTGACCGGGAAGACCATTGATTTAGTTATGGAAGGTTTCAATTATTCCAAAGGCGCTCTCATCATCTCGGATCATGCCGAAGCCATTGCCAGGCGGGTGCTGAAGGAGTTAGGACGGGGAGTTACCGGCTTGAGCGGCCGTGGCCTCTATTCGGGCCGTGGCAAGGAGGTCCTCTTTTGTGTGGTCGGGCGGGGAGAAACAACCCGTCTCAAAGAGCTGGTCCGGGCCGAAGACCCCCGGGCCTTTGTGGTCATCGCCAATGTCCACGAGGTTTTGGGGGAAGGTTTCTCCGCAATGACGGATGAAGTTAACGATTAAACGACCGGGTAGATTTCAAAAAAGAAAATATCTTGAGAATCAGGAAGGAATTTGTTTATGAGCCGCGAATAGTATAGTGGAAGGAGAGTATATATTTAGGGGCTATTAATTATCACAAAGGGAGGGATGAAAGATGAAAAAAGCATTGGTCCTATTGGTTGCGGCGATAATGCTGTTCACTGCCGTACCGGTGGTATTGGGGGCATTTGAGGACTCCCCGAAACCTTCTCACTGGGTATATGACCAGTTTATGTTGGTCTATAACTCCGGATTACTTAAAGGGTATCCCGATGGGACCTTTAAGGGAGAAAGGCATGCCACCCGTTACGAAATGGTCGAATTAACCGCGAGAGTACTCCGGTTATTCGAAGCCAGGCTGTCAGAGGCAGTGGGCCTCACCGAGGATCAGGTCAAAGCCATCATCGCCGAAGAACTGGGCGAAGATACTGACGCAGGAAGACTGTACAATGCGTTAAAGGCTTTGGAGAAAGAATTCCGCGAGGATCTCGATGCCATGGGCGTCAGGGTAACCCTGCTGGAGACAAAGGTCGCCGAGATGGAAGAGAAAGTTGAAACCGCAGCAAAAGACGCCAAGAGCGCCAAAACCTTCAGCATCATCGGGATTATCCTGGGCGTGGTCGGGATCGCGCTTGGTCTTGGTTCCTAATCCCATCTGTTATTCATCTGAATACTAGAGGCGAACGAATAGATTATTTAATAATAGGAGGGCCGTATTCCAATGCGGCCCGGTTTTTTTTGGCAATTTCTTGACACCCTGGAGCGGGTATGTTAAATTATTCGTGACAGGGGGGGAGACCAATGCGGATTTTAAAAACCGCTACAGACCTTGAAGAAGTCCGTTCGCTTTTGGCCCGCCGCCCGTTTTCTGTGAAAACAGAAGGAGAAATCCGCCGGACGGTTGAGGAGATTCTCTCCCGGGTGCGGCAAGAAGGCGACAAGGCCCTGGTGGATTTTACCAAGGCTTATGATGGTGTGGATTTAACCGGCACCGGGATCAAGGTGAAAGAGGAGGAACTGCAGGCGGCCCGGGCCAAGGTGACGCCGGAGTTCCTTGATGCTTTGCGCACGGCGAAAGAGAATATCCTCCATTATCACAGGCAGCAGGTTTCCCGCTCCTGGACGCTCTATGAGAAGGACGGGATTCTCCTCGGCCAGAGATATCTTCCTTTGGATTCAGCCGGGTTGTATGTCCCGGGCGGGACCGGCGGCAAGACGCCGCTGGTTTCCTCGGTTTTGATGAACGCATTGCCGGCGGTGGTCGCCGGGGTTTCCCGGATTATCATGTGTACCCCGCCCAGGCAGGACGGGACGGTGGAACCGCATCTTCTCGTTGCCGCCCTTGAAACCGGGGTGACCGAGATCTATAAATTAGGCGGGGCGCAGGCCATTGCCGCCATGGCTTATGGTACGGAGACGGTGCCGCGGGTTGACAAGATTGTCGGGCCCGGCAATAACTATGTGACCATGGCAAAACAATTGGTCTACGGCGAAGTGGGCCTGGATTCCCTGGCCGGCCCCAGTGAGATCCTTATTGTTGCCGATGAGACCGCTTCCCCCCGGCTGGTGGCAGCGGATCTCCTTTCCCAGGCCGAGCACGGGCCGGTGGACGAGGCCGCGGCGATCCTCCTTACGCCCAGTGAGTGGCTGGTGGAGGAGGTAGCCCGGGAGGTGGAACGGCAGTTGGCGACGCTGCCCAGGAAAGAGATTGCCCGGGCCTGCCTGGAGAAGAACGGCGGTCTGGTTTTAACCAGGGATCTGGCGGAAGCGGTGGAACTCGCCAATTTCTCCGCCCCGGAACATTTGGAGCTGATGGTGGCGGACCCCCATTACTGGCTGACCAAAGTCCGGCATGCCGGCGCCGTCTTTTTGGGGAGCTTTACTCCGGAGTCCGTCGGCGACTATGTGGCCGGGAGCAACCATGTTTTGCCCACCGGCGGTACGGCACGGTTCGCTTCCGCCTTGAGTGTTGATGATTTTGTCAAGAAGATGAGTATTGTGTCTTACAGCAGTGAAGGACTGGCGAAGTTCGGGCCGGCTGCCACAGTCCTGGCGCGCGTGGAAGGCCTGGAGGCCCACGCCCGGGCGGTGGATATCCGCCTGGAGGATAAGGAAGGGCGGGGATAAAATTGACGAAAAGACGGGCGACGATTGAAAGGAAAACCGCAGAGACGAACATCACCCTCACCCTGGATCTGGACGGGGAGGGGCGTTATACGATCCAGACGGGGATTGGCTTTTTTGACCATCTCCTGACGCACCTGGCTTTTCAAGGCTGTTTTGACCTGGAGATTAAAGCCGAGGGCGATCTGGAGGTCGATGCCCACCACACAGTGGAAGACGTGGGGCTGGTCCTTGGACAGGCCTTGACCGAGGCCCTTGGGGACAGGAAGGGGATCTCACGGTACGGCAGTGCCATCCTCCCCATGGATGACGCCTTGATCTTGGTTGCCGTGGATCTCAGCGGGCGCCCGCACCTCAGTTTTGACCTGCCTCTCGGCGGGGGGAAGATTGGCCCGCAGTTTGAAGCAGAATTGGCGCAGGAGTTTTTCGCGGCGTTCAGCAGGTCCGGGATCACCATCCACCTGCAGCGGCTGGCCGGGGAAAACCGGCACCACCTGTTGGAGGCCGCTTTCAAAGCTGCCGGCCGGGCCCTGCGGGCCGCGGTCGCCCTGGACCCGCGACAGAAGGGCCTCCCTTCGACCAAAGGCTCTTTTTAAAGGGGAGAACTGAGGAAAGGCTCTAAGGAGTGGTATTTTTGGAGAGTTTACTGGCGGATCTTAATCCCGCACAACAGGAGGCGGTCTGTCATACAGAGGGACCGCTTTTGATTTTGGCCGGAGCCGGGAGCGGCAAGACCCGGGTCCTGGTTTACCGCATTGCCTACCTCCTGACCAAGGGGGTGCCCAGGGAGAACCTGCTGGCTGTAACCTTTACCAACAAGGCCGCGGAAGAGATGCGCGAGAGGGTTGGCAGCCTGGTCGGGGAGTGGGGGGAAGCCATCTGGATCAGTACTTTCCATTCGGCTTGCCTCCGGATTTTACGGCGGGAAGGGCCGGCCATCGGGATACCGAAGGATTTTACGATCTTTGATACCCAGGACCAGCTGGTCCTGGTACGGGAAGTTTTGCGCGATCTAAACCTGAGCGAGAAGAATTTTCACCCCCGGGCGCTCCTGGCGGCCATTTCCGCGGCAAAAAACAAACTGATCGGGCCGGAGGATTATGAGAAAAGTGCGGCGGATTTCTGGGCGAGCACCGTGGCCAAGGTCTACCCGTTGTACCAGAAGAAGCTCCGGGCCAATGCGGCGCTGGATTTTGACGACCTGATCATGTCCACGGTCCACCTTTTCCGGGAGCACCCGGCGGTCCTCGACCGGTACCAGGAGCGGTTCAGGTACATCATGATCGATGAGTACCAGGATACCAACCATGCCCAGTACGTCTTAACCCGGCAGCTGGCGGCGAAATACCGCAATCTCTGCGTGGTTGGCGACGACGACCAGTCGATCTATAGTTTCCGCAGTGCCGATATCCGGAATATCCTCGAGTTTGAAAAGGATTACCCGGAAGTGAAAATAATCAAACTGGAACAGAACTACCGTTCCACCCAGAATATCCTGCAGGCCGCCAATGAAGTGGT
>LSQX01379326.1_pt1 | contig 32081 bp, 28 predicted proteins | sample 654561 | NCBI WGS metagenome assembly LSQX01 (sample SAMN04489861, study PRJNA283612) | anaerobic digester metagenome | isolation source: 4 biogas reactors fed with cattle manure at either 37C or 55C with and... | place: Denmark: Kongens Lyngby | collected 2014 | reverse complement strand
ATGGAATCCGCCGACATCGTGCTGATGCGAAGCGACCTCATGGACGTGCCGACCGCGATAAATCTCAGCAAAAGCACCATACGCAATATTAAGCAGAATCTTTTCTGGGCTTTCGGCTACAACGTCGCCGGCATCCCTATCGCCGCCGGTGTCCTGCATATCTTCGGCGGGCCCCTGCTCAACCCGATGTTTGCGGCGGCCGCCATGTCGCTGAGCTCGCTGTCGGTCTTGACAAACGCGCTGAGGCTGAAAAGGTTCAAGCCGTACCATTAATACTAAACTTGAAAGTGGTGATGAAGATGGAAAAATCGATTATTGTTGTCGAAGGTATGTCGTGTTCCCATTGTGAAAATGCCGTGAAAGGGGCGGTGGGCGCGCTCGACGGAGTCGAGAATGTGGCGGTTGATTTAAAAGCCAAAACCGTAACGGTTGACTATGACGCGTCAAAGGTATCACTCGACAGCATCAGGCGTGAAATCGAGGAGCAGGGATACGAGGTGGTCTGAAATCCAACCTCTTATTTAAAAAAACTTACCCCGCGGCAATCCGCGGGGTAACCGGGAAAACGGTTTTCGGTTATATGTTATCAGATGCTTTGGTCAGCTCATGCTCGTCTAACCGGCTCTCAATATCCGCTATGTTTGTGCTCGCGATTGCGCTGCCCCTGAGAAAGGCATGGTATGCTTTGTTGTCGGAGATGATACTAAGTGACAATTCGGTAATGCTCTTTTGCTTGCCGCATGCCTTAGCCGCGTCAACCATAGCCTGTATGATATCTTCCCGGTCGGGATTCTTGCTCCCTTTTATGGTATAAAAATCAATACTGATTCTTATCCGGGGTTCGATTTCGCGCTTGCCATCAAAAAAAGCATTGATATACTCCTCGCCGTATTGCAAATGATATCCGCCCACATCACCGGTACATCCGCTGACCTCAAGGGCGGCTTCGGCGGCCTTGACGGCGTAATCCTCGGCTTCAACAACCTGCTCGGTGTAGAAAGAAAAGCTCTTTGCCGCCTTTACAGCCCCCGAACCCAACAGGGTGACAAAGGTTATCATAACCACGAGAAAAACCGAAAGCCCGTCATATCTGTATTTTGAGTTCTTAAACCGGATTGCATAGACCAATATCTCGATTCCGAGGCAGAGCAGGACGGCGGGGGATAGAAGCAGAAGCTGCCATGCGCCCCTGCCAAAGTACAAAGCGAGCGGCACAAGAATACCGAGCAAAACCAGCGACATCCCCAACGTAAAGGTGCCGATTCTTCGCACAGGCTGTGCGGGCGGCGCCGGGTGATACGGCGGTGGTACGGGAGGAACGGGAATCTCCTGCTGATTAGCCTGATTGTTATTGTAATTATTATTCTCCACCAAAAACACCTCCTAGTTTTTAGGACTATCGGAATTTTCACGGGTATTGTCTGGAACGGTGTATTCGTCATATCTCACGCCGGATAAACCGCTTCCCCTGATGAGCTTAACGCCCACCGCTATACAGATTGCCGGAATAACCAAGGACGGCATGAGGTCGGTTACCCTTAAAATTACCGCATAGACTTTATCGGGGATGATGCTGTAAAGAAAATAGTTGTTTGAAAAGATTTTAAAGATAAGCCACACCGAAAACCCGATGACGGCCCAGCCGAGGAACAGACGGCGCTTTGAAAGCAGACCCTCCAGCTTGATACCCGCCTTCATGTTTTTGAGGTCAAACTGCTCATTGAAGAGATACTCGTCCTTTTGACACGCCAGCTCCTCGACAGTCATGTGCATACGGTTGATGGTATCAAAAAACGAATAGAACCAGATAGCCGGAAGAAAGACGATCAGCGCCGAGATATAAGTAAAGACGGCAACCGCAATGATACCGACAAAAAGGGTCATCAGAGATATTCCGCGCTTCATAAGCCCATGATACATCTGTCCGGCGCCGGGTATGAGCGCAAAGACAAAGGTCAAAAACTTATTTTTGGTTTGCTTTGGCGGGGGCGCGGCGTATACCGGAGGCGCCGGACGGGGCGGGACATAGTTGGGGTTGTTCATGTTATTTATGTTGTTCATTGCGTTCTTCTCCTTTTAATAGATTGTTGAAATGCCCTGCAAAATCGGAAAAGCTTGTGTTGATTTCATCTGTCAGGCGGCTCAAGCCGTCGGACTTGTCTCGGGGAAGGGAGGGCTGGCTTTTTACCGAAATGAGACCCACCAAGGTCTGGGTCGAACGCCCGATTTGCTCAAAGGTTCCGCTGAAAAAGAGCAGCAGGGTCAGGCAGACTGCGATTCCCAGCTTTACGATGTTGATGATTACTATTTGTGTACGGGTGGTCTGCGGATTTGAGGTTTTAAGTCTGGACAGTATGCTCTCGTTTAAACCGTCGGGAGGGGATTCCGGCACGCATTCCGACACCGCGTCGATATAACGGTCCATACATTCCCTGCAATCCTCAAGATGCAAAAGGAGCAAATATGTATCCCGATCCGACAAGCCTCCGCCGACCAATGCGGATATATCCTGCTCTGACAGGTGGTTATCATAATCTGTCATATATTTACCTCCTTCAGCTCTTTACGAAGCTTATCCCTTGCACGATAGCCCTGTGTCTGTACCGTTTTTAGCGGGCGGTTGAGTATCTCGGAAATCTCCTCAAAGCTTTTGTCCTGGATAAAATGCAGCAGCGCAACCTCCCGGTAGGGCGGCCCCAGCTTATGGCACGCGGCGCGGATGGCTTCGATACGTTCCGCCGCTTCAATCGGGGAATAGTCGGGCTCAGAAGCTTGAAGTACTTCAATGGTTTGGCAGTCGACAGCCGATGTGGTGCTGTGGTATGCGCTTTTCAGGTAATCCTTGGACTTATTGACCGCTATGCGTACCAGCCAAGGCTTGTAATTGGTTCCCGAAAACCGGTCGATATTCAAATACGCGGTCAAAAAGGTATCCTGGGTCAGGTTCTCCGCCTCGTGATAATCATGCACAAGCCGGTAGCATACAGTAAAAACCAGCGCGGAGTATTGGTCAACCAGTTTTGTAAATTCTGCTTCACTCACAAGCCGTATGCCACCGCCTTTCGGGAAAATATCTGAGCACTGTCTATATAACGATTAACCGCCGGATTTATCTTCAAACATATCAATTTTACAGTAAATCCCTGATAAAATACAGCAATAATATTAAATTGAAGTTTTTATATAATATATCCGATATATTCAATGACCCGTATCCCCGGCAGTATTATGTTAGATTAGAGGTGTTAAGCCATGATTTCAGCTTGTGTGATTGCAAAAAATGAAGCTGCCGTCATTGGAAGATGTATAAACAGCGTAAAGAGGATTGCCGATGAGATCATACTGGTCGACACAGGCTCGACCGACGACACCGTCAGGATTGCCGAGGGTCTCGGGGCCCGGGTGTTTTTCAGGGAATGGGACAACGACTTTTCCGCCGCTAAAAACCATGCGCTCAATCAGGTGAGGGGCGACTGGGTAATATTTCTCGACGCGGACGAGTACTTTGTCGAGGATTCCGAGCTAAAGCTGCCGTTCTATATAAAAAATGCAAAAACCAAGGCCTTCATGTGCATGATGCGCCATATTGACGCCGAAGGCTCGGTGATGGCGCAGAACTACAGCCTGAGGGTATTTAAAAACAGTCCCGATATAAGATATAAGGGTATCGTACACGAAAGGCTTTTCGACGGCGATTCCGAAATCAAATTTAACCTGCTGAAGGATGTGATTATCCACCACACCGGATATACAAAGGCAAACCTTGCCGAAAAAGACGCGCGGAATTATGAGCTTATCATGAAGATGGAAAAGGCGGGGCACAGGGACCAGTTCACCAGCTATTATCTCGCGATGCACTTTTTTCAAAAGGGCGATTACCAAAAAGCCTACCACTATACAAACGAGTTCAAAAAATTTGCGAGGCTGAATCTGAAAAAGGACGAACATATCTTTTTGTTTAGGATATTCATAGTAAGGCTTGCGTCAATGATTGAGCTTGACAATATCGATACGGAGGATACATATAAAGAGATTCAGAATTTCTTGTGGCTTTACCCGACCCATCCCGAAATCAAGCTGTGCGAGGCCCGCTTTTATGACAAACTGGGCATGTATGACAAGGCGGTTGAAAGCTATAATGAGGCCATACTGCTGAATGAAAAATATGACGGCGAAAATCAAAACCTTTTCTGGGAGCAGTATCATACCGTGTTTATCAGAATCGGGGAGATTTATGAGCTTAAAGGTAAGGGCTCGCAAAGCTTTGATTGTTATGTAAAGGTATTAAAATCCGACAAGACAAATCTGACCGCCCTTGCCAGACTGGCGGAGCTGCTGAGGTACGAATCAACCGCCGAGGTGACCGCCCTGCTGGATTCCCTGTACGATACGGCGAGCGCCGAGGATTTAAAACGGATTGTCACGGTTTTATTCGGCGTCAGGCACAAGGAGCTGTACCTTCACTATTTCAGCCTGTATTACAAACTTGAAAAAAACGTGAACCATGCGTTTTTGATACTGTATTTCATACTTAGCGGGGAAACCAAAAGCGCGGCCGACGCCGCATTGTTCACACTCGAGAGGAGCAAAAGCGACATTATCACCCGCCTGCTGGTCCTGTCGCTGATAATCGGCAATCACAAGGATATCTACCTTGCAAACAAAGAAAGGATTGGCGGCGCTCACGCGCTCATACTCAAGGCGTGGTTCGGGGATGAGCAGCCTCCGGTGACGGGAGAGCAGTTCAAAACGGCGGCCGAGCTGATTGACGATTTAATAAAGACTGGCGACATAGCGGTATTGAAAAATCTCCTTGCTAAAATCGAGTATCTGGACGAACAGTACTGCGAAGAACTGGGCGACTGTTTTTCAAAAAACATGATCTGCGACGTCGCAAACGACTATTACGGTCTGTCGGAAAAATCAAAGGATGTCGGCGACCTGTTTTTTAAGATAGGCGTCAACTGCTACCGCCTTAACCGATATGCAAAGAGCGTCGAATACCTTGAAAGGGCGTTAAAGAAATCGGATAAGAAGGAGAGGGCAATCAACTATCTTAACTGGATAATCGAGTCGGACGCCCCGCCCGACGTCAAGCAGGGCGCAAGACTTGTAATCGCCGAGCATGAAAGCCTATACTGACGTCATGTTTTTGGAGGCCATGGCCATAACGTCGCCGTTCTGGCAGCGGTTTCCCCACGCGTCTATAAGCCGGCCGTTGCGGTAAAAGCAGATTATCTCACAGTTGTTGGGGCATTTCCCGCACTCTATACCCTTGGTTTCAAAATCCATCTCGCATACATTAAAGTTAAAATCCTTGTCCTGCCGGTGCTTTTTTGACAATATGGCCACACCCACCGCCCCCATAAGATGGGAGTTTTCGTCCACTAATATCTTTTCCTTGGTGACGTCCTCAAAGGCCTTGATAACCCCGATGTTTTTGCTGACACCACCCTGGAACACGATCGGCGGCCTTATGGCCTTGCCCTTGCCGACATTGTTAAGGTAGTTTGAAACCACGGCCGCGCAAAGCCCGGCGATTATATCCTCCCTTTTATGTCCGATCTGGGCCTTGTGAACCAGATCCGATTCCGCAAAGACGGTACACCTCGCGGCGATTTTGGTCGGGTTGCTTGAGGTCAAAGCGATTTTCCCGAAATCCTCGACCCTCACTCCGAGACGCTTTGCCTGCGACGAAAGAAACGAGCCCGTGCCGGCCGCGCAGAGTGTATTCATTGCATAGTCGACAACTATGCCGTTGTCTATTATGATAATTTTTGAATCCTGCCCGCCTATTTCAAATATGGTTCTGACGTCGGGGTAAACCGACAGGGTGCCCACGGCATGGGCAGTTATCTCGTTTTTCACAATATTTGCGCCCAGCATCGAGCCGATAAGCTTTCTCGCCGAACCGGTCGTCCCGACCGAGACCACTGCGATGTTTTTATCCGTTATCTGTTTTTTAAGCTCTATCAGTATTTTTTTCACCGCGTCAATCGGGTTGCCCTGTGTCCAGATATATTCCCCCGCGATAATCTTATCGTTCTCATCGATGATGACCCCTTTTGTTGAAATGGAACCGATATCAAGCCCGAGATACCCCTGGTTCATACGCCCTTTTCCTTTCTCATGGTTATCATGTCTATAAACGCCTCCAGCCTTGTTTTTATTCCGGTTTCCGAGGTCTGGGAGTCAAAGCTGAAATACAGTATGGGCATTTTATAATCCCTGCTTATATTCTGCAAAACCGGCATGGCGTTAATTTCGGGTATACAGCCGAACGGCTTTACGTGTATCATTCCGTCATACCCCTTTTCGGCCAACGTCTTGCTCTTTTCAACGCTGTCGGTGCCGTCGGCTCCCAGCTCGTATTTTAAATACCGGCCTGCCGATTTCAGGGTTTTCTTCTTCATCCTTGATTTCTCGAACAACAGATAGGTAACCGTGATAAACCTGCTGACCTGTATCCTGCTTTTTGCAAGCTCGCGTTCAAGAAAAAAGTTGCTGAACGGCTCCATAAGGGTATAAAGCTCGCCCACAATCCCCACCTTAAGACAGTCGTCCGGTTTGTTTATCTCGACCCCCCTGATTTTTTCGCCGTAGGTTTTATAGACCGCCCGCAGTTCCTTAAAACAGTCCACCCTTTTAAGACGTTCGAGAAGCTCGGCATGCAGCCTTTCAAGGCTACCCTCGACAACCTCGAACCCCACATTCTCTCTGATGTACGCTTCAAGCTCGTCCAGTTTTTTAACCATATCGATTGCGAGCAGTACAAAATACAAGAATCGTCCGAACGACAAGGGGGTCCCGATTCTTTTCGAAACACGGTAGAGATCGACCGGGTTCACCTTGCCGCTCATGAGCTTGACAAACTCAAACTTATAACCGAGGTCCCTGAGTATCTGCTCTTGAACCTCGGCATAATAACCGTACCGGCACCCGCCGCCTGCCTGTATAAGGACGTTCGCACCGCTTTCGAGGGCTTCAATGTAGTTGCCCAGATTGTATTTGAACGGAACGCAGACAAAATCCGGGCTGTGCTTGCTGCCAAGCTCCAGCGTCCTTTTTGTAATATTTGGGGCAGTCATTATTTTATGACCTGCAAAGATATGCCGAAGCATATTCTCAATCGGCACATTGTAATTGCCCATGTGGGGGAAGCTGATTGTTTTCTGCATGGGAATAAACCGTTCCTTTCGTTAGCACGGCATGGCGCTAAGCAATGTTTGCCCTCTCCCTAATAATATCCATAAAGCTCTCTATACGGGTTTGCAGACCGGCCTCCCCCTGGAGCTCGTCGAGTACGATGTTTATGGTGGGCACCTTTTTTGATTTCCGCATGATTAATTCGTTGACAAGCGAATCCGGCCCACAGGGAAAGGCCGTAAGGAGGATGATGCCGTCTACCTTGTTTTCAAGCAGCTTAATCGAGCCGATAAGCTCCTTGTTGTAAATCCAGTACAGGGATTCGGACAGCTCCTTGGATTTTGCTATGCTTTGCTTCCTGTCGGTAATATCGGCATAGACCGGAAGCCCCCCGAGCCTTCTGATATATTCGGCTATGGGGTATCCGACAAGCCGGTCGTATGTGTTATAGGGATGGGAAACAACCAGAATCTTTAAACCACGACAGCCGTCAAGCTCCATTTGCTGAGTTTCGAATCTTTGCTTTTCGCTGAGCTGCTGCGTCCTTTTGGCCTTTTTATATGCGAAAAATGCCTTCGGCAGGCTGCTTCCTAAGGTTTTGCCCATCCTGATAAAGCTGCCCGCCTCTCTTTTACCGTTTTTAGCGTCGATGTTATAGTCGAGAATCTTGACATTGTCAAAGGTGTTTTTTACAATATCGTATATGGCGTTGAATTTTGTACAAACGCTGTTGTTTGTTCCGTAGCTCACTACCCGGGGTATAAGGATGTAATCGCACCGTCCGATCAGGGAATAGACATGTCCCATAAAAATCTTGGAGGCCAGACAGCTTTCGTCGATGGAAAAATTGACGCCGTCCCTCAAGGTTTTTCGGTTGGTTTCCCCGCTTGTTATTACATCGCAGCCCAGTTCTTTTAGAAAGGTTTCCCACAATACGCCGTACCGGTAATAAAGCATTGCTCTTGGTATGCCGACCGTCATTAAGTACCATGTCCTTTCTGAAGTTCAATGCCTTCACAGGTTATTTTTGTATTGACAATCATTTTTTATTCAATCGACAGGCACTGTTTTTCAGGACATGGAGGTTCTTTGGAGCGCATATCCGGATGATATATCCCATAAGGATTGTATACAGCCGGTCGGTAGGGCTTGTCAGATGGAGAGGATGATTAGAATTATGAATATTTTCAGCATGGAGTATTTATCGATTTTGCTTCGCTTGGTTGCCGCAATGGTTTTGGGCGGGCTTGTCGGGCTTGAAAGGGCGGGGAAAAGCCATGATGCCGGACTCAGGACGCATATATTGGTGTGTATAGGCTCTGCCGCGGTTATGGTTCTCAGCGAATGTCTGGTCAGGCAGTACAATATCAACGCAGAAATCATGCGCATGGGTGCACAGGTGATAAGCGGCATAGGCTTTCTCGGGGTCGGCACGATTATTGTCAGCGGCGACAAGGTAAAGGGGCTTACGACGGCGGCGGGGCTTTGGACTACCGCCTGTGTAGGACTGGTGGTCGGCGCGGGGTACTATGCGATTGCCATAACTGTGGTCGCCCTGATGCTTTTTGCAATGCTGTGCCTGCGTCCTTTGACGCTTTATATTTACAGGCGTTCGAGCATGACAACAATCGGCATGGAGGTTACCGAGGGCTTTTCAATGCTTGATTTTTTGGATTATATAAAGGATATGGAAATCCATGTCGAGTCGGTCAATATAAGCGATAAAACCGGAGAGAGGTTGTATAAAATCCAGCTGGAGCTCAACGCCAAAAAGAGCATTGTTGAAAAGGAGTTGTTTGACCTTATCAAAAAAGTCGATAATATAAAAGAGATGTCAGTACTGTAAAAAACCGGCTGCCGACGAGAATCCCCATCGGCAGCCGGTTTTTACTGATTTGTTGTCTGGTCACGGAAAAGCAATCCTTATTTTATATGAAGCTTTTTATACTCTGACGGAGAGCAGCCGGTATGGTTTTTAAAAATCCGGCTGAAATAAAGCGGGTTGTGGAATCCAACCATATTGCCAATTTCTCCGATATTATAAGAGGGGGAAGCGAGCAGTTCCTTTGCCTTATTGATTCGCACATTTGTAAGGTACTGCTGCGGGCTGACCCCGGTCTGGCGGCGAAACAGGCGGGCAAACCAACTTACGCTCATATTGCATTGGCGGGCATAGCCGGCAAGGCTGAAGGGCTTATGAAACTCGGTGTGGAACATATGTATAGCACGCTCGATTTGTTCATACTGCCACGTGCGCTTGTCAATGTCTTGGGAAAGTGAGCGGGACATCAGGGCTAACAGCTGATAAAAGTATGTATTTACAAGAGTTTCAAAATTTTTTTGCTTTAACTGCATTTCGCGTATGATTTTTTCAAAAAGGTTATGATATGCGTCTTTAACCCCTACGCTGTGTATACGGGATGGATAGATGCCGAGCCTTTCAAAAATTTCTTTCACCTTATTTCCGGTGAAATGTGCCCAGTACAGCTCGGGCGAGTCGCCGAGCTCATATTGATAATACTGGGGTTCATCCGGATAGTATATAAAAATCTGTCCTTCAGAAACGGTGTAAACACGGTTTTCATGTCTGAACAGGCCCTTGCCGTTTTTAAAGTATAAAAGCTGGTAATCCTTGCGTCCGGTCGGACGGCTGGTGGCAAAGCAAGGCTTTTTAAAAAGGGAATAATGCCCGCAGCTTGTTGTTGTCAAGGGATTGCTGTTATCCACATAATCAATGTCACTGTTATCAAAAATACTGCCCGATATCAACAGCATAATTGCCGTCCTCCTTCGCGAGGTTGTATGAGAAAACCGCATTACTTAAATTATAGACGTGAAATACGGGTTTGTCCACAGTATCGGCGCGATTTGTGCATATTTAGTGTCAAGAAGTGTATAGACCTTTTAGTGAATTTCGCTATAATCAAAATTAGTAAGATAAGAGCATAAAACAGGAAGGGAAGGGCAAATAACATGATAGTCGAGCGGTATTTTGAAGACTGCCATTGTCTGCATTTGAATACGCTTTCGCCCCGCGCATATTTTATTCCCTGCGAGGATACCGATTCCGCGCTGTCCGAAAATCCGCGCGTCAGCACAAAAAGGCTGCAGCTATTAAACGGCGTTTGGGATTTTAAGTATTATTCCAGCATCCACGAGGTAAAGGAAGAATTCTGGAATATTGATTACAGCCGGGAGGGCTTTGATACAATTCCGGTACCCTCGGTATGGCAGATGCAGGGGTACGACAGGCACCAGTATACAAACATAAGATACCCATTTCCCTATGATCCTCCCTTTGTTCCGCACAATAACCCGTGTGGCATCTATCTGCGCTCCTTTGATGTTGACGACGGCTGGCAGGACTACCGTAAGCATTTGAATTTTGAGGGTGTTGATTCATGCTTTTATGTCTGGCTGAACGGTAATTTTGTCGGATACAGCCAGGTATCACATTGCACAAGCGAGTTTGATATTACCGAATTTGTGCAAAAAGGGAGAAATACCATCGCCGTTTTGGTGCTGAAATGGTGTGATGGGAGCTATCTCGAGGACCAGGACAAATTCCGTATGTCGGGTATATTCCGGGATATGTATATCCTGTACCGTCCAAAGCAGCATATCCGGGATTTTACGGTAACAACCTCATTAAATGATACCTATTCCAAAGCCGATATTAAGGTTGACCTGTGCTTTTTTGACGAGGCGATTCCAGTTTCATATACCCTGCTCGACAAAGACGGACAGAAGGTCGCCGAGGGTAAAACTTCGTCCGACAGCATAAAGATACATCTTGATAACCCTGTGCTTTGGAATGCGGAACAGCCGTATCTTTATACCCTGCTTCTTATAACCCCTGATGAAACCATAAGCAACAGGGTGGGGATACGCGAGATTGCAGTGAAATACGGCGTGGTTTGCCTTAACGGCAAACGGATAGCATTCCGGGGAGTGAACCGGCATGATAGCGATCCGGTCGACGGGTATGCCGTGTCTTTCGAGTCGGTGCTTAAGGATTTACGACTGATGAAACAGCATAATATCAACGCAATCCGCACCAGCCATTATCCCAACGCCCCGTATTTCACCGAATTATGCGACCGATATGGATTTTATGTGATAGATGAGGCTGATATCGAGTGCCATGGGGTTGTCGATTTATACGGCAAAGACGCCGATTATTCAAAGCTTGCAGGAGATGAAGCTTTCCGGGAAGCATGGGTTGACCGGGTAAAACTGCTTTATGAGCGCGACAAAAACCGTCCCAGTGTGGTTATCTGGTCGATGGGAAACGAGTCGGGATACGGATCTAATCCGGAGGCGGCCCTCGCATATATCAAAAGTGTGGACGGGACAAGGCTTATCCATTATGAAAACACTGCTATCTTCCCGAAAGGGCATACATGCGATTTTTCGAATCTGGATATAACAAGCCGGATGTATTCCTCCTGCCGCGAGGTCGAGGAATACTGTTTGGACGAGAACAACAAAAAGCCCTTCATATTGTGTGAGTATTCCCATGCCATGGGCAACGGACCGGGAGACCTCGAGGATTATTTCCAGCTGACAGAAACGTATGATATATTCTGCGGCGGTTTTGTCTGGGAGTGGTGCGACCACGCTGTCTATATGGGAAAGACGATCGAAGGCAGGGACAAGTACTTCTATGGGGGAGACTTTGGAGAGTTTCCCCACGACGGAAATTTTTGCGTTGACGGGCTGGTCTATCCCGACCGCAGACCCCATACCGGACTACTCGAATACAAAAACGTCATCCGTCCCGCACGGGTTAAAATGAATCGTGAAGGCCAAGATATTTCGTTCAGCATAAAGAACATCCTCGATTTTATTAATTTGAAAGATTATATTTATATTCATTACGAGATTACATGTGACGGAAAAATCTTCTGTAAGGGCAAGATTACGCAGGCTGCCGAGCTTGACGTCCCGCCGCGCGCGACCAAGCCTCTTAATATCAGCATATCCGAGCTGCCAAAGGGTCGTTGTTTTATAAGATTTATCTACCTTAAAAGATATGACAGCGAATTTGTGCCCGCCGGGCACGAACTGGGCTTTGACCAGATTGAACTTAACGAATTTTCGCCGAGGGAATTTACCCCCGCGACGACCGGTACGGTTCGCTTTGAAGAAGATGACGAGTCCGCTGTAATCTTTGGAGATGACTTTCGCTACACATACAATAAGCTCACCGGGATATTTGACGGTATGACGGCAGGCAACCGCACTATTATCGAAAGGCCTATGGAGTATAATTTATGGCGCGCTCCGACCGATAATGACCGAAATATTAGGTTGGAATGGCAAAAATGCGGTTATGATCGTACGGTTTCACGCGCTTACGAGACAAAAATAACCCATAAGGATAATACCGTTGTCATCCGAAGTATTGTTTCAATAACCGCCTTGTATTTGCAGCGGATTCTCGATATTGAATGCGAATGGCGTGTGGATTCCAAGGGTCGGGTTAAATGCCAAATGAAGATTCGAAAAAACCCTGTTATTCCATATCTCCCGAGGTTTGGGGTGCGCCTCTTCCTGCCCGAGCGGATGAATCGCACCGAATTTTTCGGATACGGTCCGCACGAAAGCTATATAGATAAGAGGCGGGCAAGCTACATGGGGCTGTTTGCAAAGACGATTGAAGAATGCCACGAGGATTATATAAAACCACAGGAAAACGGAAGCCACTACGGTTGCGAATGGGTTAAGGTATACGGGGCTTCGGGCGGGCTTAAAGCTGAAGCGGTTTCAGAGCCGATAAGCTTCAACGCATCGGTCTACACACAGGAAATGCTCACTAAAGCACAGCATAACTTTGAGCTTGAGAAAAGCGGAAACACAGTGTTTTGTATTGATTATATGCAAAGCGGTGTGGGTTCAAACAGCTGCGGCCCCCAGCTTATGGGAAAATACCGTCTGGACGCCGACAGCTTTACCTTCGGCTTTATGCTTATTCCGCTATAATCGTTATTAACGTATTAAAGAACCCCACCCGCCATCGCAATCAAAGATTGCGGGCAGGTACCCGGGAACCTTGTTGCTTCAAAATTAAAAAAGGCTGCCGTTGTATTCTATCGGCAGCCTGATTTATTATTGTCTATGATTTTATCTGCTCCATGATATATGGAAGCACATCGTCGGGCTTAATATTAAGCACAAAAGCGAATTCGTCATAAATAAGCTTCTCGGCGGTCTTCATGAAATTCTCGTCCGTATTATTAAGCTTCCGCCCGCTCTCAACCCGGTCCTTTTTATGAAGATGCAGGGCTTTTATAAGCTTCAGCAGTTCTTTTCGGTCGCCATTTTTTATAATACCCGTGAATTTCTCTCTGCGAGCCGAATCCTCTTTAATCCACTCGGCCTTTTCATCGGAGATTGCCCGGATTAACTCGTTTATCTCGTCTTCCGATAAGATAGGCTTCATCTTCCTTTTAACGGTCTGGCTGTCCGTCGGCACATAGAGAGTTGAATTTTTTGTGTAAACAGGCTGTAAGATATAGTATTCCTTCTCTTCGCAGCCAAAACAATCCGTCCTGATATCAGCAATCTTGCAGACGCCGGTTGTCCCGTAGACAACATAATCATCAATCGAAAACAATGCTATACCTCCAGTCTGTAAATATATATACAAAAACAACGAAAAACACTATGAACAAAAAAGTGCAGTCATTGACAAACGGATTTACGTCATCAAAGACTACACGTTATATTTCAATTATAACATAGATTAGTCATAAATGTAATGGTGAATTTAAATAAAACTACTAAAAGATAAATCCAATTCAGATGCGCTATTCATGGAAGACCCGAAAACTCCCCGGATTAAGGGCTTGCTCATGTGCCTTTACCGCCTCAGCTTACCAGCCAACAGAGACCTTCTGTACTGAACCTTTTTATTTATCTTATAAAAGCAGTCAATAATTTTCTTCATAAAAGGAGACAGCACATAGTCAAATTCGCCCGCAAACACCACTACCTCGCCGTTAAAGCCCTTTTTGAACTGGTAGACTCCGTAGTTCGGATGGTTTTCATCGTCATAGTGGGGGATTCCCTGAAAGTCATAGATATAATCCCCGTTTTCAACCGCCCATTTAATCATATTCCACTGCATAAGATGGTTTGGCATTACATTGCGGTCGGTATTCGAGGAGGCGCCGTAGACATAACAGGTTTTTCCGGCATACTGGATGGCGATTGCTCCCGAAATGGCTCGCCCTTGATAGTAGCAAAGATACAGCCGGCAATGGGGACCAAGATTGTTTAACAAGTTCAAAAAATAATCCTTTGAACGGATATAAAAGCCGTCCCGATTTCCGGTCTGCTGCATTAAATTATAAAAATCATCCATCCTGTCGCCGACGGTGTTCTTGTCAAACCACTCGCAGACAACGTCCTTTCGTTCGGAAAGCCGGATATTATACCGCCATTTTTTGTGGAAGGCTTCAAATATTTCTTCGGCGGTTTTATTCCTGATGTCAAGAATATAGTTGCTTCTGCACTGGATTGAGGTTTCATCGGGGTCTGGCTGCAGGACAAGCCCAACGTGCTCCATGGACTTTATCCCTTCATTGTCGGAGGAAAGTATGAACGGATCACATTTGAACAGATAGGCGTGATGGCGCTTTGCAAGCAGCTTCACCCCGTCCATAAGCCTTGACAATACCGCCTTGTCTCCCAAATCGCATACCGGACCTCTCGGCGAATAGAGCATTGAAGCCTTGAAAATCGGCACGGATTTTATCAAAACCAGCATGGAAGCGACAATCTTTTGCCGGTCGTCGCGGATTATGATGACCTCGTGCTTCCAGCCGCTCTTAACCTTGCACCACATAAGGGATTGCGTAAAACCGCCCAGTGGATGGTTTTGTATAAACGCCTCATATTCTTCACATGCTTCTTGGGATGAAAAATCCAGAAACTCCACGGCAGTACCCCCATCCATTACAGTCTCATACTAATATCCGACTAAAATATTAATAAGGTTTCCGAGGATTTTTTGTGTCGGGCAAGGCCGACGACGCAGGCGGGCTGGCGCCCGGCAAGGAGGAGAACGAAGCCCGGTGCAAAAAAGGCCGGAAAGATGTTAAGGCTTTAGTCGGATATTAGTATCAACTACCACCGCCATTCGGACGATAGTAGTTGAGATATCAAACAGCGCTCTACAAAGATAATCGAAGCAGAGCGCCTTGTATACATATTATGCATAACCAGTATAGTACAAAATATCAGAAGTTTCAAGGAATTGCGGGATTTATATTCCACCCAACTTAAAAAAGCGGCAGGATACCTCTGCCGCTTTGTTCTTATATTTATCTCCTTGCTTTGAAAATTCTCTATGAATAAGAACGGCACTGTTATTGCAACCGGAGATCCGTCGACCAATAGGGCGACTTTACCCTCCAGAAGGTTGCCCACAACATTGTCGGGACGCTCGGTCATTCCTACCGTCCGAAAGGGAGACCATTTTGCGTCCTTAATGATCTCTACTATATAATTGCTGTCCAGCACGCCGTCAATATCAATCTTATCCAGCCTTCTGTAAAGCTCATCGAGAATCTCCTTGTTTACAAGGCTGTCGATATAGCAGATACAGGCTTTTGTGTTTGTGCGGCGTCCGAAGGTGTAATATTTAATTTTTAAATCGTTTGATCTTATCCTCCGATGAATCTGGGAAAGATTGACCAAAATAGATTCATTGAAGCCCTCACGGGGACCGCTCAGTATCTGTTCGCTCGCGGGCTCGGTAATGTTTCTCAGCTGAAAGGATTTACTGTTAAGAATCAGCGCCTGCGGCTCGCCCTCCACAAGCAGGATGGTATCCCCGTAGGTTACGGATTCTATGATTCGGTTGATATTCCCGCTTTTTGTAACCTCGTTTACCAAAATAATCTCTCGGCTGAGGGTATCAAGACGGCTTTCATCTCCGAATACAATTCTGGTAAGCATCAAAGGTTTTATGATATGATCATTTATTACGTCTTGATTTACCATGCCGTCCTCATAAAAAATGCAGAATCTTATGCCCGAATCCGCTTTATTATTAAACTTCCTTGTTATGAATGTATCGTCGTCTTTAAACAAACCGCAGATCAAACCGATATTCTGGTCGAAATCGGATGTAAGGATACCCTGATTTTGCCGGTTCAGCTTTTCGCTTGCTTCCTTTGACGGATAATTAAGTATTTTAAGTCCCCCCGTATCTGTATTGTTATACCGGTCTTGATATTAGTATATCTTTATAAAGTATAAGTATCCAAAACCAAACAAAAAACCCCGGAGACTGTCGCGGTCTCCGGGGAATCTGTAAAGCGTATATTCTACGGCAGCAGCACGCCCTCGGGCGTCGGGGCCTGACCCTCGCTTTTGGACTCAAAATAAAAATCGAGGATTTCTTTGGTGAGATCGACCGCCGGCCTCGGCGATCCGTGCTCAAGAAGGACGGCTATCGCGACCTCGGGCTTTTCCACCGGAGCATAGGCGATAAAAACACCGTGATCCGAGCGGGATTGAACCAGCTGGGCCGTTCCGGTCTTGGTGGCAACCGAATATTTGGCGTTGACGAACTGCCTTGCCGTACCGGTGGACGACGAGGCCTTTACCATACCCTCGCGGACGGCGTCGATGGCCTCTTTTGAAAGCTTTACCTTGGCGGCAATCTCGGGCTCAACCACGGTTTCGACCCCGTCATAGCTTCGGATGCTCTTTACAAGATGGGTTTTATAGCGAACCCCGTCATTGGCAAGCGTCATTGTATACGCGGCGAGTTGAATCGGGGTGAAAAGGTTATCGGACTGACCTATGGCGGCGGTACTTGTATTGGCGGGATACCATGTCCTGCCCACCGATTTGCTGTATGCCGGGCCCGCAAGCACGCCCTCCGCCTCGCCGATTTCGATTCCGGTTTTTTGACCGAAGCCGAACTGCACCGAATACTCGTTCATCTTTTCTATGCCGAGGCGTCGGCCGAGGTCATAGAAGAAGATGTTGCAGGATACCCGCAGCGCGTCGACCACATTGATATTCCCGTGGTATCCCATACAGTATAGCGGCAGGTTTTCATAAAAGGTATATTTGTTGCGGCATGAGACCGGTGTCGAGTTTCTGGTAATCAGCCCTTCGGTGAGGGCGGTCAGGGCAACGCCCGGCTTAAATGTCGAGCCGCAGGGAAAGGTGCCGAAAAGGGCGCGGTTGAAAAGAGGCTTGTATTCATCCTTGACCAGCTTGCTGTAGTTCTTGTTATAGGTGGAAAGGTCAAAATCGGGCCAGCTTGCCGCGACGAGAACCCCTCCGGTTTTGACGTCAAGCATGACAACCGAGCCGCTTTGCACATCGTGCCCGTTGCCGATGACTTTCGGACGGCTGCGAAGCCCCATAATGGTTTTGTTGAGCGCGTCCTGCACCTTTTTCTGAAGGTTGTAATCCATGGTCAAAACCACCGTGTTGCCCGGAACGGGGGAGGTGGTTTCGCTCTTATCGATTATTGTGCCGCTCGAATCCTTGGTGATGGTGCTGATACCGTTGATGCCGCGGAGCTCGCTTTCAAGCGCGGCTTCAATGCCGCTTTTGCCGACTATATCGTTCATCTGATAGCCCTTTTCCTTGAGGACCGCATACTCGTCGGCATAGATATACCCGACGGTTCCGAGCAGGTGCGCGCCTACCCGCTTGCTTACATATTCGCGGACGGGATTTGCCTGCACGTTCACGCCCGGATATTTTGCGCTGCTTTCAAGTATCAGGTTGTAAGCGTCCTCAGTGACGTCGCTCGAAAAGGTAAAGGGATTGCGGAGCGCAAACTGGCGTAAATCCATCTCGTATAAAACGCCGGCGATAATTCTCTGCTGGTCGCTTCTGTAATTGTCCAAAGAATATCTGTTTACAAGGTCCTTCATGCACTGTTCCGCCGTGGCGTAGTCAGAAATATTGATTCTGGATTTAAGGCTGGCGACGTTTTTTTCCTGTTCGGGTAAAAATTCATAGGGCTTTGTATTTGAGATCGGCAGGGTGTCGTTCCAGGTACACTCGTGGTCCGATAACAAATCGGTAAGTGACAGTATGATGTCGTTTCTGAGCTTTACCTGCTCCGGACTCTTCCCAACCGGAAAAAAGGCATAGTCAAACACAACCGAAAAGCTGGTGCGGTTGACGGCAAGGGGCGTAAGATAGCGGTCGACAATCTCGCCGCGGGACGCCTGTATCGGCACTTCTATTCGGGCGCTTTTGCTTTTAATCTGGGCGTAGTTTTCGCCGCTTACAATCTGTACCTGAAAAAGGCGTATCGAGTATCCGCCGAATATAAGCACGATTATCAGCATCAATGCAAAGGTGCGGCGTTTGGTCAGTCGGAAATTATTGCGTTGCATGGCGATGACCGTCCTTTCACACCGTACGGGTTTATGTTAAAGATATATGTTAAAAACATAAGTATTACATACCGCTCATTCGCGGTTGCGAAGCAGCTTTGCCACAGAATAGACCGCAAAATAAAGAGCCGGTGTAAGCAACAACGAGTAAAAGAAACCGGGAATTCTAAACCAAAGGAGGGCATTAAAGGCTTGCTCGCCCTCAAACCCTAAGTCATACACAAGCCATTCTATCATCCCGTGAATAAACAATGCGGCGGTTGTCATCAGGGCGGATGAGATGAGGTTGTTTCTGATGAGAAGCTGCGACATCAGCCCGCAGGCACAGCAAACAATCAGCAGAAGAAGGGCGTTGAATCCAAAAAGCCGGTTGGAAAACAAATCCCAAAGTATACCGCCCGCCACACCGGCGGACGCGCCTCCCACCGGCCCCTCGAACATTGCGATACATACAACTACCGGTATAATCATCGAGGGCCTTGCGTTCCCTATCTCGGGCGGAAAATGGGGGAGGGACTGCAATATGACGGTCAGCAGGATGACAAGCCCGTAGGCCGTCCATTTTAGATACCGGCTGCTAAGGTGCTTAATAAGATTGCCGGCGCCCAGCCTATCCTTATTCATCCGTCAAAACACCCCCCGATGCAGGAAAAAGTCTTTATTTATCGACCTTTTCCTCAAAGTCTGTAATAACAAAAACATTGGTGAGATTCCGTATGTCGGCAAACGGCTCGACAATGGCGTACATGGTTACGCCGTCGGATTCCTGAAGAACCTCATTGATGGTGCCGATTAAAAGATTGCTCGGATAGAATTCTCCCTTTCCCGAGGTGACGACATAATCGCCGGCGGCGATGCCGTTGTTCCTCTGGAGGTAGTTCAGCCTCAGCTTGCCCTCCTTTGCAAGGGAAAGCGAGCCTCCGGTCGTGCCGCCCTCGGCCGCGCGGCTGACATATGCCGGGACATGAACCGACGGATCGAGTATTGTCTTCACCTTGGCGTAGTTCATCCCCACCTCATAGACCACGCCGACAAGACCCTCGGGGGATATCACCGGCTGGTTTACCTCGACCCCGCTCAGCAATCCGACGTTAACGGTGAAGTTTCCGTACTTGTTATTGGTGTCAACCGCGATAATTCTGCAATCGGCAAACTTATAGTCTGGGTTTTGCTCTTTAATCTCGAGGTATTTGTGATAGTATTCGTTCATGCGGCGAAGCTCATCAAGCTCGACCTGTTTTTTCCTTAGCTCGTTAACCTCATTTTGAAGCTTCTGGTTTTCCTTTTTGAGGGAGCTTGAATCGGTAAAGATGCCGATGAACTTATAAAATCCGTCCGAAATACCTGCGCCCAGCGACTGGAGCGGAGTAACGATAGCGCCGGTTATCGTAGCGGGGATTGTCGCAACCCCTCCGGTTGACGCGGCGTAAATCATTATGCCGACCAGAAAAAGCGCAACAGCAGCCAACGCCTTGAATGCGGCGCTCTTTATAAAATTCTTCACGGCGTCCTCCTGCCTATCGTTAATATATAATGGCGGTAGATGGCTCTGGGTATTGAATATATGGTATGCGCCCCGCACCGCGGCTTGCGGAAGTGGGGCGCACGGATGTATGAAACAAGCCCCCTTGCACAAAAGGGCTCATCAGACTTATCCCACTGCGGCAAGCAGGCTGCTGTCAGCGGCGGCGCGTTCTGAAGTGGCTGACGATGCCGGAGTCAAGGCATTTGCCCGTTCCGTTTACGACACAGTCGAGCGGGTCTTCGGCAATATGGACGGGTATTCCGGTTTCCCGGCTTATCAACTGGTCGAGAGAACGCAGAAGAGCGCCGCCGCCCGTCAGCATAATTCCATTGTCAATAATATCGGCGGCAAGCTCGGGCGGGGTGTTTTCGAGGGTATAGCGTATAGCGTCGACAATCGCGCCGACGGGATCGGAAAGCGCCTCGCGAATCTCTTCGGACGTAACGGTTATATTCTTGGGCAGCCCGTCAAGCTGGTTGCGCCCCTTGACCTCCATTGAGGACTCCTCGATGCCGGGGAAGGCCGAACCCAATTTAATTTTAATATCCTCGGCGGTACGCTCGCCGACCAGTAGGTTGTATTTCTTTTTAATATAGGAGATTATCGCCTCGTCGAAATCGTCTCCCGCCGTACGGACAGAGCAGGACGTCACAATATCTCCGAGAGATATGACGGCAACCTCGGAGGTGCCGCCGCCGATATCGACAATCATGCAGCCGGCGGCCTCGTTAACCCGGAGCCCGGCGCCGATTGCTGCGGCCATAGGTTCGGCTATCAGACTGACGTCCTTTGCTCCGGCGCTGCGGACAGCCTCGTCGACGGCGCGGCGCTCAACCTCGGTAACGCCCGAGGGGATACATACGATAACGCGAGGTCTGTTCAGGAAGGTGGAATGCATTGCCTTGTGTATAAAATGCTTGAGCATATCCGAGGTCACGTCAAAATCGGCGATAACCCCGTCCTTAAGCGGGCGGACTGCCGATATGGAGCCGGGCGTGCGTCCGATCATCTCCTTGGCCTCGGTACCGACGGCAAGCACCGTGTCGGTTTTGACGTCGACCGCCACCACCGAGGGCTCGCGGATGACGATGCCTTTTCCTTTTACATAAACAAGTGTATTGGCCGTGCCGAGGTCAATACCAATGTCGCGGTTAAAAAACATGCTTTTATCTTCCTTTCCTGATTTACGGAAATCTCCTTGAAATAATATCAAAACCAATATCAGAGCTAATCCGCATATACCGGATTAGCCGAAGTTGAATTGCTAATTCTATATTATATACTGTTGTCCGCAATTACACAATAATAAAAATTGAATTCTTTTCTAAAAAAGTATTAATTTTAAACAGGCGCAGAAAAAGATAAAAATCGGCCCTAAACTTCCCGAGCATTCAAAAACCGCCATAACCGCGCGCCGGGCAGTCCCATTACGGTATAAAAATCCCCGCTGATTGAACGAACCAGGCGAAGCCCCCTGCCCTGTATTCCGTAACCTCCGGCCTTGTCCATCGGCTCGCCGGTGGCGATATACTCCTCGATCTCGGCCTTTGACAAGGGGTAAAACTCCACCTTTGCGATGTCGGTAAATCCGCTTCCGGTATTGGGGAGGGCGGGATCGAACACCCAGACGGCGGTATAAACCTCGTGAACCCGTCCGCTCAGCATCTCAAGCATACGAAAGGCCTGCCGATCGTTTTCGGGCTTGCCCAGCACATGCCCGTCAAGAGAAACAACCGTGTCCGCGCCGAGCACAATGCGGTCGGGGCATAATGCCGCAATCTCCTCGGCCTTCATGCGGGCAACGTCAAGCACGGCCTGAGATAGAGGCAGGGCAGGGTCTATGCCGGTTTCGTTTTTGGCGGGCATGACCTTAAAGGGTATTCCGAGGAGCTCTAATATTTCGCGGCGGCGTGGCGACGCGGACGCAAGGATAATCTCTTCCATCGGAAACGGTTTCCTTTCGGACTAGCGGATTTTTTTGAAAAGCAGAAGGGCGGCGGCGATAAAGACCACCTGCAGCACGTTTATCTGCATATAAAACGAGAAGCTCAGATTGATGATTGAAAGGTCAAGGTTAACGGTGTCAAACCCGATGCTGTCGCCCCAGGTAAGCCACTTGAGAAATCCGATATTCTCGGTGATTGTTCCGATAAGGGCGGACAGAACAAGGGCCGAAAGCACAAGAAAAATAAGAATAAGGGTGTTTTTCGTTTTCATTCAAATCATTCCCCGAATTTTAATCTTAATGCTAGATGCACGCTGTATCACAGCCTGCCGGTAGAGCCAAAGCCGCCCGAACCGCGGGCGGTGTCGTCCAGTTCCTCCACCTCGACCGTCTCAACCGGAAAAACAGGCGAAATGACAAGCTGGGCAATCCGTTCATCGGGCTGGATTATGTATTCCGTGTCGGACAGATTGACAAGACCGACCCGGATCTCTCCGGTATAATCGCTGTCGATTACCCCCACCCCGTTTGACAGGGCGAGCCCGTGCTTTATTGCAAGACCGCTTCGGGCGTAAACCAGCCCTACCACAGTATTGTCGGGCAGTCCGATTGCGATACCGGTCGGGATCATGACGCGGTCTCCGGCGGGCACGGCGACGGGTCGGTCGAGAAGTGCGCGAAGGTCCATTCCCGCGCTGCCGTCGGTCGCGCGCGCGGGAAGCTTGGCGCGCGGGTCAAGGCGTTTGACAAAAAGCTGCATAAATTGTTTCTCCTTGTATTTATATTTATATTTGACGGGGACGGCTGCCACAATCACTCGACGCCCCGTTTATAAAGACCGCGGGTAAATTCTTCGGGCGGTTCGCCCCCGTTTCGGTAGGCCGATATAATCCGGGCCGCCTGCTCGGGCGTTTCGTCGGTAAAATGTAAAAGCAGGAAGTCAAGCGGCGGCAGCTCGTCAAGCCTGTCCGCCAGCCATAACGGCACCGAATTAAGAAGATCGAAACAGCCTCCCGCACAGACAAGGGGAAAGCGCACTCCCCGCCTGTCGGTAAGCCCGCAGCCCCCGTGTTCGCGGCAGGACTTCGCTCCATACGCATTACTTCCGGGACAGTTCCGCATGAGCATAAGCGGCTGACGACCGTAGGCAATGATACCGCAGGGGAGGGGACTGCCTTTTGCAAATCTCGTTTGGGAAAGGCTGAGCTCCTGTGACAACACGGCGGCGGACACCCCGCGCAAAGCAAGGGCGTCGAGGGCGTGGCGGTTTGTAATATTCATGCCGAACCCCGCAACCGACGAAAGCCCCGCCTCCCTCGCAAGCGGGATTGCGCCAATATTGCCGCACAAGGCCGCCCCGATTCCCGCACCGGCGGCGCGGGACAGCAGGCGGGCCGTGCGCCGCTCCGCCCCGAAAAGCCCGCGCGGTATTTCCACACAAAGCTCATGCCTTTTTGACAATTCATAAAGCAGCTCGGCCGGAGTATCAAGCGGCACGATAATAAGGTCAACCCCGTCGATTATAGAATCTTGCGGAATCTGACGGACGTCCGAGAATCTCGCCGCAATCCGCATTTTTCCCCGATTTTTCAGCACATGCAGACCTTCAACATCCGGTTCCGGCAGGCTGTTACCCGGTTCGAACGGAACAGCGACGGCCCTGCCGCGCAGCTCTTCCATTCTGTCCAGTGTCTGCCGCCTGAGGGCATTTACGGCCGACAGCGGCAGGGTCAGCCCATCCTCTATATCGCAGACTGCGGACGCGATAAAGGGGGTGCCTCCGGTTTTTTCAAGCTGCGCTTTGGCGCGGCTGCCGTCAAGCGGCAGCCTGACAGCCCTTTCGGGCATATCTCCCGTAACCGTGACGGCGTTGCCCTCCCGATCCCGTGCGGTCAGGGAAGCCGGCTCGCCGGTTTTCATTGTAAAGGTAAGGCTCACAGGCACGCGCGGGACCTCTTTATCATAAAGCCGCGCCAGCCGTTTTAGCACGGGCGCGGCGGCGGTGACATCCTCATACGTGCGCGCGCCGAACATGGAAGAATCGCGCCGCGCCGTGTAATAACCGTTTGTGAAACCCGAGCGGGAAAACACCGATTGCAGGTCGGAGAGCAGCTCGGAATCCGCCCCCTTTTGCCCGGGGCTAAACAGGGCGTCTCTCGCCATTGAGAAGCATCTGGAGGCGGCGGCAACATATTCGGGGCGCTTCATACGCCCCTCAATCTTAAGCGACGACACCCCGATTTCCGCCATGTCGCCGACAAATTCATACAGCGAAAGGTCACGAAGACTGAGTGCCCTCTCGTCGGAATCCGCCTTTGACCTCACCGCCGTAAAAGGCAGACGGCAGGGCTGGGCGCAAAGCCCGCGGTTGCCGCTCCGCCCGCCCAGCACGGCCGAAAGATAGCACTGCCCCGACACGCTCATGCAAAGCGCACCGTGCACAAAAACCTCAAGCTCGACGCCCTGCCCGGCGCAGGCGGCAATCTCGTCGCGCGACATTTCCCGCGCAAGCACCACGCGCGAAAACCCCATATCGCGCAGTTCGCGCACGCCCGCGGGGGTGTGACATGAAAGCTGGGTGGACGCGTGCAGAGGCATCTCCGGCGCGGCCGCGCGTATCCTGGCCGCAAGCCCTACATCCTGTATAATCAAGGCATCCAGCCCGAGTTGACAGGCCTGTTCGGCAAGCCGGACAGCGTCCGGAATCTCGTCCTGACGTATCAGGGTGTTAAGGGTAAGGTAAAGCTTAACGCCGCGTGAATGACAAAGCGCCGCTGCTTCGCACAAAGCCGCGGCGTCAAAATTGTGTGCGTTTCGGCGCGCGTTAAAGCTTACGGCGCCGAGATAAACCGCGTCGGCCCCTCCGCGTATCGCTGCCGTAAGGGCTTCGGGGGAGCCGGCGGGCGCAAGAATCTCGGGAAGGTTCATCTCAAAATTTCGTCAAGCTCACGGCGCAGCCGGTCAGCTTCCCTTCTGGCCTCGTCAAGCTCGGCGCGTATGCGGGCGTTGTCGTTGAGGTATTCTTTTATCTGTACGCGCAGATTATCCGCGGACTCGGACGCCTTGCGCGCCTCGTCGGCAAAATTGAGGGCGGTCAGGATGGCCGCCATGGTGGTCGAAACCCGGGAATCCCCCTCCATAAGCGCACGCATGGAACTGTCAAGCTCTTCTCCCAGCTCTCTCACATAGCTTTCGGACTCGTCGGATGTGATGATATATTCGGTATCGCATATCGTCAGTTTAATCCGGTTGGTCGCCATAATGCTGCTCCTTTCGTTATATATATGCTCGGTTTGACCCAAATCGTCTTATTATATTCTATTATAACGCTAATACGGGAAAAAATCTATATATTATCACACTATTATTGCCGATTAACCTTAATCTCAGTTTGCCGTAACCTGTAATCTGCTCCCGCGCGGGGTTTTCTGCACGATAATCTGTTTGTCAATCCTGTCGCGCAGCTCGGCGACATGGGAGATTATACCCACCAGCCTGTCGGAGCCGGTCAGCTCGGCTAGGGTGTTGACGGCGGCGTCAAGACTCTGGGCGTCAAGCGAACCAAACCCCTCGTCGACAAACATGGTATCGACGGATACCCCGCCCGCCCTCCGCTGAACGACATCCGAAAGACCGAGAGCCAGAGCAAGCGAAGCCTTGAAGCTCTCTCCGCCCGAAAGCGACTTTATCGACCTCGGCTTGCCGGTGTAGTGGTCAAACACGTCAAGCTCCAGCCCCTTGTCGCTCAGGGCCTCGGCGTCTCTGCGGAGAAGCTCATACCTCCCGTCGGTCATGCGGGCAAACCGCCTGTTTGCCTCGGCAAGTATGCTGTCGAAATAGGCCGCCTGCACATACATTTCAAGCTGCAGCTTTTTCCTGCCCTTCAGCGTACCGTTGGCGGTTTCGGACAGGGTACGTATGCAGACCAGCTCCCGCTCAAGCCTTTTAAGGCCGGAAAGCCTGGCGCGCAGCTCTTCGAGTATGCGCGAGTTTAAACCGACCCGCGCGCGAAGCTGGGCGGCGCGTTCGCGAAGCCGGGCGGCGAGGGCACCGATCTCTTCAAGTTTTTCGGCGATAGGTCGGGATTCGGCCTCCTTGCCCTTGGTTTCGGCTTCAAGCCGCTCGACGGTTTCCAGCCATATGCGGCAGAGCTCGTCGAGGGCGTCCGCCCTTTGCCGCAGGTCGGCCAGTTGCTGTGACTGCCGGATTGCGGCGGTATAGCTGGATTCGTCCACAAACCCGCGCTGCTTGAGGCTTTCGGAAAATTCTTGCTCGAGCGACTCGATACGGGTGCGGATATCCTTCTCGGCCTGCCGCGAGCTTTTCAAAAGCCCGGCGCAGGATTCAAGCCTGCGCTCGGCCTGCTCGCTTTTGTCGCGGGCCTCCTCAAACGCCCTCTCAAGCCCTTCAATCCGTTGGGCAAGGGCGGCAACCTCCCTTTCCGCCGCCTCAAGGTTGGGCAGCTCGGACGGTATGGAAGCGGCGGCGGTCTGCTCGGTCGTCCTTTCGGCGCTGATTTCTGAAACCAGCTCGGACTGCCGTTTTTGCTTGTCCGCCAGAGATTTTCTCGTATTTTCAAGCTGAAGACGTATATCGGACAGGACTGCGGGTATCTGCCTGCGCCGCTCGGCCCTGACGGATACTGCAGCGGCCTCCCGCGCGTTTTGCTCCTGTTTACCCCTCGCTTCTTCAAGCGCCTTTTCAAGCTCGGCCGCCTCGGCGGGCAGACCGATTGCCGAGCATCTTCTTGTCAATTCGTCCTTGAGGGAGTCGGCCGCGCTTATCTGCTTTTCAAGTCCCCGCGCGGCTTGAGAGCATATATTGCTCTTTTGGTCACGGAATGATTTCAGCTCATCTAACCGGGCATGTGTCGGGGCGTGTTCGGGCAGCGGGGCGGGGGAGGGGTGAACCTTTGAGCCGCAGACGGGGCAGGGCTGGTCGGGCGCAAGCCGGCCTGCCAGTATGCCCGCCTGCGCGTCCAGAAACGCCGATTCCGCCTTGTCATATTCCGCCTTGGCCGCCGCATATTCGGCCGAAACCCTTTCATAATCCTTCTGCTTTTCCTCAATCCCAAGCCGCTGCCGCTTATGCGAATCAAAAAGCTCCAGCAGCTCGGAAATCTCGCGGACCCGCGCCTCCAGCTCGCGCCGATATGCGTCAAGCCGCTCAAGCTCGCCGTCAATGCCGTCAAGACGGCCGAATTCCCGCTCCGTTTCGTCGGCTTTGGCGGTCAGGTCGTTAAGCCTGCTTTCATCCTCGCGTATTGCGGCCTCGGCCTGCGCCAGTTCATTTTGAAGCCAAGCCAGCCTTTCTCTGGATTGGTTCAAAAGCCGGTATTGGGGCAGAAGCTGCGCAAGCCGGACTCGCCGCTGTTCAAGCTCGCGCCTGTCCGGCAGGAGCTTTTGTTGCTCCTCAAACCTGACTTTTGCTTCCGAAACCTCCTTTTCATAAGCGGAATGCTGCTCTTCAAGTCTTGCAATCTCATTTCGCGACCGCTCGGCCTGCTTCCGCAGGTCTGACAAAACGGCATGGTCGGCGGAAATCTCAAGGGCGCGCTCGGCAAGGGAAATCTCGGCGCGCAGCCGCTCGGCCTCCGTTCGGATTTGCTCGATTTCGGGCGCACGCTCCCGCTGCTCCTTAAGGCTTGCAAGCTTTTGCTCAATTTCTTTGGCGGCGGCAAGCTCAACCGCCAGCTTGCGGCTTTGGATATCCAGCTTTTCATGTTCGGCATTGACCTCGTCCCATGTCTCGGCGTCCCTGCCAATCTGTTGTTCAAGCCTTTCGCATATCAGCGGGGCGGCATGCACTCCGTTGTCCTGTAATGTATCCAACGCCTGCACAAGCGGGTCGGAATGGTCCGCGCTGTCGTCAACAACGATACGGTTGCAGTTGTCGACAATATGTGTATAGGCCGCCGAAAGCACCTCGTTTTGCTCGCGATAACGGGCATACAGCTCCTGCTGAATCCGGCGGAAGATGCCGGTATCAAAAATACGTCTGAAAATCTCGGCGCGGTCGCCGCTGCTTGAGTGCAGCAGCTTCAAAAACTCGCCCTGCGCAAGCATGCAGATTTGCTTGAACTGCTGGTGGTTGATGCGAAGCAGCTCTTCAACCGCCTTTGTGACCTCGCCCACCTTTGTCACGGTCCGCCCGTCGGGATAATAAAGCTCGGCCTGCACGGGTTGCCTTACAAAGCCCTCGCCGCGAATCTTGGGACGGGAATATTCCGGGCGGCGGTGTACGCGGTACACCTGACCGCGATGCTCGAATATAAGCTCGGCATAGGTTTCGGTATCGGGCAGGGCAAAATCGCTGCGAAGCCCGTCCCCCCCGCGTGCGCTCCCGCTGGCCTCGCCGAACAGAGCATACGAGATGCCGTCGAATATCGTGGTCTTTCCCGCGCCGGTATCGCCCGCAATCAAAAACAGCCCGCGCCCGTTAAAGGGGGCGAAATCTACCGTCTGCACCCCAGCATAGGGGCCGAACGCGCTCAGGGTCAGCTTGAGCGGCTTCATTCCTCGTCCCCTCCCTTCACGCGCGATATGACGTCTTGGATTACCGCCCGCTGGTCGTCGTCAAGCCCTCTGCCGTGGACATGCATAAAGAAATCCTCAAACAGTTCGTCCTCGGTTTTATGTTCCATCGGGTCATATTCAGCCCGCTCATCAAGCTCCCGCCCGCGCTGCTCAATCTCGACATGGAGCAGGTTGGGATACACCATCCTGAGCCTTGCAGCCGGGTCGAGCACGTCGGGGCCGGTAAGCACGGCGTGTATGTAGTCATCGGAATCGGACGGATTTTCCCCGACCGCCGCAATAAGCTCCTCAAGCCGCCCCCTGATTCTGCGCAGGTCGCGCAAAGGGGTTACCGGAAGTTGCTCAATCTCGATTTCACCCTTTTGACCGAGGGTGACAAGCGTGAAGCTCTTGACGTGCCGCACCTCGGACAGGGAATATTTAAGAGGAGAACCAGAATAACGCACGGTATCCCTGCCTATGCGCTGGGATCGGTGCAGGTGTCCGAGCGCGACATAATCAAACCCGTCGAAGCAGGAAACATCGACATTGTCGCTCCCGCCGACCGACGCGGTTTCCGAATCGCATGTTTCGGGAGCCTGCTCTCCGGCGCAGACAAACTGGTGGGCTATCAGCACATGACGTCCGGAGGTATCCGACTCCCGGAAATCCCGCAAAGCCGCCCGCACGGCCTCGTCCGTGTTCCCGACCTCCTCGCCCGACATGGCGCGCACCATGGCGGGCTTTATAAACGGCAGCAGATAAAAATGAACCGACCCGTACCGGTCGCTCAGATCAACCCGCCGCAATGTCCCGTCATAATAACCGGCAATATGCACCCCTCGTCCGGCAAAAAGCCTGCTGCCGAACTCCAGACGTTCGGGGGAATCGTGATTCCCCGAAACGGCAAGCACGGCAATCCCGCGTACGCTCAGTTCACTTATAAAATCGTCAAAAAGGCGGACAGCTTCGGCCGGCGGCACCGAACGGTCGTAAATGTCGCCCGCGATTACGACCGCCTCCGCTTTATGCTCGACGGCGGCGGCGACGGCGGCCTCAAGCGCCGCCCGCTGGTCCTCGATCATGGGGGCTTCGAGGACGGTTTTCCCTAAATGCAGGTCGGACAGATGCAAAAATCTCATAATCCGCTCCTCTTTACGGGCAAAAAGCCCGAATAAATACCCTGAATGTCTGAATATGTATTTTTTATCAGTATAGCGTAAAACGAGGGCTATTTCCAGATAAAAAGCCCAATAATTTATAAATACGGTCAATACCGTCGGCTTAGCCGATGCGCTATAAGGGAATATTACCGTCAAAACATTTCAAGACACGCCGAAAGTTCTTTCTATAATATCACTTGACCAACCGACTCTTTAAAGAGTATCACTTGCTCTATCCTCTTCGATAGAATTTGAATTTTATCATTTACCACAATCTGCGGATTCCAAAGGCGGAGCCTTTGGTCGTTTGCGGAGGGGTCTGGGGAGGGAATCGAAACCCTCCCCAGCGGTCTTTGCCTACTTTCGGCCGTCCGAAAGTAGGTGCCCCGCGGCATGAGCGTAAAGAAATCTTGAAACTTGTTTGTTGGTTTTGATGCAAACAAGTCGCGGCAAAGCAGGCTAAAACCTAAAAAAAGCGGCCGCCCGCATGTTCCGGTACGGCCGCCCTGATTCCGGGGTCTAGCCTGTAAAGCTGTTGTTCACGAGATTATTGACATAATCGCGCATTTCCTGTTTGGATTTTATCCCGTGGGTAGCCTGTATGATAGCCTTTCTCTGACTTTCCGGCAGGGACGAGAAATAGTTCATGGCCTTGGGATTCTGAGCCAGCGCCATGCCAAACCCCATTGGGATATCATGCCCGAACAAAGGGTTTTGCGGGCCTTGAGAACCGTCGATTTTATATCAAACCCCTTTCCGATAATTTGTTATTATTATTTCATCTTTTTGCCTGTTTATACGAAGCTGCGTTTTTAAAACCAAACTTTTAAAGCCTTAAAGTCGTATAATTTTGTAACAATTATAAAATTATAATATTTACAGAATTAAAAACATGTGGTATTATTCAAATAAGATAATAAAAAAGGAGAGATATCTATGCGCAGCGAGCAGAAGTTTTTCATTTGCAGGCATTGCGGGAATATTACGGGCATGGTGTATAACGCGGGGGTTGCTGTCGTCTGCTGCGGCGAGGAGATGGAGGAGCTTGTTCCGAATACGGTCGAAGCGTCAAGGGAAAAGCATCTTCCGTTTATAAAGGCGGACAAAAACCGCATCGAGGTCAACGTGGGGAGCGCCGACCATCCCATGGTGCCCGAGCATTTCATCGAATGGATTTACATAGAAACCGCCCGCGGCGGCCAGCGCAAGAGCCTCGAGCCCGGCGAAGCCCCGAATGCCGTCTTTGTTTTCGAGGACGACGAGCCGATTGCCGCATACGCCTACTGCAACCTGCACGGCTTGTGGAAAACCCGCATTGAATAACCGCATATAAAATAAACCATATATAACCATAGAATCCCACAAAAAGGAACGACGTTTTTCTTGCGAAAAGTTGTCGTTCCTTTTTGTGGCTTTATCCTGTTTTGACGCGTCTTGTCCGTGCCAAAACCGATAAACCCCCGGCCAAGCTGAACCGGGGGTTTTGACTTCACGTTTTTTGCAAATGATAGTTTTATCCTGCTTATCGGCTATTGACAATTACCCTCTTTTCGTCTAATATATATCACACAATGGTATCCGTATTAAATATTCGGGGGCGTAGCTCAGCTGGGAGAGCGTACGGTTCGCATCCGTAAGGTCGAGAGTTCGATCCTCTTCGTCTCCACCACAACCCGTCCAAAAACCCGCTAAAGAAGCGGGTTTTTGGTATTTACGCTTCAAATAAAAAGTTCAAATCCGGCATTTGAAAAAATTACGGCTGAACCGGCGGAAATCATAGTGTAGCTATAAGGCTTACACACAACTTCCCATTGTGAGTCAGCTCCATTCTTTTTCGGACTCATCTTTTGTATTCAATTTTACACTTGGTGAATATAATGGTATCGTGCTTGTCTTGCGGTAATTGTTACCCCGGCCTTCTTATGCTTGCCCTTTTAAAACCTAAATGATATAATTAACGAATAGTATGGGGGAGTGGGCCTGTTCGCGGGGAATACGAACCGCATCATCTCAGGATTTATCTTGTTATAGGAGGTTCCAATTTGCGTATTGGAATTGACATAGGATCGACCACCGTCAAGGTGGTATTGCTCGACGACCGTGATGAAATAATCTTCAAGACCTACGAAAGACATATGTCCAAGGTGAGAGAAAAAACCGCGGAAATGCTGGCGATGCTCGGTCCAAAGCTTAGCGGAAGCGAGGTTCAGGTTGCCGTCACCGGTTCTGCCGGGCTCGGGGTTGCCAAGGCGGCAAATCTCGAGTTCGTACAGGAGGTTTTCGCTACTGCCGGCGCGGTGGAACGCTTTTACCCCTCAACCGATGTGGTTGTCGAGCTTGGGGGCGAGGATGCCAAGATTATATTTTTCACCGGCGGTCTGGAGGAGCGGATGAACGGCTCCT